>Ga0335075_10005399_pt1 | contig 19873 bp, 16 predicted proteins | sample Lox_Sample_24_FD_206723 | JGI IMG/M metagenome (GOLD analysis project Ga0335075, IMG submission 206723) | Soil microbial communities from Loxahatchee National Wildlife Refuge, Florida, United States - Lox_Sample_2.4 | ecosystem: Environmental > Terrestrial > Soil > Wetlands | place: USA...
TATCTGCGCATTTTGCCGATTCCTATGGTGGGGTTGGTGTTGTCAAAATCTTACTGCTCGGAATACAGAAGGCTGGCAAACGAGCACATTTTTCCCAGCCTCGCCGGCAGATCTTGCCAAGCTTTCCGATGGGCGACTAGCTAATTGGCACCAAGCTTAGGCGACACGGGGATATATGAGAAATTAGGGTTCTTCTTCAAAATGCATCCTTTGTCCTCGCACATTCCTGTGCGATTACATGGCTATTCTTGATGCGAAGCCGTGCTGGGGATGCGGATACGCAACCAGCTACCCCGGACAATTTCCAACTAAGCGAGACCAACACCAATCTGGTGGATCCACTGAAACCCGGCCTGTCCAAGATTCAGGTCGTTGTTGTCAGCCTACATGGAAGTACTCGCTATTTTGAACTCTTGTATTGCGATTGCCAATACCGTAACATTGCACGCAGGACATGAGTTTTGATATGGTTTGGGTTGAAAAATGGGTATTTAGAATGCTAAGTCGTGAACACCGCCACAGCAGCTCCCTCGTACGTGCAGGCAGCTTACTTACGCGACAAGTGGTGTCAGCGCGGGGCCCGTGATGGATGAGCGGAAAAGAGGAGCAGCCATCGATGGGATGTACTTTCTTTCTATCAAATGACAAAGATCCGCTATCCCGCATTCCAGTGTGTCTATCCCATAATCTTTATGTCATAGTAAGACTGCCCAGTCGTGGGAGGCTCATGGCCCCATTGGTCCTCATACCATCTTCCACGGATGCTCGCTTAATGTGTGCTTCAGTCGCCGTAGTAGTTATGCAATCGCTTTCATCAAGGACTCCAAACCGTTGAGGTCTAGCCACCCAAGACTCGCCATCCCCCAGTCATTCATGACTTCTACAGCTCTTCATGTAACATATATATGGCTCGTTGGAGCTGCCACTCGAGACGACGATGACCAGGAAGGAAGGCGGGCTGCGTGCCTCGACCGCGAGCTCGAGCACTGACAGCTGGAAATCGACTGAGACCGAGAAGGCGTCCGGCTCGCTATTCCGGAGGCCATCGCGCAGTCGCACTCCAATCCAGCAGTTGAGAACGGACGAAAAGGAGAAGTGAGTCGGCTGTTTTTAGAACTCAGGTTTCATCGTCGCCGCATGGAAGGCTGGCCTTGAAGGGAGCGCATGTTGACTGACGGCTGCTTGCATGTACAGGTTCGACCAGGAGTCTCAGATTTCGCCGACCTCAGCCGTATCGCGCGCCACGACCTCAACTTCCACAATTTCCAATGTCTCTCCTACGGATCGTAGGATGAGCGGACTTAGTAATTATCGACGCGATCTTGCTGTACTAGAGACCGCTGGCGGCCGTATTCCTCAGATCCAGCACAATCCTCCAACGGCAGCCTCACCGAACCAAATCGCGCCGTGGATGTCTTCAAATGGCTCATCACCAGCGTTACCTTCAGGCACCTTCCCTACAAGCTTCTATAATGACTCTAGCGACAATTTGTCCCAAGGCTCGCAGCTCTCTCCTGGTTTCAGGCCAGGAACAGGACGAACAGGCAATACTTCAACGGATTCGCCCGACCATGGATTCTTCAATGATAATGACGATAGGCGACCATCAATTGCGAGTTTTACAACTGCGAGTAGTACTGGTTCAAAGTCGAGCGTCGTCAAACCCAATGTTCATAAGAGCCTGAAGAATTTCTTTGGGGAGGATTTCCAAGGAAAGGATGCATCCGATACGAGCTTGCCCGGACATGCGAATGGGAAGGAGCATAGGTCAAACTCATGGTCGAGACATCGCAACCACTCCACATCTACGGAAACTGCTCCTAGAGAAGGATCGCCAGCACCATCTCGGCCCAGAACACCTGTCCCGTCGAGCGATGTTGTGCCTTTTCTTTATCAAGACTCACAGGTCAGTGCTTCCGCTATTTTTGGACTGGAACAACCTATTGTCTGCTTTAAACTGAGTCTGTCCGCTGTCTTCAATGACCATGTCAAATTCCGATATTGTTTAATGTCTAAAGCAGAAACCATTCAAAGGCAGCAAACCATGGCTAAATTTTACAAATAGGACATTTCACTCTATGGAGAAGCTCCAGTTCGTAACAAACTATCGGGTCCCGATCGAGAAAGATATATCACAGACAATTCATCACAAGCTCCGCCAAAGACAGCGTCTTCAGCACGTTCAGGTCACTCAACGAAGGTACACCTGCCGGGCCACGGCCACCGTCACAACAGGAGTAGTGACGATTCAAGATCTTTGCGACCTTCGATTAGTAGAGAAAGCTCTAAATTGGGTCAACAGAATACGAAAGAACTCCCTCCTACCCCTGTTACATCATCTGCAAAATCTAATGGTACACCACGGCCAAAGAGTCCGACACCCAGTGCAGCGAGCGATTGGAGAAGTGAGTGGAACCAACTGACCGCCGTTAATGGCGCGAACGCTGGCCCACATTCTCATCATCACAAGCGGGGCATATTGAGTAGATTCTTGGGGAAGAAGGATAAAGAAGACGGCGCGTCTTCCCCACCTCTCAAACATCTCCCAGGTTCTGTCAGGTCACTTCAAACAACGGGTACTAGATCAGATGATAAACCTCAGGGCTCTCCAGATAGTCGCCAATGGAGTCGAGAAGGAAGTATTTCGAATTCAGAGGCTACCATGACATTGCCAAAAATTGATAATGGACAGTTTGGCCGCCTATCTACTTCGCGACAGGGTACATTTACGAAGCTGCCCTTTGCCAAGAAGGGGAAGAGCGGCAGGTCATACGATGATCATGATCGGCCAGTGGACCCGGCCCAGCGTAATAACTCCGTCACAGGCCAAGGCATATTTGATCTCGACACAAACCTGTCAAATATGGAAGGTATCCTGGCACATCCTCCGACCTTAACCCCTCTGGACAATAGCATCTTTACCGGTAACGTCGAGGACGAAGCTAAAATAGAAGCAGAAAGTGGTGCCGGGATACCCGGCTGGAACGCTCCTGACAGCTGGGCAGTCAAGAAGGTCAACGATGAAAACATGTCACGTCTTCCTGAAATAGATGAAGCTGGAGTACCTCGCAGGGCTAATGAGAAGGTGATCCCATTTTGTATTCGGATCTTCAGAGGTGATGGAACCTTTGCAACCCTTTCTATGAACCAGAACGCCACTGTCACCGAAGTCATTCACCAGTTGGGAAAGAAAACATATATGCCAAATTCGTTGGATAACTACCAGATCATAATGAAGAAGCACGACTTGCAGCGAATATTGGGTCCCGGTGAACGACCAGTAGTGATACAGAAACGTCTATTGGAGCAAGCGGGTTACGAAGAGCGAGATAAGCTTGAGGATGTCGGCAGAGAGGATAACAGCTATCTGTGCCGGTTCCTTTTCTTACCCATTCGTGAAAGTGGCTATGCTTCCATTTCTCAGGACCCTGGATTGAGTCGAGTCCAGAAGTTCAGCCATGTCGATCTGTCAGGCCGAAATCTCGTTACTATTCCAATAGCTCTTTATGGGAAAGCTGCGGAAATCATCTCTCTAAATCTCTCTCGGAACCTGTCCCTAGATCTACCGAAGGACTTCATCCAATCATGTGTAAACTTGCGTGACATCAAGTACATCAGTAATGAAGCGTGGAAGCTTCCTCCTAGCCTCAGTCGGGCAAGTCGACTCACCATACTTGATGTGTCGAACAACAGGCTTGAGCAACTTGAGCACGCAGAATTAGATCGACTTCAAGGTCTGATAAGCCTAAAACTTGCAAACAACCGACTAACTCATTTACCGCCATACTTCGGTGTCTTTAAGTCGATGAGGACATTGAACGTATCTTCTAATTTCCTCGACACGTTTCCCGAATTCCTATGCGACCTGGAAGGATTAGTTGATATCGACATGAGCTTTAACGCTATCAGTACCATCCCAGACCAGATTGGCAATCTGAAGTCGCTGGAACGTTTTGTCATAACGAATAATCGAATATCTGGGTCATTGCCTGAAAGCTTTAGTAAATTGTCCAATTTGAAAGAGGTGGATGTACGCTATAACGCCTTGTCAAGTATTGATGTCATTGCAGCGCTTCCAAGGGTTGAGCAGCTTTCTGCCGACCATAACTCAATCTCCGTATTTGAGGGGACTTTTGAGAAGATTCGTGTCTTGCGTCTCAATTCGAATCCAGTCACCAGGTTCGAGATCATGAATCCCGTTCCCACACTTACCACTTTGATACTCTCGAACGCCAAACTTGCACATATCCCGGATGCCGCATTCGACAAGATGCCCAACCTTGTTAAGCTGGTACTCGACAAGAACCACTTCGTGTCCTTGCCGCATCATGTGGGGAAGCTGAGGAAACTTGAACACTTCAGTATTGCAAGAAATGCTTTAAGTAGCCTTCCCCCTGAAATTGGTTGCCTTACAGAACTTCGATTTCTCGATGTGAGGCAGAACAACCTGAAGAAGCTTCCAATGGAAATTTGGTGGGCTGGTAAACTTGAAACTTTGAACATCTCCTCAAATGTGCTCGATAATTTTCCCAAACCAGGCTCACGCCCTCCACAGATCCCGGGCGAACCACCACCAACAGTGACAGAAAGATCTATTAACGGAACACCGGCTCAAACGCCTAATCTTTCACAAAACCCGAGTTATGAGGAACTTGGTCCCTTGGAAGGGTTTGGCCACCGAAGACCAAGTCAGGTTTCTGGCGGCCACTTGATTGTAGGCAACTCTCCACCCGGAGCTGGTGATAGAAAGGGTTCTATGAACTCTATTTATGGTAAAAGTGGACGACAAACGTCAATTATATCAAGGACAACCTCCGGAAGCACATTAGGGACAATGACCCCTCCATCGTCCGCAACAAGGAAGGACTCCACAGTTTCAGAAAAGTTGATCAATACATTCGCAGGGTCACTTCGAAACCTTTATCTTGCTGATAATCAGCTCGATGATGATGTTTTTGATGAGATCACACTTCTTAGGGAACTTCGAGTCCTGAATCTGTCTTATAATGACATCAACGATATCCCTCAAAGGTCGCTAAGAAGTTGGCCACAGCTCGTGGAATTGTATCTGTCTGGCAACGAATTATCGTCCCTCCCATCTGATGACTTCGAGGAGTTCAGCCTGCTTCAGGTCTTGCACCTCAATAGCAACAAGTTTCAGACACTGCCCGCGGAGTTTTCCAAAGCGAAACGACTAGCGGTTCTCGATTGTGGTAGTAACTCATTGAAGTACAATGTGTCCAACTGGCCGTATGACTGGAATTGGAACTTCAATCCCAATTTAAAGTATCTCAATCTCTCTGGCAACAAACGATTGGAAATCAAGCCAAACCTTCCATACGGAGATGGGCCTAATATTCGCGAGAGACGGCACCTCACTGATTTCAGTGCCTTGGAACATCTTAGGATACTTGGCCTGATGGATGTGACTCTCACTATTCCAACTATACCGGACGAGACGGAGGACCGAAGAGTCCGTACTTCTGGTTCTCTTGCAGGCTCCCTGGCGTATGGTATGGCAGATAGTCTTGGTCGTAATGAGCATCTTTCAACGATCGACATGGTTGTCCCACGCCTCAATTCCAACGAATCAGAGACATTACTTGGTATGTTCGACGGACAAGCCTTATCAAGCGGCGGCTCTAAGATCGCAAAGTATCTGCACGAAAACTTTGGAAAGACATTCAGTGACGAGTTGAAGAAGCTAAATCATGCCGTACATGATACTCCTGTAGATGCTTTGAGAAGAACTTTCCTGTCACTTAACAAGGACCTAGCCACCGCAGCAATGCAAGCGACGGAAGAGCGTTCTCTGCTCTCACATCGAGGCTCAGCTGCCCCGGCGGTTTTGAGCAGAGCTGACTTGCACTCAGGAGGTGTTGCGACAGTCATGTTCCTCCAGCAGATGGAACTCTATGTGGCTAACGTTGGCGACGCACAAGCTATGTTGATTCACTCCGAGGGAGGACATCGAATACTGACACGGAAGCATGACCCGGCAGAACCAAATGAACGTCAACGTATTCGTGACGCTGGTGGCTGGGTGTCCCGCCAGGGAAAGCTCAATGATATCCTAGAGGTCTCGCGTGCCTTTGGCTATGTCCAACTTATGCCTGCTGTTCAAGCGGCTCCTCACATCACGCAGGTTACCCTCAAAGAAACGGACGAGATGCTCATTATTGCGTCCCGAGAACTGTGGGAGTATTTATCTCCAGATCTCATCGTTGACGTCGCAAGGTCTGAACGTAGTGATCTTATGCGAGCTGCTCAGCGACTTCGAGATCTTGCGATGGCCTTTGGTGCTACTGGTAAGATCATGGTCATGATGATTGGCCTTGGTGATTTGAAGAAGAGAGAGCGATACCGCCTTAACAGGGGTACAAGCATGTCCATGGGCCCATCAAGTCTTATTGATGAAGCGTACTTCCCTACTAAGCGTGGCAGGAAAGCTAAAGGTCAGGCTGTTGATGATTCTAATCTACGGCGCTTGGATGATGAAGTACAGGCTCCTGTGGGAGATATCAGTCTTGTATTCACTGACATAAAGGGCTCAACTGCACTTTGGGACAATTACCCCCAGGCTATGAGGGCTGCGATGAAGCTCCATAACGAAGTCATGCGTCGCCAATTACGAATCATAGGTGGATACGAGGTCAAGACAGAAGGGGATGCTTTTATGGTGTCGTTTCCTACGGCCACATCTGCACTGCTCTGGGCATTCGCGGTTCAGGCACAATTACTAGAAGTGCAATGGCCGTCAGAGATTCTCAATAGTCCTGCCGGAAAAGATATATTTGACAACGATCAAAACCTTATCTTCCGCGGGCTCTCTGTTCGCATGGGCATCCATTGGGGTAACCCCGTATGCGAGAATGATCCGGTGACTAAGCGTATGGATTATTTCGGCCCTATGGTCAACAAGGCTTCTCGTATCTCCTCGGTGGCTGACGGCGGCCAGATTGCTGTCTCCACTGACTTTATCTCTGAGATCCAGCGATACTGGGAGGCATTCCCTGAATCTGACCGATCTGGTTCCACTGGGTCAGAGGACACATTCGAGAACGACCTCTTCGCACAAACTATCAGGCGTGAGCTTAATTCTTTATCTCTGCAGGGGTACGAAATCAAAGACATGGGCGAGAGGAAGCTCAAAGGCCTCGAAAATCCCGAATTTATCTACCTAATGTACCCACACTCACTGGCTGGCCGCATCTATCACCAACCACGCCTTCAGATCGATGCAGCCGAAGAAAAGGAAGAAGTTAAAGCCCACCCGACGCAGGAAGCAAAGACCGAGGAGACGCATGCTAAGGAATGGGTAACAAAGCTCGCCATTGAGCCCGAGTCGGTGTGGGCTCTCTGGAAACTCAGCTTGAGGCTCGAAATGTTATGCAGTCAGCTTGAAGAGGGCAAGGATGCGGTATTAAGGGGCCCGAATCTAGAGATGATGGAAAAGACAAAGATCATGGATAGGGAGGTGACGGATGAGTTCTTGATCGGGTTCTTGACGCATCTAGTTACAAGGACTGAGGTAGGCTTCTCACAGTCATACAATACATCTTCCCTTTCATATATATCCTTTCTGTATGCTGATCCGCCTGAAACCAGACCGCTATAACAACACTCTCCATCCGCCAACTCGCCCTAGCTCCCGTCTCCACGCAGAAACTATCAGACCTGGCATCACCCATGAATGAGGTACTCACCGGCCTCAGCAAACAACTTGCGGAACTCAAAGCATACAAAGAGAGATACGGTGACTTGAAATGTAATGACTACTGATATAATGACATGCTCGGCGTTTATCCAGCAAATACAGTCGGCTATTGAGAATTCGGCATCACAGAACGAGCAATATCGTCTCTCAGTGCCACAGAACTCTACCTTTACATATTATGGCTCTACTTTTACTTTACTCTTTCAGCGATGGTGTTCTCGGTGTGCGGGTACGAATCTACTTCACTTGATATGAACAGAATTGGACAGATTCGATATGGGAGGCTGATTTGATGGTACACTCTAGCACATATTTTTGGTTATGGACTGGGACTGCACTGGATTTCGGATCGAATTGGTTTGATTGGAGGGATGGTTACCTTTACGCAATGCCTTGATATTTACAGGATGAATTTTCTTCTTTGTATTTCCGAAAGGGCGTGCACGAGGCGGATTTTGCACTGGAACGTTCGTTCGTTAACGAGACGATTATAGGAGTTAAGCACAGAAAATATAAGTAAGATAGGACCGGGCAGACTGGACTACCTTTATATATCGTACCTTAGCCTGTGGTAGGGGTAATGAATGAATATACGTCCAGAGAAATACTTGAGCATTTGGTTCCTCTTATCCCGTTCAATCTGCTTTATTGAAGCAACGAGCCGCTCTCTATAAGCTGCATGCACTATCAACTAAAGCTTTTTCCTGAGGGAATGAACGTCCACAGGCATATGAATAAGAATCCCAGGGCCATAGCGCAATAATGGGAGGAATGAAAATAGTATGCATAGCTATGTATCTTGGAAATGTTTGCACTAATAGGAATGAAGGATAAGAAAGGATACTGACCGCGTAATGTGTGTCAGAACCGCCTCAGATCAGAGCCGTGGCGTCAACCATATGTCACTTGGCCATGCCCCGTGAAATTAGCCTTAAATTATCCTCCGAGATCATAATAATAGTATTAATTATATGAAGAGATCGCAAAGTCTCATCCGAAAAGTGCATTCGAGGTGGCCAGGATCCCAAAACACACGGAGGATGCCGGTTTCCAAGTACTTTAAAGGTCAATATCTGAACTCCTTGAAACGTTAGAAATAGTCTAATGTGAATACATATGCGAATTGCAGGGGCAGGTATTCTTATGTATGTGCACACGTTCAAAAATGTCGATGGAAAGAAAACAGCAGAGTTTTCCGGCAAAGATTAAGGTTATTCGGACACACATGAGAAAGGGCAAATCCTAGATCTAGTGTGAACCGCCTCTATCTTGCATTTGCTGCATCTAGAGAGTTACTGTACTTGATGGCATGAAGATTCTCTTTGATATGAGAATATTGGTGGCGCTAAATCTTTCTCTGCAGGAAAAGCCACAAAGAAAGCTAAGACGATACTTTCTCAAATTTTGGTTCTCCCGAATTTCTCCAGGCGCACTTGGCACATCTTGGCACCCCGAAACAGTCATGCCAATATGCGTTCATGTGCAGCCTCTGTCTCATTGTGTACGAAGTAGCTAACCCGTGTCCAGTCTTTTTATTTCATGATTGGCACAAATATTGGTAAAGGCATCAGGTGTTATATTTGTTGGGAATGCCTTGTCAAGCATATTGTAACATGCCAGCTTCCTGACATGGTGCTCCTGCCTCGCATTATATGAGAACACATTTCCCCAGTGTCAGGCTTTTGCAGTGAAGATCCACGATTATCAAAATGTACACTGTACAGCAGACCGTGCAAGTGAATACCCCGCAGCAACATTCAGCGCCTATTACGGGATACCAAACTATCCCATCAAGTCAACAACAGCAAAACCCTACTGAAGTCCATATGAATGGAGTGGATTTCAACCAACCATACAATCCCAGCCTCCCCTTAGTGAAGCCTGAAGCGTTCTTGCAGTATAAAGCTTTGTCACGAATCTCGGAGAAGAACATCGGTACACAACCTCCCTCCGGACAACCGCAATTACAACAACAAAGCATAACAAATAATATCCAAGCTGCCGCTGTCCCCGGTCAAGCTCCGGAATGGCCTCTGGATTTGATCAGCGCGGCGTTTAGGAGATTTGGACACACAATTGTCCTTAACGCCGCCCAGTGGGACCAAGTCGCCGCAAACCTCTTCAAAAACGCCGACCCGCAAGAGAAGCACCCCGCGCTTGATCCAATACTCACATGGCACAAGCTCACAGCTCCTCCTATTGTGCCTAGATACGCCGCCAATAATCTTACGGACGAGCAGCAAGCGATAGCAGTACTGGCTAAGATGGCAGGCGCTGGGCTTCTGACGAGACTACCGCTCGACAAAGCCTTTGTCATAGCAACACTTGAATTCCTGCTCTCTCTCACCATGCCCGTCTCCAAGGTCGCCACGGAGCCATTGCTGGTCAAATGCCACCATTGCGGTGCGCCGACGGTGACGAGGGTCGAGCACGTCAGGGGCGGGGCGACATGGTAAGGCATTTCCTGCAGTTCCAAGGAAGCAGCTGAAATGTGAAAAAGAGCTTGCTAATAGTGGATGATAGGGGGTGCATGTATCTCATGTGCATGTTGTGGCTGCCGTGCGTCTCGGTCATGTTCTGGAACAATGAAAGCTGGATGAATAAACGGCATTACTGCAGCGTTTGCGGGAAGCAGTTAGCGTTGTGGGAGAGGATGAAGGGTAGACGCGAGAGGGGGATCAAGGTGTACACACAGTGGGGATCTTTCCGGTTGCAGCCTGGAGAAGAGTTGGCTTCGTACGTTCAAGAGGTTTAGGTTGGACTTGCTTCTACGCTGTTGTATTATACATGTAGCTGAGAGAACTGTAAGATAGTGGTTTAATAAACATGTAATTAATTTTTTTTCCCCTTTTCATTATGGATATTGGAAACCAATTGCTCCGTTATGAATTCGGAAACAAGAATGGTTCTTGTGATAGAATGCTCTCTGGGAAATTCGGTCCGCGTTGTGCTAACTTATTTGCTATCGAGTCCATCTCTCACAGGTGAACCCGCGAAATGAACAAACTTATCACTTTCATTGTGGTGATATTTTTGCACTGGCTCGAAAGTAGACTTTTCTCGTTTACGTTGCCGTCGTTCACGGCGTTTGAACCCTCTCATCACGCATGATCAGGCTTGCTTGCGAGATGCATTATTCTCTAGAGTGACAAATGTATATTTCTTAGCAAAAGACGTCTGATTAAGGCTTTGTATGGACCCTTCTGTCTTCGTTGGAGAGAGGCACGAAGGTTCATGAATGTCTACCCGAAATATGTAAGTTCAAAGTACAACATTGCTGTACACCCTCACTGCATAATTTTAGTACCCTTGGACATAGTGGCGATGATACTATCTTTTTAGCTGCTCAATGCAACACACCGTTTGCTGTGCGCCAGGGGTTTGTCACAATCCACTCTCAGCGCTGCACCTGCCAAAGAGGCTCATGCAACTTATATAGTTCATAGAAACAGTGGAAGATTGCAGCCAAGAACATCAAAAACTTCCGGTTTAATTTCAAGGTAAAGCATCACCAGTGTGTTGCTCAAAGAAGTCCAACCAAGGCTACTTGTATTGGAGGCAAGCATCGGCATACGAAGCTTGTGCTACTTCCACAGAGGACAAACCACCATCTGGTTACTACAGTAGGCGGTGGGGTTTAAGCACCTATCCTGGTAGAGAAAGTTGGTGCTGCTCCTACACGCGGCCGGGTCTGCTAACCCTGACGTTAGCTGCATCTCAGCTAAAAATTATTATAAGAAGACGCCTAGTTGCCAAGTGGCATTATAGACAGGTGAGATAAATACGCGTAGATAACGACCAATGGCCAGAATCTATGAAGTATATGAATTTAAAGAAATCAACAATAACTCCGTTCCAGATGCATCGGTTAAATATATTGCACAGTGGCTGCGTTACTCCTCATCCTCACCCGGACCCGCTAGCAAGTCCCTTCGCTCCTCTTCTGCTAAACTCGCTGCCTCGCTCGCTTCCCCGCTATTCCTCTCGCGGACTTTAAACCCTTCAATGACCTCTGCCAGGGCCTGCCCTTCCTTCTTTCCCCGCTCGACATTCACGAACCATACCAGCGGAGCTGGCAAACCGATCAAGCACACCAGAAACCAGAACGCAGGACGAATACCGCCCGTGTGATCGACTATCACACCTACGATAGCAGGCCCGAAGATCGATGACCCTTTGTCGGTGATGGCGTACAGAGCGTAGAAGGCGGCTTCGGAGCCGGGAGGGATGAGCTCGCCGTATAGAGAGCGGCAGTAAGAGGATAGGCCACCAAGGACGAAGCCATAGAGTATTCCTAAAGGATACATCTCCCAGGGCTGTTGGAGGCCGAGGACGCCCCAGTTGTGGATGAAGGGGATGTAATCAAGGAGGCCGTAGAGGGGGATAAATTCGAAGAGGGCAAGGCAGCAGAGGATTGTATTGACGGGACTGATATTGAAGTAGCGCGATAAGAGGGGCCAAGTGAAGGCGCCGAGGATACCACTTGCGGTAGCTAGGACGGAGATTAGCGCCAGGGCGGGTGGGGACATGGCAAGGTGGGTTTTTGCAAAGAGGATGGAGACGCCGCTGACAGTGGCAATGGCGTCGGAGAGAAGAAACCAGGAGACGAGGAAGAGCACAATGTCGGTGAGGCGGCGGGCGAGCTTAATTGTGCGGTATAAGGAGAGCCAGGAGTGCCCGATGTAGCCTAGCCAAGTTCGAGTCCTGCTGGTCGGTGGGGAAGTGCCAGCTAGAGGGTGTTTGGGGAGCGGTGGGCCAGGGCGTGGACGCAACCAGAGGGCGGCGGGGATGGTGAAGACAAACCACCAGAGGCCGATGAGGAAGAGAACGAGGCGAAGGGAGAAGGTGGTACTTTTCATTAGGATAAGGATCACTATTGAGAGACATTGTAGGAAGAGGCCTGCGCTGTAGCCAATCCCAACACCGGTGGAGGAAATTTGTGTCGACACTTCTAGCTCAACCGATGTCCGGCTCCGTTCAGTTGTACTACCAGATCCTGGAATTAAAGCAGCAGTCGAGTTCACGAGTGTCGTATCTGTGTCTTCATGATTGTCTGAATATTGTGACACGTCAACATGTGAATCCGGAGTAGCATCCGGACTGGAATATTGAGTTTTTGGATGATGCCTGACTAACAGAGGGAGGAATGAATTTAGAAGAACAAATGATGCGCCGCAGCATGTATTTGAGATAATTGCACAGAGAGCACCTAGCAAATAGACATCTGGGGAGACCGAGAGGAAGAGCATGGTCGCCAGAGAACCGATGAATGCGAAGGTTAATAGCAATCTCTTCCGATAGTTGCCGTGGTCCGCGGCACAGCTAACAGATATAACCAAAAGCGATTGAAATAGAACGCTGATTGAGAAGGTGTACATTGCGAAGCTGGCTGTATTGATCTCAAAGCCCAAGAAATAGACCACACATTGGGGCGCTTCCTCTGCAGTTCTCGATTCTATCAAACGGCTCAGGAGGACCAGGACATTTATGTCATTTCCAAGGTGAGGCTTCGAACTCGATCCACAAGGCATTGTTCGGTCAGATAATAATACTCCATTTTCTCTAGCCAACTGTTCTAGTGTGATAGGAATAAAAGATCCTGGCAGGCAATATAGTTAACATGCTGTGTATGAACTCGAAAATACCAAATTGAAAGGGACACTGTGCAACTCACCCATGCCACATATAATAAACACCTCTGCTGCAAATGCATATGTGTACCATCCAGCTAATTCTTTCTTACTCGTCAACCGTGTATCCTCCCCATCATACTGCGGGCGGATGTGCCCGACGGATTCTGGCTCAGGGCCCATGCTTTCTTCGTCGCCCGAACTGGATCGTTCGTCATCAGCTTCAAAAGAAGACGAATGCGATCGTAGAGAGCGTTTCGAGCTGTTTGATAATAAGCGTTGTGGCGATGGCGGACGAGGTTGAGGAGCCCCTGGGGCCATTCTCGTATCGAGGTACAGTAAGCTGGTTGGTAGCCAGTCAGCAAGGCTATTAAGCCAACCGTGCGTGAGTCGAGTCAGCAAATCGCTATCGAGATCATCTTGAAACGTGCTGGTGCCGATACGTGACAAAGCTCGCTTTCGTCATACAGTACCGACAAGGACGAAAGGATATCTTCTGGTTGTTACATCGGGATTTAGTGTTGGGAAACAGAAATGCAGGCTGAAGAACGAGATGGTGGAGGGAGGTCTCAGATACGGGGGCTCACGGCAGAGATAGAAGAAGCTCCGCGACACTGCGATAAAAGCGACTGCAGCGCCAAGTCCTCACGAAAAAATCGATTAATCTTTGATATATATGACAATATGAATCAGAAGGAGAACATCTCGTTATTAATGATGCTGCATTTTGAATTCCCATGGATGCAGTTCTGAAGAGTAATTTGTCAAGTTCAGCCTTCTCTCGGCAGCAGCGAGCAAGGCTCGCAATGTTTTAGGCTTCTCCACGTGACCAATCATGGTTCCCGGTCGCCAACAAGGGAATGTGACGCTTATTCTACGGAGTAGCGTAAAGCCAAACCGCGCCGCAGACTGATTCAGCGTTTCCGAACAGAGAAACGTCAACCTCTCTGCAATTCCCCGTCAGTCCGCGCTGAGCTCATCGACCGACTTCAGGATTCTTGATCTCCTCGATCAGCATCGGATCATCCCACTCACTTACTCCCATCAGACGCCGCTATTCTCTGTCGCGACCAATCTCGAGCCCAGGCGTGCCCGACCACTTCAAGTCTGTCACGCCATACATTCCTGTCGCGCCTCACTTCGCGCAAGCTGTTTATCACCTCCACAACCCCATATCGTCTGGGGCTTCTGTACATGCAGCCCTAATACCCATGCCTATGAGCCTTCGACGATAGCGCATGCCACAAGGTGACCTAGGGGCTCGATCCCCTCCCCAAAAGCCAAGATAGAGTCGACAGAGACGCCCGGAGCCAGCCTGGAGAGCCTTGCTGTAGGCTTGGGGGTCGGTGGTAGGCCGGAGGGGGATCCGGAGCAGGGGAGCATGCCGGGAGTTATCATGGAGGTCGGAAGCAGAAATGGGGCGCATACGAATCATGATAGAGATCCGATGCTTAACGGTACAAACGGGACCATTTCTACACCAGGAACAGGCTTTGACAAAGGCAAAGCTCGAGGCGAGCCACAACCGAGCTTGAAACAGTCACAATTTGCGAATGGTGCCTATGGAACCGCCCCAGATACTCAAACTAAGAGTCAAGCACTCGTTGTGGAGTCAATACCTTCGGACATGGCGGATCGACTTCAGCAATTACCTCCTGAGATCGTCCATATTACTGAAGGCTTTGAACCGCTGTCACGACTCCTCATGCGACTAGCCCAGGTCACTCATAACCGATTGTCCGCTAAAATTATGGAATTGGCAGCAATGCCTACTCCTTCATCTGTTATCAATGGTAATGGCATACACTATTCCAATGGCATCGACGATAATTCTGTGGACAATATCAGGAAGAAGGTCAACCTGCTCAAATTTGCAGAAGCAACCCATGCAGATTGGACTAAAGCCTTAGTCATAACGCACTGGAGCCGGATCAGCGAAGACGTCAGCAAAGTCATAGATCTGAAAGTGCATCTTGACACCCAAAAGAGTTTTTACGACGCGGCTTTCTATGAATTGATCGATGTAAAAAGGAGTTTGGTGCAGGCCAGGGTTCCAAATCCGGATCTGAGGACAGCGGTAGAGGTTCTATCTACAGGGAAAGCGTCATGGATGCCTGATGTATGTTGATTACACATTTGATTGATAGAGTACTGACATAACATAGCTTGGATACAACGACGCACCGCCGTTGACTGCTAAAGAATTATTGAAATCTCTTCAAGACCTAAATACGCTTCTTTCGATCCGGCTGAATCTACATGAGTATGACAAGATACCTGTTCAATTCAGAGAGTACAGCATAAGATCTGGGCGTGTGACTTTCAAAGTCCCTGGCGAATTTGAGGTGGACCTTACAATTGCAGACGAGGATCCTGAAAAGCAATTTTGGTTTATTGACTTCCGATTTCTGTTTACCCCTGCAACATCGGAAATACCAGAACATCTGCGGAACATAATCGAAAAAAGCGTGGATACAATACTAGAAAGAGACGGCTTGGCAGGCTGTTATAAGTTTCTACACGAGCTGGTACTGACTCACAAAATCAGCGAAATCAGAAAACAAGCCATCGAATTAAGCAGAGGGAAATGGATCGAAACACTACAAGTAGAACCTTTGCATCGGGCCTTATCTATTCAATATTGGCTTGGTCGATATGGCAAGGACGGTCCGAGGAGTTGGATAATCCTTGGTATGGACAGTGGCAAGCGAAAAGATGGTCTACCTGATCCGAAGGCGACAAGTCGTATTAGTCTTAGATGGTTTCGAGACTCCAAGGAGATCAAAGGTCACGACATACCTTTAGAGCTCACCACACTCTCAGCTGAGGCTCTTTTGCAAGCTGTCATCACAAAGCATATCTCCTACATATTGGAATCCATATATAGAAACCTCAGCACTAAGCCTCTGTTTTCGAACAAACAACTCTCCATCTCGTTCAAGGAATCCGAGTCAGAACCCAAGGAACCAGAACTGAGAGTCCAACTCACTAGGCATGACAACATAAATATTACAATTGAACCGAGGACCGGATGTTTTGCCATAAGTCCCGCATTCAGGTTTTCAATGCGGGCCGAAAGTCTTCTCAATAGTCTGACCAAGGATCCGGCTACTGTTGCTCATGTATCAATTGAGAACCTCCGCTGCGTTGCAGTTTCAGAAGAGATCGTCAACCGAGCGCTCACCATAGGATGGGAGCCGCTACAGAATCCTGGTCTAAAGCCAGAGGACCTGAAGCCCATCATACCACGAGATACCTTACAGCTTTCATGGTTTCGAAGGCCGGGCTGGAGCCAAGGCTGGTTTATTGTGCTTAGTGCCAGCATGAGCGGGGAGCGTTGGTGGTTAATGGAACTGTAAGTCACTCACATTAATTGGACACGTTGGTACTAACTTATGCCAGCTCCAACAGCCCTCAGGGTTTGAAAATCACTAGCCACCTTCAAATTCCGCTAGGGACAACCTCACTGGATCACACTTATGCGTTCCTTTCAGGCCTTCACCTCTTTGCTGCTGCTCTGGTATCTTATTACTCGAACTTACGAGTACTTCATGACCGCCGCGCAATGTACATGCTACAAAACGGGCCACCAAAGGCTAATCCGTCAATTATGAAGCTCCCAGCCGTTTTTGTCAAGCTGTCTGACATCCTGCCGTCCAAGAACAAGGCTCCGCGTACGGGCAAGGCATGGGCAAAAGACATGCTCAAACTTAGTTTCCAAGGTCTAGAAAACTCATCCAAGATGTCGAGCAGCGTAAAGCGCCAATCTGGAGGTCCGCCAGAACCGCCTCCTGTATCCGGTGTAGCTACATCAAGGGTCGACTCAGAGCTCAAAAGGTCAGAAGAGGCAGATGAGAAGGCCGTAGTGATTGCAGAGGCCTGCCTAATAAAGCCAATGCCTTCGAGTCTTGATCTCGTGAAGCAACGTGTGGACAAAGACATTGCTTTCCATCCTAAATCTGGAGGCTTTGCTTTCCGCTTGCACGCCAAAGTTGGAGAGCCGGCAATACTCCCCCTTGTCGAGCGACTACAACGGGTTGAACAACTTGTTGATTTTGTAGAGGTCGTGAAAAAGCATGAGAAGACCCTTCATTGCGAGTCCGTTTCGCTTGGCCAGGTTATCTTCAGCTACGGTAGTGCTTCAAGTTCTGCTAGTTCAGCTCATCCGGACGCAATGGCTATTGACTCGCAAATTAGCAGGCATCGCGCGACCATTGACTTTAGTGGTGCAAATGCGCCTATGACAATGAATCTTGAGCCTGGAAACCCTCAAATTCGCATTCTTGACCATCTCACTAAAACGCTCAACTCACCACTTGGCCTTAACGGCGTTGCGACGCTTCTGCCGTTGACATTACCTCTGATGGCGGCTTTCGAGGCTATAGAGGATGCCTGGACTCCTCTTGCTGACCGCGGCGATGCGATCATCTTCAATCGCGCAGTGGATTGGCATATTCTGCGGTACAACTTAACTCCAGACTCCCAGGAGCAGCAAGCGCGCAAAGTCATGTTCCAAATCCGCCTACAGCACCGCCGTGGACAGCCTTGGTGGTGCGTCCGACGTGAGAAAGAGCCTAGCCGAGGTGAACAGAAAAGCACTAACTTGGCCGACGATATTGACACGGCACTCAAAGCCGTCTGGGAGGATAATCCCGAAGGCGAGGAATGGAGAGGCATGCAGAGCAGTGGCATTGCAAGGATTGAAGGTGTCGAGGAGCTGGTTCGAAGAGTGGATGACGTGGTCCGCAGCATAGCCGTTATTACTTCCAAGAACGTCCCTAACGTTGTCACGGAGCTAAGAGAGATGCAGCAATTATTAGCCCCAGATTTTCGAAAAGACGGAGCTCGGCAAGCCTCACAGCCCCAACAAGCGGCTCGGAACGGAAAAAAACAGCGCGACGCGATCGTCATCGACTGACCGCTTGATCGTTTCCTGCCAACTCGGAAAGGACCTTTTACTCGGGCGTATAGTGGTTTACAAAGAGGCACGCAAAGTTCGTCCCATCAACACTGTATTTATTCCCGGTACTTTTTCGTTTTCCTAATTTCCTCATCGTCCTTCAGCGACGACGTTATTCATGAATTTATGCAATGCAATGCAATGGGATAGGAGAGGAATGGTACAGGTACAGGTACAGGAACATGAACAGGATTCCCCGGCAGGCTACCTAGCTATTTTTTTCCCCCCCTCCCCTTCTCTCTTTTCATAGCCATGACCATGAGACCCTTGTGGCGTTTTTGGGGGAAAAGATGGGGCTCGGGCTGAAATGCGTTTTTTTTATTAAAATTACATGCGTCGTGCGTGGGGTGCGTTGCGCGCGTGCAGTTTCGTGCATGCAAATTTCATGTATGTATGTAAACCTAATAAATTACCAATATAAAAAATCAATGAACATTCAAGCTTCCGAGATCCTCGGTTGACTACCGAGCTAAAATTTGTGGGCTTTTTGTGGCGGGCTGGGACTGCATATTCCGTGGGGTACCCCAGAGTGTCTGTGGGTATAATTTTTGACAGCCGGTCTAGGCGGCATGAAGCTGATCCGTTCCGCTCGCCCGCCACATTCGTCTGGCAATCCATGCGGGGCAGGGCGCTAAAATTTTGACGTTACATTGCGGGGGGTGGGTTAGGGGTTGCAGGATCTAAAATTAGGTTAGAGTGCATGATGCGGAATGAAAGGCTCTCTGCGTTTTTTTGCTTTGCATTACCTGGGGTAAGGTGGTCTGTAGGCTGCATGATCTGAGGCAGGGGCCCATGCAATGAATCTAAGGGATGGGGTGTGCGAGTAGGTCCCTTGGCATGATATGGGGTAGACCACACAACGGAGTCCGTTTGGGAAAGTGCGCGTGTGCTCAATACATTAGGGCAGTAGGATTGAGGATTTCCCGCATTTGGAAAGCTTGCGATTGGGGTGGAAAATTTTTTTTTGATTAGGGAGTGTCTAGGTGTTTTGATACTTGGGCACTTCGACTTGCCGAGCGTGCCGGTTTGAGGAAGTAGGCTACCGTAGTCTGTGTAACATTTTATATCAATCGCTGGATGTTATTTGGAATATGCTGTCTATTCGCAGTAAATAGGTCCACTGCTAACAGCTAGTAGAGGGGAGGTGAAGATGGAATCTCTCGAATCAAAACGAATTATACAAGCTCCTCGAGAAGGCTTATTAGTTCCTTCATAGCACCTCAAGGAAGATCTAGGTGTGCATAGTATAATTGATTTCTGCATTCTGAAGTCTGAAATCCTGATTTTGTAATAAACAGAGCTTAATTATCACTGCTCTTTCTAATACCATGCTTTCCCAAAATGCAGAGCAAATTTCAAAACTTACTATAGACAACACCTCTCAAGTCGGTACGCCAAGACCTTAGGCCTACTGATCTTAGCCTCCCTAACCTTCAAATTTCTCTCCCTCCTCAGCTGTTTGAAGAATGTGTGGGTTAGAGTAAACTGATCAAGGATGATCATAAATCAAGAGGTGTGAATGAACTCTAGTCATTTGAATATGCTACAGAGTTGGACCAAGTTATT
>Ga0335075_10005400_pt1 | contig 19873 bp, 18 predicted proteins | sample Lox_Sample_24_FD_206723 | JGI IMG/M metagenome (GOLD analysis project Ga0335075, IMG submission 206723) | Soil microbial communities from Loxahatchee National Wildlife Refuge, Florida, United States - Lox_Sample_2.4 | ecosystem: Environmental > Terrestrial > Soil > Wetlands | place: USA...
GCCGGCGGGCTGCTCGGGAAACCCCTCACGACTGCCGAGCTCGCCCCCGTCGCACACCTCGACGGGGTCACGAGCATCGACGAGAGCCTCAACGGCTCGGTGCAGACCGTTGGCACGACGCGGAACATCTGCCCGAAGGGCGCCACATGCCATGCATCGGAGGGGCACTATCACGTGAAGCTCGGTTCGACGAGCCTCAAGTCCGCCATGAGCCTGGCGGCTAGAAGGGCCGGCCTGGCCTGCGAGCCGAAACCCTGCACTGCGCCGGTTTCTGGCAGCCAGCAGGTGTATTTCTCCGGATCCACCGAGCCGGCTAACCCGGTGAACATCGGCGCCTCGACGCTCAGGATCATGAGCGGCCGTGCCATCTCGGGCACGACCTCGGCGGACGTCGCCATGGTGAGTACGGCCATGGCGGGAAAGAACGGGCTCAAGCCTGGCTCGACCTTCACGGCGTACGGCAAGACGCTCACCGTGGCAGCCCTCTTCAACAGCGACAACCAGTCGGCCGACAACACGGTTGTCACCTCGCTCCCGGTCTTGCAGCGCCTGACGGGAGAAACTGGCCAGGTTACGACCGCAGTCGTCACTGTTGCTTCGCTCGGCGGGCTCCCGGCGGCGACCTCGGCAATCGAGCGCCTTCTTGGCCCCCGGGCGAGTGTGGTGAGCGACCTGGACGATGCGGGCAAGGCGGTCGAGGACCTCGACAGCGTGAAGAGCATCGCGGTTTACAGCCTCGCCGGAGCCGTTGGTGCTGCGGTCGTGATCCTTCTTCTCGTCATGGTGATGATCGTGAGGGAACGCAAGCGCGAGATCGGGATCCTGAAGGCGATCGGCGCCTCGAACCGCCGGATCATGGCGCAGTTCACGTCCGAGGCGCTGACTTTCACGCTGCTCGGCTTGGTCGCGGGCCTTGCCGCAGGCATCGCCGCCGCAAGCCCGGTCACCTCGGCGCTCGTCTCGCACAGCGGGGCATCCTCGGCTGCCAGCGGCGCGGGACTGTTCAGGGCGCCGAGCCCGTTTCTCAGCCATCTGACGGGCATCAATGCCCAGATCGGGTGGGGAGTGATCCTCGGCGCCCTGGCTGCCGCCATTGTCATCGCCGTTCTCGCCAGCGCGGCAACGACCTGGCTGATCGGCAGGATCAGGCCTGCCGAAGTCCTTAGGAGCGAGTGACCATGCTCGAAGCGAAAGATGTGACGAAGTCGTTCCGCTCAGGCGACGGCACCGTGACGGCCGTGAAAAGTGTGACAATGACCGTCGCGAGCGGCGAGTTCGTCGCGATCGTAGGGCGCAGCGGGAGCGGCAAGACCACTCTGATGAACCTGCTTGGCGCACTCGAGCAACCGACCAGCGGGGTGATCGAGGTGGACGGCCAGGACATCACGCGGCTCGGCCCGGGCGAGCTTGTCCATTACCGGGGGCGGAAGATCGGCTTCGTCTTCCAGAGCTACAACCTCGTCCCGAACCTGACCGCCATCGAAAACGTCATGCTCCCGATGGAGTTCATCGGCGTCGGAAAGGGCGAGCGCCGGGAGAGGGCGCGAAGGCTGCTGGATCATGTGGAGCTGACCGGCGCCAAGCAAGAGCGCAAGCCGAGCCGCTTGAGCGGTGGCGAGCAGCAACGGGTCGCGATCGCCCGTGCCCTGGGCAACAAGCCGTCGATCATCCTCGCCGACGAGCCCGCCGGCAACCTTGACACCCAGACGAGCGCGACGATCGTCGAGCTCCTCCGCAACCTCTCCCGTTCCGAGGGGACCACAGTCATCGTCGTCACTCATGACACTTCGGTCGCGGATCAGGCAGACAGCGTGCTGCGGCTTGAAGATGGCCAGCTTGCGTTGACCGACCTAGGCGACCCCGGCTTGGGCGAGAATCGGCCCAGGGTGTGACGCTGCAGGGGCAAAGGGTCAATTAGAGGGTGTGAGCCGGATAACGTCATTGTCGCTGAACTCACGTCCGGCGCCGCAGGGCAGCGGGCCGGCTGATGACGCCGTTGCCGAGTTCGAGGCGCTGTACCGGGCGAACGTGGCGACGGTGACCGCTTACTTCGCGCGGCGCAGCGCTGATCCGCAGACCGTGGCCGACCTGACCGCGGACACCTTCGTCCAGGTAATCACGTCGTTCGCCACCTTCGACCCAGGCAAAGGAACGCCGCGTGCCTGGGTGCTCGGCATCTCCCGGCGGATCTACGCCGCGCACTGCGAGGCACGCAGCCAACAGCGCAGCAGGGTGGAGCGACTGGCGGGCCGCCGGGAACTCGCCCCTGATGAAGTCGGGGACCTGATCGACCGGATCGATGCGCTGCGCGCTGGCCGGGCGCTGGTCACTGGGCTAACCGAGCTCTCTGCCGCCGATCGGGCGGTAATCGAGCTGGTGGACCTGGCGGGCCTGCAGGCCAGGGAAGCGGCCCAGGTGCTCGGCCTCGCGCCGGGCACGCTGCGGATGCGGCTGATGCGGGCCCGGGCCCGGTTGCGGAAAGTGGCCACCCCGGATCTGCCGCACGGACCCTGCGAGTGAGCCAGAGGTGAAGCGATGACGAAATTCGAAGATCAGCTGTTTGCGCAGCTGATGGCCGAGCACGGGCACCGGCTGCGTGCCGTGCGGCGGCGAGCATCGGCCCGGCGGCGGTTTCGCCGGCCGGCTTGGCTGGCCACTGGTGCCGCCGCCGGCGGCACGGTAGCCGGGGTCACCGCCGCGGTGCTGGCGCTGGCCAGCGCACCCGCCATGGCCGCGTACTCGGTGAGCCGGCACAACGGCGCCGTAACGGTGTCGGTCTATCGCGCGTCCGGCGTGCCCGGCGCCAATGCGGTCCTCCATAAGATGCACGCCCGGGTCGTGGTCGTCCAGGTGCGGCCCGGCTGCCGGCCGATCAGGTCGCTGCCTCGCCCGCATCCGGTCCCGCACCCAGACGTATGGGCAGGGGCCGAGGTGAACGGGCACGGGCATCGCCATGTCTCGGTCAAGATCAAGGTCAGCAGCATCCCGGCTGACGGCACGCTGCTGCTGGCGTTCAGCGGTGGCGGCGGCCACGGCAGCACTTCGCTGGGCGCTGGGGGCATCATCACCGGGCCCGTGCCGCGCTGTGTGAGCCTCCAGTCCGCCCTGTCAGGCCGCACCCGCGCCGGCTCGACCATTACAAACCGGGGCCCCGCCTGAGAGGTCAGCACCAGGATTCAACGTTCGACTGCGATCGTCCTCAGCGCTCAATGGCGAGGCGAAGGCCCAGTCCGATGAACACGCCGCCAGTTGCGACGTCGAGTCGCCGCCGCGCGGTCTGACGCCGCCCGAGCCAGTCGCCGATCCGCCCCGCGAACAGCCCCACGGTGCCGTCCACCAGGAACTCTAGGGCGATGAACACCGCGCCGAGTATGACGAACTGCAGCCAGACCCGGCCGAGCCGCGGGTCGACGAACTGCGGCAGGAACGCGATCGTGAAGGTGACCATCTTCGGGTTCACCAGGTTTGTCAGCAAACCGCGGAGATAAGCGCGGCGGCCGGATATCCCGGTCGCGCCCGCCATTTCGAACCGCTCCTGGCCGCGGTGACGGATGGCCTGCACGCCAAGGTAGATGAGGTAGACGGCGCCCGCGATCCGCAGTGCGGTGAACGCGGCCGGCGCGGCGGCGAAGAAGGCGGACAGCCCTGCCGCCGCGAGCGTGATATGCACGACCTCGCTGGTCGCGACTCCGGTGGTGGCGAGCAGGCCGGCCCGTGGCCCGCCGCGCATGCCGCAGCCAAGGATGAAGAGCATGTCGGGTCCAGGGCTGATCATCGCGACGAGAGTGGTGATCAGGAACAGGATGAAGAGATGCTGGTCGACGGGCACACGACGATACTCGTTCAGACATCTGGGCCGGGCAAGCTTATTTGCGGACGGAGCCGCGGGCGCCGCTTGCGCAACCCCTTGATCATGATCAGGCCAGGACGAGTCACCGCCAGCGCAAGAATGGCCGCATGACCAGACTGCGCGCGACGGCTGCCCACGAGATCCCGGAACGGCCGCCCATCCACGTGGTGCCCGGCCAGCGGGTCCGCGCCGGGCAGCACGACGCGAAGTGGCCCGCATTCGTCTTCGTCACCGCCGACGACGGCGCCGGGTGGGTCCCCGAGCGCTACCTCGACAGCTCGTGCGACCCCGCCGTCGTTATTACCGCCTATGACACCACCGAGCTTGCCACCGCCGCCGGAGAGGAACTGACCCTGCTCAAGCAGGACGATCCAAGCGGCTGGGCATGGGTTCGCAACTCGGCGGGCCGGGAGGGGTGGGTTCCATTGCTCACCGTCGAGCCGACTTCCTGAGCCCGCCAGACGCATGACATATACATGGGTGAGTGAGCGCAGCAACATCGGCGACAGGACCCGGCCACGAGCGGCGCGCGGGCGCGCCCTACCCGCCGGCGGTCTCTGTCGTGCTCTCCCCCCAGCACTCTGTGGTCGCGCTGCTCCGCCAGGCCGCTAGCGGCGACTCGCGCGGTGCGCCCCCCGGCCTTCTGGCCGACATAGGCCGTGCGCTCCGTTCGCAGGCGCGGTTCGCCGCGCAGTCGCTGAGCGGACCTGGGTGGATACCAGAGTCCTCCGCGCCGATCCCGCCGGCGGCCGATACCTCCGTCGCCGTGCATGCCGCCCAGCTCCGGGACATGCCCGCCGCCGCCTTCACCGACGAACTGCACGCCGCCGACCGCATCCATGATTTCCCGCCGCACCGCCGCGAATGCCTGCCGCACTTTCGAGCCGCAGCTGACCAGCCCCGCCGCTGGCTGAACTCGATGGCTGACGCGTCGCTGGATATCTGGGCGGTAGCCGAGCCGCGGTGGCGGGCGGCCGGCCCGTTGCTGGACCGCGAGATCCGGCGGATCGCCACTGCCGCGGTGCGCGGCGGGACCACGGCGCTGCTCAACAACCTGCATCCGCGTCTCAAATACCGCGACGGCATCTTCGTTTACTCCTGGTCTTCATGGCACCGGGAGGTGATTCGCTACCCGGTCGGCGCGCGCCGCCTGGCGCTGCTGCCGATGATCGCCGGGCCTGAATCGCTGCTGCTCGGCTTCGAATGCCCCGACATCTGCTACATCGGCTACCCGCTCCCCCAGCCCAGCCCAAGCCCGCAGGCCACGCCCGGCGGCACGCTCGCCACGATCCTGGGCCCGGTGCGCGCTACCATCCTGCGGGCTCTTCGCCAGCCGCTGACCATGAGCGAGCTGGCCGCAGCCGCACAGTGCGCGCCCGCGACCGCGACCTACCACCTCCACCAGCTAGCCGCAGCCGACCTGATCACGCGCGAGAAGTCCGGGCCAAGCGTGCGCGTCAGCCGCACAGCCCGCGGCCACGAGCTGGTCGACCTGCTATCGGACTGACCCTCCGCGATTGAGCCGAGTGTGCCTGTGCGGGTTTAAGCGAAGTGTTGCCCGGCCCCGAAGGAGTACGCCTCAAGCCGGGCAACACTCGCCTACCGGCGTTGGAGCCGGGTCTCGAAGGCGTCGCGGAGTGCGTCGCCGATGAAGTTGAACGACACCACGGTGGCGATGATGATCAGGCCGGCCGGGTAGATCAGCCACCAATAGCCAAGGTTGACGAATTGCAGGCCGTTAGACAGCATCGAGCCCCAGTCGGTGGCGGGCGGCGGCACGCCGAAACCCAGGAAACCCAGCCCGGCCAAGATCAAGATCGAGTCCGCCACCGCGAAGGTGGCCTGCACGATGATCGTGCCGATCGCGTTCGGCATCACATGCCGCAGCACCGCCCGGGTACTCCGCCCGCCCGCGACCTTCACCGCGGCCACATACTCCCGGGTACGCAGCGACAGCGTCTCACCGCGGACCAGGCGGGCCGGGCCCGGCCAGTACGTGGAGGCGATGATCAGGATCAGCGTCCCCGCGCTCGGGTGAATGAGCACCGCAAGGATGATCACCATCAGCGTGCCCGGCCCGGCCGGGTCAGCGTGTGGCATCATCGCCATCAGGTGTACCTCACCCTCGGGTCGAGCATCGCCTAGCCGGTATCAGCCGTGACAGGTGACTAGATGCACCGACTTCATGTCGCCGTCCGGTCGCCGCGCCGACGTTTGCGTCAGCGCGGCGACCGGCACCGGATGTTCTCCTGCTACCGCTTAATGCGTGCCGCAGGTGGCCGTGCTGCACGTCCAGTACTGCGGGACCCAGACCAGGAACGGGCTCCAGTGGGCGTTGTGCAGATCGTTGCTCACCGCGTCGATGGCCGTTTGCCACGGCAGGAACAGCACCGGAACCTGCTCGGCGTTGTAGTTGGCGTAGTTATGGAAGACGGTCATGCTCGCGCTGGTTTGCGTTTCCTTGATCAGCGTGTCCATCTCCGGGTTGCTATAGCCTCCGGCGTTGTTCGCTGCGCCGGTCAGGTACAGCGGCTCACCGGTCGGCTCGAAGCCGGGTCCGTTGAACAGCCAGCCGCCCAGGTACAGGAACGTCCACTTGCAACTGGATGCCGTCGGCTTGCACGGGGAAGTGTAGGGCAGGAGGTCATCGAAGGTCTCCGGCTCTGCGGTGAGCTGGATGCCCGCCTGCGCGAAACCCGACTTCAGGATCTGGACGAAGTCCGCCTGAGTCGTCAGGCCCGAGGTGTACATGATCGAGAACTTGGCCTGCGTGCCCTTCGCGACGCCCGTACCGCAGTCAGAGCTGCCCGCGCCGGCCGACTCACAAGTCAGCACGCCGCCGACAGTCTTCCAGCCGTGCGAAGCCAGCAGCGCCTCAGCCTTCGACGGGTCGTAGGGGTAGGGGCCCTGCCCGCCGTTTGCCTTCATCGCCGACGCGTCGGAGAACTGGCTCGGTGGCTCAGGCGGCACGCCCGCGGTGGTCGGGTAGTAGTAGCCGCGGCCGACCGAGGAGGACATCGACTTCTGGTTGTTCAGCTCCATCAGCGCCTGCCGGAAGTACAGCTGCTTCAACGTGGGCCCCAAGGTCGGGTTGTTGAAATTCATGTCGGCGTAGCCGATGCCGTACTCATACGCCGGATCGAGGCCGTACCCGGCCGATGCCAGCGGGTTCGACGGCGGGACGAAGCCCTTGCCGGCCGATGCCAGGTCCGTGCTCGGCACGCTGACGTTCGGGCCGTCGGTGCTCAGCGCGCCAGTGCGCAGGCCGGTGTACACCGCAGTGTCGCTGGTGTACTCCACGAACTTCAGCGTGACCGCGGCCTTCGGGCTGCCCGAGTAGTCCGCGTTCGGCTTCATCAAGATGTCGCCGTCCACGTTGTAAGCGGTCAGCTTGTACGGGCCGTCCACGACCTTCCACAGCGGGCTGCTGTCATAGGTGGCGGTGTCCTTGTTCTGCGTGTTCAGGAACGTGTACACGGCCTTGCACTTGGCCCAGCCATCAGCAGCGCTGTCGGTCGCGCACCCGCCGCTGCCCGGAGCACCGGTCAGGCTCGTCACGTCCCACGCCAGCGGGAACGGATACACGATTGAGAGCTGGTTATAAGTGAACCAGGTGCTGCCATAGCCCTGCTTGAGCTGCAGCGTCACCTGGTCCGGGCCGGTCGCCGAGTACGACGCCAGGTTGTCGGGCAGCAGGCCCGTCGTATATCCGGCGTAGGCGGTCTTCTCGGCCTCGAGCATGTTGAGGAAGAAGATCACGTCCTTGGCGTCAACCGTCTGCCCGTCGGACCACTTCCAGCCCTTGAGGTTGATGACAACGGTCTTGCCGCCGTTCTTGAAGACCGGTGCGTCCGCCGGCGACAGCGCGTAGTTCACCGTGACGTTGGTGTTGCTGTTCCCGCCGAAGGTGTACAGCGGGAGCACCATCTGGTACTCGAAGTCCTCGTAGTTGGCCACGCTGTAGCACTGGGTTCCCTCGAACGGGAAGATGCAGTTCGCCCCGGTGCCAGTCACGATAGGCAGAGTCGCCACCGCGTTCTTGACCGAGGTGGTCGAGGTTGGGCTGCCTGAACTGCTGCTGGAACCGCACCCCGCGGCCAGCAACGCGCTCGCCGCTACCGCAACGATCCCCGCGACGCCTATTTTGCGTCTGCGCTGAAACATATGCACACTCCTCCGGGTTCAACGACGCCTAATGGAGCTTCCTCGGCCCGCGAGAGCATGCATGACTCCTGAGGCTCTGGCCTGACACGAAGACGACGGTGCTGACAGCTCTTAGTGCTCCGCCAGTGACATCCCGACGCGAACGGCTTTGTCTATGAATTGCGACCACGACGATGATGTGCGCTCGTGATCTGTGGCAGCACGACGGAGACGAGTTCGGTCTGAGAGGGAACGACCGGCTCGCCAATTCATATGGACTTCCTCCATCTCTTCCTGGCCGATAGAACCAGCTATTCGCTGTAATACTCGGCTGGGAGCGCGGAGGTGTCAGCAGCACTTCGAGGAACTTCGAAATAACGAACCAGTGTCGCCTGGGTCACGGGCAGGGATCGCGCTCTCTCGCGCGCCGAAAAGGGCGCCCTCTTACCCGCGCCCGCCGACGGCGCCCGACCTCTACGCTGCGGCAGTAAAGTCGATCAGCCCCTCAGGCACTGGCGTGCTGCACGCTGTGCTCGAAGACCAGCCGCCCGTTCCTGACATCGACAGTGAGTTCCTGGCCGCTCGTGATCTCGCCGTCCAGCAGCATCCGCGATAGCGGGTTATCTACTTCACGCTGAATGGTGCGGCGCAGCGGCCTGGCGCCAAACTCGGGCTCATACCCGTGGTCAGCAATCCAGTCGACCGCCGACTGGGTGAAGTGAGTAATGACGTCCTGGGCATGCAGCCTGCGGCGGGTGCGCTCCAGCTGGAGCCTCGTGATCTGCCGCAGTTCCTCCTGGCTGAGCTGGTTGAAGACGATGATCTCGTCGATCCTGTTCAGGAACTCGGGACGGAACGACTCGCGGAGCCTCCGCATGATCTGCTCCTGCAGCGCGTCCTGCTGGCCGGCATCCGAAGCGGCGCGGTCACCGGCGAAACCCAGGACCGCGCCGCGCCGGGTGATGAGATCCGAGCCTAGGTTGCTGGTCATGATCAGGACGGTGTTCTTGAAGTCCACGGTCCTGCCTTGCCCGTCAGTAAGGCGACCGTCCTCAAGCACCTGCAGCAGGATGTTGAAGACGTCCGCATGGGCTTTCTCGATCTCGTCCAGCAAGATGACTGAATAGGGACGCCTCCTGACGGCCTCGGTGAGCTGTCCAGCTTCCTCGTAGCCAACGTAGCCAGGCGGCGCGCCGACCAGGCGGCTGACCGTGTGCCGCTCCTGGAGCTCGCTCATGTCCAGGCGGATCATCTTGCTTTCCGATCCGAACAGTGCCTCGGCAAGCGCGCGCGCCAGTTCCGTCTTGCCCACGCCGGTCGGGCCGAGGAACAAGAAGCTTCCGACGGGCCGGTTCGGGTCGCCGAGCCCGGCTCTGGAGCGCCGGATCGACTCCGCGACCGCCGTGACGGCCTCATCCTGGCCGATTACCCGCTCGTGCAGGTAGCGCTCCAGGCTGAGCAGCCTGTCCTTCTCCTCCTCGGTGAGCTGCTGGACCGGCACCCCGGTTGCTCGCGACACCACGTCCGCGATGTCGGTGACAGTGACTTGCGGCACTACGCTCTCGTCCTGGCTGAGCCGCTTGACCCTGCGCCGCAGTTCCTCGATCTGATCGCGTAGCTGTGACGCTTGCTCATACTGCTCGCTCGCGACGGCCTGCTCCTTGTCGCGGGCGAGCTGCTCAGCCTGCCGCTCAAGATCGCGTAGATCGATGCTCGGGGTCTTCATCCGCAACCGCACCCTCGCGCCCGCCTGATCGATGAGGTCGATCGCCTTATCCGGCAGGAACCTGTCGGTGATGTAGCGATCCGATAGCTCAACGGCGGCAACGAGCGCCTCGTCGGTGTAGCGGACCTGGTGGTGCGCCTCGTAGCGGTCGCGCAAGCCGTGCAGAATGGCCAGCGCGTCGTCAACCGTGGGCTCCGGCACCAAGATCGGCTGAAACCGCCGGGCCAGCGCAGCGTCCTTCTCGATGTTCTTGCGGTACTCGTCCAGCGTCGTGGCGCCTGCCACGTGCAGCTCGCCGCGCGCGAGGGCCGGCTTGACCATGTTTCCGGCGTCCATTCCGCCGTCGGCTCCGGCGCCTGCCCCCACGAGCGTGTGCAGCTCGTCGATGAAGATGATCAACTGGTCGCTATGCTCGCGGATTTCGTCGATGATGCTCTTCAGCCGCTGCTCAAAATCGCCGCGGTACCGGGTTCCGGCCACCACACCGGACAGCTCGAGCTGCACGACGCGCTTACTTGTCAGAGTCTGCGGCACTTCCTCGTTGACGATGCGCTGAGCCAGCCCCTCGATGATGGCGGTCTTGCCGACGCCGGCCTCACCGATCAGCACCGGATTGTTCTTGCCCCGGCGCGAGAGTACCTCGATTGTCTGTTCGATCTCATTGTCCCGGCCGATGACCGGGTCAATCCGGCCCTCGCGGGCCAGCGCGGTGAGGTCCCGGCCGAACTCATCCAGCGTCGGGGTATCCGACCGGCCGGCCTGCCCTGGCGGCCGGCGGCGCTGGCCGACTAGAGCACCTTGCAGTGCCTCGGGCGTCAGGCGGGCCGAAGCCAGCATCTGGCCGGCGGTCGACTCAGGGTTGACCGCGAGGGCGAACAGCATGTGCTCTGGTCCGATGTAGTTGGATCCCATGGCGCGGGAAATCTGATGCGCGTCCAGAAGCTCACGCTTGGCCCCAGGCGTGAGCTGTGGCGGACCCGTGCGGCTCCCCCGGTGTTCCTGGTGAGTGGCGACGGTGCGGGCCAGCGCGTCAGGATCCCCGCCCGCACGGGCGAGCAGCGTCCGCGTCGGCTCCAGCGTGCTGGCCGCCCAGAGCAAGTGCTCGGTGTCCAGATCAGCATCGCCCCACTGCGCCGCTTGAGCTGCAGCAGCAGCGAGCAGTTCGCGTGCGGGGCCGCTCATCAGCTGGGTGATGTCGACCCGCTGGCCCGGCCGCATCGGACCGCCTCCGGCGCCGTAGATCCTGGCGAGGAAGTCATCGAACGGGCTTGATCCAAAGCCCGTCGGCCCGGAGACGTCATTACTCATCACAAATCCCCCGAATTTGTGTCTACTGCGTTCCCCGCTACCGACGCCCTTCCCCGACTCAGCCGACCTGACGCCTCGCCTGTCGCCACCCGTCAGGCCGGCGACTAACGCTGGGCGCTCAGGCCTTGCAGGAAGTCGGTCAGGCCAGCGAAATATGTTGCCTGATCGTCGTACATGGCCAGGTGGCTGCCGTTCGGGCAGTTCAGGTACCGCCCCTTCAGCAAACGCCCCGCCATCATCTCCATATGCGCCGGGTCCATCGTGTCGTAGCGGGCGCCGATGACCAGGGCCGGCACCTCGATCATCTGGAGATCATCGGTTCGATCCCAGGCGGCAAGCTTGGCGTCGGCGCTGATGCCCAGTTCGCTCGGACCCTGCATGGATACGTAGATCGCAGGGTTGATGTGAGCGAAGCCGCGCTGCACCGGCTCAGGCCAGTCCTCCACTGGCATGCGCAGGACGTGGTGGATGTAGTGCTGTTCGAGCAGCAATTCCATGTACCGCGGGTTTCCGGTGTCCCCGCTGGCCTCCATCGACTTGATCTCGGCCAGTGCGGCCTGATCCATCGCTGGCATCAGCACCCGTTCCGCGTAAGCGTTATAGGCGGGCACGCTCGACATCATGTTGGAAATGACCAGTCCGCGCAGGTGCTGCTGATACTTCAGCGCGTACTCGATAGCGAGTATGCCGCCCCAGGACTGGCCGTACAGCACGAAGTTGTCGCGGCTCAGCCCGAGCGCACGGCGAACTTGCTCGACCTCCTCGACAAACCGGTCGAGCTCCCACAATGTCGGCTCGTCGGGCTGGTCGCTGAAACCCGAGCCAAGCTGGTCGTAGTAGTAGTACTCCACCCCCGCCGCCGGCAAGTAGCTGTCACAGGCTTCCAGGTACTCGTGCGTCGAACCAGGACCTCCGTGCAGCAGCAGCACCTTCAGGTCAGGGTTGTTGCCCGTGCGTTTCACCCACACGTGATGGTCGCCAGCTGGTGTGGTCACCAGGATCTTCCTGGCGCCCCCGCTTAGCACGTCGTCGCGGCCGGAGTAATCCAGGTAGTTCGACACCGCTCAGTCCTCCTGCTTCCGGGCGCCTCTATCTACCTGGCGGCTGTGTGCCGGTGGCAGTGCCGCCGCGCAGGCGCGAGACCGTGAGCAGCTTAACCCGGCGAGCCAGAGGCAGCCGAGGAAGTGATGAGCCGCGCCGAGGACCGCGCTTCGGGCCGCCTGGCCGCGGCATAGCCCGCTGCCAGTGCGATCCAAAGCAGTTGCAGCCCGAGGAAGATCCGCTCATACAGCCCGCCCGGAGCATGGTGGTGGCCGTGTGCCGTACCGAGCAGGAGGAACGCGGCAGCCCCGGCCAGCGCCACGGTGAGCAGCACGGTTGCTGCAGGCCGCCACGCCGGATCGGACCTCAGGCCTGCGGAGATCAGGATCGTGCCGATTACCACGCAGGCGAACGCGATGACCGCCAGTACGAGGTGCACGATGCCGCTAGCGGTCGTCGGCGTCCCCTCCGGGTTATCGGCAAAGAACGCCAGCAAGCCCGAGCAGACCGCCCACGTCGCCAGCAGGTACACCCCGCCGCGAACGTCTGAGTCCGGGCCGGCGGACCTGCGCACCGCCAGGCAAGCGGCAAGAGACAAGGCGCAGCGCAGCAGGAAGTTGAGGTCCATTACCCAGTACCACGGCCCCCTGCCGTAGTCGCTTTCGGCGTTGTAAAGCAGGCTGTAACCGGGCCGCAGGAACCTCAGCAGCACGTCGACTGCCACGTAGACGACGATCCCGCCGCTGACGAGCCATGCGAGCCTCCGCGCGCTGAGCGCCGCGAGCCTCCGAAAAACGCAACCTAGTTGCATATCTGCAGTATGCTGGGCCTATGCCTGCGCCGTCAAGTGCCGTGTACCCATTCGGAGACCTGCTCGCGCTCGCCCGGCAAAGCTGGCTGGGCCAGATGGCCAGCCGGCTAGCGGAGCTCGGATATGACGACTACCGCCGCAGCGACGCCGCCGCTGTCCGTCGACTGCGGCGCGGGCCGGTGCCAGTCGGCCGGCTCGGGACGTTCCTCGGCATCACCCGGCAGGCGGCAAAGAAGGTCGCCGACGGTCTGCGTCAGCGTGGTTACGTCACGATTCAGCGCGACCCTGAGGATGCACGGCAGTTCAACGTCACTCTCACCGCGGCAGGCCAGGAGTACGCCAGCGCGGTCATTGCCGTTATCGAGCAACTCAACCGCGAGGTGACGCGGCGGGCGGACCTGGCGGAACTGACCGCGGCCGACGCCGTGCTGCGCGCCGCCTTGTTCGATGACAGCACCCGGCAGCGGGCGGCCTGGCTGCCGCCGCCGGGGGCGCCACCAGGCCCGGCTCGCAGTTGAATTGCTCAGGTCGAGCTGAGCAGCGGCTCGTCGGCGAGGTAGGGCGGAGCGGGTTCGTACTGCATATACCGGCGAACAGCGCGCGCGTGCTCGCGCCCGTGCAAGGCGCCGACAAGCCACAGCGCCATGTCGATGCCAGCCGAGACGCCCTGACTGGTCACCAGATTCCCGTCAACCACATAGCGGGCGTCACTGATCACGCTGATATTGCCACGTTCCCGCAAGGATTGTTCGAACGAGTGATGCGTGGCTACCCGGCGGCCGCGAGCCGGGCCGGCCTCATGCAGCAGGAGCGCACCGGTGCAGACGCTGGTCGTCCAGGCAGCCGTCGCCGACGCGGCGCGGATCCAGTCGAGGATCGCGGGATTGGAAACCTCGCGGCGGGTGCCCATGCCGCCCGGCACCAGCAGCACGTCAAGCGCCGGACTGTCGTCAAACGTGTGATCAGGCAGGACCCGCATGCCCTTGCTGCAGCGCACCGGGCCGGGCTGCTCAGCGATCAGGACCGCCGTATCACCCTGGTCGCGGATCATGGCGGACACGGTGAACACTTCCCACGGGCCGACGAAGTCCAGCTCCTCAGCGTCGTTAAAGATCAGCAGCCCGTAGCTCGTCATCTTCACGTCCCGCCTCGTAGTGTCAATCTGCCCGCGGTTACTGGCGTGGCAGCAGCGGCCCGTGCTCAAGGTGCGGCAGCACATGCCTGGCGAACAGGTCGCACTCAGCGGCGTGCGGGTAGCCGGACAGGATAAACGCCTCCATGCCCAGTTCGGCGTACGCGCGGAGCTTGGCCAGCACTTGATCGGGGTCTCCGACGATGGCAGCGCCAGCGCCCGAGCGCGCCCGGCCGATGCCGGTCCACAGGTTCGGCTCGGCGTAGCCTTCGTCGTCGGCCAGGTCGCGCAGCTCGCCCTGCCGGAGCTGGCCGGTCGACGCGACGTGCAGCGACTGGTCGCGAAGGCGCCGCCCGGTCTCGGCGTCCAGCCGTGAGACAAGGCGCCGCGCTGCGGCTCTCGCTTCCGCTTCGGTGGCACGCACGATCACGTGCACGCGGTAACCGAACTTGAGCTCCCGGCCGTGGCGAGCAGCCCGCGCCCGCATGTCATCAACGATCGCCTTGACCGCTGGCATCGTGTCCGGCCACATCAGGAACACGTCGGCCGCCTGGGCGGCGACCTCCCTGGCTGCATCGGACAGTCCGCCGAAGTAGAACGGCGGGCAGCCGCCGGCCGGGCGGATCCGCGGCGGATCGATGGTCAGGTTGACGAACTCGCCGCGCACGTCCACCGGCTTGCCGTCCAGCAGGTCACGCAGCACGTGCATGATCTCAAGGGTGCGGCGATAGCGCGGCGCTGATTCCAGCTGCTCGCCTGGCCGGTCGGAGGAGATGATGTTGATCGTGAGCCGGCCGTTCAGCATCTCGTCGATGGTCGCGAGCTGCCGGGCAAGCTGCGGCGGCCACATCTCGCCCATCCGGACAGCCACGAGCAGCTGAAGGCGCCGCACTAGCGGCGCGAGCCCGGCAGCGAACGAAATCGAGTCGATCCCGGTTGCGTAGTTCGATGGCAGCAGCAGGTTGTCATAGCCGGCTTCATCGGCCCGCATCGCGACGTTCCGGCTGTGCTCCCAGCTTGACTTCAGCGCAGGATCCTGCACGCCCAGGAACTCGTAGTCCTCGTCGCACAGCGGAGCGAACCAGGCAACCTCACAACCCACGGGATGATGATACCTACCATGACCTGGGAGACTCAGGCGCGCTATAGCGTCCCCAAGTCTCCCGGATCATGAGACTGCATCAAACGATCGGATGCATCCACCCGTAGCGGTCTGGCTTGCGGCCGTACTGGATGCCGACGAGCTCGTCCGTCAGCATGCTCGTCACCTGACCAGCCTTGCCGTCGCCGACGATCCAGTCGGCGTGCTCGCTGCGCACGCCGCCGATGGGCGTGATGACGGCCGCGGTACCGCAGGCGAACGCCTCGGTGATCTCGCCCGATGCGCAGCCGTCACGCCAGTCAGCCACCGAGACCTTGCGTTCGAAGGCTGGAACGCCGAGGTCGGGGGCGAGCTTGAGGAGGGAGTCCCTGGTTACACCGTGCAGCAGGGAACCCGTCGCGGTTGGCGTCACGATCCGGGCGTGGGCGCCGGAACCGTGGACGAACCAGATGTTCATCCCGCCCATCTCCTCGACGAACTTCCGCTCCGCCGCATCGAGCCACACCACCTGGTCACAGCCGTGCTCGATAGCCTGCTGCTGGCCAGCGAAGGCAGCGGCGTAGTTGCCGCCGCACTTCGCCTCGCCGGTTCCGCCAGGCGCTGCACGGGAGTAGTCCTCCGACAGCCACACTGTTACCGGCTTGATCTCTCCGCTGAAGTAGCCAGCGACAGGCGACGCGATGACGGCGAACAGGTACGACGACGACGGCTTGTTCACGCCAAGGCCGGTCTGCGTCGCGATCATGAACGGACGCACGTAGAGGCTGTGGCCCTCGGCGGTCGGCACCCAGGCGCGGTCCTGCCTGACGAGCAGCTCGATTGCGCGGACGAAGAGCGAGTCGGGCAGTTCTGGCATGGCCAGCCTGGCAGCTGAGCGGTTGAACCGCGCCGCGTTGGCGTGCGGCCTGAAGGCGGCAACCGACCCATCGGCCTGGCTGTAAGCCTTCAGCCCCTCGAAGATCTCCTGGCCATAGTGAAACACCTGGGCGGCCGGATCGAGAGTGATCGGTCCGTACGGCTCGATCCGCGCATCATGCCAGCCGTCTGCTTCGGTCCACCTGATTGTTGCCATGTGGTCGGTGAATACCTTGCCGAACCCCGGAGCCGCCAGTTCCCGCGCCCGCTCGCTCGCGGGTACTGCGGAAGTGCTGGCGCGGATCTCGAATTCAAGATCGGGGTTGCGACTGGCATCCATGAGTGGGCTCCTCGGGGCTTGGTATCAATCGGGCCGTCAGCCGCATCCCGGCGCCGGGGGCACCGGGACCGCCGGTCGCGTGCCGGGACGCGGCACGGCCCGTGGACATTCAGTTGTCAGTTGCGGTGGCGCCGTCTCCGCCATTGTCCCGGCGGTCCATTGCCTCTTGCACTGCTTCCTGTGCGCGCTGGCGGGCTTCGGACTCGGTCGTTGCTGCCGTTGCGGTCTGGCTGGTCCTTGACATCTCTGGTCTACTCCTCGCGAGCAAGATTGCGGCTTGAAGAATGCGGGCCAGCTGAGGCGCAACCGCTCTATCCCGGACCAGCGTGCACGGCGGATACCGCATCCCTCGCGAGGCGGCGCGTCGGCGCGGAACCGCGCGCAACCGGTGGCGACAGACGGGCAGTCAGGGCGGCACCAAAGCCCGAAATTACATGCGGCCAGCGCCTCACCCCCGTAGCGGGTCGCCGGCCTGCCCTGATCAGGTCCCGCTACGGCTGCTAAGGATGAGTACGAAGCGCCGCATGACACAACGAGGGTAACCGACGCTGGTCACCCTTGCTACGGTCTGGGGTCAAATTCGTTGGACGACCAAGCAAATATTTCGGCAGTCAACGCAGCGACGCCGGCCCTGTCAGGCTCGCCTCCGCAGCCTGGCCCGGCAGCCTGGCCCTCGCCAGAGCCTGGCACCGGCAAGGTGACGCGAGTAGCATTTTCGGAGCGGCAGCGCACCACCTGCCCGCTTCCGAGCCAGCCGTCAGCCCGCGCTGACGCCGGCGACGAGGACAAGGGTCCCCGACTCGGGTGCACTCCTTTCGTCATGTCATTCAGCTTGGCGGGCAGTCGCGGGCAGACTCGCCAGGAAAGATGATCATGACTCGCGATAAGGCACTGAAGCACGCCATCCGTCAGCGCATGGCCGAGACCGGCGAGCCGTACACCGTGGCAAGGCGCGCTGTCTTCTCGCACCCGACCGGCCACCCGGACCCGGCTGCCTCCCCGGACCCGGCTGCCTCCCCGGACCCGGCTGCCTCCCCCGACCCGGCTGCCTCCCCCCACCCGGCTGCCTCCCCCGACCCGGCTGCCTCCCCCGACCCGGCTGCCTCCGCCGACCCGGCGGTTCCGTCGATGCGCGATCCCGGGCCGGCAGCGCCAGGCACGGGGGGTTCGGCCGGCTCGGCTGACTCTCCGGTTCCGGAGCCCCGGGACTCGGAGGGCGGGCGGGTGCCGCCGGTCCCGCCGGTCCCGCCGTCGCGGTCGGGCCGCCGACCGAACGGGCCCGGCCAGCCGGAACGGCCGTCAGCCGTCCAGCAAGCAGAACAGGCGGCCGAGCGGGCCCAGCGCGAAGCGGACCGGGCGCAGCTTCAGGCCGATCGCGCGCAGCGGCAAGCCGAGCGCGCACAGGAAGCTGCCGATCAGGCGCAGGAAGCGGCTGACATTGCGCAGGAGCAGGCCGACGAAGCTCAGGAAACGGTCGATCACGCCGCGGAGCGGTCGAGCAGCGCTGACCGCGACCACGCCCAGGAACGCGCCGACCACGCCCAGGAACGCGCGGACCACGCCCAGGAACGCGCCGACCATGCCCAGGAGGCGGCCGACCGGGCCCAGGACGACGCTGACGAGGAGCAAGACCGCGCAGACGAGGCGCAGGAACTGGCCGACGAAGCACGAGAAATCGCCGACGAGGCGCGGGACTGATCCCAGGGGCATGAGTTACCGATCGAGGCCCCACTACTCGGGGCGTCGATCGGTAACTCTCGCCCTTCTACCGCTGATCAGCTGGTGAAGTGCTCGAATACGTGGCTGAAGTACCAGTCAGGCTGCGCAACGCCAGAACACGTACCCGCGCCCTTCGTGCCTGGGCAGCCGCCGTTGTCCCGCTGGAGCGCCCAGAAGGAGATCATCCCTATCCCCTGCTGCTGCGCCCAGTGCAACACGGTGCCCGCGTCCGCCGTCGAGAACGTTTCGTCCGGGCCGTAGTCGTCGATGCCTGGCATCTCGGTAATGCCGATCATGTGCCAGAGCTGGAGCGAGGTAGCCGTCGGGTAGAGCGACTGCAACTGGCTGTACAGGCCGGCCGCGGCGCTCTCGGTGTCGGCAACCATGTCCTGCTCCGTGCCGATGTAGTAATCAAAGGTCAGCAGGTTCACGGTGGAGATCCTCGCGCCGTCGGCAACCGCGTTCTGCAGCACCGCCAGCCCGGATGAGGTGAGGCCAGTCGGGAACGTCGGCAGCGTGTAGGAGAACTGGATCCGCCGGTGGTGCGCCGCAGCCCAGGCTTCGGTCATGGCAATTGCCTCGTTGCGCCGGTTGATGCCGACCGCGTTGGTCAGCGAGTTGCCCTCGACGTCCAGGTCGATGCGCGGCACGTTGTAAGTGGTGATCAGGCTCTCGTAGACCGCGGCGATGGCAGGAACGCTGGTGCAGCTGTCGGCGATGTCGGTGTCCGTAGTGTCAGCGGTGTAGCCACCGAACGACGGGATGACGTTCCCGCCCGCATGCTGGATCGCAGCGATGTCGCTGCCGTAACTGGCCTGTCCAATCGGCTCGCTAGTGTCGCCGTCCCAGTACGCCGTGCAGGAGCCAGCTGTTGCGGTCTGGAGGAACGCCAGCGACAGGTATCTGGCGCCGGACTGCTGGGAGAGCGTCGCCAGGTCAGTGCTGGTGTCATACATCTCGTAGTAAGGCGCGAACACCCGGTACGGCAGCGGCCGCGAGTACTCCTGCGAGCCCTGGCCGTGCCCGCCGGCGGCGGTGCTGGCTTGCGCGGTACCGGCTCCGGCGGCAGCTAATCCGAGCGTGAGAACGGTGGCGGTCGCGGTGGCCAGCGCCGCCATCAGTGGAGTTAGTCGTTTCATGCGCGGCTCCCTTAGCTCGTGCGAAAACGGCAGTCATCTGCGTCCGGGCCAGCGGCCGCCGCTTGCGCACCGGCGGCCGCCAGCCCACTCCGGTCGAACCCGGCCGAACCATGCCGTGAATCAAATAGGAAACTTTCCTATTTGATTCACCGCGACGCTAGCCCCGTCCGCACCGGGCGTCAATAGGCAGAAATCGGCACCTGCCCGTTCCCGCCCGAAAGATCCTCCGGAACACCCGGACGGAAGCCCCGGACAGGTTCGGCTACCGTTGCCACGTCGGCGCTACTGACGGACGATGAGGTCCGCGGGCGCCCAGCACGCCAGGAGCCAGCAGCATGGACGACTCGATCAGCATCCCGACCGCGGTGCCGCAGGCGCCAGCGGATCCCCAGGCGCCAGCGGATTCGGAGGCGCCAGCGAGGCGCCGGGCACCAGCCTGGCCCGCGGCGCCTGGCTGCGAGCCGGAGGTCCTGGACGAGATCCAGCAGCGGGTGCTGTGGCTGGCAACACGGATCATCGACGTCGCGAACCACGAGCGCGACACCGGCGACGGCGTCAAAGTCGGCGGTCACCAGGCCTCAAGCGCCAGCCTGGTCACAGTGATGACCGCGCTGTACTTCGCCTACCTGGACGCGGCCGACCGGGTCAGCGTAAAGCCGCACGCCTCGCCGGTTTTCCACGCCATCCAGTACCTTCTCGGCAATCTG
>Ga0335075_10005402_pt1 | contig 19868 bp, 19 predicted proteins | sample Lox_Sample_24_FD_206723 | JGI IMG/M metagenome (GOLD analysis project Ga0335075, IMG submission 206723) | Soil microbial communities from Loxahatchee National Wildlife Refuge, Florida, United States - Lox_Sample_2.4 | ecosystem: Environmental > Terrestrial > Soil > Wetlands | place: USA...
CGCCGCCGCGCTGGCCGCCACGCCTTGCGCCCGCAAGCCCGCGCTGAGCGTCTTCGACAAGGTCGCGGCCAGCCCGGCGATCATCAGCGAGAAGAAGAACCCGATAGACAGTGACATGCCGGAGTTCATGAAGACCGACCGCATGCCGGAGGCAGCCCCGCGGTGCTGAGCAGGGACACTGCTCATGATCGACGAGGTGTTCGGCGACGCGAACAGGCCGGAGCCGAGGCCGTTGACGAAAATGATCGAGGCGAAGACCGGGTACGGGAAGTTGATCGGCAGCAGCATCAGCCCGGTAAATCCGCACGCCGCGACTAGCAGGCCCGCGGTCGCGAACGGCCGGGCGCCGAAGCGATCGGACAGGTAGCCCGAGATCGGCCCGGCAATCAGGAACCCGCCGGTCAGCGGGAGCATGTAAATGCCAGCCCACAGCGGGGTGACGGTGTAGTTGTAGCCGTGCAGCGGCAGCCAGATTCCTGCCAGCCAGATCACCAGCATGAACTGCAGGCCGCCCCGCGCCATCGAGCTCATCAGGCTGGCCGCGTTGCCAGCCGCGAACGCGCGGATCTTGAACAGGCTCATCTGGAACATCGGATCGGTGATCTTGGTCTCGGCGATGCCGAAGATGATCAGCACAACCGTGCCGCCGATCAGGCCGGTGAGGACCAGGGGACTGGTCCAGCCGGTGGTGTGGCCGCCGTAGGGCTGGATGCCATAGGTGATCGCTGCGAGCAGGCTGGTGGCGCCGACAGCGAACAGGACGTTCCCCAGCCAGTCAATCCTGGCCTTCCTGGTGGTGGCGATCTCCCGCAGGCTCCGGTAGGCCCAGACGGTGCCCCAGACCCCGATGGGCACATTGACCCAGAACACCGCGCGCCAGTCCCAGGCGGCCAGCAGCCCGCCGAGCAGCAGGCCGACGAACTGACCTGAGATCCCGGCGATCTGGTTGATGCCGAGCGCCATGCCGCGCTGCCTCGCCGGGAACGCGTCGGTCAGGATCGCCGCCGAGTTGGCCATCAGCATGGCGCCGCCGAAGGCCTGCACGACTCGCCAGAGGATCAGCCACAGCGCCGCACGCCCGCCGGTCAGCGGGTCCAGCGACAAGGCGATCGAGGCCAGCGTGAAGACGACGAACCCGAGGTTGTAGATCTTGACGCGGCCGAACATGTCGCCGAGCCGGCCCAGCGTCACCACGAGCACCGCCTGCACCAGGAGGTAGCCCATGATCATCCACAGCACGTAGGTGATATTGCCGGGCGCCAGCGGGCTGAGGTGGATACCGCGGAAGATCGCAGGCATCGCGATGATGACGATGGATCCGTCGATCGTCGCCATCGTTATGCTCAGTGTCGTATTGGAGAGGGCGATCCACTTATACCTGTCGGATTGTCCGTCAGATGTCCGTAGCTCTGGTTCCGGCTGCAGCCTCGAAATCACGCCCACGTTTGTCCAGCCTACCTCGGAAAGGTTGCTTGATCACAACTAGCTACCTGTCTGGCGCGCCGAGCGGGCAGGCAGCCTGGGCAACCGAGGGCGGAACGAGTGCTGCTAAATGCTCTCGACACACCCGATCTCAATTACTCAGCGCAATAGGTCAGCTACGGCTTGCATCCAATTGCACTCTGACATCATCGCCGTGCGTTCCCCGCGACGTGCCCGCGCATCCGCCTAGCGGACTCGTCCCTCACGACGATTGGACCGCGACCTTGCAGCACGGAGCTCACGCACTCGATACCAGGGCAGGCCGCACCGGGATACCGCGCATTGCCGGCCTGGTTGCCCTGGTGCTGGCAGTGGCTGCCATCGCCATAGCCGCCGTCGAGATCACCGGCTCGACAGGGCCAGCGGGCGTGGCCGTGCGCACCCGCGAGCCGGCGTCGGTGGCGTCAGTACTGTCGGGATCTCCCGCGGCCGTCAGCTCCGGACTTACCCGCCTGCTGCTGTCCTCGGCACCGTCCGCCGTGGTGGCCGACGCCGCCAGCACCGCCGACGTGGCCAGGGCATCGGCCATCGCGCGACGGGCGCACGCTCCGCTGTTGCTCATCTCCGGCAACGGCAGCAAGGCAGCTCAGGTGAGCGCGATCCGGCCGACGATCAAGGCACTTGATCCGCGGGCGCTGCTCGCCATCGGCGTCGCCGCGCAGACCCTGACGGCCGGCCTGCCCGGCATCAACGTCGTGACCAGCGCAAGCGGGCTGCCGGCGGCGGCGCAAGCGCCGATGCGCCAGGTGACCGTCCTGGTGCACGACAGCCACTCCGGCGCTGCCGCGGCACTGGCCATGGCTGCCGCAACGACTGCTCAAGTAGCCGGTGCCAGGGTCATTTACCTGCCCGGATTCGACCCGCGTGGCGACCCGGCGGCGATCAGGGAGCTCGCAGCGACGCGGCCATTGCGGGTCATCGGTGTCGGCGCCCAGTTCGGCCCGGCGAGTCTGCTTGCGTCCAAGGTGGCAGTGGCAGAGACAGGCGTCCAGCTGCCCGGAGGCGGCCAGGTCTTGTTCCCCATGCGCAGGATCGTGGCCTTGTACGGGACCCCCGGCGTTCGCGCCCTGGGAGCGCTTGGCCAGCAGGGCCTGGCCGCGACGATCACCAGGGCAAGGGCCGCGGCCGCGCCCTACTCGGCTCTCGGCAGGGTCCCGGTGATCCCGGCTTTCGAGATCATCGCGACGATCGCTCTGGGATCACCTGGCCCGGACGGAACATATTCCTACGAGACGAGCGTCGCAGCGCTGCGTCCGTGGGTCCTCGCCGCGATCAAGGCGGGCATGTACGTGACGCTGGACTTGCAGCCGGGCCGGGCAAACTTCCTGACCCAGGCCGAGCATTACCAGGCGCTGCTGAAGCTGCCCGACGTTGGCCTCGCCCTGGACCCGGAGTGGAAACTCGGCCTCCGGCAGCGACCGCTGCGGCAGATCGGCAGCGTGCGCATCGGCGAGGTGAACAGCGTGGTGACCTGGCTGGCCGGCCTGACTGCCCGGTTCCGCCTGCCGCAGAAGCTGCTGGAGCTGCACGAGTTCAAGCTGACCATGATCAGGGACATCCAGCGGCTGGACACCCGGCACAGCGATCTGGCGATCGTGGTCAACATGGATGGCCAGGGCGCTCCGGAAACCAAGGCGCAGACCTGGGCGGCCGTGATCGGGGGAGCGCCGAAAGGTGTCTTCTTCGGGTGGAAGGACTTCTACGTCAAGGACACTCCGATGCTCGGCCCGCGGGCGACCCTCAACCATCAGCCCGAGCCGGTACTCATCTCCTACCAGTGAGGCCGCTCCGCCCCGCGGGCCATGAAAGTGCCGGGAACGGGCATTACCGGGGAGATCTTGAGCGGCAGCGAGTCCGGCCGCGGGGGCAAAGCGGGGGGGCGCGTGCGCATCAGGTGGCCGGCTGGCAACGGCGACGCAGAGGTCTTTCCCCGGCCGGGCGCACGCGAATTGCGGCTGCTGCTGGACGCCCTGCGAGCCGAAACGGTCGGCGGCGGCCTGCTCATCGCGGGCATGGTTGTCGCCCTGATCCTGGCCAGCACCGGCGCCCATGACTGGTACGTGCACGTGCAGCACATCGCAATCGGCCCGGCCGCGCTGCTGCTGCACCTGAGCCTGGAATCGTGGGCAGCAGACGGCCTGCTCGCCATCTTCTTCTTCGTGGCCGGCCTTGAGCTCAAGCGCGAGCTGGTCGCTGGCGAGATGCGCCGGCCGGCCGCCGCGGTAGTACCGGTCGCGGCCGCGATTGGCGGCATGGTCGTGCCCGCGCTTGTCTACCTGGCCATCAATGCCGGCCACCCGACCATGGCCGGCTGGGCCATACCCTCCAGCAGCGACCTGGCACTGGCTCTCGCCGTGCTCGCGATCACCGGACGGTTTCTGCCTGTGGCGCTGCGGGCGTTCCTGCTCACGCTCGTCGTGGTGGAGGACATCGGAGCGATCATCGTGATCGCGGTCGTGTACACCGGCAGCGTCAGGGTCCTGCCCCTGGCGGGCGCAGCCGTCCTGGTCGTGGTGTTCTGGCTGCTGCAGCGCCGCAGGCTGACAGCGTGGTGGCTCACCGTGCCGCTGGCCGTCGTGATCTGGGCGCTGGTGCACGCAGCCGCAGTGCATGCGACGGTGGCAGGCGTGGTGCTCGGGCTGCTTATTCCGGTGACCGACGACAACGGCGACTCGCCGGCTGAGCGCCTTGAACATCTGATCCGGCCGGTCTCGGCCGGGCTCGCGGTGCCCGCGTTCGCGCTGCTGTCGGCGGGCGTCGTTATCTCTGGCAGCTCGCTCCGGGAAGCCGTGACGGGCCGGCTCGGCATCGGCGTGCTCGCCGGCCTGGTCATCGGGAAATCGGTCGGCGTCTTCGGGACCGCCTACCTGACGGCGCGGTACACCAGGGCGCACCTCAGCCCGGGTCTGGACTGGGCCGACATTCTCGCCGTCGCTGTCCTGTCCGGCATCGGCTTCACCGTGTCGCTGCTGATCACCGACTTTGCATTCGGTCCGTACTCGGCCGCGGCGAACACGGCCAAGATCGCCGTGCTGCTGGCGTCCGTAGTTGCCAGCATGTTCGCGTGCGCGCTGCTGGTGGCGCGCAACTCGCACTACCGTCGGCTGCGCATGGCCGAGACGAAGCCGGCCTAAGCCGTGATCACGTAAAGAATGTTTCGGCGACGCGGCTGTCTTCGTGATCATGACTGACTAGCGCTACGGGGCCATCAAATCAGGCTCGATGGACGCCACGGTCGCGCAATCGGCCGCGAACGTGATCAGCACGTCCACGTGCTCGCCCGCCAGCACCAGCGGCAGCCAGTACTTTGCGTCGTCCCACATCTGCGCCAGCGGTAGCTCATGCTCGCCGAACCACCGGGGCGCGACCTCGTCGGACTCCTCGGGCTCTCCCTGGTACACCGACGTGACGAAGACCTCCGCGGTCTGATCCCAGGACGGCCGGGTGGGAAACCGGAACTCGATGCTCGCCATGTGCTGAACCGAGTCTGGGGGCACTACGAGGCCTGATTCCTCCTGCACCTCGCGCACGGCGGCCGCCTCGGCCTTCTCGCCCTCCTCGATGTGCCCGCCGAGGCCTACCCACTTGCCCGCCCCGAATCCGGACTTTTTCAGCCCGAGCAGCACCTCAGGGCCGGTCGGCGTGCGGCGCCTGATCAGGCACAGGCAGGTCTGGGTAATCGTCGGCATCGGCTCAGCGTAACTGCAGTGCGTACCGGAGTGGTCACTGGCAGCCGCGTGTCGTCCTTACGCCCCGCCGCGGGCGAGCGTGATCAGCCGGTCCAGCACGGCGCCGTCGCTCACTCGCAGCCCGTCGTGCTCGTACTCGCTAGTGACCCACGGCCGCAGGCCCCGGATCGCGGTCGCGGTCTGCAGCGAGAGCTCCCGCGGCACGTACATGTCGTTGAAATACACCGCGGCAGCCGCGGGCACCTCGGTCCGGCCCAGCTGACCGGCGTCATAGAGGGCGGGCCAGTCATCTCGCTCAGCCAGCAGCTCGGCCGCCTCGGCAAGCGGTTCTAGCGCGGGGTCAAGACGGAACGCCCACGGGTAGATCATCTCGCCGGTGAACAGCAGCGGTTCGTCCCCGTCGACCGCGGCGGCAGGCTCGAACTCGCCGAACTCCGCCCGCACCCGCTGTGCCGCCCACCGGGTCGCCGCTCCCTGGGCGTAACACGCCTCGTGCACCGTCGCGTACAGCGGCCCTGACGCGAAGGACAGCAACTGCGCGGCCCGGTGCAGGAAATCATCGCTCAGTTGCTGGCCGGCGCCGCCTGCCGCAGCGCCGCCTGCCGCAGCGAACGGGTCTTCCAGCAGGTAATGCAGTGTGTGCGAGCCGGTGCTCGAGCCGAGTAGCTGACCGAGCGCCTGGAACCGCTCAACCGTGAGCGGGCCGGCACCGGGCAGCCGCACCTGGTCTCCGCTCCGCTCTGCCCGGTCTAGCGCCCTGGCGACCCGGCGGGCGGCATCGACGTCCTGCGGGTACCGCTCATAGTGCTCCCGGCAGTTCGCAGCGACTTGCCGGTAGGTAAGCCGGTAGACCTGGTCCGCCGTGGCCGACAAGCCCGGCAGCCCGCCGGTGATCAGCGCTTCGCTGATGCCGCCTGGCGCGATCGACAGGTAGCTGACCGTGCAGAAACCGCCGAAGCTCTGGCCGAGCACGGCCCACGGACCGCCGCCGGTCACCTGCGGCCGGATGAGTTCGGCGTCCTTGACGATTGAGTCGGCCCGGAAGTGCGCCAGGTAATCAGCCTGGGCTCTGGCGTTGCCGAGGTGCGCCAGGGTCTGCCGGGTTGCCGGGGTCGACCGGCCAGTCCCGCGCTGGTCAAGCAGCAGCACACGGAAATCGCGCAGCGCCCGGTCCAGCCAGCTGTCCCTGCCGACCGGCCGCGGTGCGCCGAACCCGGGCCCGCCCTGCAAGAACAGCAGCCAGGGCAGTTCGGCCGGCCCGCCAGGTGCCGCCGGGTTATCGGCCGCGACAACCTCGCGGCCGAAGATCTCGATCTGCTCACCGTCTGACTTGTCGTGGTTAAGCGGAACAGCGAACGTGCGCTCGGTAATGACGGTGCCTGGCTGACGGTAACTGAGCATGATCAGCACACTAGCGCCCCCGGACGCCGTCGCCGGAATTACGATAACGGCACGGAAACCCTCAGTTGCCGTACGCTAGCCGGACCAAAGGAGCCGCATGCTGGGACTGCCGTCCGCCGACGAGCGGGGCCGGGAGGCTCCGCGCGGACCGGCTGCCGCGTTGTTTGCCGCCGACCAGGCATCGCGCGGTCTCGGCATGGAGCTGCTGCATGTCGGGCGCGGCACCGCCGTCGTGCAGATGCGGATCGCGCTTCAGATGCTCAACGGGCACTCGATCGGCCACGGCGGTTACGTCTTCATGCTCGCCGACACTGCGTTCGCCTGCGCGTGCAACAGCGGCGGCACCGTGACCGTCGCGGCCGGCGCGGACATCAACTTCATCGCGCCGGTGCACGAGGGCGATGTCCTGGTGGCAACCGCGGCCGAGCGGGACCGCTACGGCCGGAGCGGCATTTACGACGTCACGGTCCGCCGCGGCGACGACGTCGTGGCAGAGTTCCGCGGCCGCAGCCGGACCCTCGGCTAGCCGAGGGTCCGGCGCGCAGCCGCACGAAACGCTGCATTTTCAGACCGGGAACGCGCAACTTCGGGGCCAGTCCGGACACAACCAGGACGTGACCATGGCTGCGAATACAAGCTACGGAGACGCGGCACTCTGGCAGGCCGCGGCCGCCGGCGAGCACGCGGCCTTCGGCCAGTTGTTCGACCGGCACGCGACCGCTGTCTACAACTACCTTTACCGGCGCACCGCTGACTGGTCGGCCGCCGAGGACCTCACTGCTGCGGTGTTCCTGCAGGCCTGGCGCCGCCGCAGGGAGGTGGTATTCGACCGCGACTCGGCGCTGCCATGGCTGCTCGGCGTCGCCAGGCTCCAGTTGCGGAACGCGACGCGGTCCCGTGCGCGCTATTTAGCTGCGCTGAGCCGAATCGGCCGCCAGGCGGTGACCGAGTCTGCCGTCGCCGATCCGGCAGACCTGGTCGTCAGCCGGCTGCATGACGCGCAGCAGGTCAGAGAGTTGCGTGCGGCCATCGCCGGGCTGCCCCGGCAGCAGCGCGAGGTCATCGAGCTGTGCGTCTACGCGGGGCTCGATCAGCAGGCGGCCGCGCTGTCACTCGGAGTCCCGGTCAGCACTGTGAAGTCGAGGCTGCACCGGGCACGGCATCGGCTGGCGAACGAGCTGCACCCGCCGCGGCCTGGCTCGCCAGCCGGCCACAGGGAGGAACTGTGAACCCGATAGCTGAGCTGGCGAGTCTGCTGCCGTCCGCGCCGCCAAACCGTGAGTTGCCGTACCGCGATCTGCACCAGGCGGATCTCCTGGCGGTCATCGAAGCCGACCAGACCGCCGACCCGCGCCAGTCTTTCCGGACACAGCCTTTCCGGACACAGCCTTTCCGGACACGGTCATCCCGGACACGGTCATCCCGGACACGGTCATCCCGGCTCGAGTCCGCCCGGCTCGAGTCCGCCCGGCCGCAGTCAGCGCGGCGAGTGTTTTCGTGGCGCCTGTCACCAGGGCAGGCCGGACGGCGATTTCTGGCCTCGTCGGCAGCGGCCGTTGCCGTTGCGTGTGCCGTGGTCATTGTTGCCGTGGCGGCTGTCGCAGTGCCCGGCTTGTTCGGCTCCGGCAGCACGCCTGGCGCCCGGCCGACCGGCCCCGGCCCAGCGGGGAGCAGCGGAGCGCCAGCCGGGTCGCGCGAAGGCAGTCCGCTGACTGGCACCCGGCACTGGACGGTGCCGGCCGCAGCACTCGGAACCATCGTTGCCACGAGCGATGATGGCAATGTAGTCGTTACCGGCGCAGCCACCGGCTCGGCGTCGGTCACGGCTATCCCGGCCTACCACGGCAAGCCTCCGACGATCAGCTCGCACGCATCGGCTGGCACCCTCACCGTGACTGCCCGCTGCCCGGCACAGGAGCAGAACTGCCGGGTAACGCTGAAGCTGACGGTGCCGTCGCGGGTTCACGTGGTGGCTGACTCGGGCCAGGCGGACGTCCGCCTCGCCGGCCTCGCCGGCGGCGGCAAAGCCACCGCGGACCAGGGGAATGTCAGCCTGAGCAAGGTCAGCGGCGGGATGACTGCCCTCGCGGGCCAGGGCAACATCGATGCTCACCAGATCAGCGGCTCTCTGACTGCACGCGCGGACCAGGGCAATATCGACGTCAGCCGCCTGACCGGGAAGCTCGTGGCCAACGCTGGCCAGGGCAACATCACGCTGACGGGGATCGCCGGGACGCTGACCGCTCAGGCCGCCCAGGGCAGCATCTCGGCGACCGGTCTGGCAGTCCGGCAGGCGACACTGACCAGCGGCCAGAGCTCCATAGATGCGCGTTTCAGCCAGCCTCCCGCCCTGGTGGTGGCCACCTGCCAGATGGGATCGGTGACGCTGCACCTGCCTGGGAACTCGTCCTACGCCGTAACCGCGCGCGCCCAGATGGGCAGCACCTCCGTGCACGTGCCGCAGTCGGCCGGCTCGCGGCATGTGGTCAGGGCAACCAGCGAGATGGGCTCGGTGACAGTCGCCAGCTAGCGAAGAGGCTGCTACCGCGCTGATATGTTCGTCCTGTGCGGTTTTTCCCGATTCCTGGCGACAAGGTCTTTCCAGAAGGCATCACTGAAGGGCCGGGCACTACCTTCTTCGTGGGCAGCATGGGCGACGGGACCCTCTACCGCGGCGACACCCGATCGGGTGCGGTTGAGGTTTTCCTGCCGCCGGACGGCGACGGCCGCGGCAACATCTGCGGTCTCGACGTGGATGGCTACGGGCGGCTGGTTTCCTGCGACTTCGCCAGCGGCCAACTGTTCGTGCACGACATCGCGACTCGAACCTTGGCCGCCCGGCGCCGGCTGCCAGCCGAGACGGCGCGACCTAACGACGTGGTGGTGCACGGCGACGCCGCCTACGTCACCGACAGCCACCGGCCAGTCGTCTGGCGTCTGCCCGTTGGCCCTGAGGTGGGCGAACCGGAGATGGCCGCTGACCTTTCTCAGGCCGGCGCAGCCGAAGAAGCGTTCCTGAACGGCATCGTCTGCCACCCGAACCGACCGCTGCTGCTGGTATCGGCGCAGGGCGAGGGTGCGGGGCTATGGCGGGTCGATCCGGCTGACGGCTCCGCCTCGCTGGTCGACCTGGATGGATACGAGTTCAACGCGGACGGGATGCTGCTCACGGTGGCGATGCTCTACGGGGTGACCAACCGTGGCGAGACCCACGACGACGTCCGGTTCCTGCTCAGCGCCGCGCGGCTGGCTCCGGACTGGCGGTCTGGGGTCATCGTGGGCGAGCTCAGCCTGGAGACCTGGGACAGCCCTACAACGATCGCGTCAGTTGGCGGTGAACTACTGGTTGTCTGCGCCCAGTTGCCGGCCATGAGAACTGGCACTGCGCCCGAGCTGCCGTTCGTCGTAGCCGCAAGCGACTTCCCCCGCTGGGAGTGAGGACGCGCCCAGCGACCGCTGGCCCTGCGGGACTGGTGACGGACTGCGGTGCGGCCGTTCTGGCTATCCGATCTTGGCTGGACCGACTGAGCCCGCACCGGCTAGATTCGGCCACGTGCTGCTCCGCAAGCTCCGCATGCCACTCCGCAAGCTCGCCGTCAGGGTTTACCGGCGACGGCTGCGCCGGCGGCTCTTCCGCGGGCCGCTGCCGCGGCATATCGGCCTGATCATGGACGGCAACCGCCGCTGGGCGAAGCAGGCCGGGCTGGCCAGCCCCAGCGATGGTCACCGGCACGGCGCGGAGCACATCCTGGACGTGCTGGCGTGGTCGGAGGCGGCGGGCATCCGGCATGTCACGCTGTTCCTTTGCTCGGCGGAGAACCTTGCCCGGCGGGACGACGCCGAGGTGGCCGCGCTGATGGACGTCATCGAGCGGATCGTGGTCAGCGGTGTCGCGACCGCTAACCCGCAGTGGCAGGTTCACGTCGCAGGGCTGGTGGACATGCTGCCCGCCAGCACGGCCGACGCGCTGAAGCGGGCTGCCGAGGCCACCCGTACCTGCGCTACTGACGCCCACGTCACGCTGTGCGTCGGCTACGGCGGACGCCAGGAGATCGCTGAGGCCGTCCGGATGCTGCTCCTGGAGCAGGCGGCAGCGGGCGTCAGCCTGGCAGACCTAGCCGGCACGATCGCGGAAGACGACATCGCCAGGCACCTCGCCGGTGATGGCCAGCCTGAGCCCGACCTGATCATCAGGACCAGCGGCGAGCAGCGCATGTCGAACTTTTTGCTGTGGCAGAGCACGGGCGCCTACCTGCATTTCTGTGATTGCTACTGGCCGGCCTTCACTGAAGTCGACTTCCTCAGGGCGCTGCGGGACTTCGCCAGGCGATCCACGGCGGCGGACGACTGAGGATGCGCGTCGCGGTCTTTCTCGGCAGTTCTGTCGGCAGCCGGCCCGAATACGCCGCAGCGGCCGCCAACTTCGGCATGAGCCTGGCGCGGGCGGGGGTTGGCATCGTCTACGGCGGCGCGAGTGTCGGGATGATGGGCGCGATGGCTAACGCGGCACTCGCTGCAGGCGGCGAGGTCATCGGCGTGATTCCAGGTGGTTTGTTCGCGGCCGAGATCCCGCATCCGGGCCTGACCCGGATGGAGGTCGTCGGCACGATGCACGAGCGCAAGGCACTGATGGCCGACCTTGCTGACGGCTTCGCCGCGCTGCCCGGCGGCCTCGGAACCCTGGACGAGCTGTTCGAGATCCTGACCTGGCAGCAAATCGGGCTGCACGACAAGCCAATAGCTCTGGTCGACGTGGACGGCTTCTGGGATTCGCTGACCACGCTGCTGGACCAGCTGGCCGGTGCTGGATTCGTGCCGGAAGTAACCCGCGCCTCCCTGGTCCGGGTGCGGGATGGCGCCGGGTTCCTCAGCCTGATGCGATCCGCGGGTTCGCTGCCGGTCCAGGCCACCCGCGACGCGGAATCATGACCGGCCAGATCGAGGACAGCGGGCCGGACACCAGTGCTGTCGCGGCCGAGGTGGAGTTCATCAGCGCCGAGCGGCTGACGTTCTTCTCCGACGCGGTCGCGGCGATCGCGATGACGCTGCTGGCGTTCACGCTCAAGGTTCCCGGCGGCAGGTCCGATCACGCGATCCTGCATGGCCTCGCAACGGACCGCCTGAGCTATCTCGAGTTCCTGATCAGCTTCGTGGTCATCGGCGGTCACTGGCGGTCACATCACCGCCTCTTCAGGTACGTCAACAGGCTCGACTCGCGCATCATCACGCTGAACATGATCTGGCTGCTGATGATCGTGATCATCCCGTTCGCTACCAGGCTGCTGTCCGGCCGCGGCGGCTTCGGCGTCCGGTTCAGCGTCTACGCCATCGTCCAGATCCTCACCGTGCTGGCCTTCCTGCTGATGAGCCGGCACCTGCGAGGTGGCGAGCTGCTGCGGCCAGAGGCGCCGCCGCCCACGCCCAGGGATGACGACGCTTCGCTGCTGACGGTCGCCGCCATGTTCGCGATCTCGATCCCGGTCGCCTTCGTGCCGCGATGGGGGCAGTGGGCGTTTGTCTTCTGGGTCGCCTCGGCTCCGGCCGGCCGGGTCGTGCGGCGGCGCCTGGCCCGCGAAAGCAATCGAGATGCGGATAGCCCGGCTGAATCCGGCCTCGCTGGCGACTAGGACCGGTGCTACTCGCCGGCCAACGGGGTCCGCTCGTCCCGGTCCTGCCATGTGCACACGCAGATCTCGTTGCCCTCTGAGTCGGCGAGGATCCAGAACGCGCGCGCACTCGCGTCGCTGACAAGCACTCCACCCGCATCGAGAGCAGCCTGGATCCTGGAGTCCGCCTCGTCGTGCGCCACTGAGATGTCGAAGTGGATCCGATTGCGCTGCTGCCGGGGTTCATCCATCTGCTGGAACCACACAGCAGGCAGCTGCCCGGCCGGGTCGATAATCGCGTCTTCCGGTCCGTCGAGACCGGGCTCGCCGGTGAACCCGAGTACCGCCTTCCAGAATGGCCGGATGGCCGCGATGTTAAGGGCGTCAATCGCGATCTCGAGCATCTGCACCGGCCGCGGGTATTCAGAACTGACCGGGGGCGCGACAACAGCACCGGTGCCTGCCAGGGCCGTGGCTATCGCGGCGGCCAGCTCCGTGTCGCGGCGGGTCGCGGAGGCCAGCTCCCGATCCAGGAGGCAGAGGTCAACCCGGTCGGGGCGCAGGTCGAGGCGCAGATGCCGGTCGGCGTGATCGCCGCAGGCCGCGGTGACAGCGGCGGCGACGGTGGCCGCCTCGGTCAGCGATCCCACCGGCACCGACGCCGCAAGGTTGCCGAGCAGGTAGCGCCAGCCGATCGGCTCAACCGCCAGCGAGGCGGCAGTTCGAGTCAGCCGTTCGTCCATTGGGTCCGCGGCTTCCGCACCGCTCACCTGCTGATCGCTCATCCTCCGGCCTCCTTCACTAGCTCGGTTGCCACGATGGCGCGCCATGTCCTGGCAGCGACGCGGACTACTTCTAGACGACCAGCGGCATGACGCTGAGGTTACCGGAGCTCGCCCGAGCTACGCCGGCCGGTTGCGGCGGCTGTAGTTGCGAGCAATAGCTGGGCGGTCGTCACCAGACCGACTCCGCCGGGCACCGGGGACACGGCACCGGCTACCTGAGTCACCGCGGCAGCGACATCACCAACCAGGCGGCCGTCACCTGTGGTGCTGGTTCCAACGTCAACGACGACCGCGCCGGGCCGGACGTGCGCGGGAGTGATGAGGCCGGGCCGCCCGGCTGCCGCGATGAGCACCTCGGCCTCCCTGGTCACGGCGGCCAGGTCGGGAGTGCGCGAATGGCAGATGGTCACGGTAGCGTCGCGGGCCAGCAGGAGCTGGGCTGCCGGCTTACCGACGACGGCAGAGCGACCCACGACAACCGCCCGGCGGCCGGCCAGCTCCACGGCGTGGAAGTCGAGTAGCCGCACCACAGCCTCGGCTGTAGCGGGGGCAAAAGCCGGCAAGCCTGCGGTGAGCCGCCCCAGCGAGACCGGGTTCGCTCCGTCGACATCCTTGGCCGGGTCGATGGCCTCGGCCAGCTCTGCTGCTGATGCACCTGCGGGCACCGGTGTCTGCAGGATGATGCCATGCACCGCCGCGTCTGCGGACAGCCTGGCGAGCTCTGCTGAAATCCGGCCGGGTGCCGCGTCGGCGCCCATGTCGGCGATCTCGCACTCGATTCCTGCCCTGCCCGCCGCCCTGCTGAGCGAGCGCACGTACCACGCCGCCGACTCATCTTGTGTCGCCGTCACGATCGCGAGCCGGACCCTGGTCCCGCCAGCAGCGGCCGCGCCGGCCGCCTCGGCGGCTTGCGCCCGCAACCCGCCGGCGAGGTCCGTGCCGTCCAGTCGTCTCGCGATCACCGCAACAGGTCCGCGCGAACAGCCGAGGTCACCGCGTCGGCGCGGGCTAGCAGCAGGTCGACCCGTCCGACGGTGTCGCCATACCGCTCGCGAGCAGCGGTGTCGGTGATGCCGGCCAGGTTGGCTTCGACGAGAATCCGTGACGTCGCTGTCGCCGCGCGGATTGCCTCGGCAGCAGCCGCCAGGTCGCCGAGCACAGTACGGTTGCCGACCGGCGCCAGCGCTTCGGCTAGGTCGAGGAGGCGCGCCGCGGCGGCGATCACCGCGGCCGGCGGCTCGCTCGCCGTCACCAGCGCAGCCGCGATCGCGCCTGACCGCATTGCCTGCTGGTCGGCAGTTTCCTTTGGCAGCCTGTAGGCAGCTGCTACTGAACCGAACGCCGCCGCGTCAGCTGCGATGAGATCAGTGAACTCCGCACGCAACTGGTCCGCCTCGAGAATCACACGTTCGGCTGTCTGCGACGCGGCCTCGTACCTTGGGCCGGTCGTGTACCGGGCAACCATCGCCAGCAACGCCGCTGCCTGCGCGGCAGTCAGCGCAGCCGCCGCGCCGCCGGCTGGCGCGGCAGTCCTCGCGGCCAGTTGCTCAAGAAAGCTGCCTATCGTCTCGTCGCGGCCGGTTGTCTCATTGCTCACGGTCGTCTCGTCCCGCCCTGTTCTCTCGTCCCGCACGCGGTCACCCATACCCGGCGTCGTAGCCAAGCTCTGGAGGCGAGGGCGCGGGGCCCCGATTCCTGGCGGCTCAGGCGCCATGCCAAGAGAATGCCAGACCCGGCCCTGACGGCTGAGGCAGGCTCAGGTGGTGCCAGCCGTGCGTTCGCGACGGCGCTGCACTTCTACCGCGAGCGCCGGCGCGGCCTGATCGCGTTCTGCAGATCGGCCCCGGCGAACGCGGCCGGCGGCACGCCGTCAGCCGCGAACCGGTACAGCGCGGTCTGGTAGACGCCGGTCAGCGCGCCGGCCAGGACCCCCAAGGTCAGCAGCCACACTCCGCACACGACGAGCCCGGCCAGTGCTCCGGCGGTGCCGCCGGCTGAGGCCAGCACGATGAACAACACGACTGACGGCGCCCACAGTAGGAACGCGCCGAAGCCGATGCCGACGATGGCGCCGAGCTGCTGCCCCCACGTCCGCCGCAGCAGCTCGGTCGACCGGCGCACCGCGGCCTGCGGGCTGATGCCGTCGAGCACGATGACCGGCAGGACGATGAACGCGACCATGTTCCAAGCCAGCCCGCCCAGTGCGGCGAAGATCCGGCCAAGCGGGCCCAGGCGCTGCTCGGCAGCGCGCAACAGCAGCGATACGGTGCCGCTGAAGGCTCCCCACGCCAGCACCGCGCCCTTCCTGCTCGCTGCTGCGTCGAACCCGTCGCGGAACGAGGGCGTGCCGCCCGAAAGCGCGACGTTGGCCGAATGGATGAGCGCGGCGTTGCAGAACACCGTCACGCAGGAAAGCGCCACGTAGCCGCAGGCCAGGATCACGTCACCGACCGGCCCTGGGTTCCCGGCGTGTGCCAGCAGCCCGAACACTGGGCCGATAAATCCGGCCACTACGACCAGGGTCGCCAGCAGCGAGACCAACGGAAACGCGATCAAGCTCCGGTGCTCGCGCAGCACGCCGAGACTAACCCGGAAGAGCACGATCGACCGGTTTATGCGACGCACGATGTGCTCCTTCAGGGTAATTAGGACCGAAATCGCCTGAAGGTAGCACACACACCGTCGTAGCTGCCCTGCGAACGCTCTGCCAACTCGTCCGTGGCAGCGACCTTATGCCGCCGAGCAGCGAGCCCTCGCCTCAACGCCGGTGTGGCGGTGCCGGCGTCCGGCACCGCCACAGGACCGGCCTGACCATCGCCGACCTCGGCGAGAAGCTGTACGCCCAAGTGCCCGAGGTCGCCGAGCTGCTGAGAACGGATCTCGGGATCGCTATCTCAGCTGAGGCCGCGCTCCTTTGCGCTGCGCTCGATGCAGAACTCGTTGTCCTCCGGGTCGGCGAGTACTACCCAGCCGGTCCCGTCCGGCTCGCGGTGATCCGCGACCAGGCGGGCGCCGGCGCCGAGCAGGCGGGTGACCTCCTCGTCCCGGCTGCGCTGCGTCGGCATCAGGTCCAGGTGGACCCGGTTCTTGGCCGTCTTGCCCTCCGGTACCGGGATGAACAGGAGGCTGATCCCGTGCCCGTCGACGATCCGGCCCTCCGGATCGCCGGGATGGTTCGGGTCATCCGGATCTTCCTGCCAGCCGGTGACATCGCTCCAGAACAGCGCCTGCTGATACGGATCAGCGCAGTCGACGGTGATGCTGCGGATAGTGAACATGTGACTTCCCTCAAGTGAGGCGCGCGCCGACGGCGGCAAGGCGTCAGTCAGGGATGCCGGGCGGAGGCGCGCTGGGTTTGCTGTCGTGTCATGGCGGCCTCCTTTCGTCTCAGTGACGCTGGCGGAAGTATGTCAGCCCGGCGGCGGCGACCGCCATCGGATATAGTGATCGCGAAGGGGAGTAGTCCTTTCGCTGGCAGGCCGACATACCGGCGCGATGCGCCCGGCCACCAGGCCACCGTAGGAGTGGCGGACGAGACCTTCGGCTGTTGAGTGATATCCGGCCGAAGATGCTCCCAAAGCGGGGACTTCTCGGGCGGCCGAGCGTAAGGACGCCTGCTTCATGCTCCAGCTTGCGGTGATCGGCATCGCGTTCGCGGTGACCTTCCTTGCCGAGCTGCCTGATAAATCGATGTTCGCCTCGCTGGTCCTAGCCACCAGGCACCGGCCTGTGTGGGTATGGGCCGGAGCAGCGGCGGCGTTCACGCTGCACATGGCGATCGCGGTTACGGCGGGCCAGTTGCTTACCCTGCTCCCGCCCCGCATCGTTGAGTGGCTAGTGGCTGGGCTCTTCACCGCGGGGGCGGCATACCTCTGGTTCGCTAGCTTCCGCCCTCAGCACCCGGAGGAAACCGATGCCGCCCGGCAAGGCGGCGCGCCGCCGTCCTTCCTGCGCGTCGCCGCGACGAGCTTCGCGATCATCTTCGTGGCGGAGTGGGGTGACATCACGCAGCTCACGGCGGCGAACCTGGCAGCACGGTACAACCCGGTGCTGGTCTTCGCCGGGGCGACGGCAGGCCTGTGGGCTGTCGCCGCGATAGCGGTCAGCATCGGCGCCAAGAGCCTCAGCCTGATCCCGATGGCCTGGGTCAACCGGATCACCGGGCTGATCTTGCTGGCCCTTGGCAGCTATGCGGCCTTCTCCGCAGTCACCGGATAGTCCGCGGACCCGGCCCGTCCGGAACGCGTCAAGGCAGGTCCGCGACGCTTGACGGTCCGCTCGCCGCTGTGACTGGATTGTGAACAAGATGCGTCGCGGAGAGGGACTGATCGTGGCTGAGACAACGTACGAGGCATTGCGCCGCAAGTACGCGCAAGAGCGTGACAAGCGGCTGCGGCCCGACGGCAACGATCAGTACCTGCGGCTGACCGGCCAGCTCGGCCACTACCTGACCGACCCCTACGCAGAGCGGGTCGACCGCGAGCCCAAGCGTGATCACGTGACGATGGCGTTCGTTGGCGGGGGATTCGCCGGGCTACTGACCGCCGCCCGCCTGAAGGATGCCGGGATCGACTCGGTTCGCATCGTGGAGAAGGCCGGCGGGTTCGGGGGCACCTGGTACTGGAACCGCTATCCGGGCGCGCAGTGCGACACTGCCGCACTGATCTACATGCCGCTGCTTGAGGAAACCGGCCATATGCCGTCCGAACGCTACGCGCATGCCCCGGAGATCCTCGAGCACTGCGAGCGCATCGGCAAGCAGTACGGCCTGTACGACGACGCCCTCTTTCACACGCAGGTAACGGGCCTGGAGTGGGACGCGTCAAGCCGCAGGTGGATCGTGCGGACAGATCGCGGCGACGAGTTCACGGCGCGGTTCATCGCGACCGGGACCGGTCCGCTGCATGTCCCGAAGCTGCCGGGCGTCGACGGCATCGAGACCTTCGGCGGTCACTCGTTCCACACCAGCCGGTGGGACTACGCCTACACCGGTGGCGACCCGGCCGGCGCGCCGATGGACCGCCTGGCCGGCAAGCGCGTTGCGATTATCGGCACCGGCGCGACCTCAGTGCAGTGCGTTCCGCACCTGGCAAGCTCCTGCCGCGAGCTGTTCGTGTTCCAGCGGACGCCATCGTCGGTGGACGAGCGCGGGAACGCCCCTTTGGACCCCCAGTGGTTTGCCGGCATCGCGGGGCCCGGCTGGCAAGAGCGCTGGATGCACAACTTCGTGGCCAACATGTCGGCCGGTGAGCTACCGGAGGATGACCTGGTCAACGACGGCTGGACCGACCTGGCCAAGCGCATCAGGGGCAGGCTGTCGGCGCCGCACTCGGGCCCGCGCAGCTTCGACGACTTGCTCGCCGACTTCGAGAACGCTGACCACGAGAAGATGACGGAGATCCGCGCCAGGGTCGACACCATCGTCAAGGACGGGCCGACGGCGGAAGCACTCAAGGCCTGGTACCGCCAGCTCTGCAAGCGCCCGTGCTTCCACGACGATTACCTCAGTGCTTACAACCTGCCATCGGTGCATCTGGTGGACACCGATGGCAGGGGAGTGGAGCGGATCACCCCGGCCGGAGTCGTCGCAGCCGGTACCGAGTACCCGGTCGACTGCATCATCTACGCCTCCGGGTTCGAAGTCGGCACGGAGCCGACCCGGCGCTACGGGTTTGACCTGTCAGGCCGGGACGGCGTTCGGCTCTCTGACTACTGGTCCGCCGGGATGCGCAGCATGCACGGCGTCCACGTGCATGGCTTCCCGAACGCCTTCCTGGTGCAACTCGGTCAGGGCGGTAACTTCGTCGCCAACGTCCCCCACAACCTCAACGACGCGGCCAAGACCGTCGCGGTCGTCGTCACGCACATGACTCGGAACGGCCTGGACACCGTCGAGGTAACCAGGGATGCGGAAGACGCCTGGATGCAGCAGCTAGCCCCGAACCTGGTCATGGCGTCGTTCCTAGCCAACTGCACCCCTGGCTATTACAACAACGAGGGCCAGGGGCCGAGCCCGCATTCGCTGCTGGCCGGGTACTCGGCGGGCGCGCCAGCGTACTTCCGCTATATCGAGCAGTGGCGAGACTCCGGAGACTTCGAAGGGCTTGAGTTCACCCGGCGCGGTTGACCCGCGCCAGCGCTTGTCCGTCGCCCGCCAGCTTGTCCGTCGCCCGCCAGCTTGTCCGTCGCCCGCCAGCTTGTCCGTCGCCCGCCAGCTTGTCCGTCGCCCGCCAGCTTGTCCGCCCTGCTCTGCGGGCTGGCATCCGTCTGGTGCCACGTCGGCCCGGTCCGGCCCGAGACGCCTTAGCTGCATAGTTGCCGCAGGCCACGTGACGCCCGCTGCCGCAGGCCACCCAAGCCGACGGCCAAATCGCTCAGTGCCTAGCCCAACGATGCCACTGATGCGTCAGGCGCTGGCCACTTTCGCAGCGGTAGTGAACGCCGTCAGCCGAGCCACGGGAGGATGCACAGCGTGGTGCCAGCCCGCGGGGCGCGCAAGCCGACTGCTCGGACGCGGCATCGAGAGGAACGGCGTGCGGTGCTCACAGCGCTGGCCAAACGTAATGCAACCCCTGGAGAGATGATCTGATGCACCAATTGGCCAGGCTCTCGGAGCGACAGCGCTTGCTTCTCATTGATGATTTCCTCGAGGCCGCCTTTGGCGGCGTCGGTGCCGACACGGAGTTCGAGGCGATCGGTCGTTCGATGATCCCTGCACTGCCCGACAACATGCCCGTCTCGTCGACGGGCTAGACAACGATGAGCTGATGCGGCGTCTGCTGGTGCGGCCGACCGCGGTCGCCGACCCGCGACGGGAGCGATACCTCCAGTTGCTGGCCGTGATTAATGGCTGGCCGCAACCGCAGAGACTGGCGCCGATGCTCGGTTGGTCGATCGAGGCATTG
>Ga0335075_10005404_pt1 | contig 19858 bp, 15 predicted proteins | sample Lox_Sample_24_FD_206723 | JGI IMG/M metagenome (GOLD analysis project Ga0335075, IMG submission 206723) | Soil microbial communities from Loxahatchee National Wildlife Refuge, Florida, United States - Lox_Sample_2.4 | ecosystem: Environmental > Terrestrial > Soil > Wetlands | place: USA...
TTGCTCCGACCTCCACCAGACGAAGGAAATTCTTTCATCCAGCCGCGGGTCGGCCGCTAGGCCGGTGGGCAACTCGCAATGACATGGGGAGCGCAGCCGCGTACGTCGGTCATTCAGCGGGTTGGTATTAGAATTCGAAATCATCTTCCGCCTGGCACGGCGCAAACACGCCCCGCGAAGGTTGCTGCGGCCTTTGCGCCCGCTGCGTGATGCCCCTCGTCGATGCCAACTTTTCTGAAATCGACCCTAATGTTTCGTATCTCCCTCGAACCTCGACAACTCGCGCAATTGTCCTGATACCGCCAGCAAGCGGCAGCTTTCCCGGACGCAGGCGAACGATCGGCTCAGACGGTCCTCGAGATCGAGGATGTTCTCCTGCCGCATCATCACCACATCCCAGGCGTTCAGCGTGATCTCACCGGGCTCTGTTCGTCGGCCCCGCAGGAGGCGTGCGCTGCCGCACCACACTTCGTAACCCTCGAACACGTCGGAACAGGCGTCGTACGTCGCGGCGGCCATTTCGGCCGCTTCGGTTTCGTTGGTAGCAGAGAATGACTCAGCGGCGCGAATGCGGCAGGTCGCGTCAAGCAGGTAGATACGAAAGTTCATGAGTTTTCTCCTGAGAGACAATTTCCGCAATATTATTCGCGCAACCACAGGGAGGATTGGCTTGCGATACGACCTTGGTCGGCATCATACTGCTTTCTTGTCCTATGAAGGCGCCTTTCGGTGCTCACGTTCCGGTGAGAATCCGCACAGTACGGTCTGTCGCGAACGAAACAACCGGCGTCAGGGATGGCCCCCATCGGCCAGGGAGCCGCCCCAAGGGTTGAAGGTAAATTGCCGTCCAGGTGCGACATTCCGCCCTGACAACACGCCAAAGTGAAGCCCTGGCATCGAGTTTTCTGCTCCAAACTGTTCCGGCCGCGGTCCCATCGCTTGACGCCCGGTCCTTCTGATGCCCGGTCCCGCCGGGCGACGAGTGCCGGCAGCCGGCTCCGCCACGGCCCGCGGGGACTTTGGCCGGCGACACGACGGTCATCCCCTTCGGCATCGGGCTGGAGACGGACATTGCCGCGCAGGAGCTTGCCAACATGGACGTCACTCAAGAGCTTGGATAACTGTCTCCGTTCTCCTGCCCGGAATGCAGCGACGTCGTGCGGGAAATCGACGGCAGCGAACTGCTGCGCTATCGTTGCCACGTGGGACATGCTTTTACTGCGGAGGCCGTGCAGGCCGACCAGGGCAGACGCTCAGAGAAGTTGCCGTGGAACCTGGTGCGCGACCGCCGGGAACGGATGCCGGCGGACCGGATGGCAGAAGGGAAGGGCAGGCCCCACCACGACGATGCGGCGGACATGTTGCGGCGGCGAGCCCGCGGCCATCAGGAAGACGCCAGGATCGTCCGCCGCCTGTTCTATAGTACCCGCCCCGAAGAGCCGACCCGCGATCAAGGGGAAATGCCATGAACGAAGCGGATTCCGGAATCCCGGAACCGAGTCCCTTGCCGAAGGAATCACTCGACGCGGATGATGTGCCGGTCGTCGGCATCGGAGCTTCCGCCGGCGGCATCGATGCGCTGCGACGCCTGCTGCAGAACCTTCATCCCGGCTGCGGCATGGCTCTGGTGATCATTCAGCACCTGCTCCCCACCCATGAAAGCGCTCTGGCGGAAATCCTTGGCCGCAACACCTCATTGCCGGTGACGCAGATAGATCGTGACACCGACGTCGTCGCAGACCACGTCTACGTCATCCCGCCCAATGCCGGCCTGACGCTGGACCATGGGCGGTTGCGGCTGGCACCGCTGACCGGTACGCGCGTACATCCCAACGTCATCGACGAGTTCTTTACCTCGCTGGCGCATGACCGGGGCGAGCGTGCGGCCTGTGTCATCCTCTCCGGCACCGGCAGCGACGGCACGCTGGGCCTGCGTGCGGTGAAGGAAAACGGCGGCCTCACCGTCGCCCAGGCGGATGCCGAATTTGACGGGATGATGCGCAGCGCGGTTGCCACCGGCCTGGTCGATTTCATGCTGCGTCCGGAGGAGATGCCGGCAAGCCTGATTGCCTATCTCCAGGAATCAACCCGGATCGACGAGGAAGTCGAGCAGGAGAGACTGCGGCCGGAGACCGCCGGGCAGTTGGAGCAAATCGCGCAACTGTTAAGGGCGCAGACAGGGCACGACTTCAGCAACTACAAGGAACGCACGATCATCCGCCGCGTCCGCCGCCGCATGCACGTGCTGCAGATCGAGGATGTCGATAATTTCATCGAGCGGCTGCGCCGGGATCCGCGCGAAGTTAGCCTGCTGTTCCAGGACCTTCTGATTGGCGTCACCAGTTTCTTCCGCGATCCTGGCGTCTTCGCCGCCCTGGCCCGCGACGCGATCCCGCATCTGTTCGAGGGCAAGGGCCCGAACGATACGATCCGGGTGTGGGTGGCCGGCTGCGCCACCGGCGAGGAGGCCTATTCCATCGCCATCCTGCTGCGCGAGTCCGCGCCGGTGTCCGGCAGCCCCAAGCTGCAGATCTTCGCGAGCGACATCGACGACCACGCGCTGGATACCGCCCGTGTCGGCCGCTATCCGGCCACCATCGCCAAGGACGTTTCGCCTGAGCGGCTGGCGCGGTTCTTCCACCGCGAGGACGGCACGTATCGCATCGCCAGCGAGCTGCGCGAAATCTGCCTTTTTTGCTCGCACAACCTGCTGCGCGACGCGCCGTTCTCCAAATTGGACATGATCTCCTGCCGCAACCTGCTGATCTACCTCAGCGTCGAATTGCAGGACCGCATCATCCCGTTGTTCCATTACGCGCTGAACCCGAACGGCTACCTGTTGCTCGGCATGTCGGAGAACGTCACGCGCCACACGAGTCAGTTCCTGACGGTGGACAGGGTGGAGCGCGTCTTCCGCCGCCGCTCTTTCTCCGAGCGGCGCATGCCGGAATTTCCGCTGGCCCCGCCGGACCGGTCGCGACATACCGCGGCAACGCCAGCATCGCGTCGCATGACCGGCGATGCCAGCTTGCGCGCCGCGGCCGAGCGGCAGTTGCTGGAACGCTTCACGCCGGCCTGCGCCGTGATCAATTCCGACGGCGACCTGCTGCACTCCTCGGGACGCACCGGCAAATATCTTGAACTGCCCCCCGGCGTGCCGGACACCAACATCTTCAACCTCGCGCGGTCCGGCCTGCGCGTGGAACTGCGTGCCGCCCTGCACAAGGCGATGGTCAGTGGCCAACTCGTGGTGCGGCCCAAAATCAGGATTGGCACCAACGGCGGTACCCAGGATATCGATCTTTTCGTGCAGCCGATGCGCTACCTGCCCGCCTCGGAAGGGCTGTTCATGGTAGTGTTCCAGGACCTGGGCGACGTGAAACCGGTGGGGGAGCAAGCCGAATTGGTCTCGGCTGAGGGCGAAGATGACGGCACGCGTGCGCTGGAAGAAGAGTTGCGCGCCACCAAGGAACGGTTGCAGAGCACCACCGAGGAACTGGAAGCCTCCAACGAGGAATTGAAATCCGGCAACGAAGAGCTGCAGTCCATGAACGAGGAGCTGCAGTCCGCGAACGAAGAGCTTCAGACATCGAAGGAGGAGCTGCAATCGATCAACGAGGAATTGCAGACCGTCAATGACGAGCTGAATGCCCGCGTCGAGCAGCTCAGCCGCGCCACCAATGACATTCGAAACCTGCTGGACAGCACGCAGATCGCTACGGTGTTCCTGGACCGCATGCTGAACGTAAAAAGCTTCACTCCGGCGGCGAAGGATGTGTTCCGCCTGGTGGAGAGCGACGCCGGCCGCCCGATCATGCATGTGCGCGCCCGGTTCGAGTGCGACACGTTGCAGGAGGACGCCGAGCGCGTGCTGCGCACGCTCGCCACCATCGAAAGGCCGGTCCGCAGCAACGAGGACGGCACGCCGTACATCATGCGCATGCTGCCGTACCGAACGGCAGACGATGTGATCAACGGCGTGGTGCTGACCTTCACGGACGTGACGCGCATCTCCGCCGCCGAGGCGCAGATCGCGCGCCTGACCGGCGATCTGCGGTCTCGCGTCGCCGAGGCGGATACTTTGCTGGAAATCGTACCTGTCGGCGTCATGATCGCCGACGACGCCAACCAGACTCACGCGATGATCAATGCGTATGGCGCGCGCCTCCTCGGACAGGCGGAAAGTACGAAGGGCCTGTTTCCGCTCACCGTGCCGTTCCGGCTATTCGATGGCGAGAAGGAGCTGGCACAGGAAGACCATCCGTTGCGCCGCGCGGCCCGCCTGGGGCAGGCGGTGCCGGCGTGGCAAGGCCGGCTGGAAAGCGGCGCCGGACGCAGCGTGTTCGTGATGATGTCCGCCACGCCGCTGCTTTCCGACGATCTGCACGTGCGCGGCGCCATCGCGGCGATCGTCGATCTGTCGGAGCGCAAGCGGGCGGAGGAGCAGCAGGTTCTGCTGCTGCACGAGCTGCAGCATCGGGTGAAGAACATTCTCGCGACGGTGATCTCGCTGGCCACGCGCATGGCGCGGCGCAGCGCCAATGTGGAGGAGTTCCAGTCGGCCTTGCTGTCGCGCCTTCGGGCGATGGGCCGAACGCACGATCTGCTGGCCGGTGGCGCCTGGAGCGGCGCCGGCGTGCGGGAGCTGATTGATGCAGCGCTGGAACCCTATGCCGCCGGCGGCACGGCGAACGTGCAGTTGGCCGGCAGCGAGATCCGGCTGGGTGCGAATGCCGCCGCCACGATGGGCATGTTGCTGCATGAATTGGCGACCAATGCCGCGAAATATGGTGCGCTCTCGACCACCGCCGGGACGGTGGATGTGGTCTGGAAGCGCCTGGACGACCCGCGGCCTGACGGCGCCCTGGATCTGACCTGGACCGAGCGCGATGGACCGCCGGTGCACCCGGCCGGCACGCCCGGTTTCGGCACCGCCTTCATCAGCCGCAGCGTCGAGTACGAGCTGGAGGGAACCGTCGACGTAGAACTGGCGCCGCAGGGTCTGCGTTGTACCATCCGGTTTCCGCTGTCCGGGCGCGTCGAACGGCCACGACCATAGAGGGAGGTGTGCCGATGCCTGCCGCTGATGCGATCGACCTGCATGGTCTGTCCATCCTGGTGGTCGAGGACACGGCGCTGGTCGCCGACCTCGTGGCGGACGTATTGCAGGATGCCGGTTGCCGCGTTGTCGGCCCCGTGGCGCGTCTCGACCAGGGACTGGCCCTCGCGACGACCACGGAACTGGCGGGCGCCCTGCTGGATGTGAACCTGGCGGGCGAGCAATGCTTCCCGATCGCCGACGCTCTCGCCGGGCGTGGCGTGCCGTTCGCATTCCTGACCGGCTATGGCGAGCAAATGCTGCCGGAGCGCTATCGTGACACGCCGCGCCTGACCAAGCCGTTCGATCTCGGTGAGTTGCTTGTGCTTGTCGAGCGCCGGTTTCGGTGATGTCGTCTCGCTGCCGCGTCATTGTTGGGGTAGACGGCCCCACGGCATCGCGTGAGAGTTGACCACCGGCCTGGCGGCCGACCCGCCGTCGATGAAACGTTGCAGCGCTGGCCCAGCTCGTCATGGCCGGGCTTGACGCGGCCATCTGCGCAAGATCGATCGGTTCGCGTTGCACAAGCCGTGTCCGATCGGTGTGGGAAGATGGCCGGGTCAAGCCCGGCCATGACGGGTTGATTCATGACGGGTTGTTTCTTGTCAGGCCCGGCCGGGGCCGAGGCAATCTCGTTCCGGGATGCTCCGGACCGTTCGCCAGCCGATACCACCGGGATAGCTTCGCCACTTCGCGTCCCGCAACGACATGGCGCGCATAACTCGCGCATTATATCAGACCGCCAAATGGCTGACTCGTGGCTGCCGCCCGCATGTCATTGCGAGGAGCGAAGCGACGAAGCAACCTCGGTCGCGCGGCGCACGCTCGTCTGAGCGCCGCTCGACCGAGATTGCTTCGTCGCTTCGCTCCTCGCAATGACATGGGGAGCGCAGCCGCGTACGTCAGTCATTCAGCGGGTTGGTATTACCGACCGCGCGCACTAGCCGACGAATTCGGTCACGAATTTTCGGTTGATGGCGTCGAACGTGTCCGGGTTGAACCCGCCGGATTTCTCCATCTGGTCCATCTCGCGGAAATAGTCGCCGTTGCCTCCCGGGATCGTCCATTCCAGCAGCTTGCCGGTCTCGGCCGAGATGTTGGTGAACGCATGCGCCGTGCCACGGGGTATGAAGGCTATCGTGCCGGGACCGATCGTCGATTCCACGCCGCCGACCGTCATCTTGTAGGTGCCCGCGAGCACGAAGAAATATTCGTCCCGGTCGCGGTGCAGGTGCGGCGGCGGACCCTCGCCTGGCTTTACCTCGCCCAAGATGGCGGAAAGCACGCCGCCGGTATGCTCGGCGCCCAGCATCACCTTCATGTCGATGCCGAACGGGCGGATACGTTCCGCCGAGTCTTCGGAAATGATAACCGGTTGCACCGCGGCCTGGCTGGCGGATGCGGTGCCGGTAAAGTCCTGGCTCATGACGGCTTCCCCTTGCCTATGTTCTGGTTGCCTACGTTCTGATTGCCTACGTTCCGGGCGCAGCATCTTACGCGGATTCTGCTCGGTCCACCAACGTTCGGCAGGCGGGTTCGCGTGCCGCCGCACTGATCGCCGGCGCAACGCATGACCGGTTCGCCCGAGGCGCGGCACCTGCACGGGCAGTGGCATCGGAACCGCCGCCGCAGGCAGCCTTATGCCGCCTGTTTCCGGGCCGACAGACCGGAGAACAGACACAGCAGCAGTGCCTTGATCAGAGTCTTCGTCATGGTTCCGTCTTTCCGCTCCGCAACCGGCTGCGAATGATGACGGCATTAGGCAAATAATTGATAAATTTCCGCGTCGATGGCGCCCGTCCGGCGGGGTGGCTCCTCCGGTTCGCCGGCAGAAGCGGCACGACGCCGCATCATCGCGTCATGACCGCCGGCCATGACATCGTTCAGCAATTTTTCACCATTCCGCCGTATGCCGGCTGGTCCAACTACGGAACCTCAGCGTGCGGCCTGCGCTTACCGCCCCATTGGGAGATGCCACACTGGTCGGCCTCGCCGCCGGCGGCCTTATGGCAGCGGCGCTGGCATGCGCCGTCTTCGCTGCACCACTGTTCTGGTTGCTGATGATCGCCGCCAGCGCGGCGGCAATCGTTTTCCTCGCCTTCCGACTCACCGCGGGCTTCACAGCCGCATGGCTCCTGATCGCTTCGGCCAGCCTGGAGATGACCGCGGTCGACCTGCTGGGCGAAGCGTACTACCAGCCGACGATCGCCCTGGTGAAGGGCATCGGCATCGGCCTCGCCGCCGTGAGTGTGCTGCGCTACGGCCCGCGCCTGGATCTGTTCAACCCGGCCTTCGCCTGGGTGGTGATGTTCGCGGGGGGGCTGGCACACGGCCTGTGGCCCGGACTGAGCGCCGCCGACAGCCTGCGGTCGCTGATCGGGTCGGTGGCACCGTTTCTGTTCGGGTTCAGCCGGCTGTCGTGGCGCTGGGCGCACATGGTGATCCGCACCACGGTCTGGGTGGCGCTGATTTGCGTGGCTGCCGGCGCCGTGTGCGACGCGGCGGGCATCCGTCCGCTGTTCGTCAATAGCGGCGGCTGGCGGCTGGCGGGGCTGGGCCACCCGGCCTTTCTGGCCGGGGTCACTGAAACCGCGGTCTACGCGTGCCTGATCGAGCTGTACCGCCACGGCCGCCGAAGCGATCTGGCCCTGCTGGGCGCCAATATGCTGGTGCTGCTGCTGACCGGAGCGCGGGCGCCATTGACGCTGGCGCTGGCGGTGGTGGGGCTGAGTCTGCTGCTGGTGCGCGCTCCCGCCTTTCCACCGCGCCATCGCCTGCTGCTGATCCTGGCCGGTGCCGCCGTGCTGCCGCTGGCTGCCGTGGCGGTGTTCGGACTGGTGCCGACGGGTGCGTCAATGGTGCGCGCGTTCGAGGTCCTCACCACCAATTTCGACAATCTCAGCGGCCGGCAGTTGCTGTGGCCGAATTTCGAGTCCGCCGCCGCGGGTTCCCCTTGGCTGGGATGGGGGGTCGGCGCGGGCAACGTCATCATCCCGTCCAACGGCCCCATCGCCCGGTTGCTGCAGACCTGGGCAGCCCATAACGAGTACCTTCGCATCGAGGTGGAAGGCGGGCAGATCGGCCGTGCCTTGCTGGTGCTGCTGCTGGTCCTGTGGGTGCGCGGCCACACCGTGCGCCTGCGGCCATCCGACCGCACCGTCATGCGGCTGGTCTTTCTCGCGCTGGCGGTGCACGCTTTCACCGACAACGTGCTGATCTCCACCCCGGCCTGCGTGTTTTTCGCATTCGCAACGGCGGTGTTTGCCCGCGGCGCATGGGAGCGTGGGTCAAATGCCGGCTTGATGCATACGGGGCCGAAGGCGTAGGCAGTCGCCGCCCTGCCGGAGTGCCGACCCGATGCGTATAATGCGTGCCGCTTTTGCATTGCTGCCGCTGCTGTTGCTTGCCGTATCCGCCCCGCGCGCCGGCGCGGCCGGCCTGGCCTTCGTGATGAACTCGGACAGCGCCTCGATCAGCGTGATCGACATGGCGACGCATAAGGAATTGCGTCGCATTCCGGTGCTGCGCGAACCGCATCATTGGGCGCTGACGCCGGATGGCGAAAGCCTGCTGGTCGGCGATACGGTGGGCAACGAACTTTTTTCCCTCGACCCCGCGACCGGCGCGTTGCAGCGGACCGTACCCTGCGTCGATCCGTACCAATTGTGGTTCAGCCCGAACGGCAGGTTTCTGGTGGTGAACGGTCTCGCGCGCAACCAGGTCGACGTTTATAACGGTGCCACATTGAAGCTGATCAAGCGCTTCCATATTTCGGCGATGCCCAGCCACCTGGCGTATTCGCCGGATTCCAGCACCGTGTTCGTGTCGTTGCAGGAGACCGACCGGCTCGCGGCGATCGATTTGAACGACATGAAGATCCTGTGGGACAAGCCGGTGGGCAAGACGCCGGCCGGCGTGCTGTGGCTGAACGGCAAGGTGCTGGTCGCCGACATGGGCACCGACTACCTCGCCGAAGTCGATCCCGCCGACGGCAAGGTTCTGCGCCACGTCATCACCGGGAAGGGCGCGCACAATCTGTTCCTGTCACCGGACGGGAAAACGCTGTGGGTCAACAATCGCGTTGCGGGTACCACCGAATCGCTGCACGCGGATTCACTGACGCCGATCCGCACCTACAAGATCTCCGGCGGCCCGGACGACATGGCCTTCGCACCCGACGGCAAGATCTGGATCACGCGGCGCTGGGCGGAGACGGTGGCCGTGCTCGATCCGGTAACGGGCGATGTCCAGACGATCGATGTCGGCCGCTCGCCACATGGCATCTTCTTGAACGACGCGGCGCGGCCGTACGCGAAGGTTGCTTCGGTGCACTGATGCTCGACCCGTTCGATCTCGCCGCCGGCTGGCTGCAAGGGCATGTGCTGATCCCGCTGCTGTACCAGTTCGGCTGGATGGAATGGGAGGACATCTCGTATGGCTGGGCGCTGTTCGCGGTGTATGGCGCGGTGCAGGTCGTGCTGACCTTCGCACTGTGCCTGCCGCTGGAACGCTGGCGCCCGGTGGAACGTTGGCCGGACAACAAGGCCGTCGCGGTGGATGCGTTCTACACGGTGCTGTCCCGCGTCGGCGTGCTGCCCTTGTTCACATTCGTATTGTTCTACCGCGCGCAGGTGTGGCTGAACGGATGGATCGCCGATCAGGGCCTGGTGCCGCCGACGCTGGAACGCTTCTTTCCGTTCCTGCTCGGCCATGCGGTGGCGACATTCGCGATCTACGCGGTGATCCTGGACTGTGCGGATTACTGGCGCCATCGTCTGTCGCATCGCTTTCGCTGGTGGTGGGCGCTGCACTCGCTGCACCATGCGCAGCGGCAGATGACGTTCTGGTCCGATGACCGCAATCACGTTCTGGACGACCTGATCTCTGCCCTGTGGTTCGGTGCGATCGCCCTGCTGATCGGCGTGCCGCCACTGCAGTTCCCGCTGCTGGTGCTGGTGCTGCGCTTCGTCGAAAGCCTGGCGCATGCGAATGCCCGGCTGTCGTTCGGCTGGCTGGGCGAGCGGCTGCTGATCTCGCCGCGCTTCCACCGCGCGCATCACGGCGTGCTGGCGGCAGGTCAGCGGAGCTGCAACTACGGCGCGGTGTTCCCCTGGTGGGACATGCTGTTCGGCACGGCTGATTTCTCGCGGGACTACGTGCGGACGGGCGATCCATCGGGCGAGGAGGCGCTGCATAGCGGCGGGTATTTGCAGCAGCAGTGGGCAGGGCTGCGGCGGCTGCAACGAACCGTACTGCGGCCGAGGGTGCTGCACTGATCAAGCCTGGCGGGCGCCGCTGAATCCAGGCCCCAAGGACGGCGTCCTGGCGGCAGGATCCGCCGCGCTCGCCATCCGTATGGATCGTCTATGACAGATGAGGTATATGTAATCCCACCAGCCGCCAAACCGACGTAAACTACCCGTGATGATTGAGCCGCCGCCGGTGGCGCTCGCCCGGGACCGTCGTACAGGGGTGGCCCGGCTGGGGGAGGCTTTTGCATGTCCAGACGTACGTGGGGCGCCGGGGTCCTGCTTGTGTTACTTGCCGCTGTCGCGGTCTGGCGCTTCGGGCTGGAAACTGGCGTGCCGCACGCGAAGGCGCAGGCCGCGCCGTCCCTGGTGCCGGTGACTCCCGGCGTGGTGGCCGTTGGGAATATGCCGGTCTACCTGCAGGACATCGGCACGGTGCAGGCGTACAACACCGTGACAGTGAAGACCCGCGTGGACGGTCCGATCGTGAGAGTGGCCTTCACGGAAGGTCAGGAGGTCAAGAAAGGCGATCTGTTGTTCCAGATCGACCCGCGCCCTTACGAAGCCGCGCTCGAGCAAGCGCTGGCCGCCAAGGCGAAAGACCAGGCGCAACTGGCGACAGCGCAGGCCGACCTCGCGCGCTACGCCAGCCTGGTCGGCCACGGCTTCCAGACCCGGCAGAGTTATGATGACCAGCGCGGGCTGGTGGCGCAGCTCCAGGCCTCGATCCAGGGCGACGAGGCGCAGATCGACACCGCCAAGCTCAACCTGAGCTTCACCGAAATCCGGTCGCCGATCGACGGGCGCACCGGGGCGCGCCTGGTGGATATCGGCAACCTGCTGCAGACCAGCGCCAACACGCCGCTGGTGACCATCACGCAGCTCAAGCCGATTTTCGTCAGCTTCACGCTGCCCCAGAATACGCTGGACGAGATCCGGCAGTACCAGGCGCAGGCGCCGCTCGACGTCACCGCGATCGGGGCCGACGGCAAGACCGAGCTGGCACACGGCAAGCTCAGCCTGATCGACAACAGCATAAACCAGGCGACCGGCACCATCCTGCTGAAGGCGACCTTCCCGAACGAGGACGAGCGGCTGTGGCCGGGCGAGTTCGTCAGCGCGCGCGTGACGCTGCGCGTGCGGCAGCAGGTCGCAACGGTGCCGTCGCAGACCGTGCAACAGGGACCCGACGGCGACTACGTCTATGTCATCGGCCAGGATGACACGGTGCAACGGCGCCCGGTGACCGTGGCCGACGTGCAGAACGGGCTCGCCATTGTCACCCATGGGCTGAAGGTCGGCGAACGGATCGTCGTCAGCGGACAATACCGCCTGACCGAAGGCGCGCGCGTCACGCTGAGGCAGCCCTATTCTGCGAAGACCTCGGGTTGAGGATTGGCCGCCGCCATGAGCATTTCCGAACCGTTCATCCGCCGCCCGATTGCCACCTCGCTGCTGATGCTGGGCATCCTGGTGTTCGGCATCGTCGCCTACTGGATGCTGCCGGTCGCGGCGCTGCCGCAGGTGGATTTCCCCACCATCACCGTCACAGCCAACTATCCCGGTGCGAGTCCGGCGACGATGGCCTCGGCGATCGCCACGCCGCTGGAGCAGCAATTTACCGCCATCCCGTCGCTGGCGCAGATGACGTCGCTGAGCGGCACCGGCACCACGACCATCACGATGCAATTCGATCTGTCGCGCAACATCGACGGCGCGGCGCTGGACGTGCAGACCGCGATCAACGCCGCCAGCGGATTGCTGCCGAAGGATCTGCCCACGCCGCCGACCTACAAAAAGGTCAACCCGGCGGACTTTCCGGTGCTGATCTATGCGGTGCATTCCGACGCGGTGCCGGTGTACAAGCTGGACGACTATGCCTACCTCATCCTGGCGCAGCAGCTTTCGACCGTGCCGGGCGTCGCGCAGGTGGGCGTATTCGGCCAGAAGCAGTATGGCGCCCGCATCGAGGTCAACCCGGGGGAGCTTGCCGCACGCGGGATCGGGTTGGAGGACGTGCGCACTGCGCTGGCCGCCTCCACCGTCAACGAGCCGAAAGGCGAGATCGAGGGCCAGCATAAGGCAATCTCGCTCGACACCAACGATCAGCTTTTCAACGCGTCGGGATACGCCAATGTCATTGTCGCGTACCGGAACGGCGCGCCGGTGCGGGTGAAGGATATCGGGAAGGCGGTCAATTCGGTCCAGAACCTCTATGTCGGCGCCTGGTTCGACAACCGGCCGGCAGAGGGCATTGCCATCGAGCGTTCGCCCGGCGCCAATACCATCGCGCTGGTGGACCGCATCAAGGCGCTGATGCCGCATCTGGAGGCGTCGATTCCGCCCAGCGTGCATGTCAGCCTGATGTCGGACCGCTCGCTGATCATCCGCGCCGGGGTGCGCGACGTGCAGATGACGATGGCGATCACCGTCGCCCTGGTGGTGCTGGTGATCTTCATCTTCCTGCGTACCCTCTGGGCGACCATCATTCCCAGCATGGCGGTGCCGCTGTCCTTGCTCGCCACGCTCGCGGTGATGTACGGCGAGGGCTACAGCCTCGACAATATCTCGCTGATGGCGCTGACCATTTCGGTCGGCTTCGTGGTGGACGATGCGATCGTGATGATCGAGAACATCGTGCGCTATATCGAGAATGGGGAACGGCCGTTCCGTGCCGCGCTGCGCGGCGCGGGGCAGATCGGTTTCACCATCATCTCCATCACCTTCTCGCTGATCGCCGTCTTCATTCCTTTATTTTTCATGGGCGGCATCATCGGACGGCTGTTCCGCGAATTCGCGGTGACGGTGTCTGTCGCGGTGATCGCCTCCGCCTTCATCTCGCTGACCTTGACCCCGGTGCTGTGCTCCTTGTTCCTGAAACACCAGGAGGAGAACCATTCGGGCAACTGGCTCAACCGGCTGGCGGAAGGTTTTTTCAATGGGATGTTGCGGACCTATGACCGGGGGTTGAACTGGGTGTTCCGCCACCAGCCGCTGATGCTGCTGGCCACGATCGCGCTGATCTTCGTCACCGGCTATCTGTACATGGTCATCCCGAAAGGCTTCTTCCCGCAGCAGGACACCGGCTTCATTTTCGGGGAGGTGGATACAAGGCAGGACGCTTCCTTCGCGCAGACCAACGCGTTGCGGAACCAGATCGTCGCGATCTGCATGCAGGATCCGGCGATGGGGGCTGTGCTCTCCACTGGCGGCACCTACTCCTATAACCCCACCGAGAACACCGCCCGCGTGTTCATGCAGTTGAAGCCGTTCGACGAGCGCGATGTGACGGCCGATCAGGTCATCGACCGGTTGCGGTCGAAAGTGGCGAAGGTCGAAGGCGCCAAGTTCTTCATGCAGGCGGGGCAGGACATCACGATCGGCGGGCGGCTGAGCCGCACGCAGTACCAATATACGCTGACCGACCCGGACCAGGCGGAACTCGATCATTGGGCGCCGATCCTGGAGCAAGGGATGCAGAAGCTGCCGGAGCTGACGGAGGTGGCATCCGACCAGCAGAGTGCCGCACCGCATATCGCCATCACCGTCGATCGCGATGCGGCTTCGCGGCTGGGCCTGTCGGCGGACCTGATCGACCAGACGCTGTATGACGCGTTCGGGCAGCGGCAGGTCGCGACGATCTACACCTCCAGCAATCAGTACAAGGTGATCCTGGAAGTCGCGCCGCAGTTCCGCGACGACCCCAACACGCTGTCGCAGATCTTCGTGGGCGGGCCGGGCGGCGTCCAGGTGCCGTTGAGCGCATTCGCGCATTTCACCCGTAAGATCGAGCCGCTCTCCGTCAGCCACCAGGGCGAGTTCCCGGCCGTGACGCTGTCCTTCAACCTGGCGCCGGGCAAGTCGCTGGGACAGGCGGTGGACGCAATCCAGAGGCTGACCGACGAGTTGAACATTCCGCCGACCTTGACTGGATCGTTCCAGGGCACGGCACAGGCATTCCAGGAGTCGCTGTCCTCGATGCCGCTATTGCTCGCGGCGGCGGTGCTGGTGGTGTACATCGTGCTGGGCATTCTGTACGAGAGCTACATCCACCCGATCACCATTCTGTCGGCGCTGCCGTCGGCCGGTGTCGGCACGCTGATCATGCTGATGGTGTGCGGCTACAGCCTGACGGTGATCGCCATCATCGGCATGATCCTGCTGATCGGCATTGTGAAAAAGAACGCGATCATGATGATCGACTTCGCGTTGCAGGCACAGCGGCGTGAAGGCAAAAGTCCGCGCGAGGCGATCCATCAGGCGTGCCTGCTGCGGTTCCGGCCGATCATGATGACGACGTTCTCGGCCCTGTTCGGCGCCATGCCGCTGGCGTTCGGTCATGGTGCGGGATCGGAGCTGCGTCGGCCGCTGGGCATCGCGATCATCGGCGGGCTGTTGGTGTCGCAGTGGCTGACGCTGTACACGACGCCGGTGATCTATCTGTATCTGGAACGGCTCAGCCAATGGCTGGGCAGTACGCAGCGGCTGTCGCACATGGCTGAGGCGCTGTCCGATGTCCCGGCCGGCGCATTGGCAGAGGAGCAGACCGGTGCGGAGTGACCCGGATCTGTTGGCAGCAGATCCGGCTGCGGTCGGCCGCACATTCGGGTTCCTGGTGCAGGACGTGGCGCGGCTGCTGAAGCGGCATTTCGAGCGGCGTGCGCGGCAGACCGGCCTGCCGCTGACGCGGCGCCAGGCTGCGGTGCTGGTGCACGTGTCGCGGCGCGAGGGCGTGAGTCAGGCCGAGATTGCCGCGCTGCTGGACATGGAGGCGATCTCTTTGGTGCGCATGCTGGATAAACTATGCGAAGAGGGGCTGGTGGAACGGCGCGCTCATGCGACCGATCGTCGCGTGCGGACGCTTTGGTTGACGGAAGCGGCGCAGCCGGTGCTGGCGCGCATCCTGGAAATCAACCAGGAAATCCGTGCGGAGGCGTTTGCCGGATTGCCTGAGGAAACGCGCGATGTGCTGATCGAGACGCTGGCAGTTATCAAAGATAACCTGGGCATCGAGGAAGAGGCGGCGGTCGAAGCATAGGAAAGCCTCTCCCGCCGCGCGGGTGAGGTTTCCCGTGTCATACGAACCCGCTGAATGACCGACGTACGCGGCTGCGCTCCCCATGTCATTGCGAGGAGCGAAGCGACGAAGCAACCTCGGTCGAGCAGCGCTCAGACGACCGTGCGACGCGCGACCGAGGTTGCTTCGTCGCTTCGCTCCTCGCAATGACATGCGGGCGGCAGCCACGAGTCAGCCATTTGGCGGTCTGGTATCACCCCATCCAGCGTAACGCCATCCAGCGTCACACCATCCAGCTTGGCACCGGCAGGTTTTTCGACCGCAGGAATTCCAGGTTGAACAATTTGGATTGGTAACGCGAGCCGCCGTCGGCGAGGATCGTCACCACGGTGTGCCCCGGTCCCAGCGCCTTCGCCACGCGGATCGCCGCCGCGATGTTGATGCCGGACGACGTTCCCACCGACAACCCTTCATGGATCAGCGCGTCATAGATGCAGTCCAGCGCCTCGGGATCCGGGATGCGTTCCGCATCGTCGATCGGGGCGCCTGCCAGATTGGCGGTGACGCGCGAATTGCCGATGCCCTCGGTGATGGAACTGCCGGAAATCGTCAGGTCATTGTTTTTGATCCAGCCGTAGAACCCGCTGCCTTCCGGATCGGCCAGCACGATGCGGACGTTCGGGTTTTTCGCCTTCAGTGCGAACGCCACGCCCGCCAGCGTGCCGCCGGTGCCGGATGAGCAGGTAAACGCGTCAACCTTGCCGTCCGTCTGCTCCCAGATCTCGACGCCGGTGGTTGCCTGGTGGCCATCGCGGTTGGCGAGGTTGTCGAACTGGTTGGCCCAGACCGCGCCCATTTCCTCCGCCAGGCGGCGCGACGTATGCGTATAGTGGCCGGGATCGCGTTGCGGCTTCGCAGGCACCAGCCGCAGGTCGGCGCCGATCATGCGCAGGAAGTCGATCTTCTCTTTGCTCTGCGTCTCCGGCATGACGATGACGCAGCGATAGCCGCGGGCATTTCCGACCAGCGTCAGCCCGATGCCGGTATTGCCCGCGGTGCCTTCAACGACCGTGCCGCCCGGCTTCAGCACGCCGCGCTTCTCCGCGTCGGCGATGATGAACAAGCCGGTGCGGTCCTTTACCGAGCCGCCGGGGTTCAGGAATTCCGCCTTGCCCAGTATGGTGCAGCCGGTAGCCTCCGACGCGCGGCGCAGCTTAATCAGCGGTGTGCTGCCGATGGCCGCGGGCAGGTCGTTCTCCCAGTGGGAGCCGTGGTATAGGCGGGTCATGCGCGCACCCTCTTGCAGCAGGAGTATCCCAAATGGTCGAGCCGAAGGGCGTTCAGAATGTGCCGCCCGCGAGGGTATGGGAAGCCCTGCGCCGGGACGCGCAGGCGCAGTTGGTGGACGTGCGCACCGAACCGGAGTGGGCGTTCGTCGGGCTGCCGGACCTGGCGGCGGCGGGCAAGCAGGCGGTTTTGATCCCGTGGCAGGTGTACCCGACGATGGCGCCGAACGAGAAGTTCGTCGACCATCTGAAGGAAGCCGGGTTCACGCCAGAGCACCACATCTATTTCCTGTGCCGCAGCGGGCAGCGGAGCCACGCCGCGGCACAGGCAGCGCAGGCGGCGGGGTTTCCGCACGCCTATAACGTGGCGGATGGTTTCGAGGGGGCGGTCGATGCAAACGGGCATCGCGGCGTGATGGCGGGGTGGAAGGCCGAGGGACTGCCCTGGCGGCAACGGTAGGCCGCCCAACCCGGTCGAGGAATTGCGCAACCCGCGCGGGCCGCGCCCCACGGCCGTGCGGACACGGCCCGTCCGCGTGCCAGCCGATCCTGCAAATTCATCGGGCGGCGCTGCTACTGAGCCAGCGAGCAGCGATGGTCCTGTAATTGCTCGCCTGAGCCGCTATCGCCGGCGGCAGGGTCGGCGTGGCCGTCCAGCAGGATGTATCCGGGCTTGTTGCCGAAGTCCGCGCCCACCAGCACCAACGTGTGGCTGCCCATTTGCGGCTGCGGCACCACGGCGGCGAGCAAGCTGAACGGATTCGTGCTGCCGAGTTCCGGCTGAACCAGACGCATGGCGCGATAGCGTTCGCCCGCCAGCGGCTCGGGAAACGCGGCCCAGTCAGGCCCAATCGCCGCCTGGTGCTGCCGTAGCGCCTTTTGCACATCGGGACGGATGCAGTCGATGTGGATGTGGAATTGGTCCTGCGTGCGGCCGTAGACCGAATTGATCGCCAGCGCGATATCGGTGCGGGGCAGATCGCGACCGATCCGCTCCCGGAGGTAGGCGGCTGCCATCCATGCCTCGGCGAAGTAGTTCGGCGCGTCGGGCGCGAGGATCGCCTTGTCGTCGATGCCGCTGACGCGCGCCGTGGGAATCAGCAGGTATTGGGCGGTGCCAACAATGTCTTTCAGTACAGCGTACCCGGCGCCGACATCGACTGCCCGGCATGGGGCCGGGTCATAGTGCATCTGCTCGTCGGGTACGCAGCGGTCGTGCACGATGTGCCACAGCGCCGAGGGATCGGCCGCGCGCGCGGTCACCGCGATGCAGGTTGCCAGGATCAGCCAGAATATGGGGCGGATCATGCGTCGGTCAGGCTCACATGCGCGGCGACGATATGCCAGCCGTCGGGAAAACGCACCCAGGTCTGCATCTGCCGACCCAGCTTTCCGGGAGCCGTGCTGCGGTGGAACAATGTGGACGCGGTGGCGAAGTCCCGGCCGTAGGTGGTGATGACCGTGCGCGACAGCGTGCGTGCGAGGCCGACGGGTGAACGTCCCGCACGGAACGCGCCGATCTCCTCCCAGCCGTGCAGTACCTCGGTCATGCCGTAGCGGATCGTATGGGGGCTGCACCAGAACAGATGCTGGAGGGTGGCAACGTCATTGGCGACGAGGGCGGTTTCGTAGCGTTCGAAAGCCGCCTGCACCTCGGCGACAATATCGGGCAGGTTGATGTCCATACAGTGTTGTTTCTGGATAGTGATGTTTCTGGATCGTGTTGCTTCTTGACCGGGGTTAGCGGATGGGCGGCCAGCGCCGGGCGCTGTGCAGGACGCGGAGGATGCGAACGATGTCGCGCATGACGTTTATCCTGCCACGATCTGCGCCAGTGCGTCTCCCACATCCTGCGTGCCGGCCTGCCCACCCATGTCGCGCGTCTTCGGGCCGCTCTCGCGCAGCAATGTCTCGATCGCGGCGACGATCGCCTTGCCGGCGTCCGCCTCGCCCAGATGCTCCAGCATCAGCGCCGCGGACCAGATCTGGCCGATCGGGTTGCAGATGAACTTGCCGGCGATATCCGGCGCCGATCCGTGCACCGGCTCGAACATCGAGGGGAATTTGCGTTCCGGATTGATGTTGCCGCCGGCCGCGATGCCGATCGAACCGGCCACCGCGGGTCCCAGGTCGGACAGGATGTCGCCGAACAGATTGGTGCCGACCACGACGTCGAACCAGTCGGGGTGCTGCACGAAATGGGCGCACAGGATGTCGATATGGAACTGGTCGGTGTGCACGTCCGGATAGTTTTTCGCCATCGCGGCGAAGCGTTCGTCCCAGTATGGCATGGTGATGGCAATGCCATTGGACTTGGTGGCGGATGTCAGGTGCTTTTTCGGTCGCGACTGCGCCAGTTCGAACGCGTATTTCAGGATGCGGTCGGTGCCGTGGCGCGTCAGGACGGTCTCTTGCACGACGAATTCCCGGTCGGTGCCTTCGAACATGCGGCCGCCGACGGACGAGTATTCGCCTTCGGTGTTCTCGCGCACCACGTAGAAATCGATGTCCGCCTCCGTGCGGCCCGCCAAAGGCGTGCGCACGCCGGGCAACAGCTTGCAGGGGCGCAGGTTCACGTACTGATCGAAGCCGCGGCGGATCGGGATCAACAGGCCCCACAGCGATACGTGGTCCGGCACGCCCGGCCAGCCGACGGCGCCTAGCAGGATGGAATCGGACTCGCGCAACTGGTCCAGCCCGTCCGGCGGCATCATGCGGCCGGTCTGCTTATAGGTCTCACAGGACCAGTCGTAGTGCGTATAGCTCAGGCCGAAGCCGAAGCGGCGGGAGGCCGCGTCCAGCACCCGCAGCGCCTCCGGCACGGTTTCCTTGCCGATGCCGTCGCCGGGCAGAACGGCGATCCGGTGCATGCGCGCCATGGCTGGCTCCTTCGTCGGTCATCAGTTATCAGTTTCGGATCGTCAGATAGAGGAGTAGCGCGCGATGGCCAAGTCAGCCCCTGCCATGCCGAAATCGCCGGCCACCGCGTGGGACCGGGACGCGGCGCTGACCACGGCACGGATGCTGCTGGAAATCGAGGCGATCAAGTTCCGGCCGGAGGAGCCGTTCACCTTCACGTCTGGCTGGAAATCGCCGGTCTATATCGATTGCCGCCGGATCATCTATTTCCCGCGCGTGCGCTCGAAGATCTGCGAGCTGGGGGTGGAGAAGATCCATCGTCACGTTGGTTATGAGACGATCGAGGCCG
>Ga0335075_10005405_pt1 | contig 19857 bp, 17 predicted proteins | sample Lox_Sample_24_FD_206723 | JGI IMG/M metagenome (GOLD analysis project Ga0335075, IMG submission 206723) | Soil microbial communities from Loxahatchee National Wildlife Refuge, Florida, United States - Lox_Sample_2.4 | ecosystem: Environmental > Terrestrial > Soil > Wetlands | place: USA...
GGGCGCGCCCGGCCGCTGGGCCAGGCCGGATAGGTAGGGCTCGAGCAGGTCACGGTCGATCCACAGCAGGCCGGAACCGGTTCGCCCGGCCAGCCGCGCTCCGCGCGGGCCGCGCGCTCCAACCCAGACCGGCAGCGGCCGCTGGAGCGGGGCCGGCGTGGCCTGCCCGCTTTCCCACAGCGCAGGCAGCGCCCGGATGGTCTCCTCGAGGGCGCGGTACCGGCCCGCGTAATCGGCGCCAAAGGCGGCGAACTCGGCCGCCCGCCATCCGGCACCGAGCCCAAGTTCCAGCCGCCCGTTGCTGAGGATGTCGACGACCGCTGCCTGTTCGGCCAGCGCGACCGGGCGCATCAGGGGACTGACGACGACCGCGGTGCCGATGCGGGCCCGGCTGGTCCGGGCCGCGATGGCGGCACAGAAGGTCAGCGGTGCCGGAAGGTACCCGTCGGCGAAGCCATGGTGCTCGGTGACCCAGACCGCGCCGATCCCCTCGGCATCGGCCCAGGCGATCCGCTCCAGGGCGCTGGCATAGACCCGGGCCCAGGGCCGGGCCGCCCCGGGGTTGCGCAGGTCGTAATACAGCCCGAGCCTCATGTCCGCCCGCCGACGGCCCTGCTCGCAGCGGCCCTGCTCGCAGCGGCGGTACCCGCGGCGGCCGTGCTCTCGGCGACCGAGCCCGCGGCAGCGGACAACCTTTTCCACAGGCCGAGCCTGTCCCTGATCACCCGGCCCGCGACGACCTGGCCATCCGCGACGCGCACCACCCCGGCCAGATGCAGGATCGCCAGGCCGTTCCCGGCGAACTGCGGGTCGTCGCCCGCAAGCGGGCCATGCTGGACGGCGTGGAAGGCGGCCTTGTCCCCGGCCGAGAACACGTCGTTGATCTCGGTACGTTCGGCGGCGACGATGCGGCCCGCCGGCCGGCCGTCGTCGACAGTCACCCCGGTGACGTCGCCGGCCGCCAGCCAAGCGCGTACCACGGCCTCCACGGCCGGGTCCGGGGCGGCGGCGCGGGTGTCCCAGGGTGCGACCGCCGGCGCCTCCACCGGATCGGGGACGCCGTCGGTGAGCTGCCGGCGCCGGGCGAAGTAGTCCTGCTCGACGAGGTTTTCCACCAGGCGCCCGCCGTCCCAGCGGTACAGGCCGATCCCGCCCCACGCCGCGTGGGCGCCGCCATGCCGTGCCGACGCGCCATGCTCGCTGAACCGCAGGGCCAGCCGGTCCCCTGAGCAGATGATCTCGTTGACGGTGAGGCACAGCCCGGGGAACTGGCGGAACTGCGCGGCCGCCGCGGGCTTGTACGCGGTATCGCGCCCGGCCAGCTCGTGACCTCCCATGTGCAGCTTGTAGCCAGGTGTCATGATTTCGTCGCACACGGCCAGGTCGTGGCGGGCGGTGTAGTCCAGGCAGTACCGACGCATCAGCGCGACGAACGGCTCCACCTGCTCACCGGCCTTCGAAGCGCGGGGCGCGCCGCTCCGCGAAGGCCTGCATTCCCTCGGCCGCGTCGCGCGTCCCGTACAGCATGGCGAGCGCCTCGGCGGCGTAGCCCGTCTCCCCCCGGTCGACACCGCGGTTGACGATCCGCTTGCCGACCTGGACCGCGAGCGGTGCCTGGGCGGCGATCCGCTCGCCCAGTTCCAGGGCGGCAGGCAGGAGATCGGAGTCGGGCACGACGCGCTGCACCATGCCGAGCTCGTACGCGCGCTGCGCGCTGATCTGCTCGCCTGCCAGCACCATGTACTTGGTCCACTGCCGGCCGATCACCGACGGCGCCCGCAGCACCCCGAAGCCGGGCACGAGGCCGACGGCGGCCTCGGGCATGCCGAAGACCGCGCTCTCGGCCGCCAGCACAATGTCGCAGGCGAAGGTCAGCTCGCAGCCCCCGCCAAGCGCCCATCCGTTGACGGCCGCGATCACCGGAAGCGTGCACTCCTCGACCGCGGCGAAGGTCTTGAGGCATTCGGCCATGAACTCGCGCCGAGCCGCGGGGGTGCCGAGTTCCCCGAACGAGACGATGTCACCGCCCGTGGAAAAGGAGCGGTCCCCCCGTCCCGTGATCACGATGACGCGTGTCGCGTCGGCGCGGGACAGCGCGTCAAGGAGCGCGCGAAGCTGGGGCCAGAACGTGTCCGTCAGCGCGTTGAGCTTCTCTGGCCGGTTGATGCGCAGCAGCGCCACGGGCCCGAGCAGCTCTGTATCGAAGTGGTCGAAGTCAGCGAGGGCCTCGGAGGCGCCGTCCGCGCCCCGCACGTCGGTCATCGGCTCCACGTCCTCACTACCCTGCGATCCCTGCTGCCCCAGGCCAGTTCAAGCGCGCGGGCGATGACAGCGCGGGTCGCGCCCGGCTCGATCACGTCGTCGAAGGACAGGTGGGCGGCGGCTTCCCACGGCTCGGATTCGGCCAGCCAGTCGGTCATGAGCTCGGCCACCAGCTTGTCCCTGGCCTCGGTGCCCTGCTCAGCCGCGACAGCCTCCATCCTGCGCCGGTGCACCGTGCGGATGCCGGCCTCCGGCGCCATGAACCCCAGTTCGGCCGACGGCCACGCGAAGAGGAAGTCCGGATTGGTGGGGCGGCCGCCCATCGCGAAATGGCCGCCGCCGTAGGCCTTGCGCAGCACCACCCCGATCTTGGGCACCCTCGCCTGCGCGATCTTGGATACCACGGCCTCGTACGCGTGCAGGATCCCGCCCCGCTCGGCCTGCGTACCGATCATCAGGCCGGGCACGTCGTGCAGGAAAACCAACGGCACGTTGAACGTGTCGCAGACGTCAACGAACTTCTCCTCCTTGGCCAGCGCCACCGGATCCAATGCTCCGGCCCGGACGAGCGGCTGATTGGCCACGATGCCGACCGGCTCGCCGTCGATCCGGGCCAGCGCCGTGATCAGGCTCTCGCCCCATCCCGCTGCCCAGGGAAATACCGAGTCGCTGTCGGCGATCGCCCCGATCACGTGGCGCATGTCGTAGCCGGAGCGACTGGATGCGGGCACGATCGAGGACAGCGTGGCCGGGTCGGCGGCGGGCGCGGCGGGCGGCGCGGGGGGCGCGGGCTCGGCCGCGCTGGACGGCAGGTAAGAAAGGAACGCCGCGATCGCGTCGAACGCATCGGGCTCGGTCTCGACGACCATGTGTACGTTCCCGGCGCCCTGGGCCGCCTCGGGGCCGCCCAGTTCCCGATCGCTGACCTGCTCGCCGATGGCAGCGTCGACGACGGACGGGCCGGACAGGGCGATCGAGGCGGACGCCACCATCACCACGAAGTGAGCGGTGGATGCGTGCAGCGCGGAGTCACCGTATGACGGGCCGAGCACCGCCGCCGCCCGGGGCACCGGAGGCTGTCCGGGAGCAGGCTCGAGGAAGGTCCTGAAGTCGAGGGGCAGCCCGCTGAACCGCCAGCCCATTACGTCCGGCATGCGGCCGCCGTCGGCATCGCACAGTAGTACCAGGGGGTAGCCGAACCGCTGGGCCTGTTCGATGACCCGGCCCTGCTTGCGCATGCTCACCGGCGCGGTCGTGCCTGCCAGGACGGTAGCGTCGATACCGATGACGCCGACCGTGCGCCCGTCGATCCGGCCGAAGCCGGTGACCACGCCGTCACCGGGCACGTGCCTGGCGATGCGGTGTTCCGGCAGCGCGAGTGCCCCGGTCTCGAACCAGGAGCCGTCGTCCAGGATCATCGCGATCCTCTCGCGCACCGGCAGGCGACCAGAGGCGCGATGCTTGTCCAGTGCGCTCGGGCCGCCCATCTGGGCCGCCTCCGCGTGCCGACGCCGTGATTCCGCTATGCGTTCGTCCATCGTGTGGGTGATGATAGCCACGCGCACCGCCCTTCCCGCTGGCCCGCTGTCGGCACTGAATAAACTACCATACGACTGGTAGGTAAGCTGGAGGCGAGATGATCGAGTCGGTGCTGATCGCGAATCGCGGCGAGATTGCGGTCCGGCTGATCCGCGCCTACCGTGAGCTCGGGGTCCGTACAGTCGCCGTCTACAGTGACGCGGATGCCGCCGCGCTGCACGTCCGGCTGGCTGAAGAGGCACACCGGATAGGCCCGGCCCCGGCGGGCGGCTCCTATCTCAACCATAGGGCCATTCTCGCCGCAGCGCGCGCAGCCGGAGCCGCTGCGGTCGACCCCGGGTACGGCCTGCTCAGCGAGGATGCGGCGTTCGCGCGGGCGGCCATCGGCGCCGGACTGGTCTTCATAGGGCCGCCGGCCGACGCGATCGAGGCCATGGGTGACAAGGTGGCCGCGCGGGCAATCGCGGAGCGCGCCGGGGTGCCGGTCGTGCCGGGCTCGGGTGTGATCGCCACCCCGGAGGCGGGGATTGGCGCCGCGCGGAAGCTTGGCTTTCCCCTGGTGGTGAAGAGCCCGTTCGGCGGCGGCGGCCGCGGCATGCGGATCGTGGCCTACGAATCCCGGCTTGCGGACGCGCTCACCGCCTCCGCCGCTGAGGCCGCGTCCGCGTTCGGCCGGCCGGAGGTCTACCTGGAGCGGCACGTCCGCGAGGCCAGGCACATCGAGGTCCAGGTTCTCGCCGACGCGTGCGGTAACGTCCTTCATCTGGGCGACCGTGACTGCTCGGTACAGCGGCGCCACCAGAAGCTGATCGAGGAGGCCCCGGCGCCGTTCCTTGACGACCACGTGCGGGAGCGGATGCGCGCCGCCGCGCTCAGCCTCGCGACGCACGTCGGCTACCAGAGCACCGGCACGGTGGAATTCCTGTACGATCCGGCGTCCGGGCAGTTCTATTTCCTTGAGATGAACACCCGGCTGCAGGTCGAGCACGGCGTGACCGAACTCGTCACCGGGCTCGACCTGGTCGCCCAACGCCTGGCCATCGCCGCGGGGCAGCCACTGGCGATCACCCAGGACGACGTGCGCTTCCGAGGCCACGCCATCGAGGTACGGCTGACCGCCGAGGACCCGTGGCAGAGTTTCCTGCCCCGCCCGGGCACGATAAGCGCACTGCACATCCCCGCCGGACCTTGGCTGCGCGCCGATTTCGGCGTCGCCGCCGGGGACAACGTTCCAAGCGAGTACGACTCGATGTTCGGCAAGCTGATCGCGTGGGGCCCCGATCGCGAGTCGGCCCGGCGGCGGCTGATCGCGGCCCTCGGCGAACTGCGGCTGTCCGGGCTGCCGACGACCGCGCCGTACCTGCGCGACGTGCTGCTACAGCCCGCGTTCGTCCGGGGCACGCATTCCACCACCTCGGTAGAGGAGAACTGGCTGCCGGACCCGGCCGGCCGGCCCGCGGTCAGCGGGGACCGCCCGGGCCCGGTCGGGGACGCCCGGGCCCGGGACCGGAGCACGGCCATGGCCGTGCGGCTAGTCGAGGTCCACGCGGCGGACGGCCCGTTCCGCGTGGCCATCGCGTCACGGCAGCGCCACGGGACGGCCGGCTCGGAGGCAGGTCGCCGTGGCGTGGCCGACCGGGCCGCGGACGGCTCCGCGGACGCGTCCCGGCAGCCCAGCGCGCCCATGGACGGCGTGGTGGTCAAGGTCGAGGTGCAGCCAGGAGACATCGTCGAACGGCACGCCGCGGTCACCGTGATCGAGTCCATGAAAATGCAGATCCCGGTCACCGCGCCGTGGCCGGGTGAGGTCCGCCGCGTGCTGGTCGAGGTCGGGGATGCCGTGACGGCTGGCCAGCAAGTCGCCGAAATCGGCCAGGCACCGTGATCCGCTAGCGCGCCGGTAAACCGTCCGCAATCTCGCAGGTAGGGTGCTGCACCCGCTGAATTCGGAGTGAGGGGAAGCGCTCGCCAGCGTCATTTTCCAGGCGGGAAACTGTCCAGTATCTTTTGCATGTCGTCGATGTACACTGCGGGCCAGCGGCTGGCTGACTCCAAGGCACGGAACAACTGGCCGCCGATCTCCCGCTGGCGTTGCTGGTCACCGCCCGTATCGCGGATTTCCAGCATGGCTGGGTAGTCGCTGTGAAGAGGAATGTCGCCACCACCTGGCCAGGCGATGTCGTCGTCGTCAAACTCGTGTGCGCCCAGGTAGACCGCGGTGCTCCCGACCCGGACATAGGGGTCGCTGCCCTCTTCGTGTCTGAAAGACGCGCCCAGCGCATGCTCGATCAGGCGCACCAGGTCATCGTCTCGAGCCGGGGCGCCGACGAATATGAATGTCTGCCGTGACATGGCTAGCAGGCTCGCTTCCAGTCGATGATGTAGTTGTCCCCGATAATTAGCACGGCGTCCAGCCGGTCGCCGTACGGTGTTCCGCTGAATCGCCGGATACCGCGCTGGGCCTCATCTTCGGTCAGGCCGCAGTTGCGGGCATCGATGACCGCGTAGCGCGCCTGTCCTTTGGCGCTATTGAGGGCCGCCTTGACGGTCTGGTCGCCGGCTCCCTGGTCGAGGCTCTTGAACTCAACGGGTATGCCGTCAACGCGAGCGTCGGCCGTGCGCCCGCAGACACCAAAGCCCTCGGATACCGAAACCACTGCCGGACCCTTGACGGCGAGATATTCCGCGATCCGGCGCTCCGCTGGCGAGAACTCCTTGGCTCGCTCGTCAATCACGCCCAGGCCACAGCGATCCACCTCACGCGGCGCAGCGGAGCCTTCCATTCGACCCGCTCGGTGGCAGGCCGGGCGGCCATCATCGCCCCGAAGCTTATGACTTCGTGGCTACTGCCGGAGTTGATAGCTTCGAAGTACTCGTCTCGGCTACGTGTCTCGGCCTTGGCTGGCTCGGGCCCCTGAGAGTCGGCGGGTTCGCGGGCAGGACGATCCTCAGGCGGTCGATCGGGGTCCTCGTCCGGCCGGTCGGAGGGGCCGTCGGTACTCATATGCCCATCGTCTTACCGCGCGCCGCGGTCAGATGGTCAACGCGACGCGGGCCAGCGGGCGACGCAGCAACGATGGCCGGGTGCCTCGACCGCGCGAGACTAGCCGCACGACTGTGGGATTTATCCAAGATGGCTGTTCCGGATGCGTTGCCGTGGTCTGATCAGGGATCGTGCGCCCCATATCGAGTCTGCGTGTCCTCCGGGCAGCACAGCCGTCATAGCTGTCACGCAACGCCGCGACCGCCACGACAATCGGATGACTCTTCCGGTTACCGTGGAGAATCCTGTACAACCCATCCTGTTCGCCAGTTGACTATCGAAGCCGCGCTGAACATGTGATCGCTGGGGCTGGCGGGGTTGCAGAACCCTGATGGGCTGACGACTGGCCTGGTCCCAACGACGTCGTTGTCACAACGACGCGCACCCGACGACATGATTGCCGCAACGACGCCGTTGGGGAGAACGACCCAGCCGCCATCCGGAGCGGAGCAATCCCTCGAACCTCGCACCTTGGCCCGGTAGTTCGGGGCCCGTGTGCCACAAGCGCCACCCCTTGGAGGTTGCGTGTGCGCCCGGCCTCGTAGTGCGGCGCGCGCCAAGCGTGGCATCATCCGGCCTGATCGTCAGCTTGTCATGGAGGTGGCGGGCAGCGCGGCCACGGTGAAGGCGCTACGGCCGGGGGGGTCACCGGATGGATGCCCCCGACGCTGCGAAGGTGCTCGACTCGCCCATGGAGGCGGTCGGCACGCCTACGCTTGTTCCGTGCCGGAACGCTGGCAGCCGTCCCTTGGGTGGCGGGTCGTGATGGCCGTGCATCTTGCCTCCACGGTCGGCTTGTGTTACCTGCTCATGCGGTTTTTCTTCCCGCACGTGTTTTTGCTGCCCGTGGTCATCGCCGTCGGCGTGCTGGCCTTCGGCTGCTGCGTCGCGCCACTTCGGGTGGCTTTGGACCGTTCCGCCGGCGAGGTGGCGATCGCGTTCCTCTGGACCAATCATGTGCCGCTCGCCCGGGTCAAGAGCGTCACGGAACTCCCGCTCGGGGTCGAGATCAAGACGGCTGGGCTCGGATACGAATTCGGCGGTACGGGCTGGTATTTTCGCGTGCTGAAAAGGCTGCTGCGGATCCGCACGGGATTCGAGGGGATGCAACAGGCTGTCGCGAACGTCCGCGCGGCCAGCTCAGGGCAGGCCGAGCCCGAGGGCGCTGCTTGTGAGCATGGCATCCTCGGTGCGTGTCTGATATGCGGCGCGGCCCTGTTCGCGCTGGCGGCGGCCGTCGCCGTGCAACCGCAGGCCGACGTCTGGCTCGTGCACGCGCTGGCCTGGCTGCTGCGCATCTACTTCTTCGCGGGCGGGTTCGTGGTCATGCTGGTCGGGGCCTGGTGCCTGTACGGCGCATTGCGCGACCGCTGAGGCACTGGTGACGGGCGGCGGGGGGTGCTGGCTGGTGACCCGCTAGCTGATCGTCTTTTCCCAGACCGTGCTCAGCGCGGCGACAAGCCGGTCCTCCTCGAACGGGTGCTCCAGGGAGAACCACATGTAGCAGATGTACTCAAGCATGGCGCCAAGCGACTCCGCCGTGTACTCGGCATCCAGTTCGGGATCGGCCAGCCCCCTGGCCTTCATGCTCTCGATGCCCCGCCTGGTGCGCTGGACGAACGCCTTGCGGACGTCAAGGCGCATCTGCCGCATTTCCGCGGAGAAGGTCCCGACCTGTTCCATCAGGCCGATGATCTTCGCGTGCGGCCGGTACGCATCCACGTATCTGCGGACCGAGTCCCGTACCCGGCCGGGGAAGTCGCGGCTGGCGACGGGCACGGCCAGGGACGCCAGCATGTCATCGACCACCGCGTCGCAGACCGCCTTGAAGATTGCCTCTTTCGTATCGAAATACGTGTAGAACGTGCCGTGCGATACGTCCGCCTCGACGGTGATGTCCCTGACCGTGGCGTCGATGAAGCCCTTGCCCTCGAAGACCCGCCGCGCGGCCTCGATCAGCGCCCGCTTCCGCTGGCTGCCTCGATCGGTCAGCGGCCCCTCGTCACGCCGCGTCTGCTGGACTGCCGTGTGTCCTGGCACGTGCCCTCCTACTGCCCGGGCAGCGACGCCGGCGGCTGGAAACGGGGCCCGTAGGTGCCGGCCAGCTCGCGGGCCCGGGCGGCGAACGCGGCCGTACCTCCCGGGTAGCCCGCGACGAACTGTGCCGCCCCGCCGGTCCAGGCCGGGAACCCGATGCCGAGCAGCGAGCCGACGTTCGCGTCAGCCGTCGAGCGCAGCAGCCCGCTTGACAGGCAGCGGGCGGTCTCGAGCGCCTCGGCGAACAGCAGCCGGTCGGTCAGTTCCGTCAGGTCCGCCGGGGGCCGGCTGGGACCGAACCGTACCTCAAGTCCCGGCCACAGCCCGGCGCGGCGACCGTCGCGGTAGTCGTAGAACCCGGCGCCGGCCGCCCGGCCCGGCCGGCTCGCTTCGTCGATCATGGTGGCCAGGACCGCGTCGCCGGGATGTTCGGCGAACGCAGCGCCGGACCGGCGGGCCGCGTCGCGGAACTGGCCGAAGATCTTGTGGGGCAGGGTCAGGGTCAGCTCGTCCAGCAGCGCGAGCGTGCCGACCGGGTAACCCGCCTGCAGCGATGCCTGCTCGATCGAGGCCGCGGCGATCCCCTCCCCCAGCATCGCGGTGGCCTCGAGCAGCCGGGTGATGATGACCCGGCTGGTAAAGAACCCGCGGCCGTCGCCCACGACGATGGGGGTCTTGCCCAGCTGCAGTACCACGTCGAACGCCTTGGCCAGGGTGGCGTCGCTGGTCTGCTCGCCCACGATGATCTCGACCAGCTCCATGCGCTCGGCCGGGGAGAAGAAGTGCAGGCCGATGAAGTCCTGCGGCCGGTCAACCGCGCGAGCCAGGTCCGTGATCGGCAGCGTCGATGTATTCGAGGCAAGCAGCGCCCCCGGCGCAAGGGCGCCGGCGATCTCGCCGAACACCCGGGCCTTCAGCTCAGGGTCCTCGAAGACCGCCTCGATGACCAGGTCCGCGCCGGCCAAGCCGGCCACGGTGTCGACCGGGTTGATCCGCGCCAGCACGGCGGCGGCGTCGGCCTCGGTCCGCTTTCCCGCGGCGACCTGCCGTTTCAGCACCCGCTCCGCGTACGCCTTGCCCTTGGCGGCCCGGCCCAGGTCAGTGTCCTTGAGCGCAACGGTCAGGCCGGCCAGCGCGGCCGACAATGCGATGCCCGCGCCCATCATCCCGGCGCCGAGAACGGCGACGACCTTCGCGGTGTGAGCCGGGAAGCCGGCCGGCCGGCTGGCACCGCTCTTGACGATCTGCCGGTCGAAAAAGCTGCCCTGGATGATGTTCTTGGCCACCTGGCTCGTGACCAGCTCGACGAAGTAGCGGGTTTCCACGGCGAACGCGGTATCGACGTCGACCTGAGCGCTCTCGACGGCGGCACTCAAGATGCCGGCCGCGGCCGGCATCGGGGCACCCTTACGCTCGGCGCGCAGCATCGCGGTTCGCGCCGCCAGCGTCGCCTCGATGGCGGGATCGCAAGCACCGCCACCCGGGATCCCCGCGCGCCCCGCCGGGCCGGTGCTGTCCCACGGCTGCCGCGCACTGGGGTGCGCGATGATCCACGCGCGGGCCGCGGCCGCAAGGTCCTCCGGCGCGGCAGCGAGCTCGTCCACCAGCCCGAGCTCCACGGCCGCGGCCGGGCCGTGCGCGGTGCCGGGCAGAAGCACCTGGTCCAGCGCCTTATCCAGGCCGAGCAGCCGGACGGTGCGGACCACTCCGCCCCCGCCGGGCAGCAGCCCGAGCGTCACCTCGGGCAGCCCGACCCTGATGTGGGCCGCGTCGAGGAGTATCCGGTGATGGCAGGCGAGCGCAAGCTCAAGCCCGCCGCCAAGCGCGCTGCCGTTGATCGCGGCCACTACCGGCACCCCGAGCGTCTCCAGCCTGCGCAGCTGAGCCTTGGCCGTGTTGGCGAACGCGGCCAGCCGCGCCGCGTCCTGCGGCCCGGCCGCCAGCAGGTCGCGCAGGTCGCCGCCGGCGAAGAAGGTCTTCTTGGCCGAGGTGATCACCACACCGGTCAGGGCCTGGCCCATTGCCGCCAGCCGGCCGAGCGCGTCCTCCATCGAGGCCAGGTAGGACGCGTTCATCGTGTTGACCGCCTGGCTGGGGTCGTCAATGGTCAGCGTGACGACACCGCGTTCCTGCGACAAGGAGATCGTGTTGTCCGTCATCGACGCCCGCTCAGACCCGCTCGATGATGGTCGCGATGCCCATGCCGCCGCCGACGCACAGCGTGACCAGGGCGCGGCGCCCGCCACGGCGCTCAAGCTCGTCCAGGACGGTGGAGACCAGCATGGCGCCGGTCGCGCCGAGCGGATGGCCGAGCGCGATCGCCCCGCCGTTGACGTTCACCTTCTCGTGCGGCACGTCGAGATCCTTCATGAACCGCAGCACGACCGACGCGAACGCCTCGTTGACCTCGAACAGGTCGATGTCGCCGGGAGCGAGACCGGCCCGGGCCAGCGCCTTGCGGCTCGCGGGGGCCGGGCCGGTCAGCATGATCGTCGGTTCCGACCCGCACACCGCGGCGGAGGTGATACGTGCCCGCGGCGTGAGGCCGAGCTCGGCACCGACCTGCTCGCTGCCCAGCACGATCAGGGCCGCGCCATCGACGATGCCTGACGAGTTGCCGCCGGTATGCACATGGTTGATCTTCTCGACCCAGTGATATTTCTGCCGGGCCACCGCGTCGAATCCCGCCTGCGCGCCAAGTTCGGCAAAGGCCGGCTTGAGCTTGGCCAGAGCCTCCAGCGTGGTGCCCGGCCGCATGTGCTCGTCGCGGTCGAGAATCGTGACGCCGTTGCGGTCGGTCACCGGCACGATCGAGCGGCTGAACCAGCCGTTGGCCCATGCCTTACCCGCACGTGCCTGCGACTCGGCCGCGAACGCGTCAACGTCTTCCCGGCCGAACCCCTCAAGCGTCGCGATCAGATCCGCGCCGATGCCCTGGGGGACGAAGCCGGTGGCCAGGCTGGTTTCCGGGTCGTTGGCCCAGGCGCCGCCGTCGGAAGCCATCGGCACCCGGGACATGCTTTCGACGCCCCCGGCCAGCACCAGCGACTCCCAGCCCGACGCGATCTTCGCCGCCGCGGTATTCACCGCCTCAAGGCCGGATGCGCAAAACCTGTTCATCTGCACCCCGGCCACGCTTTCCGGCATGCCCGCGGCCAGCGCGGCTATCCGCGCGATGTCCGCGCCCTGGTCCCGTACCGGCGTGACGCAGCCGAGCACCACATCATCGATCCGGGACGGGTCCAGGGCCGCATTCCGGTCCTGGACGGCGCGCAGGAGCCCGGCGACCAGCGTGATGGGCTTGACACCGTACAGCGCGCCGCGGCGGCCCTTCCCTCGTGGAGTGCGCAACGCGTCGTACACGAACACATCGTGGGGCATGCTGAGTACTATCCGGTTAATTGACACGAGTGTCAAGTTGACCGCCGGGTCACTTGATGACCTGGTAGGTGATGTGCGTGACATGCGGGTTCCCAGAAGCCTCGGTGACCAAGAGCTCGACCGGGCTGGTCAGGTTGTCGAACAGCCGGATCCCGCGGCCAAGCACCACGGGCGCGAGGTCGACGTGGATGGCATCGAGAAGCCCCAGTTGCAGGCACTGCCAGGTGACGCTGGGCGCGCCGACCACCACGTCTTTGTCGCCGGCGATCTCACGGGCTATCTCGATGGCCTTCGGGACCCCGTCGGTGACGAACGTGAAAGGCGATCCCTCGCGATCCGCCCATTCCTGCGGGACCCGGTGGGTCACGACGACCATCGGCACGTCCATCGGGTGCCTGCCGCCCCATGCGTGGGCGAGGTCGAAAGTCCGCCTGGCGGTCACAAGCACGCCGGCTCCCCGGCCGGCTTCCTCGATGAATTCGGCGCCTTCACGCGACATCTCGAACGTGTCATGGCCGGCCATTACCGCGGCGTCCGTTCCGCCCGCCGAATACCACTTGAAGACGTGCTCGACCCCGTGATCCGCGTCGGCAACGAAGCCGTCGAGCGACATCGAGAAACCGGCGATTACCTTGCTCATCTGATCTACCTCCTGTTGTGGGGCCGCTAGCTCTTAGCTATAAAACGGCCCAAGGAGGCGGAACTCATCGGCCGGGGCGGGGTGGGAGAGCCACGGTCCGTTCGGTACAAAAGAATTTTAAACATGCCGAACGGGCCGTGGTGCTACGGTCCGCGGCAGTGAGACAGCGTCGCGGCGGTCAGTCTTCCTCTTCGAAGGCCTGGCGCAGCTTTGCCTCCTGCTCGTCGGTCAGGTTGGTGCGCACGAGCTCGGCGCTGGTGTCGCGGAACTCGGCGGCCACCTGGTCGACGACCTCGTCCGAGGAGTGCACGAACAGGGCCGACGTGCCGGGCGTCACCTTCTTGCGGACGTCGCCCATGAACGCGTCGCTTATTCCGGCTTCCCGCAGCGACCCGTATATCGCAGCCTTGGCCCGGCGTCGATCGGGTCGCCTCACCCTGAAAGGGTGAACCGCCGCGGCGGACGGCCGAGTACGCTGCGTCGTTGCGAGAACACGGTCCGCGAACTAGGGGAAACCGATGTCGATGCTTGCAAGCGATCCCGCTGAGGAGCCCGCGGCGGGCTCGCCGACCTGGGGGGCGCACCCCACCCCGGGCGGAAGTCCGTTCCCGCCGATCGCCGACTACGGGTTCCTTTCTGACTGCGAGGTGTGCGCCCTGGTCGCCTCCACCGGGAACATCGAGTGGATGTGCCTGCCGCGAATGGACGGTCCGAGCGTCTTCGGGGCGATGCTTGACCGGGGTGCGGGCTCGTTCCGCCTCGGCCCGGCGGAGGTCAGGGTCCCGTCCGGGCGGCGCTACCTTCCCGGAACGATGGTGCTCGAGACGACCTGGGCCGTCCCGACCGGCTGGGCGGTCGTCCGCGACGTGCTGCTGATGGCACCGTGGCGCCATCAGTCGGACAGGTCGAGCCTGTACCACCGGGCACCATCGGATTACTCGGCCGAGCACGTGCTGCTGCGCACGATCCGGTGCCTGAACGGATCGGTTGACTTCGTGCTCGAGTGCGAGCCCGCCTTCGATTACGGGCGCAAGCGCGGCACCTGGCGTTACACCGAGAGCGGCTACGGGCACGCCGAGTCCGTGACCGAAGGCGAGCCGCAGCTTCGGCTGACGACCGACCTGAACCTGGGGTTCGAGGGTCCGCTGGCCACCGCGCGGCGCCGGCTCCGGGCCGGCGAACAGGCCTTTTGCGCGCTGTCCTGGGGAGACGCGCCCGCGCCGCAGACGTTTGCCGAAGCCCACAAGCGGCTGTCGGGCACCGCGGACTTCTGGCACGAGTGGCTCAGCCGGGGGAACTTCCCCGATCACCCGTGGGAGGAGTACCTCAGCCGCTCCGCGCTCACGCTCAAGGGCCTCATCTACGCGCCGACCGGGGCGCTGCTCGCGGCCGCGACCACGTCGCTGCCGGAGACCCCCGGCGGGGAGCGCAACTACGACTACCGGTTCACCTGGCTGCGGGATTCCACGTTCATGCTGTGGGGCCTTTACACGCTTGGCCTTGACCGCGACGCCAACGACTTCTTCTACTTCATCACCGATCTGGCCGAGCAGGCGGGCGACCTGCAGATCATGTACGGCATCGGCGGCGAGCGGGAACTGACCGAGCACCGGCTCGACCATCTGTCCGGCTACGACGGGGCGCGTCCGGTCCGCATAGGAAACGCCGCCTGGAACCAGCGCCAGCACGACATGTGGGGTGTCCTGCTTGACTCGGTCTTCCTCCACACCCGTTCCAGGGACCGGCTGGACGAGCGGCGCTGGCCGATGCTCAAGCGCCAGGTGGAGGCGGCGATCAAGCACTGGCGCGACCCGGATCAGGGCCTGTGGGAGGTCCGCGGCCCGGCCCAGCATTTCACCGCCTCCAAGATCTTGTGCTGGGTCGCGGCCGACCGGGGGGCCAGGCTGGCCCACCTGCGCGGTGACGAGGGGTGCGCGGCCGAATGGCGGCGCGCGGCCGATGAGATTCACGCCGACGTCTGCGCCAACGGCACCGACAGCAGGGGCGTGTTCTGCCAGCACTACGAGACCGCCGCGCTGGACGCCTCGGTGCTGCTGATCCCGCTTGTCGGTTTCCTGCCGCCGGACGACCTGCGGGTCCGGGCCACGGTGCTCGCGATCGCCGACGAGCTGACCGAGGCGGATCTGGTTTTGCGTTACCGGGTGTCCGAAACCGACGACGGGTTCAGCGGCGAGGAGGGCACGTTCACGATCTGCTCGTTCTGGCTGGTCTCGGCGCTGGCCGAGATCGGGGAGATGGCCCGGGCCCGGGCGCTGTGCGAGAAGCTGCTGTCCGACGCCAGCCCGTTGCTGCTCTACGCGGAGGAGATAGACGCCCACACCGGGCGCCACCTGGGCAACTTCCCTCAGGCGTTCTCGCACCTCGCGCTCATCAACGCGGTGATGCGGCTGATCAGGGAGGACGAGCGGCTCTGCGCGGTGCGGGCGTCCTCGGCCGGACTGCCGCACGAGGCGGGCTCGGACAGCTGATCCCGATCATCCTTTTTGGGTGGCGCCCCGCGACCCGTCGCTACCTTAAGTTAACTGCCGACTACTGGTAGCGGAAGGGGTTCGAGGATGAAGGCCTTCGTCATGAAGGAAATCGGCCGGGTCGGCTTCATGGACAAACCGATTCCGCGGCCCGGTCCCAACGATGCGGTGATACGCACCACCAGGGCGCTGATCTGCACGTCAGACTCCCACACCGTGCACGGCGGCATCGGGCCGCGAGAGAACCTGACGCTCGGCCACGAGGCGGTCGGCGTGGTGCACGAGGTCGGCAGCGAGGTGAAGGTCTTCAAGCCGGGCGACCGGGTTCTCGTCGGCGCCATCACGCCGGACTGGGGACATCCCGCCGCACAGGACGGCTACTCCTCGCAGTCGGGCGCGGCTCTTGGCGGCTGGAAGTTCTCCAACACCAAGGACGGGATTTTCGCCGAGTACTTCCACGTGAACGAGGCCGACGCGAACATGGCCAAGATCCCGGAAAGCGTGCCCGACGACATGGCGGTGTACTGCGCCGACATGCTGTCCACCGGCTTCATGGGGGCGGAGAACGGCGACATCCCGATCGGCGGCACCGTGGCCGTCATGGCCCAGGGTCCGGTCGGGCTGATGTGCACGGCGGGCGCCAAGCTGCGCGGAGCCGGCCTGATCATCGGCGTTGAATCCGTGCCGAGCAGGCAGAAGCTCGCCCACGTCTACGGCGCGGACGAGATCGTGGACTTCTCGAAGGAGGACGTGCTCAACCGGGTCCTCGAGCTCACCGACGGCGACGGAGTCGACACCGCGATCGAGGCACTCGGCTCCGACGCGACCTTCCAGACCGCGGTGAAGATCACCAAGCCGGGCGGGACTGTCTCCAACGCCGGCTACTTCGGCGAGGGAGAGTTCGTGCGCATTCCCCGCGTCGAGTGGGGTGTCGGCATGGCCGACAAGACGATCGCCACCGGGCTGTGCCCGGGCGGCCGGCTGCGCATGGAGCGGCTGCTGCGCGTGCTCGAGGGACACCGGGTCGACCCCACCCTGATGACCACCCACACGTTCGCGTTCGACGACATGGAGCGGGCGTTCGAGGTCTCAGACAAGAAGCTCGATGATGTCATAAAGCCCCTCATCACGTTCTGATCCGCGGGCCTGGCTGGCGCCCGTCAGGATGGGCCGTCGGAGCCCGCCGGGTACTCCTCCATCGGGACCAGATCCTTGGCCCAGGCGTCGAGCACCGGCGTCACCACGCGCCACGATTCCTCGGCCTCGTCGCCGCGGATCGACAGGGCGGCCCGCTGGTTCAAGACCTCGCTCAGCAGGTACGCGTAGGCGGGCAGCTCGGCCGGTTTCGTCTCGGCGGACAGCGTCAGCCGCTCCAGACGGCCGGTCCAGGGTCCCAGGCTGTTCAGTTCCAGGGCGAGGCTCTCCGGCTCAAGCCCGAACCGCAGGACGTTCGGCGACGCCGACACTCCCCAGAAGGGCAGATGGGGCGCCTGCCGGAAATGCACCTCGACGTGTTTGTGATCGCGGCCGAACGCCTTGCCGCTTTGCAGCCGGAACGTCGTGTCCTGCCAGCGCCAGGTGTCGAGCTTCAGGTCCACCTGGGCAAACGTCTCGGTCTTCAGGCCCGGATCGACTCCGTCCTCGTCCACGTAGGCGGGCACGCGCCGGCCGTCTATCTGCCCGGCCGCGTAGCGTGCCCGCCTGGTGTGCCGCGTCACGTCGTCGACGGACAACGGGAGCACTGAACGCAGCGCGTCGACCTTGCGGTCGCGCAGGTCCCGTTCGCCCAGGCTGACCGGCGGTTCCATGGCGACCAGGCAGAACAGCTGCAGGAGATGGTTCTGCACCATGTCCTTCAGCGCGCCCACGCCGTCGTAGTAGCTGGCCCTCCCCTCCAGGGCCAGCGACTCGTCCCAGACGATGTCGATCCGCTCGATGTGCGCGCTGTTCCAGATCGGCTCGAGCATGCGGTTGCCCAGCCGGAAACCGAGGATGTTCCGCACGGTGGTCATGGCCATGAAGTGGTCGACCCGGAACACCTCCTGCTCCGACATGCCCTCGGCCAGCAGGTTGTTCAGCGCGGCGGCGCTGGCCAGGTCCACGCCGAACGGCTTCTCCAGCACTATCCGGCTGCCAGGCGGCAGCCCGACGTCGAATAGGGCGGACACCGCGGGCGGAAACACCGCGGGCGGCAGCGCCAGGTACGCGGCGACCGGCCCATCGCCGGCCACGGCCGTCGCGACCTCGCGGTGATCGCCGACGTCGACCCGATGGTAGGACGACGTCGACACGATCGCCCGCCGCGTGTCGGATGGCAGTTCGGGCGCGTGCTGCTCGAGCTGGGCGCCGGCCCAGCGCCGGAACTGGCCGGTGTCCCAGTCCTCGCGGCCGGCCCCGGTCAGCCGGAACTGCTCGGTGAGCTGCCCGGCCGCCTGCAGCGCGGCCAGACCAGGCAACAGGTAACGCGCCGTGAGGTCCCCGGTGCCGCCGAAGATGACAAGCCGATCGATCACGCCGCTCACCGTAGCCGGGCGTGCCTGGCGTCACCTCACCCGCGAAGGATGGCCTGCGTCTTGGCGCCAGCCGGGTGCCGCTCCGGGCGGGCCCTGGCCGGCCTTCTGCGAGCGCCCCGTGGCCTTGACGCCTCAGAATGGACACGGGGCAGGACCGAACGGAGCGGCTCCCGATGAACACTGAACTTGCGACCTCGTTCCTCAGCGCGATGGCGAGCGTGGTCGGCGAACCGCACGTCCTCACCGGTGACCTGACGGCTGGCTTCACAGTGGACTGGACCGGCCGATTCTCCGGCCACTCGCCAGCCGTCGTACGGCCACGCGACACCCGCGAGGTGGCCCAAGTACTTTCCCTTTGCGCCAAGGCGGGAGTAGCGGTCGTACCGCAGGGCGGCAACACGGGCCTTGTCGGCGGAGGAGTCCCGCTGGCCGGTGAGGTAGTGCTGAGTCTCTCGCGTTTGACCGAACTCGGCCCGGTCGACACCGAAGCGTCGCAGGTTACCGCGGGTGCTGGCGTTACCCTCGAACAGGTGGCAAATGCCCGCCCCGACCTTGATCTTGGCGTGCTGATCGCAAGTCGCCGTAGCGCGACCGTGGGCGGCGCGATCGCCACTAATGCGGGAGGCTTGCGAGTGCTGCGCTACGGGCCCATGCGTGCTCAATTGAGAGGCATCGAGGCCGTCCTGTCCGACGGAACTGTCGTATCCCACATGTCCGGGATAGTAAAGGACAACACGGGATACGATTATCCGTCACTTCTTGCTGGCTCCGAAGGGACGCTGGCGGTAATTACAAAGGCTCGTCTCCAGCTTGTGGCACGCGCGTCCAACCCTGTCGTCGCGCTTATCGGCCTTGACGGCCTCGCCAGCGCTCACCAGCTAGCCCGGCGGGCCATACGAGAAGTGCCTGGTCTTATGTCAGCGGAGTTCTTCACCAGGACCGGCCTTCAAATTCTCCTAGAGCACACCGGGCTACCAGAGCCCTTCAGGCCGGCGGCGCAGACGTATTTGCTTCTCGAAGCATTCGGCTCTAGCGCACTCGACGACCTGGCTGCGTTGATAGGGGACCTTCCCTGTGCTGTTGCAGTAAGCTCGGCCGACCGGGAGCAACTGTGGGCTTACAGGGAACGCCATCCGGAAGTGGCTGGCTTCCTCGGGACGCCGCTGAAACTTGACGTCTCAGTCCCGGCTAGCCAGTGGGTCCGCTTGGCATCCGATATCGGCAAGATCGTAACCGATGTGGACCCGGACGCACGAGTCATAACGTACGGCCATATTGCCGATGGGAATGTCCACGTCAATGTTGTGCCTTCCCATAATGCCGATGGCCGGCATGAAGACGCCGTATTTTCCTTCGTGGCATCCCTGGGAGGCTCGATCTCCGCGGAGCATGGCATAGGTGCCCTGAAAGCACGGTGGCTTCCGCTTGCCCGTTCTTCTTCTGAGCGCGATCTTTTTACTCGTATCCGTTCAGCGTTCGACCCGTACGGCATCTTGAACCCGAACGTGTTGCCACGTTGATCACGGTCTGCGCTTATGCGATGGCGCCGAGCACACCGGCCTCGGCCAGTCGCTGACGGGCCTCGTCCACCCCGGCGGCCCGGACGGCCTGAAAGCCTGCCGCCGCGGCACCCGCGACGATGAGCACGCCACCGAGATCGAACAACACCAGATCGACGGGGTCAGCCACGGCTCAAACCTACGCGCTCCCAGCCCTCCCGCGAGCTTCTTTGGTCTCGCCAGCCCCATGCTGGAACCAATGGTCGGCACTCTCTACCTGGTCTAGCGGGTAGCAGGTGACTTTCATTGATTGTCGTGCCGACTCCTTGAGGGTTATTCAGCGGTGCGGGATGTTATGCGAAATTTATTTCTCCACCAGCGTGTCGCCATAAAAGGATGGCCTGTCCGCGAAAGGATTAGGTTACCACACTTAATCCTCAGAACAGGCCATCAC
>Ga0335075_10005406_pt1 | contig 19856 bp, 19 predicted proteins | sample Lox_Sample_24_FD_206723 | JGI IMG/M metagenome (GOLD analysis project Ga0335075, IMG submission 206723) | Soil microbial communities from Loxahatchee National Wildlife Refuge, Florida, United States - Lox_Sample_2.4 | ecosystem: Environmental > Terrestrial > Soil > Wetlands | place: USA...
GATGCGTGGAGCGATTTCCTGCCGGGCAGCAAGGACATCGAAGCCGACTGGGTCACGCTGAAGTGCGGCAACTACAACACGAAGACGAAGAAGTGCTCGGGCCAGAACTTCTGATCGAATGTCGAAGAAGTTAGTCCACTCGAAGCGGCCGGTCCCGGGAATCCTCCCGGGGCCGGCCTTCTGGCCGATGCTGCTGCTCGCGATGCTGGTGCTGCTGGCGCCGGTGGCTCGCGCCGACGACGCGGCTTTCACGGCCGCCGTGTCCGGTCTCGCGGCCGACAACTTCGCCGACAAGTCCGCGGCGGTCGCGGCGATCGTCGAGTCGCGGCACGCGAACGCGCGCGCCGTGCTCGCGGCACTGCTCGACGGCAAGCTCTATCTGCGCAGCGCCGACAACCGCGTGTTCATCACGGACGGCGGCGAAACGGCGCTGCAGCTCACCGATCCCTCGACGCTGACATCCGCGGGTAACGGCAAACCCGACGACTTCCAGCGCATCACGACCAACAACGGCCTGCGCAAGACCTTGCGCAGCGCCATCGCCGGCTTCGCGCTGGCGGACCCGGATGCGGGTGCGCGGCTCGCCGCGGTGAAGGAGATGACGCGGTCGCTCGACGACGAGTCCGCGGCGATGCTGCGCGGTGCGGTCGACAAGGAGACCGACGCCGCCGTGAAGCAGGCCATGCGCGAGGCGCTGGCCTACGTGAATCTCGCGAGCGACGACGCGGCGACACGACTCGCGGCGGTCCAGGAGCTGCGCGCCTCGCTGAACGCCGACGTCTACAACCGGCTGACCACGCTGGTCGCCGACGATCCGGACGAAGCCGTGCGCGCCGCGGCGAAAGCGGTGGTCTCGTCGATCGATTCCTCGCGCCGGATGTATTCCAGCGTCGAGACGCTGTTCTTCGGCCTGTCGCTGGGCAGCGTGCTCGTGCTCGCGGCGATCGGCCTCGCGATCACGTTCGGCGTGATGGGTGTGATCAACATGGCGCACGGCGAGCTGATGATGCTCGGCGCCTACTGCACGTATTTCATCCAGGCCTGGTTCCCCGGCCTCACGACCTGGTCGGTGCTCATCGCGATCCCGGTCGCGTTCCTGGTGTCCGGTGCCGTGGGCGTCGCGATAGAGCGCGGCATCGTGCGATTCCTCTACGGCCGGCCGCTCGAGACGCTGCTGGCGACGTTCGGCGTGAGTCTCATCCTGCAGCAGCTCGTGCGCGGCTACAGCGCGAACAACGTGCCGGTCGAGACGCCGGCCTGGATGGCGGGTTCGCTGCAGATCAACGACGCGTTGTCGCTGACCTACAACCGGCTGTACGTGTTGCTGTTCATGGTGTTGGTGTTCGTCGCGCTGCAGCTGATACTCAGGAAGACGTCGCTGGGGCTCAAGGTGCGCGCGGTCGCGCAGAACCGGAACATGGCGCGCGCGATGGGCGTGCGCACCGAGTGGGTGGATGCGTTGACGTTCGGTCTCGGCTCCGGCATCGCCGGTGTCGCCGGCGTCGCGCTGAGCCAGCTGGCGAACGTCGGTCCCAACCTCGGCCAGCAGTACATCATCGATTCGTTCATGGTCGTGGTGTTCGGCGGCGTCGGCAACCTGTGGGGCACGCTGGTCAGTGGTTTGACGCTGGGCATCGTCAACAAGGTGCTGGAGCCGTGGGCCGGCGCGGTGTTGGCGAAGATCTTCGTGCTGATCGCGCTGATCCTGTTCATCCAGCGCCGGCCGCGCGGGTTGTTCCCGCAGAAGGGCCGGGCGGCGGAGGGCTGATGCGCGGCGACTCACTACTGGCGAGACTGGCCGGCGACCGCGGCAGCCAGCTGTTCCTCGGCATCGTGCTGCTGGTCGGCGTGGTCGTGCCGGTGCTGCATCTCGTGCCGGGCGACGGGTCGGCGCTGCACCTGTCCACCTACACGATGACGCTGATCGGCAAGTACATGACGTACGCGCTGCTGGCCGTCGCGGTGGACCTGGTCTGGGGCTACTGCGGCATCCTGTCGCTGGGCCACGCGGCGTTCTTCGCGCTGGGCGGCTACGCGATGGGCATGTACCTGATGCGGCAGATCGGCGCGCGCGGCGTGTACGGCAACCCGGTGCTGCCGGACTTCATGGTGTTCCTGAACTGGACCGAGCTGCCGTGGTTCTGGCACGGCTTCGACATGTTCTGGTTCGCGTGCGTGATGGTGTTCCTCGCGCCCGGACTGCTGGCGTTCGTGTTCGGCTGGTTCGCGTTCCGTTCGCGCGTCACCGGTGTCTATCTATCCATCATCACGCAGGCGTTGACGTACGCACTGATGCTGGCCTTCTTCCGCAACGACATGGGATTCGGCGGCAACAACGGCATGACGGACTTCAAGGACATCCTCGGCTTCTCGATCAACGCGCCGGGCACGCGCGTGGCGTTGTTCGTCGCCAGCGCGGTGTCGTTGCTGCTCGGATATTTCGCCTGCCGCTACATCACGCTGTCGCGCGCCGGCATGGTGGTGCAGGCGATCCGCGACGCGGAGAGCCGCACGCGGTTCATCGGTTATCGCGTCGAGATGTACAAGCTGTGGATCTTCACGTTCTCGGCGATGCTCGCCGGGCTGGCCGGCGCGTTGTACGTGCCGCAGGTCGGCATCATCAACCCCAGCGAGTTCCAGCCGATCAACTCGATCGAGGTGGTGATCTGGGTGGCGGTGGGCGGACGAGGGTTGCTGTACGGCGCGGTCGCGGGTGCGGTGCTGGTGAACTACGCGAAGTCGTATTTCACGGCCGCGTTGCCCGAGGTCTGGCTGTACGCGCTGGGGACGTTGTTCGTCGTGGTGACGCTGTTCCTGCCGCGCGGCGTGGTCGGTGCGGTCGAGCAGCTGTGGGCCAGGCGGACGCGCGCGGCGGCCGCGACGCCCGCACCGGCGGTGAGCCCATGAACGCCGCCAATCTATTCAACGGGCGGGCCGTCAAACAGACCTGGCAGAAGGTGTTCGGCGCCGGCAGCGCGAGCGCGCGACCGATGCCCGGCGACGCCTCGCACGGCACGATCCTCTATCTCGAAGACATCACCGTGAGCTTCGACGGTTTCCGCGCGCTGAACGCGCTGACGCTGTACATCGACGTCGGCGAGCTCCGCTGCATCATCGGCCCGAACGGTGCCGGCAAGACCACGATGATGGACGTGATCACCGGCAAGACGCGGCCCGACGCGGGCAGCGCCTGGTTCGGCATCACGACCGATCTGTTGACGTTGAGCGAACCCGACATCGCGGAGGCCGGCATTGGACGGAAATTCCAGAAACCGACGGTTTTCGAGCAGCACACCGTCCTGCAAAACCTCGCGCTCGCCGCGGCGGGGAACAAGCGCGTCGGCCACACGTTGTTCAACGCATTGTCTGGCGCGCAGCGCACGCGCATCGACGAGGTGCTGGTCACGGTGGGCCTGAAGGAGCAGGGCGCGCTGCGCGCCGGCATCCTCTCGCACGGGCAGAAGCAGTGGCTCGAGATCGGCATGTTGCTGATGCAGGACCCGCGGTTGTTGCTGGTCGACGAGCCGGTGGCCGGCATGACGCCGCAGGAAGTGGAGAAGACGGCCGAACTGTTGACGTCGCTCGCCGGCAAACATTCGGTGGTCGTCGTCGAGCACGACATGGAGTTCGTGCGCTCGATCGCGCGCACGGTGACGGTGCTGCACGAGGGCAGCGTGCTCGCGGAAGGCAGCATGGACGCGGTGCAGTCGAATCCGAAGGTCGTCGAGGTGTATCTCGGCGAGGCGCAGGGGTAGTTCGATGCTGTCCATCCAGGGGTTGAACCAGTTCTACGGCGGCAGCCACATCCTGTGGGACATCGACATGCTGGTGCCCGAAGGATCGTGCACGTGCCTGATGGGTCGCAACGGCATGGGCAAGACCACGCTGCTGAAGTGCCTGATGGGGTTGCTGCCGACGACGTCGGGACGCCTGCAGTACGGCCTCGGTGCGGACACGGTCGACATCGCCGGCGTCAAGGCGGACCGGCGCGCGAAGCTCGGCATCGCATACGTGCCGCAGGGGCGCGAGATCTTTTCGCAGCTGACGGTGGAGGAGAACCTGCGCATCGGGTTCGGCGCGCGGCGCGGCGGGAAGATCCGCGAGGTGCCGGAGCACATCTTCGAGTGGTTCCCGGTGTTGAAGAAGATGCTGAAGCGGCGCGGCGGGGATCTGTCGGGCGGTCAGCAGCAGCAGCTGGCGATCGGCCGCGCGATGGTGCTGGACCCGAAGCTGCTGATCCTCGACGAGCCGGCGGAGGGCATCCAGCCCAACATCGTGTCCGAGATCGGCGATATCATCCTGCGCCTCAATCGCGATGCGAAGCTCACGGTGCTGCTGGTGGAACAGAAACTCCCGTTCGCGCGGCGCGTCGCCAGCGAGTTCCGGCTGATCGACAAGGGCCGCATCGTTGCCGCGGGCCCGATCGCGGCGCTGAGCGACGATCTCGTCCACCAGCATCTGACCGTTTAATGGGGTCAGACCCAATTTCCCAGAAAATGGTGCCGAAGCTCATGAGCGACATCGCGCAGGTCCCACGGAATGAGATGGAGCTGCGGCACCATTTCCAGGAAATGGGGTCTGACCCCAATTGGGTCGCGGACCTCAGGCTGCGCTTCGGCACGCGCGCCGACTTTCCCGGCACTGTGTTGCTCGAACGCCGTCACGTCGGACCGCTGGTCGTGCAGCGTCCGTTCCATCCCGAAGGTGATCCCTGCCATGTCTACATCGTCCATCCGCCCGGCGGCGTGGTCGGTGGCGACGAGCTCTCGATCCACGTCACCGTCGACCCGCGCGCCCACGCGCTGATCACGACGCCCGCCGCGACGAAGTTCTACCGCTGCGATGGCCGCCGCTCGTCGCAGACCCAGGAACTGCGCGTCACCGACGCCACGCTCGAATTCCTGCCGCAGGAAAACATCTTCTACCGCGGCGCCGACGTGCGCACCGCGACGCGCATCCACGTCGACGCCACCTCCCGCTTCATAGGCTGGGAGATCGCCTGCCTCGGCCTGCCGGCGCGCAACGAGCCGTTCGACGCCGGCCGTCTCGCGCTCGACCTCGAGTTGTGGCGCGACGATCCCGTCTTCATCGACCGACTGCGCCTCGCCGGCGAGAGCACCGCGCGCCGCGCGGCCTGGGGACTCGCCGGCCACGAAGCCGTCGGCACGCTGCTCGCCACGCCCGCGACCCCCGCCGACCTCGACGCCGTCCGCGAGCTCGTCGCCAACCACCCGTTCGCCGCGGTCTCCGTCGTCGACCGTGTCCTCGTCCTGCGCGCGCTGGCCGCGCAGGCGGCGCCGATCCGCGAGTTGTTCGTCGCCGCGTGGCGCGTGTTGCGTCCCGCCATCCTCGGCCGCCCGGCGCATCCGCCGCGCATCTGGAGCACCTGATCCCGTGGAACTGACCCCGCGCGAGAAAGACAAGCTGCTGATCTTCACCGCCGCGTTGCTGGCGGAGCGCCGCAAGGCGCGCGGTCTCAAGCTGAACTATCCCGAGGCCGTCGCGCTGATCACCGCCGCCATCCTCGAAGGCGCGCGCGATGGCCGCACCGTCGCCGACCTGATGGGCTTCGGCACCACGATCCTGTCGCGCGCCGACGTGATGGACGGCGTGCCCGAGCTGATCCCCGAGGTGCAGGTCGAAGCGACGTTCCCCGACGGCACGAAGCTCGTCACCGTGCACCATCCCATCCCGTGAACCGCCAGCCGCGAGACCCAACTACCCATGATCCCCGGTGAACTGTTCTGCGCCGACGGCGACATCGAGATCAACGCGGGCCGCCGCACGGTCAGCGTGACCGTCGCAAACACCGGCGACCGGCCGATCCAGGTCGGCTCTCACTACCACTTCTTCGAGACGAACCGCGCGCTGCGTTTCGATCGCGCCGCCGCGCGCGGCTTCCGCCTGAACATCCCGGCCGGCACCGCGGTGCGCTTCGAGCCCGGCCAGGAACGCGAGGTCCAGCTGGTCGCCTTCGACGGCGCGCGCGAGGTCTACGGCTTCGACGCGCAGATCATGGGGAAGCTCTGATGGCTTCCGGACCCGGCGCGAGGATCGGCCGCCGCGCCTACGCGGAGATGTACGGCCCGACCACCGGCGACCGCGTGCGACTCGGCGACACCGACCTGATCATCGAGGTCGAACGCGACCACACGATCTACGGCGAAGAGGTGAAGTTCGGCGGCGGCAAGGTGATCCGCGACGGCATGGGTCAGTCGCAGCGCACGTCCGCGCACGTCGCGGACACCGTGATCACCAACGCGCTGATCCTCGATCACTGGGGCATCGTGAAGGCCGACATCGGTCTCAAGGACGGCCGCATCGCCGGCATCGGCAAGGCCGGCAATCCCGACGTGCAGCCCGGCGTCGACATCGTGATCGGCGCCGGCACCGAGATCATCGCCGGCGAGGGCCTGATCGCCACTGCGGGCGGCATCGACTCGCACATCCACTTCATCTGTCCGCAGCAGGCCGAAGACGCGCTGATGTCCGGCATCACGACGATGATCGGCGGCGGCACCGGTCCGGCCGCCGGCACCAGCGCCACGACGTGCACGCCGGGTCCGTGGTACATCGGCCGCATGTACCAGGCGCTCGAAGCGCTGCCGCTGAACTTCGGGTTGTTAGGGAAGGGCAACGCGAGCCTGCCCGCGCCGCTCGACGAACAGATCGAGGCCGGCGTCATGGGCATGAAGCTGCACGAGGACTGGGGCACGACGCCGGCGGCCATCGACAACTGCCTGAGCGTCGCCGACCGCTACGACATCCAGGTCGCGATCCACACCGACACGCTGAACGAATCCGGCTTCCTCGAGGACACGCTGGCCGCGTTCAAGGGCCGCGCGATCCATACGTATCACACGGAAGGCGCGGGCGGTGGACATGCGCCGGACATCATCAAGGCGATCGGGCAGGCGAACGTGCTGCCGTCGTCGACGAACCCGACGCGGCCGTACACGGTCAACACCGTCGACGAACATCTCGACATGCTGATGGTCTGCCACCATCTCGACCCCGGCATCGCCGAGGACGTGGCGTTCGCCGAATCGCGCATCCGCCGCGAGACGATCGCCGCGGAAGACATCCTGCAGGACCTCGGCGCGATCTCGATGATGTCGTCGGACTCGCAGGCGATGGGGCGCATCGGCGAGGTCATCACGCGCACCTGGCAGACGGCGCACAAGATGAAGGTGCAGCGCGGCGCGCTGGGCAGCGACACCTCGCGGCACGACAACTTCCGTGCGAAGCGTTACGTCGCCAAGTACACGATCAACCCGGCGATCACGCACGGCGTCGCGCACGAGGTCGGCTCGATCGAGGTCGGCAAGCTCGCCGACATCGTGTTGTGGAAGCCGGCGTTCTTCGGCGCGAAGACCGCGATGATCATCAAGGGCGGCATGATCGCGGCCGCGCCGATGGGCGATCCGAACGCGTCGATCCCGACGCCGCAGCCCGTGCACTACCGGCCGATGTTCGGCGCGCTGAACACGGCGGCCACGGCGGTGAGCTTCGTGTCGCAGGCCGGGTTGGCGAACGGCATGGGCGAGAAGCTCGGGTTGCGCAAGCGGCTCGTCGCCGTGAAGGACACGCGCCGCATCGGCAAACGTGACCTCATCCACAACGACCATCTGCCGAAGATCGATGTCGATTCGCAGACCTACGAGGTGCGCGCCGACGGCGAGCTGCTGCGCTGCGCACCGGCGACGTCGCTGCCGCTGGCGCAACGTTATTTCCTTTTTTAGGGGACGTACCCCGATTTCACTGTCACATGAACGTTTAATAGGGACGGACCCCAATTTCGCTGTCACATGATCAAAGTCAACCTCAAGCTCGACAAATCCATCGACCACCCGCGCTCCGCGGATCGCCTGCTCACGCTGCCGTTCAGCGAACGCTCGAAGAGCCGCGCGCGTCACGTGCTCGACAACGGCGAGGACGCCGGACTGTTCCTCGAGCGCGGCACGGTGCTGCGTCACGGCGACCTGCTGCTGTCCGACGACGGCCGCGTGATCGAAGTGCGCGCCGCCGCGGAATCCGTCTCGACCACCGTGCACACCGACGACACGCTGATGCTCGCGCGCGCCTGCTATCACCTCGGCAACCGCCACGTCGCGTTGCAGATCGGCGCCGGCTGGCTGCGTTACCAGCATGACCACGTGCTCGACGACATGCTGCGCGGCTTCGGCCTGCAGGTCGACGTCGAGCTCGCGCCGTTCGAACCCGAGGGAGGCGCGTATGTCTCCTCGCACGCCGCGCACTCGCATACACACTCGCACGGCTGAAGCGCCGGCAGCGGCGCCCGCGCCCGCATCCGCCGACGTGCCACAGCTGCTGCGACTGCTGCATCTCGCGAGCCCGGCGCTGCCGATCGGCGCCTTCCACTTTTCCCAGGGACTGGAGTACGCGGTCGACGCCGGCTGGGTGCGCGACGAACCCACCGCGCTCGAGTGGATAGGCGGCGTGCTCGAAGGCGCCATCGCGACGCTCGATCTGCCGGTGTTGTGGCGGCTGCAATCGGCCTGGCAACGCGGCCACGACGCCGACGTCCGCCGCTGGAACGCGTTCCTGATCGCCAGCCGCGAGACGCTCGAGCTGCGCGCTGAGGATCGACATCTCGGCGCCGCGCTGTTGCGCGTGCTCGCGGAGCTCGAGCTCGAATCGCCGCTGTATCCCGCGCGCGCCGCGCCGGACGACACCGGCGTCGCGCACGCGACCGCGTTCGCGTTCGCCTGCGCGCGCTGGAACATCGCACCGCGATCCGCGCTCGAAACCTACGCGTGGGCCTGGGCCGAGAACCAGGTGCTGGCGGCGGTGAAGCTCGTGCCGCTCGGGCAGAGTGCCGGACAACGCGTGCTGCACGCGCTGCATCCGCGCCTCGGCGCGTTCGCCGCCCGGGCGATGGACCTCGTGGATTCCGACATCGGCATCGCCACGAGCATCAGCGCGGTGGCCAGCGGCCGTCACGAGACGCAATACACGCGACTGTTCCGCTCGTGAACGGCGGGGGCTGTCCCCCTTTTGGTGCCTACCTCTTTCGTAAGATAGAATCGCCCCCCTTGCCGGCGCAGACTGCGCTTCCCCCCGGCCCCAACAAGAACATGCAAAACAGAAAACCGCTGCTTCTGGCGGCCGCCGCCGCCTTGTTACTCGCCGCTTGCGGCCAGCAGCAGCCCCAGGGGGAGATGCCGCCCCCGGAGGTCGGCGTCCTCGTCGTCCACGCGAAGCCGGTGCCGCTGATCCGCGAAGCTTCCGCGCGTCTCGCGCCCACGCGCGCCTCGGACGTCCGCGCCCGCGTGCCCGGGGTGGTGCAGAAGCGCTTATATAAGGAGGGCAGCATGGTCAAGGAAGGCCAGCTGCTCGTGCAGATCGACCCGGCGCCGTACCGCGCGCAGCTCGCCGTCGCCACCGCGAACCTCGAGTCGGCCGAAGCCGCCGCCACGAACGCGAAGGTCACGGCGCAGCGCAACCGCGAGCTGACGAAGCAGCAGCTCGTGTCGCGCATGCAGCTCGACGACTCCGAAGCGGCCGAACGTTCCAGCGCCGCTGCCGCCGCCGCCGCGCGCGCGCAGGTGCAGACCGCGCGCATCAACCTCGGCTACGCGAACGTGACCGCCCCGATCTCGGGACGCGCCAGCCAGCTGCGCGTGCTCGAGGGCGCGCTGGTCGGGCAGGGCGAGGCCACGCTCCTAACTACCATCGAGCAGGTGGACCCGATCTACGTGTACTTCGACCAGCCGGCGTCGGACTTCGAACGCCTGCAGCGCGCGTCGGCCGCCGGCGCGGTCGACATCGCGCAGGGCAACGCGGCCGAGGTGCGCATCCTGCGCGCCGACGGCAGCGAGTACCCGAACGTCGGCAAGCTCGATTTCTCCGACTACAGCGTCAACGCGACCACGGGGGCCGTGGCGTTCCGCGCCAGCCTGCCGAATCCCGACCGCCTGCTGCTGCCCGGCATGTACACCACGGTGCGCATCACCGCCGGCGTGCTGAAGAGCGGCTACGAAGTGCCGCAGCTCGCGGTGCAGCGCGACGGCCAGGGTTCGTACGTCATGGTCGCCGCGCAGGACGGCACCGTCGCCGCCAAGCGCGTCGATGTCGTGAGCTCGGTCGGCGCTAAGTGGATCATCAGCAGCGGACTCGCCGACGGCGACCAGGTGGTCGTCTCCGGCATCCAGTACGCGCGCCCCGGCATGAAGGTGAAACCCGTGCCCGCCGACGCGAAGCCGGAAGCTCCGGCCGCCGCGCCCGCCGGCGCTCCCGCACCCGCGGGTAGCTAGGCCATGCTGCCGCATTATTTCATCGACCGGCCGGTGATGGCGTGGGTCATCGCCATCCTCATCATGCTGGGTGGCGGTCTCGCGATCACGCGACTGCCGGCCGCGGCATATCCGGACATCGCGCCGCCGCAGGTGTCGATCAGCGCGGTCTATCCCGGCGCCAACGCCGACACGATCGAGCGCACGGTCACGCAGATCATCGAGCAGCAGCTCACCGGTCTCGACAAGCTGCTGTACTTCACGTCGTCGTCGAATTCGAACGGCAGCGCCGGCATCACGCTGGTGTTCGAGAACGGCACGGATCCCGACGTCGCGGTGCTGCAGACGCAGAACCGCGTGAAACTCGCCGAGGCGAGACTGCCCAGCGAAGTGGTGGTGCAGGGCCTGTCCGTCTCGAAGGTCAACGAAGGCTTCATCCTCGCGATGGGCGTGCGCTCGCCGAACGGCAGTGCCACCTCGGCCGAGCTCAACAACATCGTCTCGTCGCAGGTCCTCGACCCGATCCAGCGCATCGCCGGCGTCAGCCGCGCGGACCAGTTCGGCTCGTCGTATTCGATGCGCATCTGGCTGAACCCCGACAAGCTGCGCAGCTTCCGCATGAGCGCCGGCGAGGTGCTGCAGAAGGTGCGCGCGCAGAACGTGCAGTTCGCCACCGGCTCCGTCGGCTCCGCGCCGTCGCTGTCCGAGCAGCAGATCACCGCGCCGGTCAGCGCGGAAGGCCGCTTCAGCTCCATCGAGGAGTTCGAAAACGTCATCCTGCGCACCGAGCCGAACGGCACCAGCGTCAAGCTGAAGGACGTCGCGCGCGTCGAGCTCGGTCTGCAGGACTACGCCTTCGACGTGCGACTCGACGGCAAGGCGGTCAGCGGCTTCGGCGTGACGCTGCTGCCGGGCGCGAACGCGCTCGACGTCGCCGACGCGGTCAAGGCGCGCATGAACGAGCTGCAGAAGTCGTTCCCGCCCGGCGTCGAATGGTTCGTCGCGCTCGATGCCACCACGTTCATCACGCACGCGATCCACGAGGTCATCATCACGCTGGTCGCGGCCGTGGTGCTCGTGTTCATCGTGATGCTGGTGTTCCTGCAGAGCTTCCGCGCCACGCTGATCCCGACGCTCGTCGTCCCGGTCGCGTTGATGGGCGCGTTCATCGGCATGGAGATCTTCGGCTTCTCCATCAACCAGCTCACGTTGTTCGGCATGGTGCTGGCCATCGGCATCGTGGTCGACGACGCCATCGTCGTCATCGAATCCGTCGAACGCCTGATGCGCGAGGAGCATCTCTCGCCGCGCGATGCCACGCGCAAGGCGATGGACCAGATCACGAGCCCCATCATCGCGATTTCACTGGTGCTGGCCGCGGTGTTCGTGCCGAGCGCGATGCAGTCGGGTTCGGTGGGCGTCATCTACCAGCAGTTCGCGCTGACCATCGCGATCTCGATGTTGTTCTCGGCGTTCCTCGCGTTGTCGCTGACGCCGGCGCTGTGCGCGACGCTGCTGCGCCCCGAGCACCTGAAAGAGAACAAGTTCTTCGGGCTGTTCAACCGCGGCTACGACTGGGCGCAGGCGCACTACCTGAGCGGCGTGAAGTTCACGCTGCGCCACAAGATCTGGACGCTGGTCAGCGTCGCCGTGCTGTTCGCAGCGGGCATCTTCACCTTCTTCCACGTGCCGGGCGGGTTCGTGCCCGACGAGGACCAGGGTTACGCGATCGGTGTCGTGGCGATGCCGCCGGGTTCCACGATCCAGCGCACGCGCGAAGTCATGGCGCGCATGGGCGAGAAGCTGCGCAAGTCGGAAGCGGTGGATTCGGTGTTCGAAGTCGCCGGCTTCGGTTTCAGCGGCAGCGACGAAAGCGCCGGCATCTGCTTCATCCGCCTGAAGGAGCTCAAGGATCGCAAGGAGACGGCCGACGAGTTCATCCGCTGGGCGTACGGCAACGTGTCCGGCACCGAGCGCGACGGCGGCGTGTTCTTCGTCAACATGCCGGTGATCCAGGGTCTGTCCAATTTCGGCGGCTTCGACATGCGGCTCGAGGATCGCGGCAACCAGGGCACGGAGGCGTTGATCGCGGCGCAGAACAAGCTCCTCGAGAAGGCGTCGCAGAGCAAGATCGTGCAGGGCGTGCGCTACGACGGCCTCGCGCCGTCGCCGCGCCTCGAGCTCAAGCTCGACCGCGCGCAAGCGCAGTCGATGGGCCTCGCGATCGACGACGTCTACAACGCCATCCAGCTGATGTTCGCGCCCGTGTACGTGAACGACTTCTACTACCAGGGCCGCGTGCTGCGCGTGCAGATGCAGGCCGATGCGAAGTTCCGCATGGGCGAGGACGCGCTCGCGCGCTTCTATCTACCGTCGGCGGCGCCGGCGGACAGTGCGTTCGCGCTCAGCGGCGAGACGACGACGGACGGCATGGTGCCGCTCGCCTCGGTCGTGTCGTCGAAGTGGGTGGTCGCGCCGCCGACGATCCAGCGCTTCAATGGCTTCGCGGCGATGAACATCGTCGGCTCCAACGCGCAGGGTTACAGCTCGGGCGAGGCGATGAAGGAGATGAACCGCATCGTCGCCGAGGATCTGCCGCCGGGCTTCGGCGTCGACTGGGCCGGCCAATCGTTGCAGGAGATCCGCGCGGGCGCCGAAGCGCCGTTGCTGTTCGGCCTGTCCATCTTCGTGGTGTTCCTGTGCCTGGCCGCGCTCTACGAGAGCTGGGCCACACCGGTCGCGGTCCTGCTGGTGGTGCCGGTCGGCATCTTCGGCGCCGTGTTCGCGGCCTGGGGCACCGGCCTGGCGAACGACGTGTTCTTCAAGATCGGCCTGATCACCATCATCGGCCTGGCGGCCAAGAACGCCATCCTGATCGTCGAGTTCGCGCTGCTTGCACAGCAACGGGGCGTCGCGCTGTACGAAGCGGTCATGGAAGCGGCGCGACTGCGCCTGCGGCCCATCCTGATGACGTCGTTCGCCTTCATCCTGGGCGTGCTGCCGCTGGTGTTCTCGAGCGGTGCGGGCGCGAACGCGCGCCGCGCCATCGGCACGGGCGTCGCGGGTGGCATGTTGTTTGCGGCGATCCTGGGAGTCTTGCTGGCGCCGGTGTTCTACGTGACCATCCGGCGCATGGCCGGCGACAAGTTCGTCAACACGGACAAACTGAATCGCGGCTGAACGGTTGATTAACGGTTCGTGAGGAACCGCGGGCAGCGGGAACTCGACTCACGAGCAGTGAGTCGATACTTGCAAGAGGTGTTTATGAAGACTCCGCTCCTGGTCACCCTCACCGCCGCGATGTTGCTCGTCGGCTGCGCCAGCACGCTGAAGAAGCTCTCCGGCCCCAAGCTCGACTACCACGAATACACCGGCGAGCCGGTGAAGTCGTTCTACATGCCGAACCTCGACGGCTGGACGCCCGTGTCGAAGGACGAGGTCGTCGTCTGGTCCGGCATCAACGAGGCCTATCTGCTGAAGATCAGCGGGTACTGCCCGGACCTGCAGTACGCGAACGCCATCGCCGTCACTTCCACCGGCAACACCGTCGACAAGTTCGAGAAGGTGATCGTCGGTCGCGAGAAGTGCTTCATCCAGGAGATCCGTCCCGTGGACGTGAAGCAGATGAAGGCGGACCGCAAGGTCCTGCGCGACCAGGCGAAGGCCGAGGAAAGTTAGACGCCCGGCAGGGCGGTCGCCTCAGGCGATGCGGTCGAGCAGGGTCAGGATCATGAGGATCAGCCCCACCCAGCCGACGACCCAGACGATCGTGCGCACCACCGCGACGCCCGCGAGGTAGATCGCGACGTACAGCGTCCGCGCCAGCAGGAACACCCAGGCGCCGGTCACCGCGAGCCCGGCGGAGGGCGCCACGATCATGTTCATCAGCGCCAGCGCCAGGAACACCGGCAGCGCCTCCTGCATGTTCGCCAGCGCACGGACGGCGCGCTGTCCGACGACGGTGTGCGGCCGCTGATGGTCGCGGTTGCCGAGACTTTCGGCCGTCGGGCTCGGATCACCGGCGGCCGGCGCGACGCGCAGGCGGGTCGGCAGCAGGGTTTGTAAAACGAACAGCGCGAGCACCAAAAGGACGACGAGGACCATGGGCTGACTCCGTGTGCGGGGCGGGACGATGACTGGGTCGCAAAAATACCCGCCCCCGGTGCCAAACGGAACGGCGGCGTCGGGTGGGCTCCGTACAATGCGCCGCCATGCGACACCTGCTCGTTTCCGGATTGTTTGCCCTGTCCACGCTGACGTTGAGCGCCTGCGGGCCGCGCAGCGAAGACGCGGAGCCGCCACACCAGGACTGGGTCATCGACACCCGCGTCGAGTTCGGCAAGTTCGGCGACCGGCCGGAAACCGTCCGGCCGAAGGAATCGCTGCGGCTGTGGGTGCCTTATGTGGTGGGCGACATCTACGGGTCGCCCAACGCGGGCGAGATCTCGCCGGTCAGCTTGCGGCCGGATCTCACGTTCACGCTGAATCTCAACCTCGGGTACCTGAAGCTCGACAAGGCGCTGGTGCCGACCGAGTTCTCGCAGAAGTGGATGACGATCGAGCCGAAGGAGGCGCGCGTCGCCCGGCTGATTCCCTACGTGTTGCCGGTGGACGGCATCACGCCGGTGGGGACGAGCGAGTGGTTAGACCTGGATTCGGGGGCGAGGCTGTTGCTGGTGTACGTGGACCGGCCGGCGCGGATCCGGGGCGAAGTCGTGTACGAGGGCCGGAGCCTGCGGTTCGACATCGATGCGAAGGAGGCGGGGTACCTGTGGGTGACGCAGCCGGAGCAGAGTGGGGAGTACACCGCGGTTCCGAGGCCGAAGAATCTGGTGTTGGCGGTGCTCTGAGCGGCCGAATGGCTGGGCTTGCGAAGCAGGCGGGATAGCGGAATTTGGAATCACTCCGGCCGCAGTCTTTCCCCAGTGGCAAATGGGGACATTCCTCGTTTGCTGGCAAACGGGGACGCGGCTCGACAGGGTTAGGTTGCGGAGGGGGTGGCGTGCGAGCCGCGTCCCCGTTTACCGCGAGGCGCGGCGCAAACGAGGAAAGTCCCCTGTGCTATTTTCCAGCCCGCGGACCCTTCCGTTTCTAGAGAGCGCGAATCACATGTACAGCAAACATATCGTGGCGATCACGAGCATTGCCGCGTCTGCGATTTTCCTGGCCGGTTGTGGCAAGAAAGAAGAGCCGAAACCGGTCGCCGAGGCCCCGCCGCCGCCGGTGCAGGAAGCACCCAAGACCCTCGATCCCGCCAAGTTCCTGACCCAGCCGCTGGTGTCCGAGATCTTCTCGGCTGACCCGTCGGCGCACGTGTTCGGCGGCAAGATCTGGATCTACGGCTCGCACGACATCGACGCGGGCATCCCGCAGGACGATCTCGGCAGCCACTTCGCGATGAAGGATTACCAGCCGATCTCCCTCGACACGATCGACGGCACGGCGACGGTCCACCCCGTCGCGCTCGACATCAAGGATGTGCCGTGGGCCGGCCGCCAGATGTGGGCGCCGGATGCGGCCGAGAAGGACGGCAAGTACTTCCTGTACTTCCCCGTGAAGGACAAGGAAGACGTGTTCCGCATCGGCGTCGCCGTCGGCGACAACCCGGCGGGCCCGTTCAAGGCGCAGCCGGAGCCGATCAAGGACAGCTTCAGCATGGACCCGGCCGTGTTCAAGGATTCCGACGGCAAGTACTACATGTACTTCGGCGGTCTCTGGGGCGGCCAGCTGCAGAAGTGGAAGTCTGGCAAGTTCGTGAAGGACGACGATGCGCAGCCGGCGGACGACCAGCCGGCGCTGCTGCCGTTCGTGGCGCGCATGGACAAGAGCCTGCTCGAGTTCGCCGAGAAGCCGAAGCCGGTCAAGATCGTCGACGACAAGGGCAAGCTGCTCCTGTCGAGCGACCACGACCGCCGCTTCTTCGAGGCGTCGTGGGTGCACAAGTACAAGGGCAACTACTACTTCTCGTACTCGACCGGTGACACGCACTTCATCGCGTACGGCATGGGCAAGTCGCCGTATGGCCCGTTCACCTACAAGGGCAAGATTCTCGAGCCCGTGCTGGGCTGGACGAACCACCACTCGATCGTGGAGGTGGACGGCAAGTGGTACCTGTTCTACCACGACAGCCAGCTGTCGAATGGCGACACGCACCTGCGCAACATCAAGAAGCCGATCGAGATCCACTACAACGACGACGGCACGATCCAGACGATCGACGCGTACACGGAAGACCCGCCGGCGGCGCCTGCGGCTCCGGCCGCGGACGCCGCTCCGGCGGCGGCGGATGCGCCGAAGCCGGCGAACGACAACGGCTGAGCTCGGGACGAGATCGATCGGGGGTTGACCCCGTGAGCACAGGCCCGCCTTCGCAAGGAGGCGGGCCTTTTTCAATGTGACAGCGAAAATAGGGTCCGTCCCCATTTATCATGCGCGGCAATGAACGACGCCTCGCCCCCCGAATCCCCCTCGCTGACGCGCCGCCGCCGCACGTTCCTCGCGCCGCTGTGGCTGATGTGGTTGTTAGCCATGGGCGCGTTCGCGATCCTCCTCGGGCTCGCGCTGACGTGGCATTCCGCCACCGCCACCACCATCGTGCTCGTCCGCCACGCGGAGAAGGAGATCGGCGCGATCTCCGACGCGCCGCTGTCTCCCGAGGGCGAGCAGCGGGCCGACCGGCTCGCGCAGATGCTGGGTGACGCCGACGACTTCGGCCGCATCCGCCGGATCTACGTGACCAACACGCGCCGCACGCAGCAGACCGCGCTGCGGCTGTCGCAGCGGCTCGGCATCACGTCCGAGGTCGTCGACGCGAAGACCGAGTCGAAGGACCTCGCGCGCCGCGTGCTCGCCGAGAACCGCGGCGGCCGTGCACTGATCGTCGGCCACAGCAACACCGTGCCCGAGATCGTGCAGGCGTTGACGAAATCGAAGGATGTCCCGCCGATCGGCGAGAACGAATACGACACTTTGTACGTCGTCACCGTGCCCAGCTTCGGCCCGGCGTCGATCCTGCGGATGAAGTACTAGGCGAGACCCGCGCGGCGGGCGCCGTCGCCGGCGTCAACGCCGTCTACGCGACGCGCTGCTGCTTCTGCGCGTCGATCGCCTTCTTGATGAAGTCTTCGTGCTCGGCGATCGAGAAGTGCGCCTTCACGCGCCCGATGATCGCGCGGTTCTGGTCGACCAGGAACGTCACGCGCTGCACCCAGAAGCCCAGCGGTCCGTTGACCCCGAACATCTTGATGACTTCCTTCGTCTCGTCCGACAGCAGCGTGAACGGCAGGTTGTGCTTCTCGCGGAAGCGCTTGTGGCTCTCCGGGCTCTGCGGGCTGATGCCCGCGACGTTCAGGCCCGCCCGGGTCAATTCCCGGTGGATGTCGCGGATCGAGCAGGCCTCGCGCGTGCATCCGGGCGTGAAGTCCGCCGGATAGAAGTAGAGGATCGCCGGACCATCCTTGGTCAGCGCCGTCAGGGAGATGTCGTGACCGTCCTGGTCAGGCAGCGTGAATTCGGGAGCCCGGTCGCCGGTGTCAAGCATGGGCGTAATAATAGAGGAGGTTCACGGGTTTGCGCTTGCCGGGATGGGTCCCGGTCTTTAGAATCCCGCGCCTCCCGGATCCCATCCGGGGTGATTGCACACGTGTGGGGCGGTAGCTCAGCTGGGAGAGCGTCGCGTTCGCAATGCGAAGGTCGAGGGTTCGATCCCCTTCCGCTCCACCACTTCACCGCCTCCGGCGGAAAGCGAATTCAAACGGGACTTGTTACCGCCTCCGGCGGAAAGCGAATTCAACCGGGACTGCGTCCCGTCCGTGCAATCTAAAGATCAGAACGTCCGCACCGGGAACTGGATCTCGAGGATCCGGCCCCGGTAGATCTCGCGCTTCGGGCCGTCGAGCCGCAGTGCGTGGCGATGGATCCAGCGGTCGATCGCGTCGTAGGCACGGATCGCCGCGGAGTCGTCGGCCTCGCACCAGGCCGTCGCCACGCGCGCGCCGGGCAGCGCCTTGAGCTCGTAGCCGCCGAGGCGCGGCGCGCGGCCTTTCAGTTCCACGAACGGCTCGCCTTCGATCGTTCCCGAGGCCGCGCAGCGGTGCCACAACACGCCGCGAGTATCGCCCGCGATCGACGGGCGCAACGCATTCGCGAGATCGCGTTCGAGCGGGACGATGTCGTCGTAGGAGTTCAGGCGCGCGCGGATCGACGCGATGCGGATCTCGCCGTGCTGCTGCATCACGACGGTCGTCGGATCGTCGCCGTGATCGGCATCCTCCAGCTCGAGCTCTATCCAGTCCAGCGAACGACGCGTCGCGTCGAGCGTGCGGCGAGCGCGGTGTCGCAGCTTCTCGAGAAGCTTGCGGCGTTCGGTCGGCGCTCCGCGCGAGATCGCGTGGCGGATGTCCTCGAGTGATGCGCCGAGCTCCTTCAGCGCGCGGATCGCGGCGAGGTCCTTGAGCTGCGCAGCGTCGTAGTAGCGGTAGCGCGTGCGCGCATCGGTCGCGGCGGGGACGAGCAGCCCGAGCTCGGCGTAGAACCGCAGCGTCTTGATAGAAGCGCCGCCGAGGCGGGCGAATTCGCCAATCCGGTATCGCACTTGCAGTCTCCAGCGGACGGGAGTGTTCTGATGCGTCGCGGAGGATGGTTGCATGAAACGCAGGGCATTTCTCGGGTGGATGGCGGGCGCATCGGCGGTGGCGGCGTTGCCGGGGTGCGTCAGCGCGGCGCGCGACGAGCCGTGGGTGATGACGGTGCGCGGGCGGCTGCCGGTGCGCGAGATGGGCGTGACGCTGACACACGAGCATGCGCTGGCGAACTTCCAGCCATACGCCGAATGGCAGAAGGCGCCGATCGCATACGACCGCGACGAAGTGGTGCGACGGGTGTTGCCGTATCTGCACAGCATCGCGGCGGCCGGATGCCGCACGTTCGTGGACGCGACGGCAGTCGGGCTCGGGCGCGACCCGCTGTTGCTGCGGCGGTTGTCGGACGAGAGCGGACTGCACGTGCTGACGACGACGGGAAACTACGCGGCGTTCCACGGGAAGTTCCTGCCGCCGTACGTGCTCGAGGAGAGCGTCGAGACGTTGGCGGCGCGGTGGATCGCGGAATGGCGCGACGGGATCGGCGGCACGGGCGTGAGGCCCGGCTTCATCAAGCTCGGGTTCAACGGCGGGCCGCTGAACGAGGCCGAGCGGAAGCTGATTCGCGCCGGCGCGATCGCCCACTTGGCGACGGGCCTGACGATCGGCGCGCATACGGGCCAGGCCGTCGCGGCGTACGAAGAGCTGGCGGAGCTCGAGCGCGCGGGCGTGCATCCGTCGGCGTGGATCTGGATCCATGCGCAGAACGAGGACGATCCGTCGCGTTATGTCGATGCCGCGAAACGTGGCGCGTGGATTTCGCTCGATGGCGTGAGCCCGGACAGCATCGAGAAGCACGTCGAGCGCGTGATCGGGTTGCGCGATGCCGGGCTGCTGGGCCGCGCGCTGGTCTCGCAGGACGCGGGCTGGTACTCGGTGGGGCAGCCCGACGGCGGGAAGTTCCGGCCGTACGACACCGTGTTCATGGATTTCATCCCGGCGCTGAAGGCGCGCGGGTTCT
>Ga0335075_10005407_pt1 | contig 19853 bp, 17 predicted proteins | sample Lox_Sample_24_FD_206723 | JGI IMG/M metagenome (GOLD analysis project Ga0335075, IMG submission 206723) | Soil microbial communities from Loxahatchee National Wildlife Refuge, Florida, United States - Lox_Sample_2.4 | ecosystem: Environmental > Terrestrial > Soil > Wetlands | place: USA...
CCAGCGGCGCCGGGTACGGTTGCACTGCAAACGAACAACGATCACCAGTCAGCCGTTGCGAGGGTGACCAGCCCCCTCAAGATCGAAGAACCCATTAACCAGCGATAGGCGAGCCAGTTTCAAGGTGTGCGGTCGAGGACATTTTCATGGCCGCCAGTCGACGTTCTCGTGAACTACCCGCGCCGGGTTGCCTGCGACAAGAGTTCCTGGCGGGACATTTCTGGTTACAACGCTACCTGCGGCAATGACGGCGCCGGTGCCGACTGTAACGCCGGGCAGAATAGTGGCACCCGTACCGACCCACACTCCATCCTCGATAAAAATTGGCTGCGAGTCGGGTCGGGGCAAGCCGTCCACGAAAAGATCATGCGTATTCGCGTCAAGGATAGTGGTATTCCATGCAATCGCACAGCGAGCGCCGACTCTTATGTACTCGAAGCACGACACGGATGAGTCGAAATTGATATACGAGTCTGGGCCAATCTCCAAATGAGCATTGTCACCGACAAATATCCGGGTTCCCCTGACTACATTTACGGATCCGTGAACTGTCATCCTGGCATTGCGTCCGAGATAAAGCGAACAAGGCGCTGGACCAGACCGGTTGCTACCCAGTAGGAGACTGGATCCGCTGTCGAAGCAGATCTGCGAACCGCGTAGCAGCTGGAGCCGGGTGCCTCTGAGGACGAGGCACAGGCCACCGTGCCGGAGGCTGTGGTAGAGCGTCCGGGTAATCGAAACGCGCGCAGCGCGTGACACGGCCTCCCGGCTCAGCAGCTGGCCGCCGCACAATCGCACGATGATGGCACGAAACTTTCCCGGCTCTGGCCGCGGCGGCCCGTCTTGCCCAGCTCCCGACTCTGCTTTGGACTGGCTGTCGGGTGCCGTCTTCGCGACGGAACTGGTCTGCTTCAAGCCTCAACCCGATTCCTACTAGTGATACAGCCAAGCACGTGAACGTGCCGCCTCGGACGCCATTGTGATCAGTACCACTCTTCCCAGCTGTCATAGGCACCCGCGAGCGCGGCCCTGAACACGATGGGGCGGTCGATCCTTGTGATGAAGGTACGCGGGATGGTTCCGGCGGGCCGGCTGGCCACACACTGGGCATAGACCGTCCTGTAACCAGCCTCAGTCGCGGCTCGGCTCGCGGCCTGTGTCCAGTTGGCGGACTGGCCGTACGGGATGGCGAAATCGTCGGTCTCGATGCCCAGCATCGCTGCAAGCCGGTCACGCGAGGTCTCGAGTTCCTTCCGGATCTCGTCGGCTGCGAGCGTGCTGAAGTCGCGATGAGTGACGGAGTGGCTGGCCAAACTCATGCCGCCGGCCTGCAGCGCGCTCAGGCCCTGCCAGTCAAGCAACAGCTGCCGGGCCCAGTGCGGGGACTGCCCGTCGGCCCATCCGGTAACCACGAACGCAGTGGCTGGAATGCCGTGGTGGCGCAACACGGGCAGCGCATTGGCCAGTACGCTGGTCAGCCCGTCGTCAAAGGTCAGCGCCAGTTGCTGCTTGCCCGGCTCAGCGATCACCTCCGCAGGGGTGGCGAAGGTCCAGCCGTCGTCGGCGGCGATCTGGAGATGACGCTGGAAGGCAGCGGGGCTTACATCGTTAACGCCCCACTTTGGCGTACCGACCGAGTGATATGCCAGAATCCGGCCGCGTGGCGCCGTGCCAGCCCCCCGTGCGGCCAAGCGGGCGGCTAGGACCCAACGGTCAGCGCGTAGCCGTCCCTCGATGGCGCGCCGGTAAGCGAAGCGACTCGGCCAGGACTCGCTCACCGCGCGGCGCGCCGAGTCCATCCTCACAACGCAGCCCCAATCCACTCGCTGCTGATAATGAACCCGAGCTGGCACTTGCGATGACACCTATCACCTGGTCCTGCTCAGCTTCGGTGAGCTCATGGAAAAGCGGCAGGATGAGGCTCGCAGCCGACACCCGCTCGGTCACCGGCAGCTCCGGCTCGCCCGCGAAGCCGGCATAAGCCGGCTCCAGGTGCGCAGCCATGATGCCGCGTCGGGCCGAGATCCCGGCATCCGCCAGCAGCCGCAGCAGTTCGTTCCTGGCCACGGGGAACTCGGGCGGTAGTACTACCCAGAACGACTGGAAGTTCGTGGTGCCGCAGGCGGGATCGGCGATCACCCGCAGGCCCGGAATCTGGCCGAGTAGGCGTTGGTAGCGCTGGGCCAGCTCTCTTCGCCGCTTGACGACAGTGTCCAGCCGCTCGAGCTGAACCAGTCCGATAGCAGCCTGCACGTCCGTCATCCGGTAGTTGTAGCCAAGCTCGGTGTAGTGCTCGAGCACCGGTTGCCGTTCCAGGTGCCTGGCCGCGGCGCTGATATCCATTCCGTGCTCGCGCAGACGGCGGAGTCTGGCTGCCAGTTCCGCATCGGATGTGGTGATCATTCCGCCCTCGCCCGTTGTCAGCAGCTTGCGAGGGTGAAACGAAAACGCTGCGATGGCCGCCCCGGCGCCGACCGGGCGGCCGTGATAGGTCGATCCCGCCGCGCAGGCGGCATCCTCGATGACCGTGATGCCTCGCGGATCGCAGAGCGCCCGTATGGCATCGAGGTCCGCTGGGACGCCGGCCTGGTCCACTAGGATCACCGCGCGTGTGCGATCGGTTAGCAGCGGCTCGACAGTGCCTGGCGTGAGGTTCAAAGTGTCAGGGTCCACGTCGGCAAATACGGGCCGCGCACCCACGTAGCGAGCCGCGTTGGCAGTCGCTATGAACGACATCGACGGAACGATAACTTCGTCGCCGGCTTGCACGCCTGCCGCGATCATCGCCAGGTGCAGGCCAGCCGTGCACGATGAAAGCGCGACTGCGTGCCCAGTACCGATCGCCGTCGCAAATGCCGCCTCGAACTCCGCAACTCGCGGGCCCTGGGCGATCCAGCCCGAACCGATGGCCTCAGCTGCAGCTGCGACTTCCTCGGCGCCGAGCAGCGGGCGGGCCACGGGGATCATCGCTGGCACCGCCACCATTTGACGAGCCTGGTGAGTCCTTCGTCCAGTCCGATGTCGGCCTTCCAGCCAAGTCGGCGTGCGGCGGCGTCGGTGTCAGCCAGACGGCGAGAGACGCCGTTAACCCCTCTAGGCGGCCCGAACTCCAGCGGGAGACTGCTGCCCATGGCCCGTTGCAGCGCACGAGCGACCTCGATAAGGCTGGTCTCTGTGCCGCTGGCGATGTTGAAGACCTCGTCGGTGGCATCGCTCGATGCGGCGAGCAGATTAGCCCTGGCGATGTCCTCTGTGTAGACAAAGTCCATCGTCTGGGAGCCGTCGCCAAGAATCAGCGGCGGCAGTCCGGATTCGATCCGTTCCATCCACCGGACGAGGACCTCGGTGTACAGACCGTGAATGTCCATCCGCGGGCCATAGACGTTGAAGTAGCGGAGCGCTACGTAGTCAAGTCCGCGCATGGCGTGGAAACTCCGCAGCAACCCCTCGTTGAAGGTCTTAGCTGCGCCGTACAGCGTGTCGTTGTGATAGGGGTGCTGCTGCTCAGGAGTCGGGAAGTGGTCGGCGAGGCCGTAGACGGATGCCGAGGACGCGGCGACTACTTTGCGGACGCCAGCGTCTGCGGCCGCCTCAATGACTTCGTACGTGCCATCGACGAGGACTTCCAGCGCTAGACGCGGCTCCGACGCGCACTGGGTGATCCGGATTGCGGCTTGGTGGAACACCAGGTCGATCCCCTGCATCAGCCGCCGGACCAGGGCGCCGTCGCGAATATCTCCTTCTTCTAGGCGTACCCGGCCGGAGGCCAGCGCCTTGGCCAGGTTCTCCGGGCGGCCTCGGACGAGATTATCCAGCACGATTATCTCGTCCGCCCTCGCGTCGACCAGCTGATCGACGATCGTCGACCCGATCGTTCCGGCGCCACCAGTAACCAGGCAACGCGTTCCCGTTGTCAAATGCTGCTCCTCAATGGACATGGCGGTCAGATGCCAAGGAGTCGCCACTGCACCAACGACATGCATTCCCTTGCCCAGCGCACTGGAGCATATAGGTTCAGCGGCTGGAGATACGGTGTCAGGGTAGGCCCGATCCGGCGGCGCAGCTGCAGGCTGCGGTAGGAATTGAGGGTATTCGCCGCAGGCCAGCAGTCGAAAGCGAAAGCGATCAGCTCTTCGACCGGCACCTGATCGGTGCGACCAGAGTCATACGCATGGGATGCGGCCCACAGCGCCTGCCGGGCTAGTTGCATTCGCACGATGTCGCACAGTTTCGCGGCGTTCGCCAGCCGGTCCCGGTGGTGCTCCAGAAGCACTTCAAAGGCTCTGCGCCGCTCCCGCAGGCTTGGTAGAGCGGCCGCGTAGGCGTTTGACATATTGCTGTCATGCAGCCGGTAATAGGCCTGGTCCGCTCGGATATAACCGACATCGGAATACAGTGCCAGGCGCATCCACATCTCAATATCTGAGGTGTGCGGCAGCCGACTGTCGTACTCGCCAACTTCATGCTGGAGCGAAGTCCGGACGACGACTTCGGGAGATGACATGCAACCGTCCGCTACCCGGAACCGGCGCTCGACCCACGACTGGCCAGGCCAGATCGTCGTGCCCCAGACCCTCGTCCGGGATGAGGGATGTGGTCTGCGTGGCCGGATGGGGACCGCGTGCCCGTAGACGAGACCGACATTGGGATGCTCGTCCATGAAAGCCGCCGCCCGGCCCAGCGCGCCGGGAGTCAGCTTGTCGTCCGCGGACAACAACACACAATAATCCCCGTTTGCCCACTCGAACAGTCCCTCGTTGAAGGTCGCAATGTGGCCGCGATTGGTCGGATGAACGGCGACCTCCACCCGGCTGTCGGTGGCCGCGAATTTCTGAGCGATCTCAGCGCTGTCGTCCTGTGATGCGTCATCAATGATTAGCACGCGGACGTCTGCACCGCCCTGGCCATCCAGGATGCTGGTCACGCACTCGGCGAGAAACCTGCCGTAGTTGTAGCAGGGGATGATGACGTCAACTTGGCTCATAGCCCGCCGCTCCGGGCAGCCGGCTCGCCGTCGGCCTCGGTGGCGTCGGTCGGATCTGTTCCCAGCAGCGGCACCGGCACCCCGTTCAGCGCGACGCTGCGCGAAGCCGCCTCAAGTATGTCAAGAACCCACAGGCCAGAGCGGCCGTCAGTGAGCGGAGGCCGCCCAGTGGATATGCAGATGGCGAACTCCTGGACGACGCCGGCCAGTGCCTCCCGCTCCGCTAGAGCGGGAGATACCAGGTCGCCTGTCCGGTACGAGACGAATGCCTGCTGCCTTTCCTGGGGCCCGGTCTCCTGCGGTGGGGTCAACTCAACGCCCCGGTCATAAACCGTCAGCCGCTGCAGCGGGTTGAGGTCGTCCCACAGCAGCGTTCGCTTTGACCCGCCGATCATTGTTGTCCGGACTTTGGTCGGCGACAGCCAGTTCTCGTGGAAATGCGCGATCGCGCCGCCGGTAAGCCGCAGGGTCACGAACGCCATGCATGATTTCCCGGCACCGATCGGGTCCGCGGCCTGGGCAGCCACCGAAAGCGGCTTGACCTCGGCCGGAAGAATAGACTCCAGGATCGAGATATCGTGCGGGGCCAGGTCCCACAGCACGTCGACATCCGGCTGCACCAAGCCCAGATTGATCCGAACCGAGTCGAAGAAATGGATCTCTCCGATCTCGCCCGAGTGCACCAGCTCCTGGATCTTGAGAACCGCCGGGGTGTAACAGAAGGTGTGATCGCACATCAGGACCAGCCCGGCCCGGTCTGCCTCCTCGACCAGCCGGAGCCCGTCCGAGTAGGTGGCCGCGAGCGGCTTCTCGATGAGCACGTGCTTACCGGCCCGCATCGCTGCGAGAGCCAGCTCGAAGTGAGTACCTGCCGGAGTCGCGATGGCGACCGCGTGAACGCGTTCGTCGGCCAGCACGTCGTCCAGATCGTCCGTCACGCCAACGGTCGAGTACGGGCCGAGGACCTTGAGCGCGCGGGACTTGTCGACGTCGCAGAGCCAGGTGAGACGGTAATACGGCGAAGAGCTGAAGTTCCGTACCAGGTTCGGTCCCCAGTAGCCCGCACCAACCACGGCGATTCCGATCGGCCGCCTCAGGCGACCGGCATCGCACTCAAGGTTCATTTCCCTCCTGCCTTGGGTTGGATGCTGCTGATCTGAGACAGATCAGCTGCGGGCGCTGCCGAGCTAAGCCTCGTCTGCGCACTCCGCCGACGGTCGCGGCCGCGCGGCAAGCGCGCGCGGCGCCGTCTGCCTGATCGCATCGGCGCAGCCCGAAGCCCAGCTCATCGGCTTAGACACGCAGTCGAGCTTATAGGTTTACATCCACATGCGTTTGGTTGTGTCCCAGACAGTTCCATACGTGTGCCTGTGCGCCTGCCAAGCAGAATCGTTTACCACGAGCGAAATCAGCCGCGAGATTGATTGAGCGAAACCACGCCTCGCCCCGGCGCGCTTCAGCAGGCAGGGGTGCACATTGCACCGGCTTCTTCGCCGGTCCAGCTAGCCTCTGTGGTCCGGTCAGGTCATCCTCAACAGGCCGGCGGACTCGGTGAACAGCTCGCCGGTTTCCGGGCACCGCCACTGGAAGACACCAGCTGGCGCCAGCCTGACTCCGGCACGACCAACCCACCCGATCCGTCTCGCGGGCACCCCAGCGACTAGTGCGAACTCAGGCACGTCTTTCGTCACCACGGCACCAGCCGCGACGAGAGCCCACCGGCCGATCTCAACGCCCGCCACCAGTACCGCCCTCGCGCCGATCGATGCCGCCTCATGCACGACCACGCCGCAGGCGTCCCAGTCCGCCGACCGCTTCAGCTGCCCGTTGACGCCGACCGACCGAGGGTACCTGTCGTTCGTCAGCACGGCCGCCGGTCCGATGAAAACGCCGTCCTCCAGGCGCGCCGGCTCATAGACCAGCGCATAGTTCTGCAGCTTGACGTTGTCCCCGATGACGACACCCGGCCCGACGTAGGCGCCCCTGCCCACGACGCAGTCCCGACCCAGCCGGGCGTACTCGCGGATCTGCGCGAGGTGCCAGACGCACGTACCCGGCCCAAGCTCAGCCCGCTCGTCCACGTCGGCCGAGGCCTGGGCCCAGGCGTCCTGCACTGCCCACTCCCCGTTCCGTCACCTGTCGCGCCCTCCCTCGTACGGGAGGCAGTCTCGCCCGGTCGACTCTCGGCCTGCCCGCGCGGAGGCCCGGGACGCGCCATTAGTATCTGTTGCCGGAGCAAATAATGGCCAACGATACTCTTCGCGGGGCAAGCAGGGCGAATGTGAGCAACCATGCCGACAACATCGCGGCAATACCTCTGGTCGACCTGCAAGCTGCGCATGCCGAGGTGGCGGCTGAGATCAGGGCCGGACTCGACAGCGTCATGGCCAGTGCTGCATTCATCAAGAGCCAGGTGACTGAGGCCTTCGAGCATGAGTACGCCGCATTCACTGGTGTAGCGCACTGCGTCGGCGTGGCCAACGGCACCGACGCGGTCGAGCTGGCCCTGCGTGCGGCCGAGGTTCCGGTCGGAGCCGAGGTCATCATGCCGGCCAATACGTTCGTGGCCACCGCCGAGGCGGTCGTGCGTGCTGGCGCCCGGCCGGCCTTTGCCGACGTAGATCCCGATCATCTCCTGCTCGACCCGCGAGCCCTGGAAGCGGCTGTCAGCGAGGAGACGCAAGTCGTACTCCCCGTCCACCTGTTCGGCCAGCTCGCCCCAATGGCTGCCACCACAGCCGTGGCCGGACGGCGCGGAGCAATCGTGGTCGAGGACGCCGCTCAGGCCCACGGCGCGACCCAGGACGGCAGGCCGCCCGGCTCGTTCGGCCTGCTGGCTGGCGTCAGCTTCTATCCGGGCAAGAACCTGGGCGCCTACGGCGACGCGGGCGCCGTGCTGACTGAGTCGGCCGAGTTCGCGCGCCGCGTGCGGCTACTTGGCGACCACGGGGCAGAACGCCGGTACGAGCACCTCACCATCGGGTTCAACTCGCGGCTGGACGCGGTGCAGGCGGTGGTGCTAAGCGCTAAGCTCCGCAGGCTCGCTCATGGTAACCAAGCGCGGCGATTGGCTGCGGCCCGGTACGCGGAGCTGCTAGCTGACGTGCCCGGAATCACACTCCCGTCGGCGGCGCCCGGCAACGAGCACGTCTGGCACCTGTACGCGATAAGGGTGCCGCACCGGGATGAGGTGCTGCGCCGGTTGCAGGACGAGAGGATCGGCGCCGGGATCCACTACCCGGTACCAGTTCACCTGCAGCCGGCGTTCCGCTATCTCGGTTACGGGAAGGGCGACTTTCCAGTCGCTGAGGCAGCTGCAAAGGAGCTGCTGTCGCTCCCTCTCTACCCGCAGATCACCGAGGAGCAGCAGGTGAGAGTGGCTAGCGCCATCCGGCGCGTGCTTGGGTAGGAGTCCAGGCGCCCGCAAGGGCTTACGAAGATCACCAAGGATCAGGATCCGGGCGCACCGGCAGGCTGGGTCCTAGCCTGCGGAAGAGCCCAGGGTCGAGCGCAGGCCGTAAATGATAGTTCCCTGCTTCTTGACTAGAAGTACCCATTGTGGCGAATGCGCCAGCGAATTCAGCAATATGGTGAATCCCACCGGGTACGTCACCGGATGGGAAGCGTTGTACTGCAGCGCACTTGGGCAAGTAATTACGTAGGTAGGCTCGGCTCCGCCCGTGAGGGTATATGAATTGCGAGCTATGAGACCGGCGATGTTAGGCTCCGGAAGCTTGTCAACTACGAGCGCTCCAGGGCCAAAGATGCTAGTTGCGTCGAACAAGTTGTACCGCGCGGTGTCGTCGAACGGACAACCAGTCGTGGGTGCATATACCAGCCCTGGCTTGGCGGTCTGCTGGAACACTTGAAGCGTGCCCACCTCGGATGGAGAAACGATATTGGCGCGATCATCGCCGAAGAAGGCTGGGAAAAAGAGAATCAAAGCCACGAAGGTCGCCGCCGCCATCCTTAGCCCGCTTGTCAGCGCGTGAGCAGGACGATCGATGCTGTCATCGCGGATATGCCGGCGGCGAGAGACGAGGGCCGGGGTTGCGGAAAGAGCCGCGGAAGCGAGGGCCGCAGACCACGGCAAGGAGAACAGGTAGACCCTCAACACACCCTCGTCGCCATAAGCGCCCGCTGCAAGGATGGCGATTGGCGAGAAACTCAGCAGCAACAACGAGATCACGAGCCACAGTGACCTGCGTCTCATCCAAGCACCCACCAGCGCGAGGGCCCACACTCCGAGCGAGAGCAGTTCGGAGCAGCGAGTGATCAACTGCTCGCTGGGCGGCAGGCTCGGCCAGGTGGCGGCACTGGACGGCGGAGCAGCGTTACCGAAGAAGTTGCCAATCGAGGCGAGCAACCCGAAGTGGCTGTTGACGAACTCGAAATGCGGCAGGAAGTAGCCAACCGCAACGGCGACGAGGACAAGCGGAAGCCATCGCGGGCGGACTCGCCCGAGCACTGCCAGGGACCCGAGTTGGAGAATGACTAGATAGGGCGAGAGCTCGTGCGTGAACGTCAGAACTCCGAACAGGAACACAAGTCCCAGGGCAAATGGCAGCCAAACAGCCAGCCGCTGGCCATGCAGGGATTCCTCATCGGAGTCGCGGAAGCGAGTCTGCTGCGGAAAATGCCACGAATGCCAGGACGAGTTCCCTGAGTACATCCAGCGCAGAGCAATCGCCATGATGCCGAGGCTGAGGATCGTCCCGAGCGCCTGGGGTGAGAAATAATCTTGACCTATCCAATTGCAGGCAGAGTACAAAAACACTCCGATCCAGCACTGCCGGACAGGCAAAGCCAAGGCGCGGTACGAGAGATAAAGCAGCGGGAGCACTGCCAGCTCGACGACCAGCTGTACCCACTTGGCGTAGGCGAGCGGGCTTGCGACACCCGCAATCTTGTCAAACCAGGCGGCGAAAGCGAAGAACCCGGGCCAGTTCTGGTATATGTCAATTGCCGTGTTCAGCGTGCCGTGGTAATTGATATACTGTACCGGCCCGATGGTCTTATATAGCCACGCGTAGCGGCCTTCCTGATAAACGAGCGCAGCTGTGCCGTAAAGCATGACCACGAGCGCCACGGCGTGGAGCGCCATCCGCAGTCGCGAAAGCCGGTTCTGTGCAAGCGCTATGGTCGCTGAGACAACAAGGAGGCCCAGCCCAACGTAGAAGATCAGAGGCAGGATCGCGGGCAAGCCATACAAGCCGAGATGACTGACATTAGTCCGCGCTACTCCGATAGCCCACAACGCTACGCTGACTGGCAGCAGCAGATCCGCCCAGTGCAATCGCGGCCAAGCGAACTGCTCCCCTGATCTGCTCTTACTAATAGAAATCGCCGCTACGCTTAGCGCGGCTTCAATCTCGAACAGGCCGACGGGATGCCACTCGTGGAGCCACAAGGTCGTCGTAGCAGCAAATGTCGAGAGCGCGAGACTGAAGACGATGGACATGCCAAATTCTGACCACCTGGCCATCCGAGGCCAATTGGTCACCACAGCACGGCCGGGCACGAAGAACGCAAACAATAGCGCGAGGAGTACGCGCGGCCAGCCCGTGGCGTGCTCGGCCACAAGTCCTACAAGGCTGACGGAGATGGCAACCGCGGCGAGATCGAGAGCACCAGGCAGTGTCGCGAGGCCTTTAACTCTTTCCTCACTTATGCGCGGCATCTAGCTAGTATGCACTAGTTGTCTTGGGAAGCTGCGCGGACGGACAGTGCAATACGGGCCTGCGACGGCTGTGTAAGCGGCTAGCGCTTGATCATATAGGCGACGCCGCTCCTCGTGCGCATGATCCGCTCTGCCGCTTGGGCGCGCGAAAGATGATCATGGACGGCCCTCGCGCAGCCGTCCCAGGTGTAGTAGTCGTCAATGACAATCACGCCGCCCGCACTGACGAGGGGCCAGAGGTGCTCGAGGCACAAAATGGTCGAATCATACCAGTCGCCGTCAAGGCGGAGCATAGCAATTGGGCGCTGCTGCTTTGCCCAGACGGGCACCGTGTCCTCAAACCACCCTTTGACCAGCTCGAAGTCTGTGTGCCGGACCCGCTCCATGGCCCGAATGGCCCAGGATTCCTCCGCCCGGCAATTGTCATAGTCGCGCACATTGGTGGACCAGTGAACAGCCGAGGCGCCATCGATCGGCTTGGCGTCAGGCAGGCCTTCGAAACTGTCGAACAGCACCGAGTGACGACCAGGCGCAGCCCATGCCATCGCGGCGCTCATGCCGCCTCGCCATGTGCCGCATTCAACCAGGTCGCCCTCGGCGGACGCGGCACGGCGAGCGAGCCGGACGCTATCCATAAACCATGCCCGAGGGACCATTGTGAAGTCGCGCAAACGAAGCCGTATGAGCGAATAGGCCGCCTCGTCGCGAAGCGAAGACGGCGACCGGCCGAGCCGCTTCACTGCGTTGAGGCCGCGCTTAACGCGCTCGTTACCCGCTATCATGGCTATCTCTACTCTGTGGACCCAATTTTGTGACGCATGCTAGCACAAGCGAGCCTCTGAGCCATAACTTTATGCTGTCACGCGCGTGAAGAGATAGTGCGGCCGGAGATCCTGCGCATCCTTTGATATTTGCGTTTGAGCCCGGCTCTGCGTCGGCTTAGGCGTATCCTCTATGCGTGAGGATTGCGTTCCTTGTACTTAACCATCGGAGCTCCCCGCAGCTCGTGCGGCTGCTAACCACCTTGCGGAGACAGCTACCGGACTCGCCCCTTGTTGTTCATCACGACAGGTTCAGGGCAGACCTTGCGTTCTCGGAGCTCGAACATCTCGGCAAAGTGCACCTTTTGCGGAGCGAGCAGCCTGTCCTGTGGGGCGACTTCAGCTTGCTAGAGGCCTACTGGCGCTCGATGACCTGGATGGTTGAGAACCTCGAATTTGACTGGATAATGCTGCTGTCCGGCCAGGATTATCCAATCAAGCCACTGACCGAGTTTCACGATTACCTGGCCCATGTCAATGCAGATGCTGTGGTCGACGCCGTGCCTATTGACAGTATCGCGGTCGCGTCGGACCGGCGAGATCGCTTCAGACGTTACATGTATCAGTACCAGCCGGCGCAAACGACGTGGCTAGGGCGCCACTTGCCGGAGCGGGGCTGGAACCTCCTGCGCAGAAGTGCATCGCCGGCCGCAGATGTATTCAATAACGTTCAGCGGCACGTGCAGGTCTATAAGTTCCCGGATCACATGCCATGGCGAGTTGGCTGGCGGGCCGTGGCGACACCGTTTACAGAAGCTCAGCCGTGCTGGTACGGATCTGCATGGCTCAGTTTGTCGCGGTACGCCACCGAGTATCTAGTCGCATCGACGCATAGTAAGCGGGACTTTGTTAGTTATTATCAACAAACGATAATTCCCGACGAGTCGGCCACTGCCACCATCATTTGTAATGCTAGTGAGCTCAGTGTTGAAAATCGGCAGTTGCATTACCTGCGCTGGAGCCATCGACGATCAAGCCACCCTGATGTGCTAGAGACAAAGGACCTGCCAACCCTAGTCGAGTCGCCGGCGTATTTTGCTCGGAAGTTTGATCTGGATCGGGACGCGGGCGTGCTGGCCAGATTGGATGCTCTCATCGAGAACCCGGCCTTGGCCGAAGCCAGCGACTGGGGACCAGGGGTGGAGCGCTGACTGACGGGCACCGGGGAACAGTTGCCGCCAGGCGAGATAGCCCGTGCCGGTCATGGGGTTGACTCTCACGACCGGGACAGTCGGGCAATTGCCTTGCCACTGAGCGATCGCGCCGCGTTGTTTGCGGCAGCCGGAAGGTGACGTGCGAGCTCTCGCAGGGTCAGGGAGCCGGGACGCAGACGGCCTTCCCACATCTGGGGATGAACTATATCCATCATGCCGCCGGTGGTCTCGAAGGTGTGAACCTTCGAGAACAAGAGCATGTTCTGGCGGTACCAGGTTTCAACTCGCGAATCGTTCCAGATCATGGGTCGCAGCACGTCATAAACCTGGTATCCCTCGCTGGCAAAACGGGGTATCCAGTATGACGGCCATTGCTCGTTCACGTGGTGATAGCCGCCCTGTCCGGGAATAGCAGCGGAAAACAGGATGGTGTCTGCGTGCCTGGTGAGCGAGCGCACGAATTCGTCCGCATTGGCCCCGTCGAGATGCTCGGCCACCTCAAGGGACTCCACGAGGTCGAACTTTCGGCCTAGCAACAGTGGGTTTGCAAGGTCAGCCCCTCGGAATTGTCCGATGTCAATGTGGATCGAAGCAGGATTGACGTGCTCACCGTCGATGCCGAGGACATCGGTCACCCCTTGCCTGACCCACTCGGCCAGCCAGGCTCCTACTCCACACCCGATGTCCAGGACGGACCTGGGCTCAAGCAGCCGATTCACTATCGGGACAACTACTTGAGCTGACTCCGACATGCCATTGCCGAAGCTCTGGTAAAAGCTCCTGTCGTAGTACCTGGACAATTCTTCGGTCATCGTCAGTTATCAGGGAGGGACTCGCTGGCCGTAATCCCCCCGCTCCTTTCATTCTGCTGAACTTGGAAGCTCAGCGGCTGGAACTTCGTTGAGCTTCGCGCTGCCGCGTGTCTTGCGAGCCGCGCGGTAAAACGCTAGCGCACCCACCAGGACCCCCCAGGCTTCAATCGCCGCTAGCCGTCGGCCGTGTGCTTTGAGCTCGCTCGCATGTGCCGCCTGGCGAGCATGATCAGCTATTACGAAGATCTGACCGACGCTGGGAGCTAGTACGGTCACCGGTATTTCACGCGTGAGAAGGCGCTTAGCGATATACGCGCCGAGCCCGTGTCCGTACGCATAGACCTGGTCCGACAGAGCCGCGTCGTCCGTCCGATTCCGGTGCCACACGAGGGCCGAGGGCAGGTAACAGAGCCGGTGCCCGGTCAGGATGATCCGCAGGAAGATGTCGAGGTCTTCGCCTCCCTTACCGGGCCCTCCAGCACCGAGGATTGGGTCGAAGCCACCAAGCTTGCTGACGATGGTCCGGCGGACCGCGAAGTTAGCTCCTGTCCCGAAAAGTCCGGCCTTGAATGGGTAGAGGCGTGACTCATCACGGTGTGTCGTCAGGTCGTACAGCCGCGGGCTCAATGCGCCCGCCCACGGATAGCGGGAGTCAAAGTAGCGTTCGGCAGCGGTATCGAGGGACCAGGACGCCACGGGACCAGTGACGCAGGCGACTTCCGGGTCGGCAGCGAATCCCGCGGCCAAGGCGATTAGCCAAGCCGGCTCCACGACCACGTCGTCGTCGGTGAATGCCAGCAACTCATACTTTGCCATCGCGAGACCGTGATTACGCGCCATCGACAAACCTGGTCGCGGTTCGCACGTGTAGCGGATCCGGGGGTCGCTCCGACCGAGCTCGCACACAATTTCCCTGGTCGTATTCGCCGAGGGCGCGTTGTCGACCACGAGGATCTCCACCGGCTGGTACCTGATGGCCTGCAGGGCTCTGAGGCAATCACGCAGCGTTTCAGGTCGATCTCTGGTGCACACAATCACGCTGATGCCAGTGCCGTCCTGCTCTGCGAAGTGCGTAGGACAGGCTACTCGCGTGATCCAGTCTGGCTGGCCGGCCCCGTTGCCGGCGATGGCATCCATGCGCTTGTGCCACAGCAGTGTCTTCGCCAGCGCGCTCTCCGCTGCCCGTGTGGCGCGGTCTGACAGCGTCTCAGCTGGCTCGAGCGGCACCTCGACATAGCCAACGGGCGCTCCGTGGAACTTCGCCAGGACTCGGGCGCCAACATGATCGGAGCGTGGTGGACCGCTAACGCCGGTGACAGTTTTGCCAGTTTCAGCGAGTTCAATTGTGCCGACCCAGATGCTTCCGGCCATAGCCATGGCTCAGTCAACACTGCGCTGAGGAGCGCCCTGAGCGGATGCCGAGCTTATGCGGGCGCGCCGCCGCATCCGAGGCGTGGCAGCACTCACCATCGCCCCGTTCTCGGGGGAGAAGAAGGACGCATGCGCAGACCTTACCCCGAGCCGGGCGATATGCGCGGGCAACGCTACCAAGTCCGCACCAGCGAGAACCTCATCTCGCGCGGTCGGGAATCGCCTTGGTAGCGGGGAGCCCCGCTGAGGGCAGCAAGTGATTGCACGCCCAATACGGCTACTACAGCGAGCATGCATGCGAGCACGAAGCGTAGGCCGCTCTACGAAGGCCCCGATTCGAACCCGCGGCACTGGCCACGTTAGCTACGCTTTGCGCCAGGTCATCTGCCGTCCAGGGCCGCGGGACATGCGTCAAGACCACGTCGGCCATGAAAGGCTACTAGTTAATGCGGAGCTGGAAGCTGCTCGGAAGCTGGAAGCTGCTTATCGGGCTAGCGGCAGTTATCACTATCGGTCTTTGGGCGACCGGCATCATCGGTAGCCGCACGCCGTCCAGCGGTACCAGCACTGCAGCGCACCCGCACGATTCGCCATCAGCTGGCGTTAAGTCAACAGCCCCGGCCAATGCCAGCACCACGGTGCAACCCAAAGGCCGCCCAGAATTCACGGCAATGTTTACCGGGTCAAGCCTCAACACGTCAGCCTGGGCGACATGCTATCCGTGGGCCGCTGCAACGACAGGATGCACGAACTTCGGCAACCGTGAGTACCAATGGTATCTTCCGGACGAAGACCATGTGTCAAGAGGAAACCTCGTGCTGGCCGCCCGCCGGATTCCTACTGCGGGAACAGACAAGAAGGGCCGTAATAAAGAGTACGGATGCCGCTCCGGAATGATTACGAGCTACCCCAGCCTCCGGTTCAAGTATGGCTACTTGCAAGTTGTCGCTAAGATTCCTGACAAGGCAGGACTGTGGCCTGGGCTGTGGCTAGCGGCGGCGAACGGCTCGTGGCCACCCGAAATCGACCTTCTCGAGGCGTGGGGCGCGACCGGCAAATATTCAGCGAAGGCTGGTGTTTTCTTCCATCCCGCGCCAGCTGGCACTCCGCAAGTTATAGGCCACGTGTCAAATAACCTTAGCGTCGGCTGGCACACTTTCAGTCTGCTTTGGACGAGCACGCAGCTAAGCTGGTATATCGATAATCATCTTGTTCTTAAGGTTACCCAGCGAGTCCCGCATCAAAAAATGTATTTCATTGCTGACCTCGCCGAATTCGCCAAGCCAGCCGCTGGCAACTGCAATGGCTCGCTGATCATTCACTCGGTCAAGCTCTGGCATCTGTAAGACCGTAGGTGCGGCGCTGCCAGGCATGTCTGGTACGCCGGATCGGGCGGTCCTGCGCCGGTGTGCCATGGCGAGCCAGCTGACGCCTCGCCGGGACGGAGCCAACGGCGGGATATGCCAGGCTTGGGTCATGACTCGCGCTCAACTTGATAAGAGGCCCGCCGATGTGTCGGCGATGTTTGACAGGGTCGCCGATCGCTACGACCTGCTGAATGATGCCTTGTCGCTGGGCATGGACCGGCTGTGGCGCAGGGTCGTGGCGCGCGCGGTGGGAGCTGGCCGTGGCCAGCTCGTCCTGGATCTGGCAGCGGGCACCGGCACCTCGTCGCGGGCATTTATTGCTGCTGGCGCGCGCTGCGTGGCATGTGACTTTTCTCTCGGGATGCTGTCGGTGGGGGCTCGCAAGCCGGCCCCAGGGCTGCGCTTTGCCGCCGGTGACGCGCTGGCGCTCCCGTTCGCGGACGGGGTGTTCGATGTTGTCACGATCTCGTTCGGCCTGCGCAACGTGGCTGACACCGGTCAGGCGCTGGCCGAGCTGCTGCGCGTCACCAGGCCCGGCGGCCGGCTTGTCGTGTGTGAGTTCAGCCACCTGCCGCTAGGCAGGCTCAACGCGCTTTACGAGCGGTACCTGGCGACGGCGCTGCCAGTTGTTGCCAGGCGGCTGTCGGGCAACGCGGAGGCCTATGACTACCTGGCCGAGTCGATCAAAGCCTGGCCGCCGCAGCACGCGCTGGCAGGCAAGATCGCGGGCGCTGGATGGTCAGGCGTCGGCTGGCGGAACCTGAGCCTGGGGGTGGTCGCGGTGCACGAGGCGAGACGGCCCTGCTAGCCAACGGTCTCCAGCGGCCTCCGGCAGGGCGTTAACTCGACGGCAGAGCCGGACCGTAGTCGCCAGACCGACGCACGCCCTCGGCAAGCTCATCGAGGCGCAGCAGACTGGCCAGCCATTTCAGATCACGGGCACCGACTATCCGACCAGAGACGGCTCGGGAATCAGGGACTACGTACACGTCTGGGACCTCGCCGAGGCACATATCGCCGCGTTGCACGCTTTCGATGAGGTACTCGGTGAAGCTGACTCCATCGCTATCAACCTGGGTACCGGGACCGGCACGACGGTGCGCGAACTGCATGCGGCTTTTAATAGCGTGGCTGAACGGCCGGTCAGCGCCGTCGAGGCGCCTCGGCGGCCAGGGGACGTGACGGGTGCTTACAGCCGCAGCGAACGCGCCAAGCGATTGCTGAACTGGCAACCTCGCTACTCCATTGCCGAGGGCATCGCGGACTCGCTACGGTGTGCTGCCGTCCGGAATCAGGTCCTGACCGGCGACTAACGCGGCTGGCCAGGAGCCTGCCCGCGCCGGCCGCCGCGGAGGCGAAAGCTCCTTGGTTGTCCTCGCGGCCCCGGCAGACTACGAGTCGTCGAGGCCGGAGAAACAGATACTGAGGCATGGGGCTTACCGCCGCAGGCGCGTGAAGTGACTCTATGGTGCCGGATAGTCGCTACTCCGCTCCCCGACGCAGCGATTCCAGGGCTGGCCTGATCGCGGCTGCATTGCTGTAAAACAGGAACTGAGGCTTGACGGGTCGCGACGGGTTACCCCGGCGCCTGACAATCGCGGAGCCGCCACCTCGCGCGAGATGACGCCGGGCTGAACCGGCCGAACCGCCGCAGCCTGGGGTAAGCGTGTCAGGTGAGCACCATAGTTTGCACTCTGCTCGATAGAACCCCTGATGCGCAGGCGATTCTCGACCGGCCCTTGCGGCTGGCATGCGCCGGCCGCGTCCTCACGCGCTCCGCTCCTGCTGGCGCCCTTGCGTGGCGTGTGACTTTTCTCTCGGGATGCCCCGTCCGCGGGCGCCGCCCCGGCATGCTCACCGGTGGTCTCGCAGGAGCAAACACAGAACCTAGAGCCGGGAACGCGCGGTTGCACGCTACTGTTGCCAGCCGGTCGCGGAGACGAGGCGGACTGCCTGTCACCGTGGGCGCGGGGCGGCCGGACGGCGAGTGTCCGACCAGGACTAGACTTCGGTGCGAAAGCTCTTGTGAAGAGGTTCACAAGACAGATCAGGACGGGTCCGTGACCGAGCAAGCACCCCCCGCCGGCCCGCCAGACTTGGCCCCTAAGCATGAGCTGGTCAGCGCGGAGCCCGGTAGCACGCCCGCGGCCAGCCGCGCGCGGGTCGGTGCGGCGGCTGTCAGCACTGGCGGGATCAGCGCAGCTGATGTCGGCACAGCCGATGTCAGCCTTCCTGGCGCCAGCACTGCTGACGCCAGTTCAGTGACGGCCGACACTGCCGACGTCATCGTCGTCGGGGCTGGCCCGGCTGGCTCAGCAGCCTCCTATTACCTCGCGGCAGCAGGCCTTGACGTGCTGATGCTGGAGAAGACGAGCTTCCCGCGGGAGAAAGTCTGCGGGGACGGCCTCACCCCTCGAGCGGTCAAGGCACTGACCGCGATGGGCGTGCCGATCGCGGAGAGTGACGGCTGGCTGCGGAACAAGGGCTTGCGGATCATCGGCGGCGGCGGCCGGATCGAGCTCGACTGGCCGGAGCTGTCCAGCTATCCCGGTTACGGCATGGTGCGGACCAGGACGGACTTCGACCAGATCCTTGCCCGCCATGCGCAAAAGGCCGGCGCGCGGCTGGTCGAGGGTGCGAACGTCACCAATCCGCTGCTCGATGACCGGACTGGCCGGATCACCGGAGTGACGACGAAGGACGGGCGCCAGTACCGCGGCCGGCTTGTCGTAGCGGCCGACGGGAACTCCTCGCGGCTCTCAGTGGCAATGGGACTGCACAAGCGGGATGACCGCCCGCTGGGCGTGGCAGTGCGGACTTACTACACCTCGCCGCGGCATAACGACGACTATCTCGAGGCCTGGCTGGATCTCTGGGACGGAAACAGCCTGCTGCCCGGTTACGGGTGGATCTTCGGCATGGGAGACGGCACCTCCAATGTCGGCCTCGGGTTGCTGAACACCTCGACCGGCTTCGGCGAGATCGACTACCGGGTGCTGCTGCGTAAGTGGCTGGCCGCGATGCCGGCCGAATGGGGCTTCACCGAAGAGAACCGGACTCAGCCAGTGCGTGGCGCGGCGCTGCCGATGGGCTTTAACCGGACGCCGCACTACACCAAGGGCCTGCTGCTGGCCGGAGACGCTGGCGGGATGGTGAACCCGTTCAACGGCGAGGGCATTGCGTACGCGCTCGAGGCAGGCGAGCTGGCGGCCGGGGTGATCACTCAGGCGCTGGCCAGGCCGACGGCGGCTGGCCGCGAGCGGGTGCTGCAGACCTACCCGCGCCAGCTCAAGGACGCCTACGGGGGCTACTACACGCTTGGCCGGATCTTCGTCGACCTGATCGGCAAACCGTCGATCATGCAGTTCTGCACGAGGCACGGAGTGAAGCGGCCGGCCGTGATGCGCTTCACTATGAAACTGCTTGGCAACCTGACCGAGACCCGCGGTGGCGATGCCGTGGACCGGCTACTGAACGCGGTGTCTAAGATGACGCCCGCGGCTTAACCGGCGATGCCGACTAACCGAGCAATGCCCACTGACACGGTGCAATCGAGATGAAGGGGGTGACAGGGCAATGAGCCTGTACGTGCCGATCCTCGCGCTGGGCATACTCGCCGCGGTGTTCGCCGTCTTCTCGCTGGTCGCGGGCTCTTTGGCCGGCC
>Ga0335075_10005408_pt1 | contig 19851 bp, 21 predicted proteins | sample Lox_Sample_24_FD_206723 | JGI IMG/M metagenome (GOLD analysis project Ga0335075, IMG submission 206723) | Soil microbial communities from Loxahatchee National Wildlife Refuge, Florida, United States - Lox_Sample_2.4 | ecosystem: Environmental > Terrestrial > Soil > Wetlands | place: USA...
GTGATAGGCGAATGAGCCGCACGGTAGGTACTTCGTATCACCTCAAGTTGATCTTCCGTCGAATCGTCCACCGTGCCATGAGAGATCACCAGGAAACTACCACTCGGAATAGCATCCCTAATGCGCCTCACTACCGGGTAGGCCACAGGGTCATCGAGGAAATGAACAACCGCCACCATCACAACGGCGACAGGCTGCGAGAAATCGATAAGAGACCCAACCTCCGGACTTCCCAGGATCTTTTCCGGCTCGCGAAGATCACCTTCGATCGCCACTGTCCTATCGTCCGTGGCCAGCAACGCCCTAGCGTGAGCGACGGTCAGCCGGTCATTATCGGCATAGGCGACCCGAGCAAGCCGATTGCTATCCTGAGCAATCTGGTGCGTGTTCTCGGCAGTCGGGAGACCACAGCCAATGTCAATGAACTGCGCTACCCCCTGCGTGCCTACGTACCGCACTGCACGCCGCAGGAATTCACGATTTTCAACCGCATGGTGCATCGCCTCTGGTGCCGCGCGCATAATCGCGTCGGCCGCCTCCCGGTCGGCCGCGAAATTGTCCTTCCCGCCGAGTGCGTAGTCATACATTCTGGGCACGCTCGGCTTAGTGCTATCGAAGAATTCTTCCGGCGCTGGCCCGACCACGGACGATTCCCTTCTTTTAACAACCAGAACGATAGGAGGCATTCGGACAAATGCCCTGATAACGCATCCTAGCCGACGCGCCCGCCTGTCGGCAGCGAAGCACCGTACGTCGCTCCGCTCCCGTGCCCGGTTCGGGGGGCAGTACGACCAGCACGCACGTGTGTACAACCCGACTTGCAACGGTCGTTGTCCACGTACACGACCCGCGCCTCGGGAACGGCGGCCTGGGCGACCTCGTGGGTGTTGCCAGCGGTCGGGATGCCGGTGCCGATGTCGAGGAACTGCCGGATGCCGGCCTCGGTGGACAGGTAGCGGACGGCTCGGCCGAGGAAGGCCCGGTTCGCCCGGGCCGCGAGCACGGTCGTCGGCATCGCCTTGACGATCGCCTCGCCGAGCACCCGGTCGGCGGCGAAATTGTCCTTGCCGCCGAGCCAGTAGTCATAAACCCGGGCGGAATGGGCCACCCCCGTGTTGACCTCGGGCGGCAGCCAGTCCGGGTCGTCCGGGTCGGCCGCCACCGGGATGGGCACGTCGGGGCTGGTAGCTTCCGGCATTGTCGTCACGCCCCCATGGGAGAAGGGTACCCTGGCCTCGATCGCGGGACTCTGGCCCCGACCGCAGGACCAGCTTAGCCTCCTGGACTCGCGCGTTACCGGCATTCCTGGGCGAGCTGGGCACGCTTGCGTGACTGATGAGGTGTCCCATTTGCAACCTTCGCCACATTGCCACCGCGACCGCTTTCCACTCGATGTGACACCGGTGCCCGCGAGCGTTCTGTACTCGATGCGACATCGGTGTCGCGACCGTTTTGTACTCGATGTGACATCGGTGTCGCGAGCGTTTTGTGCTCGATGTGACATCGGTGCCGTGAGCGTTCTGTACTCGATGTGACATCGGTGCCGTGAGCGTTTTGTACTCGATGTGACATTGGTGTCGCTATTGCGAGGGTGATGACGCACTGCTGACTATTGGCGACGTCGGTCATGCGTCCTTGGTGCTGTCAGGAAGCGCGGGCGGCCCACGCTTGCAGCCCCTCGTCGGTGAGCAGCTTGCCGAAGGCCTCGTCGGCCGCGCCGAGGAGGGGCCCGTCCGCGCCCAGCCGGGCCGCGGCGATGGGTGGCGGCGGCACCACCCGGAACGCCATCAAGCCGCCGTGGTCATCCGCGAGGTAGCCCGCCGCATCCTGGCGGACGAGACGGGCAAGGTGACGTGCGCCACCGATGCGGCGCGGCTGAACCGGGAACAGATTCCGACTCCGCCGGACCGTCGCGCGCAGCTGTGTGCCCGACCGGTGAAAGGCCACATGTGGACCGCGAAGACCGTCAAGCACGTTCTTACCAGCGAGGCCGCGCTGGGCTTCCTGAGGGCGCGCGGACTCGAACGTCTACGGGTGCGCCGCGCGGCTGCGCGGTATCCCTGCCTCCGCCGGCTGTAAGCCGGCCCCGGCCACCGGGGTAGCCGCGCTGGACGCCAAGGTCCGGGAATGGTTCCTGGCACGGTACGGAGCGGGGGAGGTCATGCGGAGGATCTACGATCCGGGCACTGGCCACGCGGCGGAGATCGCGGAGCTTGAGGTCGCGCGCAGACGGCTGCGGGATGACCGGAACGTCGGCTTGTACGACTCGGCCGAGGACGCGGAATGATACAGGAAGGAATACAAGCGGCTCGGGGATGAGATAGCGACGCGCAAGGCGCTTCCGGAGCGGAAACCAGGAATCCGTACGGTGCCCACAGGCCGTACCGTCGCCCAGGAATGGGACAAGGCGGATGACGCGCGCCGACGGGAAATGCTCGCAGAGTTTGAGGTCCGCGTGGTGCTGCACCCGACCGGGTACGCGCCGCGCGTGGCGATTACCGGAATGGAGATAATCCCGGCCTAGCAGGGCTTCCTCCGATTGGAGGAGCAGGCCAACCCCGAGGGCGCGATCTGCGTGATCACCGACAACCTCTCCAGCCACGACAGCAAGAGCACCCTAACCTGGCTGGAAGACCATCCCCGCATGCGCCACGCCTTCATCCCCAAGGGTGCCTGCTGGCTAAACCCGCAGGAAGGCTGGTGGCGGATCTTCCGCAAGAGCGCCCTGGCCGGCCAGACCCTCGCCGACCTCGACGAGATCGCGCACGCCACCCAGGTGGCCACCGCCCGGCTCAACGCCCGCGCCGGCCCTGGATCTGGGGACGACCCCAGCCCAAGCACCGCTCCTACCGCCGCCGCTTTGTATACATCCTTTAAACGAACGTGGCACTAGCTAGGCAAGCTGACCATGCGAATTTCACCGATTGATCGTGGCGTTGTCCCCGGTAACGGCGATCCCGGTGATTGTCTGTCAGCTACCGATCGCTCCCTGCTGCTGTCAGGCTTACCCCGCCCTGGCTACGTAGTTTGCTCGTTGAGCGATCGTAGATCAAACGCCTATTCCTCGCCAGTTTACTCATGGAAGAGCGTTGGTACGCTCAACTATTCTTCGGAGGTATCTGTAGTGACTCTCATCCCGGCGAGACCGCGGGCCGGGACGCGCAAGGCATCGCTCAAGGCCGGAGTCGCCGGCGCGCTCGGCGCCTTCGCCGCACTGGCCCTGTCATGGCGGGGCCGCAGATCGATCTTCATCCGGCCGGGCTTCCCGGCGTCATCGAGGAGTTGAGTCATGAACTGGCACTCCAGGCGTGGGCGTATTCGTCTGATGCTCACTGCCTTGCTCACGGCCCTTGCCATCTGCCTCCCTGCTGGGGCAGCCTTGGCGGCGGGCCCTCCCAACGAGTCCTCCCTCTGGACAGCGGAGATGACCACCAACGGGATGGTTCAAACTCCGAACGCGCCTGCCGAGGCATATAACGGCAGTAACCTGATGGAGGTCTGGCGCGGCAATGACAATCACCTCTACCTTTCCCTCAACCACGGCCCTGACATCCGGTTCGGTACTGACACGCAGGGCATAACCAACACGCTCGCCGCTCCCCGGGTCGTCACGTACGGACCGAGCAACTGGGCGGTGTTCCATACCGGGGTCGACGGCCAGATCTACTGGATGGAACTCGACCTCGCAGTGGTACAGGCGGCCGCGAGCCAGGGCTACATCGTCCCAGCCTGGAATGCGCTTCCGGACACTACGACTGTTCCTACCCTGTCTCCGGATGTGGCGACCGCGGGACCGGGGAGTTACACCATGCTGGTGACATACCGTAGCTCCACCAACGACAACCAGCTCTACTCCCAGTGGTTCGGCGGCTATAATGTTGGGACTAATGGGTGGCTTTCTCCGGAGGCCATACCGGACGCGTTCTCTGAGTCAACGCCCGCAATCGTGTGGAACCAAGCTCTTAACTTCTTCGTCCTGTTCTTTCGCGGCACCGATAACGGCCTGTATTACACTGACCAGAACTACGGCGGACCGTGGTCGCCCGTCATGGGGATCGACCACACCCCAAACATCGGTAGCGGTCCGTCTGTGATGGCGCTCTCGAACGGGGACATGCAGATAGCCATGCGCGACATCTACGGCAGCCTCTGGTACATCGAGTACTACACGGCCACCAGCTCCTTCACGGTCCCCACGCAGGACAGCACCCACACCAACATCAATACTCCGCCGCAGCTCGTGGGGAGGCAGGGCAATGCGATTTGGACGCTGGTGTCCTATCTGGGCTACGCCTACTGGAAGTTGTCCATGAAGGAAAATAGCTTGCCGTCCGATCATCTGACGACAGGCGACGTATCGGCGGAGCGCGCCGCTTTCGAGCGGGCTGGCACTTCCGCGGCGACCCGCTAACGCGTAACAGCCCGGCTGGGGATAACCCCAGCCGGGCGCCTTCGCTGCTATGCGGTGTTATCCGCAGGTGTGAGAAGGACGCGGGCGGGGCGCGACGGTGCCGGTCTGTCAGCGGCCAAACAGCAGCCCACCGCCGCGAAGCACTGGAGCCGGAAGTCAGCGTCCGGGCGCTCTATCAGGCACGGCAGTTGTAGATCGGTTTAGCCTCCTGGACTTGCGCGTTATCGGCATTCCTGGGTGAGCTGGGCACGCTTGCGTGACTGATGAGGTGTCCCATTTGCAACCTTCGCCACATTGCCACCGCGACCGTTCTATACTCGATGTGACATCACTGCCGCGACCGTTTTGTACTCGATGTGACATCGGTGTCGCTATTGCGAGGGTGATGACGCATTGCTGACTATTGGCGACGTCGGCTATGCGCCCTTGGTGCTGTCAGGAAGCGCGGGCGGCCCACGCTTGCAGCCCCTCGTCGGTGAGCACCTTGCCGAAGGCCTCGTCGGCCGCGCCGAGGAGGGGCCCGTCCGCGCCCAGCCGGGCTGCGGCGATGGGTGGCGGCGGCACCACCCGGAACGCCATCAAGCCGCCGTGGTAGGCGGTGGTGATCTCACTCGCGGCCAGGCTGAGCAGGTCTGGGCCGAGGCCGCCGACCACCACAAGGTGCGGGTCCATCCCGTTCACCAGGCCAGCGACGCCTCGCCCGATCGACGTGCCCGCGGCCTGGAGCGCGGCCAGCGCACCGGCATCGCCGGCCCGTGCGGACGCGACCAGCTGACGCAGCACGCCGTCGCCGCCGGCGGTGCCGACGGGCAGGAAGCGGGCCAGTGCCTGACCGTCGAGAGTGGTATTCCAGCAGCCGGTCGCGCCGCAGGGGCAGCGCCGGCCCGGATCGCCGAACGGCATGTGCCCGAACTCCCCGGCGGCCCCGGTCGCCCCCATGACTGCCCGCCCGGCTTCCACGACTGCCCCGCCGAGGCCCCCGGCGACATGCAGGTACAGCATCGTGCCCGAGCCGAAGCCGGGGGCGCGCCGCGACTCCGCCACGCCGGCCAGGGTCGCGTCGTTGCCGACGACGAGCTCGCTGCCCGGCTCGTAGTGCGGCCACAGCCTCGACAGGTCCACCTCGTGCCAGGAGAGGCCGGGGGCGAGCACCAGCCGGCTGCCGGCCACCGTGCCCGGTACGGCCACCGCCGCTGCCCGCACCCGCGCGCCGAACCGGTCGCGAATCCGCTCTAGCTCCGCGGTAACCGCGCCAAGTACGTGGTCCTGGACGCCGTCGTGCGCGCAGACGGTCGAGGCCATCATGATCCCGCCAAGCTCGACCGCGGTGACCCGCCAGGTCTCCTGCCCGATAGCGGCCGCGGCCACCAGCGGCCCGTGCGGATGCGCGCCGAGCACCGCGGTGGGCCTGCCGCGCCGGCCGGTGGCCGGCGCGGGGCGCTCAGCGACGAGTTCCGCGGCGACCAGCCGGGCTACCGTCTCCGCCGCGAATCCGCTTGGTATCCCGATCTCGGCGGCCGCCTGGGCGCGGGTTATGCCGGGCTGGCCGTGGACCGTGCGAAGCACGGCGGCCTGCGCCGACGTCCGGAACTCTGCCTTCATCCCATCATTATACTCGTTTAGCAATGATAATATGGAAATATCCTTGTCAAACGAGCAAACCGCAAGGGAGCCTGCGCCGATGGTTGAGAACGCGGTGAGCGATCGGGCGGAGCCCGCAATCGCCGGCGCGCGGTCAGGCCTGCTCATCCTGTCGCTGTCGGTGTTCGCGGCCGTGACGACGGAGATGGCCCCGGTCGGGCTGCTGCCCGCCATCGGCCAGGCGTTCGGCGTGGCCGAGTCGACGGCAGGCCTCCTGGTCAGCCTGTACGCGGTGCTGGTAGCGGCCCTGGCGGTCCCGCTCACCCTGGCCACCAAGCGCATACCGGGCAAGCGCCTCCTGCTCGCGGCCATGAGCGGCTACGCGCTGAGCAACGTGATCTCGGCGCTGGCGCCGAGCCTGGCGGTGCTGGCCGTCGGGCGGGCCGTCGGGGGAGTGACGCACGCGCTGTTCTTCTCCGTCTTCATCGGCTATGTCACCCGGCTGGTCCCGCCCGCCCAGACCGGACGGGCGCTGGCGCTTGCCTCCGCCGGCGTGTCGGCGGGCTTCGTCCTCGGCGTCCCGCTCGCGACGGCGCTGGGAAGCGCCGCTGGCTGGCGCACCGCATTCGCCGCGCTGGCCGCACTGATGGCCGTCGTGGTCGTCCTGGTCGCCGCCGTGCTGCCGGACGTGCGGTCACAGGCCGATGAGCGCCGCCCCGCACCCGGACGCCGGCGCCAGATGTTCATCGTCGTCGGTTCCAACACCCTGGCCCTGCTGGGTCATTACACGCTCTACACCTACGTGAGCGTCCTGGTGCTGCGCTCAGGCGCATCGGTCCCGGCGGTCGGTCCGGTACTCCTGGTGTTCGGCGTCTTCGGGCTGATCGGCCTCTGGCAGGCCGGCCCGCGACTCGACCGTCACCTGCGGAGCAGCGCGCTGGTGATCCTCGCGATCCTGAGCGCGGGACTCGCGGCGGCCGGGGCGGGCTTTCCCGTGCTGGCGCTGGTGATCGTGGCCGGCGCCGTCTGGAACGGCGCCTTCGGTGCCGTGCCGTCCGTTTTCCAGACGGCGGCAGTCCGCACGCAGGCCACGTCGCCGGAGCTGGCCGGGGCATGGATCAACGCTTCCTCCAACGCCGGCATCGCCGCCGGGGCGGCCCTGGGCGGGGCTGTCCTGGCCACTGCCGGCATCCGTGAAGTCGCCTGGCTAGCCGCGGCTCTTGTCATCACGGCCCTCCTGGTGGTGCTTCGAGCCCGCCACGCGCTCGGCAAGGCACCAGGATCAGACCGCGAAGCGACCGCCAGGCCGGCTGGCCCGCCGAGTCAGCCGGGCGCGGACAGCGCCACCGGGGCACTTGAATCGGCTGCGCCTGAGTAAGAGACTGAAACGACGCTGTGGTTGGGGCGCGGCCGGGTGATGCGCTGACCGGGGGTGATCCGAGGCGATGGCGGAGCCGACGACGGTGATCAGGACCGCGATCCGGGTCGAGGGGATCGTGCAGGGCGTCGGCTTCCGCCCGTTCGTCCACGCGCTGGCGACCGGCCTCGGGCTGGCCGGGATCGTTGGCAACGACGTTGACGGCGTGTTCATCGAGGTCGAGGGAACGCCGGACGTCACCAGGGAGTTCCTGCTGCGGCTGGAGCGGGACCCGCCGCCGCTAGCCAGGATCGAGCGGGTGCGGGCCACGCCGGTCCGGCCGACCGGCTCGGCGTCCTTCACCATCGCCGCCAGCGGCGCGGACGGGCAGCGCCGGACGCTGATCGCGGCGGACACCGCGACGTGCCCCGACTGCCTGCGCGAGCTTTGCGATCCGGCCGACCGGCGGTTCGGGTACGCGTTCATCAACTGCACCAACTGCGGGCCGAGATTCACCATCGTCCGCGACGTTCCCTATGACCGGGCCACGACCACGATGGCCCGCTTCCCGATGTGCGGCCGGTGTGCCGCCGAGTACCACGATCCCGCCGACCGCCGCTTTCACGCGCAGCCCACCTGCTGCCCGGACTGCGGCCCTCGGCTGGAACTGACCGGCCCCACGGGTGCCCGCCTTGCCGGTGATCCCATCGCCGCCGCGGCCGCGCTGCTGCGGCAAGGCGACGTGCTGGCGGTGAAGGGCCTTGGCGGCTATCACCTCGCGGTGGACGCGTCCTGCGAGCGGGCCGCCGCGACGCTGCGCGCCCGCAAGCATCGCGAGGACAAGCCGTTCGCGGTGCTGGCCGAGGACCTGGCGGCCGCCCGCCGGCTGTGCCGGGTCGAGGACGGGGCGGCGGCCCTGCTGACCAGCCCGGCCCGGCCCATCGTGCTGCTGCCGCGGCTGCCGGGCGCGGCCGTGGCCGCGGCGGTCGCGCCGGGTAGCCAGCAGCTCGGGATCATGCTGCCCTACACCCCCTTGCATCACCTGCTGCTACGGGCCGTGGGGCGCCCGATCGTGCTGACCAGCGGGAACGTCTCGGACGAGCCGATCGCCTACCGGGATGACGAGGCGATGGGCGCCCTCGGCGCGATCGCGGACGCGTTCCTCACCCATGACCGAGCCATCCACATCAGGACGGACGACTCGGTGACCCGCGTGCTGCGCGGCCGGCCGATGGTGCTGCGGCGCTCCCGGGGATACGTGCCCGAACCGCTCACCGTGCGGCCCGAGTTCCCTCGCGCCGTGCTGGCCTGCGGTGCGGAGCTGAAGAACACGTTCTGCCTGGCCCGCGGGCATCACGCGTTCGTGTCACAGCACATCGGCGACCTGGGGAACGCCGAGACCCTGCGCTCCTTCACCGAGGGCATTGAGCATTTCCTGCGGCTGTTCGACCTGGACCCGCAGGTGGTGGCCTACGACCTGCACCCGGAGTACCTGTCAACCAAGTACGCGCTTGAACGTGACCAGGCTGACCTGGCCGGGGTGCAGCACCATCACGCGCATATCGCGTCCTGCCTGGCCGACAACGGCACCGAAGGGCCGGTGATAGGGGTCGCGTTCGACGGCACGGGCTACGGCACCGACGGCACGATCTGGGGTGGTGAGTTCCTGGTCGCGGACCTGGCCAGCTTCCAGCGCGGCGGGCACCTGGCCCCGGTGCCGATGCCGGGCGGCCAGGCCGCCATCAGGGAGCCGTGGCGGATGGCGGCGGCCTACCTGGAGGCGGCCTGCCCTGGCTCCGGTGGCGACGACGGCCAGCTCGACGTGCTGCGGCGCAATGCCGGCCGGTGGGCGGCGGTGGTCTCCCTGGCCAGGCGGGGCGTCAACTCCCCGGCTACCTCAAGCGCCGGCCGGCTGTTCGACGCCGTCGCCGCCATCCTCGGCCTGCGCGACGTGATCAGCTACGAGGGGCAGGCCGCCATCGAGCTCGAGCAGCTCGCCGGGCTGGCGAGCTCGGCGGCGGGCCACCATGGCGCCCGCGGAAAGGGTGGCTACCGAGCGGGCATCGACCCGCGCACGCCGTTCCTTGTCCGCGGGGCCGACCTGGTGCGGGCGGTCGCCGATGACCTGGCCGCAGGAATCCCGCGTCCGGTCATCGCGGCCCGCTTCCACGACGGCGTGGCCGCGCTGATCGAGGAGGGCTGCCTGCTGCTGCGGGAGCGGCACGGGCTCAACGCGGTGGCCCTGTCCGGTGGCGTGTTCCAGAACCTGCTGCTGCTGCGGGCGGCGGTGGCCCGGCTGGAGGGGCGCGGGTTCACCGTCCTGGTGCACTCGCGCGTCCCCTGCAACGACGGCGGCATCAGCCTCGGCCAGGCCGTGGTCGCCGCGGCGAGGGACCGGGCGGCAAGCGGCGGGCTAGCCGGCTTAGCAGATCCGGGGGAGCGGGTCGCCGACCAGCAGGTCAACGATCCTGGTGCCGCCGAACGCCGTCCGCAGCCGGACCATGCCCGGTTGCTGTTCGGTCACCAGTCCGATGGCCGCCGCCTGCTCGCCCAGCGGGTGCGCGCGAAGCGCGGCGACCGCGCGATCGGAGTCGGCCCCAGGCACCACGGCGACCAGGCGTCCCTCGCAGGCCACGTACATCGGGTCGATCCCCAGCAGCTCGCAGGCGCCGCGGACCTCGGCCCGCACCGGGATGTCGTCCTCGACCGCGAGCACGCCCACGTCGGCGGCCCGGGCGATCTCGTTGAGTATGGTGGCCACACCGCCCCTGGTGGCGTCGCGCATCGCCCGCGTACCGGGCACCGCGTCAAGCAGGGCCGCCACCAGCCCGTTCAGCGGGGCGGTGTCCGAGCGGACGTCGGCCTCGATGTCCAGCTCGCCGCGGGCCAGCATGATCGTTATCCCGTGATCGCCGATCGGCCCGGAGACGATGATGGCGTCGCCCGGCCGCGCCCTGGCCACGCCCAGGGCAGCGTCGCGCTCGATGAGGCCCACCCCGGCGGTGCTGATGTAGCAGCCGTCGGCCTTGCCCTTCTGCACCACCTTGGTGTCGCCGGTGACCACGCTGACCCCGGCCGCCGCCGCGGCGTCGCGCATGGACGCTGCGACCCGGGTGAGGTCGGCGACGGGAAAGCCTTCCTCCAGGATGAAGCCGGCCGACAGGTACAGCGGCGTGGCGCCGGCCACGGACAGGTCATTGACGGTGCCGTTGACCGCGAGGTCGCCGATGTCGCCGCCCGGAAAGAACAGCGGCGAGACCACGTAGGAATCGGTGGTGAGGGCCAGCCGCGCTCCGCCGAGGCGCAGCCGGGCCGAGTCCTCGAGCTCCTCGAGCAGCGGGTTGCGGAACGCGTCGAGGAAGATCGCCTCGATCAGCGTCTGGGTCGCCTTGCCCCCCGATCCGTGCGACATCGTGATCCGCTCTTCCCTGACCCGGGGACGCGCCCGGCGGGCACGGTCGATCCGGTCGAGCACCTTCTGCTCGCGGTCGGCCAGCGGACGCCCGGCCGAGTCCACCTGGCCCGTGGTCACGACCGGGTCACCTGCGCCTCGGCGACCCGGTGCCGGGTCATCCGGCCGTAGTTGTAGTACGCCGCGCAGGCGCCCTCCGGCGACACCATGCAGGTGCCGATCGGCGTTTCCGGCGTGCACGCGGTGCCGAAGACCTTGCACTCCCACGGCTTGAGCACGCCCTTGAGCACTTCGCCGCACTGGCACGCCTTGGGATCGGCGACCCGCACCCCCGGCACCTGGAAGCTCAGCTCGGCGTCGAATGCCGCGTACTTCTCCCTGACCCGCAGCGCCGAGTGCGAGATGAAGCCGAGGCCGCGCCACTCGAAGTAGGGCCGAAGCTCCATCGTCTCACCGATGGCCGCCAGGGCCACCGGGTTGCCGTCCCAGGGCACCACCCGGGAATACTGGTTCTCCACCGCGCAGCGGCTCTCGGACAGCTGGAGCATGAGCATGTAGATGGACCCGAGGATGTCTAGCGGCTCGAAGCCGGCCACCACGACCGGCTTGCCGTAATCGCGGGCGATGAACTCATACGGGCGGCAGCCGATCACGGTGGACACGTGGCCGGGCCCGATGAAGCCGTCCAGCCTCAGGTCGGGCGAGTCCAGGATGGCCTTGATCGCCGGAACGATAGTGACGTGGTTGCAGAACACCGAGAAGTTCTCCAGGCCCTCCGCCGCTGCTCGCAGCATGGTCATCGCGGTGGACGGGGCGGTGGTCTCGAACCCGATGGCCATGAACACCACCCGCTTATCCGGGTTCTGCCGGGCGATCTTCAGTGAGTCAAGCGGCGAGTACACCATGCGGATGTCGGTGCCCTGGGCCTTGGCGTCGAAGAACGACCCGTGGCTGCCCGGCACCCGCATCATGTCGCCGAACGAGGTCATGATCACGTCCGGTTGCGCCGCCAGGTGAATCGCGTCGTCCACCCGGCCCATCGGGATCACGCACACGGGGCAGCCCGGTCCATGCACCAGGGTGATCGACTCGGGCAGGTAGTCCTCCAGGCCGTGCTTGTAGATCGTGTGGGTGTGCCCGCCGCACACCTCCATGAACTTGTACTGACGGCCAGGCTCGCACAGGGCCGCGATCCTGGCGGCCAGCGCGTGCGCCTTGTCGGCTTCACGAAATTCGTCGACGAACCGCATTGTCCGCACGCTCCCTTACTCGATCAGTGAATCGCGCAGCGCGGCGATCTCATCCTCGTAGGCCTGCCCGATGCCCTCGAGGAACTCCATCGCCGCGGCCGCCTCGGCCTCGTCGATCTTGGACAGCGCGAAGCCGACGTGAATCAGCACCCATTCACCGGGCTTCGGCGGGTCGTCGGCCAGCAGGCCCACGTTGATGAGCCGGCGGACGCCGCTCACGTTCACCTTGGCCAGGTCGGGCTGCTCTGGATGCAGCTCGATCACCTCACCGGGTATGCCGAGGCACATCGGACGCCTCCCGTCTTTGGTGGCACTGTTCTTCGTGGCCCTGTTCCTGGTCACCAAGCGCGGCGAGCGTAAGCTCCCACAGCACCTGGTAGATCGTGGTCTGCGCCTCCTGGATGCGGTGCACGGAGGCCGACGGGGCGACAAACAGGTGGTCGATCGTGTCCAGCTCGGCCATCTTCCCGCCGTCGTAGCCCGCCAGCCCGATGGTGAGCACCCCGCGCCGGCTCGCCTCGTCGAAGGCGCGCAGCAGGTTGGCCGAGTTGCCGCTGGTGGACAGGCCAACCGCGATGTCGTCCCGGCGGCAGAACGCGGCCAGCTGCCGGGCGAACATCACCTCCACGCCGATGTCGTTGCCCAGCGCGGTCAGCACCGACGTGTCGCTGGCCAGCCCGAGCGCCGGGAGCGGACGGGCGCCGCCACCGGGGCTGAGGAACAAGGTGGCGAGCTGGGCGGCGTCGCTGGCGCTGCCGCCGTTGCCGAAGGCGAACAGCCGCCCGCCCGCGGCGAACCTGGCCGCGGCCTGCCGGGCGCAGTCCGCCAGCCGGGCGCCGTCCCGCTCGGCGATGACCGCGCGCAGCTGCGTGATCTCGCTGGCCTTGGCCACGGTGGAGGCGGCTACCTCCGCCAGCACGGCGGGCAGGTCGCCCGCCTGCGGGTACAGGAAGGGGTAGAGCGACTCAACGGTCCCGCTAGGCTCCGCACCCGGTCGCGCCTGGCCAGCGCCATCGGCATCGCGTCCGTGCTGGCTCGTCACTGGGCACCTGCCACGACCGCGATGGCCTCCCCGGCGTGGACCAGGATGGTGTCGCCTGGCCCGGCGGTCACCAGGGCGACGCTGACCTCCTCCTCGCCCTGGCCGGTGTCGACCACGGCCAGGTGGTCAGCAAGCAGTCGTAGCACCCGCACCTCGACCGCCGTATCCGAGCAGGTGATGCACACGTCGCCGTGGCAGTGGGGCTGGCTCATGTGACCACCCCAGGTGACAGCACCCCTGGCTGCTCAAGGAAGACGTGCACCAGCTCCCAGAGGATGTGATAGGTCGTCACGTGTACCTCCTTGACTATGCGGGGGTCATCGCTCGCCGCGACCAGCACGTGATCCGCCAGCCTGGCCGCGGCTATCAGCCCGCCGTCGGCCCCGCCGACCAGGCCTACCGTCAGCAGTCCCTGGTCCCTGGCCACCTCGAGCCCGGCCAGCACGCTGGCGGTGTCACCGTCGGCGGAGATTCCCAGGGCGATGTCGGCTGGGTCGGCCAGGTAGCGCAGCTGGTGCGCGAAGATCTCCTTGATGCCCGCGTTCTCGGCGATTCCGGTGACCGTGGCCGCGTCGGTGGTCAGGGAGATCGCGGGCAGCGCGCGCTTGCCCACGATGACCGGGTGGACGAACTCCACCGCGACGTGCTGTGCGTCCGTGCTCGCGCCGCCCGAGCCGAAGGCTATGAGCTTCCCGCCCTGGTGGAAGCGCAGGGCCATGGCGTGGCAGGCCGCCGCGACCGCCTCCGCTTGTCTCGCGAGGTGCCGGGTCCCCTCTTCCCGCCGCTGGAACCGGCGGGCGGCCTCGGCGCCGTCGCTGGCGGCATAGCGCACTGATTCGAGTACCAGCTCGTCACCGCCGCCCAGTTCGACGTTGACGCTCTCGCACTTCCCGCAGACCCCGATGAGGTCGAAGCTCTCGCCAGTGGCGCCGCAGTCGCGGCAGGTGACTGCGGCGGGAACGGTGACGACTTCCACCGTCGCGCCCGCCGCCTCGGTGCCTGCCGCCACGACGCTGAATGCCTGCGCCATCGAGGGGGCGTCGACCGCGTGGCGCACCCCGCAGCGCACCCGGATCCCGGCGACCTGCCGCCCTGCGGCTCGCTTGCGCACCGCGTCAAGTACGCCCTCGCACAGCCCGAACTCGTGCATCATGCCCTCCGCGTCGTCAGGCCGCCCAGGCGCGCTGCTCCTGGCGGCGCTCGATGAAGTGCTCGACGGCGTCCCTGATGATGTCGGCGCGGATGCTGCCCCGACTACGCTGCATCCGCCCGATGACGGGGGCGGCTGCCTCCAGCGCGGTCAGGCCGTCCCTGAGCAGCCGCTTGGATTCCGGTGACTCCCAGATCGCCCGGGCCGAGTCGATGGCGCGCTGGAGGCCTTCTCTTCCGTGGCGCGTACCCACCCAGTAGCCGGCCGCGAAACCGATGACGACTTCCATGTCGGCTACATCTCCCTGATTTCCAGGTAGCGCCTGATATCCGGCAGCGACTCAACCACCATGACGAGCACCGCCGCGAGGACCGCGGCCCTAATCAGCCTGGTCAGCATCTTGTGGCTCTCCTTCCATTGATGCCTTGCCAGCGAGAATCTCCTCCACCGCACGCACCGCGTGCGGCAACGCAGCCTTAACCGGGTCCGACAGTCCCATGCCCGCGCTGACGTCGGCAGGCTCGCACGCGACAACCAGGCACCGCCCCGGACGCCCGCCCATCGCGGCGAGCATCGCAAAGATCGCGTCGGGGGAGAGGCTATGGGCGTCGACGAGCGCGGCCTGGTCGGTCGCGGGATGATCGGCCGGGTCAACCTCGAGGACGGTGACCGTGCCCGGGGCCTGCCCGCGCGGCGAGGCGTCGATGAGCACGAACAGGTCGCAGCCGTTAAGCAGCTCGTAGACCAGGTGCACGCCGCGGATGCCGAAGTCGGCGATCTCCACGCCGTCCGGGCGGGGCCGGGCCGCGAGCAGCCGGGCCACCTCAACCCCGAACGCGTCGTCGCCAAGGAAGACGTTGCCGGTGCCGGCCACCAGCGTCCGCCCGGTCACGGCTCGACCTCATCGGGGGCGAAGTAAAGGAACCGGCCGTGGGCGGCGCGCAATTCCGGGTCGGGGTCATCGGCCAGCGAGACCGCGAGGTACGGGGTGTCGTCCACGTCGAGCAAGACCGCTTCCACGACCGCGGGCCGGCCGACCAGGAACATGTCCTGGGCGTCGGCCCGGCGCAGGCCCGGTCGCAGCGTGACGCGGCTGCCCCGCGTGATTCGCTGGCCCCCGATGATCACGGCGTCGGTGTCGGGCGACACCGACGCGTCGGCGGCCGGGTCCCACCAGGGGACCCCCGGCTGCTGCCCGGCGAGCGTGTCGCCGGGCGGCGCGGCGGCCGGCTCCCTCGGCCCGTCAGGCCGGCGGATCGTGCCGTGCATGCGCTCGAAGGCCGGCCGGTCCAGCGCCTCCACCCGGTCGATGAGCGCCGCCGCCCGCGGGTCCGTGACCCTGGCCTCCTGCTTCTCGGCATCGGAGAGCGCGAGCGTGCGCAGCGTCAGGATCTCGTCGATCTCGGTCCCGTCGTACAGCTCGCCGGGGCTCTCCGGCGCGAGCTCGGGGTGGTCATACAGGATGATGGGCCCCGATAGCATGACGTCCCTGCCGCCGCCCGGGCCGGCGAGAACCGGCCAGCACCCCACGTTCTGGCACGCCTCGACCTCGGCCCTGGCCCACTGCGGCGGATCGGTCATCGAGATGAACCCACCGTCGGCCACGGCGAGGATCGTGTGGGTGGCGACGAGCGCCCACGGTAGCGCCTGGTCCCGGCGGGCCGGCGGGCCGGCCGGCGCGCTCAGGTTCTCCACCCTGACCGCTAGCCGCAGCGCCCGCCACGGGCCGTCCACGCCGGCCACCATGACGAGTACCTTCCCGGCTAGTGGCTCGCGCCGCCTGGTGACGTGCCCGGCCAGTGCGCCGCTGGCGTCGTGCACGGGCTCGATGTCCGCACCGCCGGCGATGGCGAAGTCCACGGCGTGGCCGCCGCTGAACAGCTCGTCGGGGCCGACCTCGACCTGTACCTCCCGCTCGACCGCCTCGTCCCAGCAGGGGCCGGCGATGTCGCGCAGCCCGGGCTCCACGATCCGCCGCTGCAGCTGCAGGAAGCGGACGACCACCTGCAGGGCCGGCTGGCCCGCGTGCTCCAGGACGCACTCGGTCCGGACGAAGTCGCGCTCTGACTCCTCGGCGGCCGCGTAAGCGGGCGGCATTACCACGCCGAATTGCCAGCGGCTCTGGTTCTTCTGCGCCGAGGCGCGGTAGGGGTACAGGACGTAGCCCTCGTACAAGACGGCGTCCGCGACGCGGCGGACCGAGTCTAGGGTCATGGCCTGGTCGCCTCCCCCTCGGCCAGCCCGGCCTGGGCCAGCAGCGCGCTGAGCGTCGCGTCCCAGGTGGGCAGGGCGTGCCTGGACTTGAACTCGGACAGGGCGTCCAGCGTCTGCCTGCTGCACCGCAGCCAGGCGCTGCCGGGGAAGTGCAGGTCGACAAGCTCGTGCCAGACGCTCACCGGCAGCCGGTAGGAGACCTCGGCGCTCCACGGCACGGGCTCCACGCGGAACCCGCTGCCCTGCTCGGTGAAGACGGTGCCGCTGAACAGCATGAGCAGCGGGATCGTGCCGTCGTCGAGGGCCTGCAGGTACCTGGCCGACGCCACCTCGAGATCGTAGGTACACGGCACCTGCAGGCTGACCTCGATGACCTCGCTGAACGCAGGCACCATCGTCGGCACGGTCGCGAGCTGGATCGGCTTGAGGGTGTCCGCCCAGCGGGAGGTGTCACCGAACAGGTCATGCAGTCGCCGGGCCTCGGCCGCCGAGTACCTGCGCCGCTGCGGCTCGACGCGGATCTGGCAGCGCAGCGCGATCGCGTGCACGCGGGCCTGGGTGCGCTCGGTGACGGTCAGCGCGAACGCCAGCGCCGGGGTGGCGGTGAAGCGTTCCGCGTTAGCGCCGGTGCAGGCAAAGGCCAGGTCGGTCATCTCATCGCTCCGCGTCCGCTGGCCTCAGCTCGACCGCCCGCCGCCGCAGCCCGCCGAGGAACTCCTCGATCGCGGCCCGCACCTCAGCTCCGCCATCGAAGCCCTGCCAGCGCAGCCGCAGCTCACCGACCAGCCCGTAGCACTCATCGACCGGGATGAGGAAGGCCTCGGCCTGGTCGCCCGCGCGGTTGACGAAGATGGCCTCCACGTCGGGCTTCATCGCCGCGAGCAGCGGATGGGTGGCGGCCAGCCGGTCCCAGGCCGCGAGGTCAAGCTCGCACTCGGTGGCGCCGCCCGGGCTCGGGTAGCCGGCCACCACCCGGCCGAGGGCCGAGTTACGGAAGAAGAACGCCATCGCGACCGGGATCGCCAGCTCGTTCCAGTCCTGGTCGGCGATGGGCCGGCCCGGGTCGTGGCAGACGCGCTCTGGCACCGCGCGGTACCGGCCGCCCGCGCTGCCCTCGTGCGTGAAAAGCAGGTAGCAGGCGCGACAGGCGCACAGCACCGAGCGCTGCTCGACGTCCACCACGTGCCCGTGCCGGCCGCCCAGCGTGTCCCGGCACATCTCGCAGCGCCCGGCGTCATGCCCGGAGTCCGGGCCCTCGCCGTGCACGCGAGCAGCCGCCCGTGTGGCGCCGGCTGCCGTGAACCGGCGGAGCCCGGCCGGGGCCGGGCCGGTCCCGCCCGGGCTGCTCACCCGGCCACCGCCGGACGCCGGCTGATCTGGAGCAGCGGGAGGCCAGGCGGCGGCGTGGCGTCGTCGACCTCGACGCCGGCCGTCTCCGGTGCCGCCGCCGCGACCGCCTCGGTGATGGCGGTGGTGACCTGGGCGGCCGACGACTGGCAGCCATGGCCGCCGCGCTCCAGGCGAAGCCGGACCGCGCCCTCGTCGCTCAGGCCGAGATAGGAGACGGTGGCCGGGAGGCGCAGCCGCTCAATCGCCAGCAGGACCCGGGCCCTGGTGTCGAGCGGATGCAGGTCGTGGACCAGCAGCAGGCCCTCCACCAGCGGGTCGGCGGCCAGCTCGGCCAGCAGCCTGCTCCCGGCCTCGTCCCGCCCCAGCAGGCCGGTCACCCGGCCAAGCGCGGCGCCGTACAGCTCTACCAGGCAGCTCACCAGCTCCTCGGCCGTCGCCGCGGTCCGTGGTCCGCACTGGGCGCGCAGCTCGGCGATCAGCGTCTCCACCCGCTCGCCGGCTGCCCGCACGTCGGGGTGCGCGGTCATGAGTTCTCCCCTCTGGCGCCCGCAAGGACGGTGTCACATTGCCAGCGTCACGCCCATCGGCGAATGCGCGGTCTTCAGCACCCGGCCGCCGCCCAGGTACATGTGCACCCCGCAGGGCAGGCACGGGTCGAAGCTGCGCACCGCCCGCATGATGTCGATGCCCTTGAAGTTGTCCGGCGTGTTCTCCTCGAAGATCGGGGTGTTCTGCACCGCGTCCTCGTACGGGCCCGGCGTGCCGTAGACGTCGCGGACGCTGCCGTTCCACGGGGTCGGCGGGTACGGGTGGTAGTTCGCGATCTTCCCGTCCCTGATCACCATGTGGTGCGAGAGCACGCCCCGGACCGCCTCGGTGAACCCGCAGCTGAACGCGTCCTTGGGTACGCTGAACGACTCCCACGTCTTGGTCCGTCCGGCGCGGATCTCGGCCAGCGCCTGCTCGACGAAGTACAGCCCGAGCGCGGCCGAGTAGGCCTGGAAGTAGGTCCTCGCCCGGTCCCGCTCGATCGCGTTCGACAGCGGCTTGCCCTCCTTGTCGACCGGGATCTTCCACTCGAACGTGGTCTCGGGGCGGGAGACGGTCCTGGGCAGGTTGATCTTCACGCTGTGGCCGGTGGACTGCACGTAGCCGCAGTCGACCAGGCCGGCCAGCGCGGTCGCCCACAGCCGGGCGATGGGACCGCCTCCGGTGTCAAGCGGCAGGTAGTCCTGCCCGTCGAACCAGCGGGGCGACATCGTCCAGCTGTACTTGTCGTCGAAGTCGCGCTTGGCGGGCCGCGGGATCGTGTGCTGGTTCCACGGGTGGCGGCGGTCGACCGGGTTGCCGAGCTCGTCGTGGGTGACGAACATCTCCCGGTCCTCCCAGTCCTCGTAGAACGAGTGGCCGAGCAGGATCCGGATCCCCAGGTTGATGTCGACCAGGCTGTTGGTGACGAGCCGGCCGTCAACGACGACGCCGGGCGTGACGAACATCTTGCGGCCCCAGTCGGCCATGTTCCGGTAGGTGAAGTCGCAGTACTCGGGGTTGTTCAGGCTGCCCCAGCAGCCGAGCAGCACCCGCCGCCTGCCGACTTCCTCGTAGCCGGGCAGCGCCTCGTAGAAGAAGTCGAACAGGTCATCGTGCATGGGCACGACCCGCTTCATGAACTCCACGTACCGCATGAGCCGGGTGAGGTAGTCGGTGAAGAGCTGGACCGTGGCGACCGTTCCCACTCCGCCGGGGTAGAGCGTGGAGGGGTGCACGTGGCGGCCCTCCATCAGGCAGAACATCTCGCGGGTGCTCCGGCTGACCTGGAGCGCCTCGCGGTAGAACTCGCCTTCCAGCGGGTTGAGCGAGCGCATGATGTCGCCGATGGTCCGGTACCCGTGGTCGGCCGCGTGCGGCGCCTCGGTCCGGTTGGCCTGCTCGAGGACGCCGGGGTTGGTCTCGGCCACCATCTTCTCGCAGAAGTCCACCCCGACCAGGTTCTCCTGGAAGATGTTGTGGTCGAACATGTACTCCGCGGCCTCGCCCAGGTTGATGATCCACTCGCCCAGGTGCGGCGGGCGGACCCCGTAGGC
>Ga0335075_10005409_pt1 | contig 19850 bp, 16 predicted proteins | sample Lox_Sample_24_FD_206723 | JGI IMG/M metagenome (GOLD analysis project Ga0335075, IMG submission 206723) | Soil microbial communities from Loxahatchee National Wildlife Refuge, Florida, United States - Lox_Sample_2.4 | ecosystem: Environmental > Terrestrial > Soil > Wetlands | place: USA...
CGGCGTGATCATGGCCAAGCCTACGACCCGCTCGCCGCAGCACCGCCTAACGGCCGCCGTGTCGGCCACACCGTCGAGGCCCACCTCCCCGAGCCGGCCGAGGGTGAACCCGGGTGGATCGAATCCTTACCTCATCAGGTCTCAGGGCTCTCCCCGAAGCGGTCTTTGGCTGCTAATCATGTGGGCGAGCGGCTCAGTGACAAACGCCATACTTCGAGTCCCGGCCCGTTGTCACCTCAGCCAGCGCCGAGGATACTCGACGAGAACGTCGCAGACGGCAGTGGTACTGCCGCGGTTACATTAATACAAATTAACCCGACAGGACAATATATCGGGGGCCAATATGTGGTTCCACGCGCGAAGCAGGAAGAAGCGGCGCTGAAGGAGGTGCCCGGCGTCATGATTCAGGGCGGGCCAATGAGGCCCATGATAGGACGCCCCGGTGATCCTTCCGTGACCCGCCAGCAAATTAAGCCTGGCACAGTCCGGCGGATTATCCCGTACGCCAAACCATATCGCTGGGGCCTGGCGCTGCTGCTGAGTGTTACCGCATTGGACGCGTTGATCACGGCCGTAAACCCATTGCTGCTCGGGTTCGTCATCGATGACGGCATCATTCCCCGTCGGGTGATGGTTGTGGCTGGATTGGCCCTGGCTGTCGCTCTGCTAGCGCTGGTGGATGCATTAGCGAACTACGTTCAGGCTCGATCGTCCTCCCAGATCGGGCAAGGGGTTATCTATGATCTGCGCACGAAAGTGTTCGCGCATGTGCAGCGGCAGCCGCTGGCGTTCTTCACGCGCTCGCAAACTGGCTCACTGGTTAGCAGGCTGAACACCGACGTTGTCGGGGCGCAGCAGGCAATCACGACACTGCTTTCCCAGACCGTTGACACGATCCTGACCTTGATTGTCGTGGTTGCAGCGATGTTCTACCTGTCCTGGCAGATCAGCGTCGTGACGTTGGCAACCGTTCCGTTTTTCCTCTTTCCCGGCAAAGTAATTGGCCGGAGGCTGCAGCGGCTCGCCAGGGAATCCATGCAGAACAACGCCACGATAGGCTCGCTGACCACCGAGCGGTTCAACGTAGGCGGAGCGATGCTAGCCAAGCTCTACGGGCGGCCGGACGAGGAGTCCGACATGTTCGCGACCCAGGCTGACCGGGTCCGCAACATCGGCGTAAAGACCGCCGTGACCGGACGGTCGTTCGGCATCATTATGAACTTGGTCGCCTCGCTGACCCTTGCGCTGGCGTATGGCCTCGGCGGCGCACTGGTTATCGGCCACGCTTTCAAGATCGGCTCCCTCGTGGCCTTGATCGCCCTGATTAGCCGGCTGTACGGCCCCATCAACCAGTTGTCCAACATGCAGATCAATGTCCTGACCGCGCTGGTCAGCTTTGACCGGGTGTTCGAGGTGCTGGACCTTAAACCGCTCGTAGCTGAGCGTGCCGGGGCCTCGGCGCTTGCTGCTACCGGCAATGGGACGGCACCGGAGGTCGAGTTCGACCGGGTCTCATTCCGGTACCCGACTGCCAGCGAGGTATCGCTTGCCTCGCTGGAGTCGATTGCGTTGCCCATGCCCGAGCGGGGCGACAACGAGTGGATCTTGCGAGAAGTGAGCTTCCGCGCCCCTGCCGGACAACTGACTGCGCTCGTCGGCCCGTCGGGGGCCGGGAAGACCACGATTACTCACCTGGTGCCCCGGTTCTACGACCCTGGCTCGGGGACCGTGCTGATCAACGGTCATGACATCCGTGACCTGACACTAAAGTCGCTGCATGACGCGGTCGGTGTGGTCCCCCAGGACGCGCACCTGTTCCATGACACGATCCGGGCCAACTTGCTGTACGCGCGGCCCGGCGCAGCCGAGCAGGAGCTGATTGAGGCATGTGAGGCGGCGCGGATCTGGGCCCTGATCGCGTCGCTTTCTGGTGGCCTCGACACGGTGGTGGGCGATCGCGGTTACCGGCTGTCGGGCGGTGAGAAGCAGCGGATCGCCCTGGCCAGGCTGCTGCTCAAGGCCCCGCCGGTCGTCGTCCTCGACGAGGCTACCGCGCATTTGGACTCGGAGTCGGAAGCGGCGATTCAGCGTGCGCTCAAGACCGCGCTCGCGGGCCGGACTTCCCTGGTGATCGCGCACCGGCTGTCGACGGTCCGCGAGGCCGACCAGATCCTGGTCATTGACGCGGGCCAGATCACTCAGCGCGGGACGCACGAGGAATTGCTGGCGGCGGGCGGGCTCTACGCGGACCTCTACCGCACTCAGTTTTCCCGGCAGGCAGCAAACGACAGGAACATCGCAGGCAGGTCTGGAGGGTAGCCAGCCAGAATCTCAGCGCTCGAAGCGCTGCCGGCCGCATGGTCAGTGTTCGCTGGCGCCGGAAGCTGGCGGTGCCACCGGATGCCGTTCGCCGGCTGATGGCGATGCCGTGGGCATTCGGATCAGCGATAGCAACGGCGAGGTCACGATAGTAGTGATCAGCGCCATAAGGACAAGGACGCTAAAGAGCCGCTGGTCGATGAGGCCAGCACTGAGCCCGACGTTGAGCGCGATGAGCTCAGTGAGCCCTCTGCTGTTCACGAGCGCTGCAACAGCGGCCGAAACCCGCGGGTCTAGGCCACCGATCCGGCAGGCCACATACGCCGGGCCGAGCTTGCCGACACTGGCGATGGCGCAGATGATCGCCAGGAGGATGAACGCAGTGCCACCAAGGTCTCCGACGTTCAAGGACACTCCCGTGACGACGAAGAACAGCGGCAGGAGCACCTGCCCAATCTCCTCCATGAGGCGCAGCACCTCGGCGTCTGGGGTGCCGTCCGTGCCCGGCATCGTGAGCCCGGCCAGGAATCCGCCGAACACCGGATGCAGACCCAGCGACGCGGTCACCCACGCACTGCCCAGCGCGAGCGCCAGGGCCACCGGCAGCTGGTTCGACAGCACGAAGCGGCGTCTGCTCATCCACCAGCGCAGTGCCGGGCGCACGGCCAGCAGCATGATCACCACGAAGCAGATGATCAGCAGCAGTGTCACCGGCCACGGCCGACCCGGCTTCTGCGCCGTGCCGACGAGCGCGACCGCTAGCACCAGCCATGCGGCCACGTCCATGATCCCCGCGGCCGACGCCGCCGTGACGCCAGCGATGCTCCCGGCGATGCCGCGCTCGCGCGCGATCGCCGCCAGTACCGGCAGGGCGGTGATTGACGTGGCCACGCCCATGAACAAGACAAAAGAACGGCTGATGTGCGGCTCACCCAGGGCAACGAAGCTTGACCGGAAGATCAGAGTTGCCCCGGCTCCCAGGCCCATCGGCACGAGCAGCGCGCTGGCGGCTACCAGCGGCACCGTCCGGCGTCGTCCCCGCAGCGACCTCCAGTCGAGTTCGTAGCCCACGGCGAACATGAAGATCACGACGGCAACCTGGGACAGCACCGTCAATGACGGCAGCGCCGCGTGCGGGAAAAGGCGGCTGGTCAGGTGGCCACGAAGGCGGCCCAGCACAGTCGGGCCAAGCAGGACACCCACCAGTATCTGGCCGACAACGGCTGGCTGCCCGCACCGCCGGGCGACCGCGCCGAGCAGCGACGAGACGACCAGCACCAGCCCAACATCGCCAATAACGTCAGCGATCAGGACATCCATTCTCGCCTCATCTCCTGACGGGCGGCCGCCCGGAGGGCCAGCCGGGAGTACGCCGGACCGGCCCTCTGCGCGTGAACGGTGCAGCGGCGGCAGGAACAGCCTGCAGCCGTCCCATGAATACTTTGCGGGAGAACAATCGTAAATAAGCAGCCACCGGGCTGCTAGTGTCAGTATCGTGCCGCGGTCAGGCTTCTCAAATTCTGGCCAGCCACGCGCCGATTGCCTCGCTCCCGCTCGCCGACCGCATTATGCTGTAGCAAACGCAAAGTCGCCGTCCCTTTTCGTTGGAGCGTAGCGACGGATCCCGCAGCGGCGCACGGACGGGGACTGCCAGTGAGTTCACGGTGTCATTGCGCAGCGCTCACCACTCGGCATAATAGTGGCGGAATGTACCCACAGCGGTATGGTGATGCCCGATGAGGCGCTCTTCATGATTTGGAAAACCGATCCCGGATTGGCGAGGCGATGGTCGCCTGTCGTGCTGCCTGTAAAGCCATCCAGAGTTCGGTAAGGGCAGAGGCTCTTTCTCTGCTGTTCGCATTGTTGCGACGAGCTTGACTCGGACCGGAAGCACCAGGCGTGTCCGGGGGAGGAGACTTATGCTCAGGCCTGACACGGCAAACATGGTGCGGGACCAGCGCATCGTCAGTGCGCGGCCGCTCATCTCACCGGCACTGCTACGCGAGGAACTGACTCTCACGGTCCGGCACGCGCGCCGAGTGCTGGCCGGGCGGCAGTCTGTCGGCGCGATCCTGAACGGCGCCGACGACCGGCTGCTTGTCATCGTCGGCCCGTGCTCGGTACACGATCCAGCCGCCGCGAAAGACTACGCGCAGCGGCTCGCCAAGCTGGCTGAATGCCTCGCCGACCAGCTGTGCGTCGTGATGCGTGTGTATTTCGAGAAACCACGTACGACGATTGGCTGGAAGGGCCTGATCAATGACCCGGGACTCGACGGAAGCTACGACGTCAACCGAGGTCTTCGCATGGCCCGCAAGCTGTTGCTCGACATCGTCGAGCTCGGCCTTCCGGTCGGCTGCGAATTCCTCGACCCCATCACTCCGCAATACATCGCCGACACGGTCAGCTGGGGGTCGATCGGGGCGCGGACTGCTCAGAGTCAGGTACATCGCCAGCTCTGCAGCGGGCTGTCGATGCCCGTAGGTGTCAAGAATTCCACCGAAGGTGACGTGCAGGCGGCCGTGGATGCGGCCGCAGCCGCGGCGGCCAGCCATGTGTTCGCAGGCATCACCGACGACGGCCTGGCCGCGATCCTCACCACGACCGGTAACCCTGACTGCCACGTGATCCTGCGCGGCAGTCAAGCAGGCCCCAACTACGACGCCGCCAACGTCACAGACGCCACGCAACGGCTGGCGAAGGCCGGCCAACAGCCACGGCTCATCGTGGATGCCAGCCACGGCAACAGCGGCAAGGACCATTGCCGGCAACCGGTGGTCGCCGCCGAAATCGCCGGGCGACTGGCCAGCGGAGAGCGCGGAGTAGTAGGCCTGATGCTGGAGAGTTTCTTGTCTTCCGGCCGCCAGCAGCTGATCCTGGGCGAGGCTGACCGGCTTGCGTATGGCTGCAGCGTCACTGATGCCTGCATCGATTGGGACACCACCGTGACGGTGCTCCGCACGCTGGCTCAGGCCGTGGATGCACGGCGCTCCGGAAACCATGGCACGAATGCCTATGGCCGCGCTGGCTGAGCAACACGCGGTGATCAGCCCTGCATCTGGGAGTAGGCGGCCGGGCGTAACGCTGAAGATCCATCCGATCACACAACGACATTCTGGGCGGCAACTCGCGTACCGCCCTCTCAGACTTGCCGCTTTGTCGCCCGTCTTGCCCCGGGTAAAGATGAGCTGCGTGCCGATTGCCCGCGCGACTGATGCGAAGCTGCTCGCGGTCAGTGATCTGCATGTCACTTATAGTAAAAACCGTGAGTTCGTGGAGAGCCTGCGGCCAGAGTCGGAATCAGACTGGCTGCTGGTCGCCGGTGACGTCGGCGAGATGGCCGCGGATATTGAGTGGGCGTTGCGCCTGCTCAGCCGGCGGTTCGCCACGGTTGTGTGGGCACCCGGCAATCACGAGCTGTGGACCTGCCGAGCGGATCCGGTACAGCTGCGCGGCGAGCCGCGGTACCTGCACTTGGTCCGGCTCTGCCGCAGGCTGGGCGTGGTCACCCCAGAGGATCCGTACCCGGTATGGGGCGGGCCAGGAGGGCCGGCCGTGATCGCGCCGTTGTTCCTGCTGTACGACTACTCGTTTGTCCCTTCCGGCGCGATGACGGCGGCTGACGGGCTCGCTCGCGCCTGCGAAGCAGGCGTGGTCTGCACCGACGAGATCCTGCTGCATCCGGACCCGTATCCAAGCCGGCAGGCATGGTGCCGGGCCCGGGTGGTGACAACCGAGCGTCGCCTGGCTGACTTGGATCCTCGTGTACCCACCGTCTTAATGAGCCATTTCCCGCTCATTCGGGAGCCCACCCTGCGCCTGCGTTACCCGGAGTTCGCAGCGTGGTGCGGCACTACCCGTACCTTCGATTGGCACGTCAGGTTCAATGCCACCGCTGTGGTGTATGGGCATCTGCACATTCCCCTGACGACCTGGCATGACGGAGTGCGGTTCGAGGAGGTCTCCCTCGGCTACCCGGAAGAACGGCAACAACGTGACGTCCCGGCGGTTGCCCTGCGCCAGATACTTCCGGCCGACGGGTCCTCGGGTGATTGAGGAGATCTTGCTGGCGCACCAAACCAGCTTTCCGCTGAGACGAGAAATATGACTAACATTGAGCGATACACTGGGGAAAAGGTCACCCGCAGCAGCCTGGTTTGGAAATCGGGTGGCGGGCCCGGCGGCGTTCAACTGATGCTGTACCGCAGTTGAACATCCGGATTGGCAAGCTGGCGAGGTCTGCCCACCGAGTAGCGTCAGCGCTGGCTCCCTCCACGGCCCATGGTCGCATCTTCAAAGCCGCCGGCCAGTCAACACTCCGTACGGGCTTGACACCATAGGCTCCGGACGTCGCCACGCTACTCACCTACTCGGAATCAGACCTGCCGTAATCCAAGAACAAATTTCGTCACCAGTGCGTCCTTGACCAAAACCTGACGTTGCTGTGACAGTTCGGTGTAAGGCATCGGTTTAAAGGAGGAGAATAGATTGAAGCTCATCGTCTCTCTCGTCGCCGTGGGAGCCGCTGCTGCGGCTACACTATCGCTTGCCGGGTCGGCAGGCGCATCAATGAGCCCTAATTGGGGCCACTCCTCCGCTGAGAACTTCGAGGTCGTTACTGTATCGACGGGCGCCCCACACCCGGAGAAAAGCGTGCCTATCATCGCCTACGGCGAGTTCGCCGCAGTTGGTTCCTTCCAACTAGGCCGCCAAACCACCAGCAAGATCATATTGCCAGGGGGAACGTTCACGGTCAGCTATCCTGGGGCCACCATAACGCACAGCATCAATCCCCGTACCTGCGCGGTTATGGAAAACGAGCGTGGTCCCATCGTTATTTCCCACGGCACCGGCAGTTACTCGGGGATCAGCGGCCGTGGGACATTCCAGTCTCGCAGCCTCGGCATCGCCTCCAAGACCAAGGGTCAGTGCAACCCAACGCATCCGGTTGCCCTTCAGCAGATCATGACGGCCCAGACGTGGGTGAAGTTCTGACCGAGCATCAGCCGAAACCGTAGACGTTTCACATAGTCGCGGGTCGTGTCGCTGACCCGGCCCGGCGGCATCCCATCCATCACGCTCCGGCCTCCGTGCTACCCGGCCGGAGCGTGATGCCTTGGGCGTTGAAGAAGAGGCCGCCGATGTTGACCAGCGCCCGGCCCGCACCCTCGACCTAGCGACCGGTGACCAGGCCCCCGAAGCTGCACAACGACCCGCGCGTCGTCATCGGCCTCAACGTTGCTCCAGACCGACGCCAGTTCCGCACCCGCGGCCGGTCAGCATCGCTCACGGCGACCTGGCCTCGCGCCCCGCCGTGAACCGGCCCACCTTGCCGATCACATCATCGCTGTACAGCCGTAGCGCCTGCTGCAGCGCGAATTCAGCCATGTACCGGCGGAATTCCTCCGGAGGTTCCTCGGCCAGGTTCAGCTGCCGCCGGTTGGCAATCACCGCCGGGCCCCGCAGACGTTCGAGGCTCCTGTCAATGGCCAGCTCCAGGTCACGTGGGTCAACGACATCATCGACCAGAAGCCGGGCCGCTGGCTCGCTCGCCCAAATCCGGCGGCCTTGAAGAATGATCTGGCGGGATAGCCGGGTCCCGGCACACTTCGTCAGCCGGAAGTTGGCGGCGCCTGGAATGATGCCTTCCTGCGCGGCGGGGAGGCTGAGGTAGGCGTCGGATGCGGCAAGTACGTGGTCGAACACGAGCAACAACTGGGCCCCGCCGCCGATGGCGAAGCCATCCACGACGGCAACCCAGGGCTTCTCGATCGTGGGAGAGTGCCAGCACGTGCCTTCATCGGCGAGGACTCCCCGGATCAGCTTGTGGATGTAGCCCAGCTCGCGGCGCAGCAGGAAGTCGACCAGTGAGATCCCGCCCGCATGCAGGGCCATGAGGTTGATGCCGGCGCTGAACACCCGCTTGCCGCGGTAGCGGGGATGGCTCATTTCCCCGCCACGCAGCAGGCCGACGCCTATCGCCGGGTCGAGCAGCGCGAGATCCACAGCGGTCTCCATGTCTTCGACCTGCCGGTTATCTTCCGCGTTCAGGCAGTCATCACGGCACATGGTCAGATACGCCACGTCCTCGCGACGCTCCACCCGCACGGAACCCAGATCGGCCATGCCGGTCCGGGTGAACTCAGGCAGCAGCCGCATCGCACGGGGCGTTGGCCGCAGCATCGCGTCGAGCAGATGCGGGCCAGCCAGCGGCGAGCGCAGCACCCTGCTCAGGAAGATGCCCTGGTCGATCTCGTGCCCCTCTTTGCCGGCTTGCGGGCGGGCTCCTTCGACCGCGAGCTGATCTGCCGTGGGCACCAGTCCCGGGAAGGCGGCCGCAGCCGCTTCGACCAGTTCCGCTAGCCGCAGGTGGACGGTGCGGCCGCAGGTGAGTTCGTCGTACACCGCATCGGCGTGAGCATCCATGAACTGGCGGCGAAGCGCACGTGTGGCGTCTTTCGCTGCAGCCGCGGTAACGCGTTGTTCCGGCGGCCGCCGCCCGGGCTCTTGCAGCAACGCGAGCAGATCGTCGGTGCGCTCCGCGGCCCCGGCCAGCGCCTGCCGTGCGAGGACCAGATCGCCGCGCACGGCCCGCATCTCATCCCGCGACTCCGCAAAGAGCACCTGTCCCGTCATGACGTCGCCTCGACGGAGACCCGTCGCCGTTCGCGGTCGCAGGCCGCCAGGCGACGGGCCGGATCCGCATGAACGCCCAGGACATACGGTATGTCCGGGTCGAGGAAGAAACTGAACTTGCCCTGCGCGTCATCCCAGCCATAGCGCACCGCAACCTTTAGATCAGGGATGTCGAAGACATCAAGCAGCTGCTGCTGCGAATAGGATTCGCCTATCACTGCCGTCCCGAAGCCGACGATCCGCGAAACATTTATAGCTGGGTGAGCATCGGGCTGTATAGCGTCTCGCGCATCTGAGCGGGCAATACGCATGCTCATAGTCATCGGTACGCCCATCCCCACCTGCCGGGGCTTACTGCGCACGCAAGGCATTGCTGGGATCATTTCGCCTCACCTTCCGGCAGATTATAAAGTGGCGCATTATTATGGCATGTCATCAGGTCATTGATCAACTTTCGGAATCACCTGACGGATCATCGCAGGTTCTCCCCTTCCGCTGCCTTCACGCCAGGTATGACTTCTTGAGAAGATGACGATCGGCCACGACGGCCGTCAAGCAGCCACCGGCTACATGCTGGCCAGGCTGGCCGGCCGCTGAGTCTTTTCAGGTCGTCCGGCCGGGGCGCGAAGACCCGGCAGAATAGCTGATGTGACTCACGCAGGCCAGGTACCGCCGGGTGCCCCGACGGAGTCGGTGCTCGAGGCGGTCCTTGAGCGCGTGACGTACGCGAACGAGGAGACCGGTTACACCATCGCTCGGGTGGCGACGGAGCGCAGCGGTGCTGACCTGCTGACCGTGGTGGGGCCTCTGCTGGGGGCCCAGGTGGGCGAGAGCCTGCGGCTGAGCGGCCGGTGGACCTCGCATCCCCGCTACGGCCGGCAGTTCGAGGTGCGGTCCTATGCGACTGTCCTGCCCGCAACCATCCAGGGCATCCAGCGCTACCTGGGCTCCGGGCTGATCAAGGGCATCGGTCCGGTCATGGCCGAGCGGATGGTGGCGCACTTCGGGACCGACATCCTGCGCGTTATCGAGGAGGAGCCGGAACGCCTCGTCGAGGTGCCGGGCGTGGGGCCCAAGCGCACCAAGCTCGTGGCCGATGCGTGGGAAGAGCAGAAGGCGATCAAGGAAGTGATGGTCTTTCTCCAGGGAGTGGGGGTGTCTACCTCGCTGGCGGTGCGCATCTTCAAGAAGTACCGGGACGCCTCTATCGGCGTTGTGCGCGGCGAGCCGTACCGGCTCGCCGCGGATGTCTGGGGGATTGGCTTCAAGACCGCCGACGCTATCGCCCGCGCGGTCGGTATCCCGCACGACAGCCCGGAGCGGATCAAGGCCGGCCTGCAGTACACCTTGTCAGAGGCGGCGGACGATGGTCATTGCTATCTCCCGGCGCCGAACCTGTTCACTGAGGCCGCCAAGATCCTCGACGTCGGCCGGGCGCTGATCATCCCGTGCCTGGACGAGCTGGCGGCCGCGGAAGGCGTTGTCCGGGAGATCATTCCGGCGGGGGACGGCGAGGCGCCGGCCGTGTATCTCGTGCCCTTCCATCGTGCCGAGCGTTCCCTGGCCTCCGGGCTGCTGGACCTGTTGCACGCCGGGCCGGACCGGTTGGCGGCGTTCCGGCAGGTGGCCTGGAACCAGGCGCTGGCCTGGCTGCGCGCCAGGACCGGTGCTGACCTCGCGCCCGAACAGCAGAAGGCGGTGCGACTGGCCCTGACCGAGCGGGTCGCGGTACTGACCGGAGGGCCCGGCTGCGGCAAGAGCTTTACGGTCCGCTCGATCGTGGAGCTGGCCAGGGCCAGGAAGGCGAAAATAGTGCTGGCCGCGCCGACCGGGCGGGCCGCCAAGCGGCTGGCTGAACTCACCGGTCACGAGGCTGCGACCGTGCACAGGCTGCTCCAGCTGCAGCCGGGCGGCGAACCGAAATATGACCGGGACAACCCGCTGGATGCCGATCTCGTCGTGGTGGACGAGACCTCCATGGTCGATGTGATCCTGGCGAACAAGCTCGTCCGGGCCATCCCCAGGGGCGCTCACCTGCTGCTGGTCGGTGATGTGGACCAGCTCCCGTCGGTTGGCGCCGGTGAGGTACTGCGTGACCTGCTCGCTGCCTCCAGCGTGATCCCCCGGGTTCGCCTGACGGAGATCTTCCGGCAGGCGCAGCACTCCGGGATCGTGGTCAACGCCCACCGGATCAATTCCGGCTCGCCGCCGCGGCTGCGCGGTTTCCCGGACTTTTTCTGGTTTACCTGCGAGGACACCGAGGAGACAGCCGCGCTGACCGTGGACATCGTGGTTCGCCGCATTCCGCGGCGCTTCGGCATCGACCCGCGCCGCGACGTGCAGGTACTGGCGCCGATGCACCGCGGGCCCGCCGGGGCAGGCAACCTCAATACGCTGCTGCAGGAGATGCTCACCCCGTACCAGGAAGGCCGGCCTGAGCGCCGCTACGGAGGCCGGGTGTTCCGGGTCGGCGACAAGGTGACGCAGCTGCGGAACAACTACGACAAGGGCGCCGCCGGGATCTTCAACGGCACCGTCGGCGTGGTCACCGCGATGTCCCCGGAGGACGGCAAGCTCACCGTGCTCACCGACGAAGACGAGAGCGTGGATTACGGCTTCGACGAACTCGACGAGCTCACCCACGCCTACGCGGTCACCATCCACCGCTCGCAGGGCAGCGAGTACCCGGCCGTCGTCATCCCGCTCACCACCGGCTCCTGGATGATGCTGCGCCGCAACCTGCTCTACACCGCGATCACCAGGGCCAAGAGGCTGGTCGTCCTCGTCGGATCCCGCCGCGCGCTGGCCGCCGCCGTGCGCACCCCGGGCGCCGGGCGCCGCCACACCGGCCTCACCCATCGCCTGGACCCTCAGTCTGGCCGCCTTGCCGTCGGCCTTACCCCGTGTAAAAATGACCTGCGTGCCGATTGCCAATAGGGCTTATGCCAAGCCGCTCGCCGTCAGTAATCAATGTGTTACTTACAGTGAGCCAGCCCATCTGGGTCCGGCCGTCCTTCACGCACCGCTAGCCGTAGCGGCCACTGACTCAGGAAAAACGGGCCCTGCCCGGGTGGCCCGGTTGGCCCGATAATGTCATATCGAGCCCCCCGGACAGCGATACGACTACGGGCGCCGGGACGGTGCTGGATGGGCAAAGTGACGGCCTCACCCAAGGCCCGAACAGCGATTACAGAGCGTGATCCAGCAGCTATGACAGCGACATCCAACGTCCGATGCCGGTCCGGTCGTGCGGCAACGCGGCGGTGACTGGGCAGATCGCCACCTCGGCGGCCATAACTGGGCTGGTCAGAGCCTTGGGATTCGAGGCCATTGGCGTTATTGATCAATGCTGCGTCGGCCCGGTTTTTGTTGGGTCATGCCGATCTTCACACCGGAGTGGCCGTCCCGCCAGAAACATCATCGGCCAAGAGCCCTTGTGGCCGTAATTATCTCAGTGAACCTTGTCCGTCGGAATAGTAATCTTTCATTCACGGGAGGGTAACATGCGGGTTTCCCGCGCATTGCTAGCGGGTGTATCAGCCGTCGCTCTCGGTGGTGGATTGGCCATTTCGATGGCCGTGGCATCACCGAGATCAGTCCCGGCCGAGCACACAGTCACCGGGCACGTGCACCTCACGGCAAGTTTCCTGGCCGCGGCGCGGGCCGCTCTGGTCAAGGACCTGCGCCGCCCCGACACCGCGCAGTACGTGTCCGGACTGCCGCGCGCCGGTACCCGCGCCGACTCGACTTCTGTCGGCTCCTTCAACTGGGCCGGCTACGCCGACACCTCCACCACCGCCCAGAAGTTCACGAAGGTCAGCGGTGCGTGGAAGGTGCCCGCGCTCACCTGCACGGCCGAGGACCGGGTCACCTCGGAGTGGGTGGGTCTTGACGGCGCCACCACCAGCACGGTGGAGCAGGACGGCACATCCAGCCAGTGCTTCCAGGGCAAGGCCCTGTACTACAGCTGGTACGAGCTGTACCCGGCCGGCACCGTCGAGGTCGGCACGACGGTCGCGGCAGGCGACAGCATCAGCGCCTCGGTGACCCGCAGCGGCACCAGCTACACGCTCAAGCTGACCGACTCCACCCACACGGCCAACAGCTTCAGCCACACGGCCACCTGCGCGCTCGCGACCTGCCTCGACGAGAGCGCGGAGTGGATCACCGAGCGTCCGGCCTACTCGACCACGGGTATCGTGCCCGAGGCCCAGTTCAAGACCGACACGTTCACCGCCGGGTCGGTGACGGCCGGCGGCAAGACCACCACCATCTCCGGCTACTCGGGCACCGTCGACGACATCACCTGCGTGGACTCCACCGACACGTATGACATCGTGGCCACGTCCGCTCTGACCGGAGGCAACTCCTTCACCAACACCTGGCACAACAGCTACTAAAAAGTAGCGCTCGCCCGATGGGGCCCGTGACCGCCGACAGGGGTCACGGGCCCCATTGGCATGCCGCGATCAATGCCGGTCGCTGCCTTCCCCGGCCCTACCCGGGTCGCCATGAACCAGCACAGCCAGCGCCTGCTCAGCCCGGTCACGGGTGATCTTTCGCGCCTCGTCCTGGGGATCGGTGCCCGTCAGGTCGGGGAGGATGTCCTTCCAGGCCACCAGCCCGCCGTCGATCTCACGACACAGGCGCGCGGCGTCCACGTAATCGGCAAAGGCGCGGTCCACGGCGATGCCGCGCAATGAGCCACTCCCCCACAGGGAGAGCAGGTGCGGAGCTGTCCCGGCCGGCCAGTCCCAGGCCCGTTCCTCGATGAACTGCGCAGCCAGCCACTCGATCAGCAGCTTGCGGTGCTCCGCGGGCAGCCGCGGGATGGTGACGGTCCCAGACTCTGGGTCCAGGTCGTTCAGCTGCTGCTGATGGAACAGGCGCAGGCGCAGGCGGTAGTCCTCCTCGAAGCGCCGCAGATCGCTGATGCGGCGGTCCAGGTCGGCCAGTTCCGTCGTGGCGGTCATGTGCTACCCCCGATCGCGGCCAGCCCCCCGGCTGGCTAGTTCCCCGCTAGCAAACCACTTCCTGATCCGCCCGGCAGGCGATACGGCCACCGGAACCGCCTGCGATTTCGCTGTGCCCGGACGCGGCCGCCCCGTTCGGTATCCGTCGCCATAGGTCAGACCGGAGTCACTGAACGCACATCACTCGGTCCGGGTTTCCTCGCCGGGCCCGCAGTCCAATCGCACCCCAAACGACCAGAATGGCTGCCGTCCAAAGCGGCAGTACCGCGTCGAAGATGTCGGCTGGAACTCCATGGCTAAACCACCAGTAGGGCGCGGCGATAGTCAGCGCTATGAGTCCCCAGAGCAGCGCCCGGACAGACCGGGGTACATCTGGGCTGCGGTGGCCGACCAGCATGGGCGGGATAAGCAGCACCCAAATCCAGTGATGAGTCCAGGAAATCGGGCTGATCAGCAGACCAGCCAGTGCAATCGAGATCATGGCGTAAGCCTTCTGGCTGGCGCCCAGGCAACGCCAGGCAACAAAGGCCGTCACGGCCACCGTCATGAGTGAAAGCAGCAGCCAGGCGGGCGCGGAGCCGTTGGCCGGGAATGGAGGCCGGTGCAGGATCGCATACCAAGACTGATTTCCGCTGTACACGATACTGCCGTCCCGGGCCGGATGGCTCACATCGTGGAACCAGTAGAGATGAGACAAGCCCGGCCAGAACAGCCAGGAGAGAGCCGTCCAGGCCAGGAAGGATGCCACTGCTCGAGCAGCCGACTTCACGTCCCGGCTGATGACGAAAGCCATGACGAACACCAGTGGGGTAAGCTTCACCGCCGCGGCGAAACCGGTGAGGACTCCACGATAACGAGACGGCACCAGCAAAAGGTCAGCCACGACGATGAACATCAGGATGCACTCAATTTGCCCGTAATCGACGCCGCTCCTGGCCGGCTCGAGCACGATGACTGAAATACACGACCAGGCCAGGGCCTCGCACCACAACCGCTTCGTAACCGCAAGGCCCCGGTCCCGCAGCACCAGCACGACCGAGCCCGTTGCCGCGGCAATGCTGGCTACCCATAGGAGCCACTGAGCGATGGGAAAGGCTGGCCTGCTAAGCGGCGACAGCGCAAGCAAAGCAAACGGCGGGTATGTAAAAGGAAGCCGCTTCAGAGTAAAGGTCGCGAGATAAGGGTCCTTCCCGGATGCCCAGGAGCTCACCGAGTCCCGGTAGACCTGCAAATCCAATCCATACCGGCGTCCCCAAACCGATAGGTACGCAATCGCACCGATCGCTGAGCAGATGGCGATCACATATGGCCATGATGTGGCGGTTGGGTTCGCGGCCGTGCCAGAACCCTTGGACACCATTACCGCATTCTCCTGTGTTTCCACCACCTGGGCCTTTGCGAGAAATCTTTGGCTGCAATTTTAATGTGTATCAGCATAAACAATGCTGTTTACAGACTGAGATCTTATGGGAGCTTAAAGCACACGGTAGCTTACCATCTGGCTGGCCGATCCGCCGATTACCCTGGTCCGTCACCAACGGTGTCGAGAGAATGATCGCTGGCGGGCCGTTTCTCGCGGACCAGGGTCTTTACCGCGCTGGGACGACTCTGGCCGGGTCCACGAAGTCCGCCGCGCAGTAGGTCGGCTCGCCGGTGATGATCTGCGCCAGCAGCTCGCCGATGCCGGCGGCGTGCTTGAAACCGTGACCGCTATCCCCGCCAGCCACCACCACGCGGGGCTGGCTGGCCAGCCGCCCGACCAGGAACTGCTCGTCGGGTGAATCGGTGATCAGGCACGGGATGACCTTCTCCGGCCGGGGATCCAGGCCGGGCAGGGACTGCGCCACGCACGAGGTCAGCTCGTCGATATCGCTGTCCAGATGGATGTAGCGGTCCATCTCTTCCGGGTCGATGCCCACGCCGTCAAACGTTCCCGCACCGTCCAGACCGATCTTGATCCCGTAGTCGTCGGCCGAGCCGTGTCCCCACAGGCTCAGCCCGTCGGGGCGCTCCCAGATGAAGGCCGGGAACTTGTCCAGAGTGAACTCCTCGGAGAGCAGATCGCGGGGCCGGAACCAGTACAGCGGCGTCCGGCGCGGAGCCAGCGGCAGGCCGGGCACCAGCTTGCCCAGCCACGCACCGGCCGCGATGACCACCTGGGACGCCCGCCACTGCGCGGTCGGTGTGCGCACGGTGACACCGTCGCCGTCAGCTTCTATGCCGGTGACCATCGTGTGCGGGTAGACCTCGGCGCCCAGCTGCCGGGCGGCCGCGGTCTGCGCCCGCACGTTGCGCTCGGGATAGCAGATCCCGGCGCCGGGGTCCCAGACTGCGATGTCCGTAGGGGCCAGGCCCGCGTACTGCGGCTGCCGTGCGACCAGCTCCTCGTGGCTGAGCTGCACCGCCGGCACCCCGGCCGCGGCGGCAGCCGCGATCGCTCCGCGCACCGGGCGGCTGTCCGGCGATCCCGTGGTCAGGCAGCCACTCTGGCGGACCAGCTCCTGTCCGATCTGGTTCCCCAGCCCGGTCCACAGCGCAAGCGACTTCAGCGCGATCGGGGCCAGGCCAGGATGCTCCAGGCAGGCAATCCGGAACAGCCGGGTCGCGCCGTGCGATGAGCCGAGGTGATGCCCGATGGCGTGACGTTCAATGCCAGCAACGTCGACGCCTCGCTGCGCGAGCCTCCACAGCGCCGCCGAGCCGAAACCACCCAGGCCGATCACGACCACGTCTTTGCTGATGGTGTCCATAGCCGCAGACGCTAGCCGCTCGGCGCGGGACGGCACCAGGTTCGGGTCGGCTAGCCGCGCCGATGACGTCCGTCGCGATGAAAGCTCCTGTGGGTCACTCAGGTGTGCACCTAGGCCACTTCCATCACTGTGATCAGGCTCGGACTAGCCGCGCCGGCCATGGCAGACTTGGCTCATGTCGGACCGGCCGGAACCTCGGCGCGTGCGCAGCTATGCCGCGGCGGCCGCGATCCTGGCCGAGCAGGATCCTGTCATGCGCCGGCTGGTCGCTGCGGCTGGTCCGGCCCGGGTCCGGCCGCCGGCCGAGTCCCATTTCGAAGCCCTGGTCCGGGCGATCGTCTATCAGCAGCTGGCTGGCGCGGCGGCAGCCGCCATCCACGGACGCCTGATCGCGGCGCTCGGTGGGCAGGTCACCCCGCAGCGGCTGCTGTCCCTGCCCGACGAGGCCCTGCGGTCCGCTGGCCTGTCCGGCGGCAAGACAGCCTCGCTGCGGGATCTGGCGGCCAAGATCGGAGACGGAACGGTGGTCCTTGACCCGGCCGGGCTGCGGGCTGAAAGCGACGCCGAGGTCGTCGCCCGGCTCTCGACGGTCCGCGGTATCGGGAAATGGACCGCGGAGATGTTCCTGATGTTCCAGCTGCGGCGCCTGGACGTGTGGCCCACCGGCGACCTGGGCGTCAGGAAGGGGTTCGGCCTGGCCTGGGGAATCCCAACGCCAACGGCGAAGGAACTCGAGCCCCTCGGCGACCCGTACCGGCCCTACCGGTCGGTCGTGGCCTGGTACTGCTGGCGGGCCGCCGAGCTCTACGGCCGCGCGGCCGACAGCGCCCTCACCCGCTAGGAAACGAAACCCAGCTCAGCTGAAGCTCCGTCTCATGGCGCCTCCCGGTGCCCGTGTCCGTTCCCATACCCAGAGTCACCGTCTAGGCTCTCGACCGGGCGCACTGCGGGCCAGCGGAAGGGAACAAGCATGGACCTGGCCAGTAAGGCCGTCATCGTCACCGGCTCATCGAGCGGCATCGGGGCGGCAATCGCCCGCCGGCTTTCTGGCCTCGGCGCGGGGATCGTCGTCAACTCGGCGTCCTCGGCCGAGGCGGGCCAGCGGGTCGCCGCTGAACTGGGCGACGCGGTATACGTCCAAGGCGACGTCGGCGACCCGGCCACGGCTGCCGCCCTGGTCTCAGCCGCCGAGCAACGGTGGGGGCGTCTCGATGGCCTGGTCAACAACGCCGGGGTCACCGTGGACGTGCCGCTGGCGGACATCGGCGCCGTCACCGTCGATCACTGGGACAAGGTTCTGCGCACCAATGTGATCGGGACCTTCCTGGTCAGCCAGGCCGCTCTCCCGCTGCTGCGCCGGGCCGAGGACGGATGGATCATCAACGTAACCTCGCTGGCCGGTGTCCGGCAGACCGGCAGCTCGCTGCCGTATGCCGTGTCCAAGGCCGCGGTCGGTCACCTGACCGCGATCATGGCTAAGTACGCCGAGGGCGGCGTCCGCGTGAACGCCGTCGCACCCGGTCTGGTCGCGACGCCGTGGACCGAGCAGTGGCATGAGCGCAAGGCAGGCGTGGAGCTGGCCGCGCCGCTGCACCGGGTCGCCGCGCCTGAGGAGATCGCCGAAGCGTGCCTGGCCCTGGTGAGGACTCGCTACGCCACCGGCCAGACGCTCGTGGTTGACGGCGGCCTGGGGCTCACGATCTGATCACGCCTGGTCTTCACCTGATCCAGGAGCCGCCCGTGTCGTCCGGCCTGACCACGTCCATGAGTATGGAGTCGCCCCGGAACAAGGGAGTCCGGCGGACCTGGCGCTCAATGGATGTCGCCGACATCGTGTAGCCGATGAAGAGCAGCAGCGAAATGGCCTGGATGACGATCCACGGCCAGTATGAATTGAAAGTGCTCAGGCTCCAGTCATTCAGCGCATGCAGTATTGCTGCGATGGAGACGCCGAACAGGACGAGCTGCCAGCGCCGTCTCGGATAGTTGACAGCCATCCCGATAAAGAATGCCGAAACTCCCGCCCAAATGGCGTGCTGGAACCCGTCGACGAAGACCCGGAACGCGAAGTCGAGCACGCCCGCATCCGCCTGGGAGACCGCGTGCGAGCTCGCCACCTGCGCGATGGCCACCTCGGTGTAGGACCTCTCCTCCAGCACGCCGAAGGTCAGGCCCGCCACGGTACCGAGGAGCATCCACATTTTGACGCCTAGTTTGGTGGACCGGTATTTCAGGAGAATAAGCGCGGCCAGCAGGATCGGGAGCGCTTTCGTTATCTCCTCGTTGTACCCGACGGCCAGGGCAGCTAGGAAGTTACCATCGCGAAGGCCGCTCACCAGGTGGTCGTTGACATTGACCGTGATGAGGTTCAGCCATATCGTCACCCAGACGACGATCCCGATCCCGATCCCGATCTCCACGGCCGCGAGCTTGCCGGGACGCAGCAGCAGCCAGAATGAGATCGCCCAGAGCGGCGCGATGTAGAGGCTGTAGGCCAGGCCCGGCGTGCTCAGGCTCCCCGATGTCGAGAAAATGGCCAGGAACACCAGCGGCAGCAGGGCGTACACGATGACCAGCAACCGCAGGCCCTGGCGCCAGCCAGCGTCCGTCAGCCAGCTCTTCACCGGTACCAGGATCTCGAACGCCATCGCGAGTTCGCCGGCCACCGGAGCGGCGTGGTCGACCCTCGGTGCAGCACCGCCCTGATGGCCGGGCGAGCCGGAGAGATCGGCGGGCGGCGCCTCCAGCGGGTCACCCACCTGGGTTGCCCGCGGGTCATCCGGCCAGGCGGCTTCCGCACCCGGCGGCTGGATCAGCACGACCGGTCCGCGCGGCGAGGCCAGGGAGAGTTCGGTCGGCTGGCTTAGCAGGACTTGCGTAACGTTCTGGCCGTACCGGAAAGTACGTGCGAGGCCCAGGTTCTCGAAGAGCCAGCCGGATGGCCCCCAGGTCAGCCGGGCGTGCTGACGTGAGACGGTCGGGTCGGTGACGACAATGTCGTTGTCGGTGCTCCGCCCGATCCGGACCGTTTGTCCGGGTTCGAAGGTATGGCTCTGGCCCCCGAAGGTCACCTGCAGTTCGTTCATCCTCTGCCCCCAGCCTCAGCGGGCGCGTGCCGTGACTGGCCGCCCGCTCGTCACCTAGTCACCACCGGCATCACCGCCACCACGGC
>Ga0335075_10005410_pt1 | contig 19846 bp, 14 predicted proteins | sample Lox_Sample_24_FD_206723 | JGI IMG/M metagenome (GOLD analysis project Ga0335075, IMG submission 206723) | Soil microbial communities from Loxahatchee National Wildlife Refuge, Florida, United States - Lox_Sample_2.4 | ecosystem: Environmental > Terrestrial > Soil > Wetlands | place: USA...
CCGGCGATCGACGTGAAGTTGAACGGCGTGATGGCCAGGACGAACCCCTCGAGCGGACGGTACTCCATCCGGTTCCACGCGCCGGGCGGCGACTCTGGCTGCTCGGAGAGCATTTTCCTGGCGAAGTAGACGTTGTAGCGCCAGAAGTCGATCAGCTCGCAGGCGGCGTCGATCTCGGCCTGGTACGGCGACTTGGACTGGCCGAGGATGGTCGCCGCGTTCAGGGTGGCGCGCCAGGGCCCGGCGAGCAGGTCCGCGGCCCGCAGGAAGATCGCGGCGCGGTCGTCGAAGTCCAGCGCACGCCAGCCCGGCGCCGCCTGCTTGGCCGCGTAGATGGCGGCCGCCACGTCGACGCTGGTGGCGTTGCTGAGCTGGCCGAGCACGTGCGTTCGGTTATGCGGCTGCACCACGTCGATCAGCTCGCCCGTCGCCATCTGCTGCTTGCCGCCGATGGTCATGGTCAGCTCGTGCCGCTGGCTTTCGAGTTCCTTGATCTTGCCTTCCAGCACGGCGCGCTCGTGGCTTCCCGGCTGGTAATGCCTGACCGGCTCGTTGACCGGCAGTGGGGTTCTGGAGACGGCGTCCATGCCCTTATCGTCGCACGAATCCTTTGATCCCTTACCGTGGCGGGGTAAGTCGGTTAGGTAGGACAGCTCCTGGGTGGCGTACCAGCCGAGCTCGTGGCCTTCTGCCCCGTCCACGGTGAACTGGGCGTCCTCGTCGCCCGCATCGGCCGCGAGTAGCGCCTCGACCGCGCTGCGCACGTCAGGGCCGGCCTCCGAGTCGTCCACATGCGCGGAGGCCAGGCGTTCTACCGGGACCGCCGCGCTTACCACGACCCGGGCGGGCTCGCCGTCCCGCGCATCCCAGCTCACCTGTTCGGCCGGGATCTCGGCGGCAAGCACCACCCGCCGGGGCGGCGCGGCCGGGTCGTCCGCGAGCATCCGCAGCGAGGCCCGGGCCGCCTCGGTCAGCGCGGCGTATTCGAGTTCCTCTGTGTCCCCGGTGGCATACGCCTCCCGCAGCGCGGGCGTGACCGCGAACCCGGGCAGCGTTGATGGCCCGACGTGGCCGACCTTCAGGGCGTAGGCCACAGCCGGGAGGGTCGACGGAAGAAAGACGCGCATGGCGGCCCCACTCTTCGTAAGAAACGCAGTCTGCCACAGTCCCCGGCCGGGGACGGGTCAACTGGGCGGGTTAGCTGCGCGGGTGGGGCCGAGCGCGGTCACCACGGCCGCGACGGCCTCGTCCAGCGGCACGTGCTCCCACAGGCGCACCACCGACCAGCCCGCCAGGATGAGCGCCGCGTCGGCGGCCCGGTCCCGCTCGGTGTTCCTCAGCAGCTTCGGCCCCCAGTACCACTCGTTCGCCCGCGGCTTCGACCCGTGCTGCGGGCAGGCGTGCCAGAAGCAGCCGTCGACGAAGATCGCCACCTTGCGCGCGGTGAACGCGATGTCCGGCCGGACCCGCCTGCCCCCGTCGAGGTCCAGCCGGTAGTCCTTGCGGTAACGGTAGCCGAGCTGGTGCAGGGCACGGCGTAGCGCCAGTTCGGGCTTGGTGTCTGTGCGCCGGTTGGCCCGCATGTTGGCCGACCGGCCCGCGCTGGCGGGATGCGGATAGTCCGGCACGCGCACCAGGTTAGACCCGTTTGCGCCGGCCGCGCCCGACGGTCACCCGCATCAGGTTGCGGGTTCGCTCCGGGTCAGGGATACGCCGAGCAGGTCCTGCAGCGCGGCCACGGTGGCGGCGGTCTCTGTATGCAGCACGCCGGTCATGCCGCACGCGGCGGCCGCGGCCACGTTGGCCTTCATGTCGTCGATGAAGACGCATTCGGCCGGCTCCAGGCCCAGCTCTCGCGTCGCGTGGCGGAAGATGGCTTCCTCGGGTTTACGCATGCCGACCTCACCGGACAGCACCACGACGTCGAACAAGCCAGCGAAGTCCGCGCGCGGGTACTCGTCGCACCCCCAGGAATTGGACAGCAGGGCGGTGCGCAGGCCGGCCGCCCGCAGCGCCCGGATCGCGTCGTACATCGCGGGCACCGCCACGCTGGCCGCGAACATCCGGCGCAGCAGGCCCTCGGCGACGACCGCCTCCCCGTCGACCCGGAGCAGCTGGCCGGCCAGGGTCTGCTCGAAGTAGGCGCTGGTGCATTCGCCGCGTTCCAGCGCGTGGATGGGGTTCACCTCGCCGCCGGAATCGTAGGCTTGGGAAACCCAGGACCGCATGACGGCCGCGTAGCTGTCCCAGTCGATGCCGTCGGCCTCGATCCAGGCCTGGACGGTGGTCAGGATCGGCGTGGTCAGCACGCCGCCCCAGTCCGTGATGACCGCGCGGAATCCCCCGTCCATATCCACAAATGTCATTTTACCTGGCCATAGATTGCCGGACGGCCGCGCGCCCTGGGTGTTGCGTGTGTGCCCGCAACGAGGTAGCGGTCCACGATCGCCGGAACTCTCCGAGCAACCCGCATCAACACTCACCTCAGCCCCGCCAGCCCCGGCAGCCCCGCCAGCCCCGCCAGCCCCGCCAGCCCCGCCAGCCCCGCCAGCCCCGGCCGTCGGCGCGCGCGCCGGGTGCGCGGGGCGGGCGTTCGGGGCTTGTGGCCCCCCAGCCCTGATAGAGCGGGGCGCGCCAACTGTGCCACCATCCGGCCTGCCCGCCGGCTGACCATCAAAGCCACGGTGAGCGTGTGATCGCCTCGGCGCCGCATCAATGGTCACAGCCGCCGCAGGTACCACACCAGGCGGAGGGGTTCTCCGGTTATCGTGGTGGATTTTTCCTGCGTGGTGGATCGTGGTTGCTGGGGTTGCCAAGATCCGCCACGAAAGCAGGATCCTCCACGCAAATGGGGCGTGTGGGATTTTAGGGGCTGGTGGGACGAGGCCTGGTGCGGACGCAAAGGTATGCGGCGCAGCCAGCTCTCCCGTCCTTATTGCCGCAGCGCCTGGTCGCTGTCCCAGGTTTGGTGTCGCCCAAGTATCAACCCCCGGTGCCAGCGGAAGGGGAGAAATGTCGCTGGGGCGCGGTATAAACGGGGCAGCCGAAGCCTGGTGCGGACACGGCCTCCAGTGCGTGCGCGGTCGTTGGAACCCACTGGACGGAAGGCCGTACCATGCCGTCGACGAACGGTTGGCGTGAGCCGTCGGCTGTGTACCTGGTGAAGGTGCCCGATCCCGCGCCGCCCTATGACTGCCAGGTCCACGGGGCGAGGTGCCCGGCCGGCGCCGTCGGCCCGCAGACCGTCGATCCGCAGCCCGTCGATCCGGCCGCGGAGCCCCTCGATGCTCCGGGTCCACGGCCGACACGGCCCGGTATCGGTGAACTGACCGACGACCCTGGCACGACGGCCGCGCGGCCGCGTCAGATGGCCGTGGCGATCGTGGAAACCCTGGCTGGCCTGCGGCCGGACAGGCAGCTCATACCGCTGACCACCGATCGCGTCCGGGCGCGCATCCGCGGCCTTGCCCCGTTGCTGCGCTCGGACCGGCGGCCCAGGGTCGCGCGCATCGTGGCGTCGCGGCCCACCGCCGGTGTCGTGGAGATGACAGTGGTGGTGGACTTCGGGCCGCGTTCCCGCGCGCTGGCCATGCGTTTCGAGCACGTGGCCGGACGGCAGGCTACGCCGGGCCGACCTCAGCGGCCAGCCCGCTGGCTCTGCACCGCGCTCGAGGCGGGCTGAGGACGACTAAACGCCTGGCCGCATCCGCGGGTCGCCGTGGCAGCGCTTGAACTTACGGCCCGATCCGCACGGGCACGGGTCATTGCGTCCGACGTGAGCGTATTGGTCAGCCGAGGCCTTCCCCTGGGTGGTCTCCACGTGCGTGCCGCCGTCGACGGAAGGCGCGGAGTACTGCAGTTGCTGAGCCCGCCGCGGCGCGAGGCCGGCGGGGATGGGCGCCGACTGGCCGCCGGCCGGCCGGGCGTGAGCGCCGCCAGGCCGCCTCCCCTGCACCCCCGGGGCCTCCTGGGGTGCTTGTGGCGCTTGGGATCCTTGCGGCGTCTGAGGTGCTGGGGCTCCTGCGCCGGTTCGGGCTCGCTGCCCACGCTGGCCGCCCGGCCTGGCGACCGCGGCTCCGCCCTGGGCCGTACGCGCGGCGTCCTGCCCGTTGCCCGTCGCGGTCGGCGCGCTGCCGCGCGCGTGAGCCCCGCCGGCCCGCGGGCCGGGCGCCCCCTGGGCGGGCGCGCGCAGGCCGGGCGCCCCCTGGGCGGGCGCGCGCAGGCCGGGGGCCCCCTGGGCGGGCACCGCGCGCCGCCCCGCCGGGCCCGCGACGGCGGGCGTTTCTACCGCCGGGGCAGGGGCCACCGGGCTCGCCTGGGGCACGTCGTCCGCGACCGCTTCCTCGACGATCGGATTCTCCTGGACCTGAACCTCGAGGTTGAACAGGTTGCCGACGGACTCTTCCTTGATTCCCTCCATCATGGCGTTGAACATGTCGTAGCCCTCGCGCTGATACTCCACCAGCGGGTCACGCTGGCCGTAGCCACGCAGGCCGATGCCCTCGCGCAGGTAGTCCATCTCGTACAGGTGCTCGCGCCACTTGCGGTCGAGGACGGACAACACCACCCGGCGCTCAAGTTCCCTGGTGAGCTCGGGACCGAACTCCTGCTCCCGCCGGTCATAGGCACCCTGCGCGTCGGCGATGGCCATTTCGGTGATGAGCTCGGTGGTAAGGCCCGCCCGCTCACCGCCCGCCTCCTCTATGAGCTCATCGACCGACATAGTGATCGGGAACAGCTGCCCGAACGCCCGCCACAGCTTGTCCAGGTCCCACTCCTCGGGATAGCCCTCGCCGGTCTCGCCCGCCGCGTACCCGGCCACCACCTCGTCGACCATCTCCCGGATCTGCTCGTGCAGGTCGGCGCCCTCAAGCACCTTGCGGCGCTCGCCGTAGATGACCTGACGCTGGCGGTTCAGCACGTCGTCGTACTTCAGCACGTCCTTGCGGATCTCGAAGTTCTGCTGCTCGACCTGGGTCTGGGCCGACCGGATGGCCCGGGTGACGACCTTGGACTCGACCGGCACATCCGCCGGGATGTTCAGCCGCTCCATGATCGCCCCGACCCGCTCGGAGTTGAACAGCCGCATCAGGTCGTCTTCGAGGGACAGGTAGAACCGGCTCTCGCCCGGGTCGCCCTGGCGTCCGGAACGCCCGCGGAGCTGGAGGTCGATGCGCCGGGATTCGTGCCGCTCGGTACCGAGTACGTACAGACCGCCCGCCGCGACGACCTGCTCGTGTTCGGCGGCCACGGCCCGCTTGGCGTTCGCCACGGCTTCCGGCCACGCCTTCTCGTAGTCTTCGGGAGTCTCGACCGGGGACAGGCCTCGCTTGTGCAGTTCGACGTCCGCGATGAACTCGGGGTTACCGCCCAGCATGATGTCGGTCCCGCGGCCCGCCATGTTGGTGGCCACGGTGACCGCGCCCCGCCGCCCCGCCTGGGCCACGATCATCGCCTCTCGCTCGTGGTACTTGGCGTTCAGCACCTCGTGCGGGACGCCCCGGCGCTTGAGCATGATCGACAGGATCTCGGACTTCTCCACGCTGGTCGTGCCGACCAGGACCGGCTGCCCCGCCTCGTGGCGTTCGACGATGTCCTCCACGCAGGCCTCGAACTTGTTCTGCGCCGTCTGGTAGATGACGTCGGTCTCGTCGGCGCGGATCATCGGCATGTTCGTCGGGATCGGGACGACGCCGAGCTTATAGATCTGGTGGAACTCGTTGGCCTCGGTCACCGCCGTACCGGTCATGCCGGCCAGCTTGTCGTACAGGCGGAAGTAGTTCTGCAGCGTGATCGTGGCCAGCGTCTGGTTCTCGTCCTTGATCGACACGCCCTCCTTGGCCTCGATGGCCTGGTGCATGCCCTCGTTGTAGCGCCGGCCGTGGAGGATGCGGCCGGTGAACTCGTCCACGATCAGGACCTCGCCGTTCATCACGACGTAGTCCTTGTCCTTCTTGTAGAGCTCCTTGGCCTTGATCGAGTTGTTAAGGAAGCTGACCAGGGGCGTGTTGACCGGATCGTAAAGGTTCTCGATGCCGAGCCAGTCCTCGACCTTCTCGACCCCCGACTCAAGGATGCCGACTGTCTTCTTCTTCTCGTCGACCTCGTAGTCGCCTTCGCCGTCTTCGCCACGGACCAGCCGGGGAGCGATCTTGGCGAACTCGACGTACCAGCGAGCGCTCTGCTCGGCCGGGCCGCTGATGATCAGTGGCGTCCTGGCCTCGTCGATGAGGATCGAGTCCACCTCGTCGACGATTGCGAAGTGATGGCCACGCTGCACACATTCATCGAACGACCAGGCCATGTTGTCGCGCAGGTAGTCGAAGCCGAACTCGTTATTGGTGCCGTAGGTCACGTCGGCCGCGTACTGGATCTTGCGCTCGGCCGGGGTCATCTGGGCCAGGATTACGCCCACCTCGAGGCCGAGGAACCGGTGTATCCGGCCCATCCACTCTGAGTCACGCTTGGCCAGGTAGTCGTTGACCGTGACGACGTGGACGCCCTGGCCCTCGAGCGCGTTGAGGTAGGCCGGCAGGACGGCGGTGAGCGTCTTGCCTTCACCGGTCCTCATCTCGGCGATGTTGCCGAGGTGCATCGCGGCGCCGCCCATCAGCTGGACATCAAAATGACGCTGCCCGAGGGTGCGCTTGGCCGCCTCTCGTACCGTGGCAAAGGCCTCGGGAAGCAGGTCATCGAGCGTCTCCCCGTCCGCGTACCGCTGCCGGAACTCGTCTGTCATGCCGCGCAACTCGGCGTCGCTCATTGCGACGAAGTCATCCTCGATGGAGTTGACCTGGTCCGCGGTCCGCTTGAGCTTGCGCAGGATCCTGCCTTCGCCGGCGCGAAGGACATTATCGATGATGGGTGGCACTTCTCGTCGCGCTCCTCGCGGATCGTTTAACCTCAACAATGGCCGGTGACCCGTGTTTGGTTCCGGTTCACCGCCTCCGCATGTCATCGTAGGCGAGATGGGGCGCCAAGCCGAGTCGCGCGAGAACCGGCAGGTCCTCTGCGATACGGACGCCGGGCGGCGGGTCCTCGGGCCTTCCGGTCCGCCTGCTGATCAGTCTGGCACGTCCGCGAGGATAATAAGAGCGTTACAGACCGAGAGGAGTCGAAGTGGCCGATCAGGCGGCACCAGGGACCATGGCGCACCAGGGAGAGACCGGCTCGCGCGAGCTTAGCGCGCAGGCCCACGCCGCGTATGGACACGAGCATTTCTCCGGTCGGCCGGCCTCCTGGGTGGCGGTGGCCATCATTGTCGTCGGCTTCACAGTAGGCGGGATCGCGCTGCCCGTCGGCCCGACCTGGTGGCTTTTCTGGACCGGCGTCGGCATCGTGGTGATCGGCGGCATCTACGCCGCGGCGGTCCGCATCTTCAACGACTGGTACTGAGCCCGGCCGGCCGGGCGGAACCGCGTCCCAGGGAAATGTCGGCGGGCCCGGTTATGGTGTGGGGATGCGGATCGATGGTGCCGCGTCCGAGGTGACGATCACCCCGGACGAGGCCCGGCGGATGACGTTGCGCGCGCAGGGATTCCTCGGGGCGACCGGGTGGCGCAGGACGCAGGGCGGGGTCGCGGCAATGCTCAGGCGGGTCGGCGCGGTGCAACTCGACACGATCAGCGTGCTCGCCCGGTCGCATGAGCTGGTGGCATACGCCCGGCTCGGGCCTGTCCCGCGGGAGCAGATCGAGCAGGCGTACTGGCACCAGGGCAAGCCAGCAGCGTTCGAATACTGGGCGCACGCCGCCTGCGTGCTGCCGGTGGAGCAGTGGCCCTACTTCGCCTTCCGGCGCCGCGCGTTCCGGGCCCGGGGCGTGCGGTGGCACCACAGTCACGCCGAAACCTGCGACAAGGTCCTGGCCCGGCTGCGCGCCGAGGGGCCGCTGACCGCGACCCAGCTCGGCGGGGCCAAGGCCGGCGGTCCGTGGTGGGACTGGTCCGAGGTCAAGATCGCGGTCGAGTGGCTGCTCGACACGGGCGAGGTCATCTGCGTACGGCGGACGGGGTGGCGCCGGGTGTACGACCTGTCCGAACGGGTGCTGCCCAGCGAACTGCTCGACGTGGAGCCATCCGACCTGGAATGCGTCACCTACCTGGCCGGGGTCACGGCCCGCGCGCTCGGCATGGTCACGCGTGCGGACCTGATCGAGTATCACAGGCTCAATATCTTGACCAGCCAACGGGGCCAGCACTCGAGCCTGGTCACCGAGGCGGCCCGGGCTGCCGGGCTGGTCCCGGTCGCCGTGGCCGGCAGCAACGCGGAGCCAGGGACCTCGGGATGGGCCGACCCGGCGGCGCTGGAGCAGGCGCTCACCGCGGGGCGCGGCAGGCACCGCGTGACGCTGCTTTCCCCGTTCGACTCGCTGATCTGGGACCGGAAGCGGACGCTGCGGATGTTCGGCTTCCAGCACGGCCTCGAGGCCTACGTGCCCAAGCACAAGCGCGTGCACGGCTACTTCACCATGCCCCTGCTGGCGGGCGGCCGCCTGGTGGGACGGGTCGACCCGGCCAGGGACGGTAAGACGCTGGTCGCGCGCAAGGTCTCGCTGGAACGGGCCGCCGCGGCCGAGCCGATGGCCCAAGCCCTCCGCGAAGCCGCCAGCTGGGTGGGCTGCGACAACGTACGACTGGAGCAGATCGAGCCGCCCGACCACGCCCCCCGGCTCACGGCCGCTCTAGCCCGGGTGAACTAACTAAATTCGATCAGCTTCTGGCGGACGGCAATCATCACGGCTTCCATGCGGGAGTGGATCTGGAGCTTCTCCAGGATGTTCCTGACGTGGTTCTTTACCGTGTTCTCCGAGATAAACAGCTCTTTGGCGATGTCGCGGTTGTTCATGCCGCGGGCTACGAGCTTGAGCACCTCCATCTCGCGGTCGGTGAGCTTGGGGGCGGCGACGGGAACGGCCCGGTCCTCGGCGGAGTCCCGGTTGGCCAGCGTGGCGAACTCGCTGAGCAGCTTGCCGGCCATCGACGGGTTGATCAGCGACTGGCCGCCGTGAACGGACCTGACCGCCTCGGCCACCTCGTCGAGGGGAATGTCCTTCAGCAGGTATCCGCTGGCACCGGCCCTGATCGCCTCGAACAGGTCCTCTTCCTCGTCGCTGATCGTCAGCATCACGATTTTCGCGCTTGGCGCAACCTCCTTGGTGGCCCGGCACGCCTCGATACCGCTGGTCTTCGGCATCCGGATGTCCATGAGCACGACGTCAGGCAGCGCCTCGCCGGCCACGGCGACCGCCTCGGCCCCGTCGCTGGCCTGCCCGACCAGTTCGATGTCGTCCTCCTCGTCGAGGACCATCTCCAAGCCGCGCCGGAACAGGGCATGATCGTCGGCGATCAGCACCCGGATGGGCTCGGCGCGTCCCCCAACGTCTGGCTGGGCAGCAGCCACCGCTGAATCGCCTGTGACGCTCACTTCGTTGCCTCCCTGGGGTACGGTCGCCCGTTCTGGCTGGTCGCGCAGCCAACCCGTTGTGTACCGTAATGCGAACCTCATGTCATCAGAAGACTCTTACCGACGCGGCGCCCTGATGCAAGCCCGGCATACGGGGAATAAACGCACTGTTGCCTGACGCCGCAGGACCGCGGGCGCGCTAGCCCACAGTCCGGGGACCGGGGGTGGCGGCTGGCCCGGATGCAAGGGGAGGCCAGTCGTCCTCGCCACAGGCACGGCGGACTATTCCTCGACCAGCCGGATGACCCCGTAGTCGTAGCCGCGACGGCGGTACACGACACTGAAGCGGTCGCATTCGCTGTCGTGGAACAGGTAGAAGTCGTGGCCCACGAGCTCCATCTCGAAAAGCGCCTGGTCGATGGTCATCGGCCTGGCCGGGTGTACCTTTTCGCGCAGCATCAGCGGGCCGTCGCCCTCCATCTGGATCGGGACGAGCCTACTGTCCGGTTCAGCGGCGCCGGATCCGGGTTCGTCGTCGCCGGCGTCGATCTCGCCCGCCAGAGGCCGGGGTACCCCGTTACCGTTGGGGGCGCCCGCCGCCAGCGCGTCGACCGCCACCAGGTCAGGCGACCGCAGCGTGACGTTGTCGGTGTGCTTGATCTTGCGGCGGTCACAGGCCCGGCGGAGCCTGGACTCGAGCTTGGCCACGGCGAGATCGAGCGCCGCGTACCGGTCGTCCGCCGCCGCCTCGGCCCTGATCGCGGGGCCGCGGGACCGTATGGTCAGTTCTACTCGCTCGCGGCGATCAGACTGCCTCGGGTTGCGCTCCTCGGAGACCTCCACATCGATCCGCACCACCTTCTGGTCAAGCTTCTCCAGCTTGGCCAGCTTGGCGGCGGCGTGCTGACGGAACCGCGGCGGGACGGTTATGTGGCGTCCCCGGACGATGATTTCCATCACGATCCCCCTTTCAGTCCGAGAGTGCCCAATCCGGGCTTGATAGGACCGCGTCCACACAGGCGGATGGCACTCGCCCGGCCGACCTGGTCTTCGACCCCACATTCGCCTGCTGAGGGGTTCGCGGCCTTCCATGGGCCACTGGTGCCCTTCTCCCGGCCCGGGAAACTCCGTATTTCCCGGCGGGGCAGGTCTTACTCCTAAGCCGCACCGTGATCGGTCGACGAGAAGTCGCCTTACGTGGGCCGTTTCGCCTGCGGCTGGCATCGGCTTGCCTGACGTGATCCCCCGTTCGGGGGCCACGCCCGGCGCAACCACGGACCCGGGCGAGTGCCATGTCATGAACGCTAGCTCGCGGGAGCGTGAATGTCAGGAGGGACATGTCGACGATCAATCACAATTGGTTACATAACGGTTGCATAACGTCTTCGAGGGGCCTTCGAGGCGGTAGTGAAGTACCTTTTCATCCCCTATAAGCGAGATAAGCAGCCCCGTCAAGAGGCAAAAATCACCAGCGCGTTCACCCTGGGTAGGCGGGATCCGCGCCCGGGTTGCCGAGCGGGTACCACGGGCCCTCCAGGCCGGTCGAGACCTCTAGGCCGTTCCCTGACACGCCCGCCACCAGGACGTTCGCGGAGCCGTCAGCGGTGATCGAGGTCGTGTTGCCGGGCGGGTTGGCCACCTGCTGGGCCTGCTGCCCGTCGACCGGAACCTCCCACAGCGTGTTTTCGGTGGCCGCGTCGTTGAGCACGATGAGGTCGTCGGCGTCGTACCAGGCGAGCGAGGCCGGGTCGGTCATGTTCGGCCCGACCGCGGTGACGTCGCTGATAGACACGGCGGGCGCTCCCAGATGGCCGGTGTTCTCCTGCCCGCCGCCGATGGCCGCGAGGTAAAGCGCCGGAGCCAGGCCACCGACCTGCGCGATATAGGCGATCCGCACGCCGTCGGGTGCGACGCTCAGGTCGCTGACGTTCCCCCCGTCGGCAACCTGGACCGGGACCGCGCGCCCGCCGGTGGCCTGGATCAGGAGCACGTCGCCGTTCCGCGCTACCCATAGGTTGTTGCTGTGATCCCAGCTCAGCGCCGTGATTCCCGATCCGGTCAGCCTGGGCTTGTGCGGGAAGGAGACCGCGTTACCTGAAATCGTCCCGACGTACACGGCGTCCCGGCCGGGCGAGACGATGGCCAGGTACTTCCCGTTCGGCGACACGGCCACCATGGAGGCGGCCGGCAGCGACGAGGGCTGGGTCGAGGGCGGTGCGGTGGATTGTTCGTTGACGAAATTGGCGCTGCCGCATTGCTCGCTGCTGAAGTCACCGGTGCGTGCCACGACCGGGACGACCTGGCCGATGAGTCCCTGTGAGGCCGCCTGCTGTTCGGAGCCGCACCGCGCCCAGGCCTGCCCGCCGTCGGTGTAATAGAAGCTGGCCGACGACGACGGGTACGGGCTGAAGCACTCGTAGGCTGTCCGCGTCTGGTAGATGCCCGGATTCTGACCGCCCTTGCAGGGAGGTTGGCGCGGCGTCCACGGCTGGCCGTTGATCTCAACCTCGACCGACTGGATGTTGGGCAGGCTGCCGGCGAGCGAGCCGGTGAGCGTCCAGACCAGCTGCGCGGCGATCAGCGGGAGCTGCTTCGCGTCGCGGGCCACCGGGCCGCCGAGATTCACCGTGACGTAGGTGCCCTCAGTCGAGACACCGAGCACGTCGTCGTTGTCGCCATTGGTCCCTGGCGGAAACTCGGTATCGGCCGCGTTCTCCAGCCACGGCGTCTTCGGGCCCTCGCTGAGCGCGCTCACCAGGTTGTCAAGCAGTTGCGAGGTAGTGGCGCCCAGCGGCACGAACACCGAGTCCGGGATGAGCACATGGCCGCCCGAGTCGAAGAAGTACAGATCCTGCGCCTTGTAAAACAAGCTGAAGTCGTCGACCGGCAGCATCCGGTAGGGGGGCGGGTTCATGATGCGCCACTGACCGTTCACCTTTACCAGCTGGAAGGGGTATTGGGCGCCCGACTGGCTCTGGCTCTGGGCCGAGACGTACTGGCCCGAGCCGTCGTAGCTGGCCTGCACCATGCCCGTTACATCGACCGAAGCCTGCTCGGTACCGTGCTTCCCGGTCTTGGCGAGCTCGGCCGACTTGGGCACGTTGAACGTGCTGAATACCTTGACCGCCCAGCCCGGCTTCCAGTTCGCGACGGCGGAGCTGACCAGGTACTGCCAGGCGACCTTATAGGTCGGGTAGCTGGCGCTGGCCAGCAGGAACCCCTGCACGATCTGGGACGGCGATCCGTTCGGCAGCGGTCCGGCCGGGTACGGCCCGATGAGGTTCACGTCCGGCGTGGCCTGCGGGCCTGCGTTGAACTGGCCGGCCGGGCCGGCCGACGGCATGCCCACGCAGCCGGTCACGGCCAGGGCCACGGCGGCCAGCACGCACATCCGCCGCAGGCCCATGGGTAGGCGGAACCTAGCCACCGGGCACGGCCTCGGTCACGTTGGCGACCGGGCGCGGGTCGGCCGCAGCCAGGTCGGCCGGGATCTCGGCGTCGTCCGGCTCGAGCGGCAGCGGCGAGCCTGCCAGCTGCTGCCCGGCGACCCGGGGCAGAGTCAGCCGGAACACCGAGCCCTTGCCCCGCTCGCCCCAGGCCTGCAGCCAGCCGCCGTGCAGGTGCGCGTCTTCCAGCGAGATGGCCAGGCCCAGACCGTTTCCGCCGGTGGTCCTTGCTCGCGCCGGGTCGGCCCGCCAGAACCGCTCGAAGACCTTGTGGTCCTCGCCCGGCCGCAGGCCCACGCCGTAGTCCCTGACCGAGACGGCCACCGCGGCGCTGTCGATCGCGGTGGTGACCACCACGTCCTTGCCCTCACCGTGCTCGACCGCGTTGACCAGGATGTTACGCAGGATGCGTTCCACCCGGCGCCGGTCCACCTCGGCCAGGCATCCGGTCGCGGGCAGCCGGAACTCGATCCGGCTGCCGCGGCGCTCGGCCAGTTGCTGCGCGTCGTCGGCCGCATGCCGCACCAGGTCGCACACGTCGAACACGTCGGCCTCCAGGGTGGCCGCGCCTGCGTCGTAGCGGCTGATCTCGAGCAGGTCGACCAGCAGGGCCTCGAACCGGTCAAGCTGGCTGGCCAGCAACTCGACGGACCGGCCGAAGGCAGGGTCGAGCTCATCCCTTGACTCGAACAGCAGGTCGGCGGCCATCTTGATGGTCGAAAGCGGGGTCCGAAGCTCGTGCGAGACGTCCGAGACGAACTGCCGCTGCACGTGGGACAGCTCCTCGAGCTCGCGGAGCTTGGTCTGCAGGCCTTCGGCCATCTCGTTGAACGAGGTGGCCAGCGCGGCCAGGTCGTCCACGCCGCGGGCCGGCATGCGCTCCTCCAGGTGGCCGGCCGACACCCGCCTGGCCGCCTGGGCCGCGTGCCTGACGGGCAGCACCACCCACCGGGTCACCAGCGACGCGATCGCGGCCAGCAGCAGGACCAGCGCCAGGCCCACGCCGACAAGCACCCGCTGGACAAGCAGCAGCGTCGACTGCTGGCTGGTGAAGGGGAACACGTAGTACAGCTGGTAGTACTGGCCGAGCGGCACGCCGGCGGCCAGCGCGGGACCGGACTGGCCGCCTGAGGTGTAGGTCAGCGTGGTCGACTGGGAAAATACCCGGGCCGTGCCGCTGTTATAGAAGCGGCCCTGTTGCTGCTCGGCCCTGACCTTGCGGATCAGGGCGGAAGGGATCGTCGCCGTGGGGTCGACGTTGCGCTGGCCCACCCACTGCACGCCGGGCGAGACGCCGTTGGTTAGCTGGATGAAGACCAGGTAGCTGCCGGTGTTGCCGCTGGCCTGCTCCAGTGCCCGGGCGGTGACTAGCGCGGTCGTCACCGCCGTGAACTGGCTTTGCGGCTGCTGGAGCACCTGCGGGCTGGTCTGCCCGATCGCGGACTTGGCGCCGCTCTCCACCTGGCTGCCCGCGGACTGCTCGGCCCGGTTCAGCAGGCCGGTCTCGATCTGCTCGACCAGGAAGAAGCCGAGCACGGCGATGACCGCGGCCGACAGCACCAGCGTGGTGGAGACCACACGCAGTTGCAGCGAGCGATGCCAGCGGCTGCGCGCCTGGGCCACGAGGCGGCGCTGCCACCGCCGCGCCGCGAACAGGCAGCGCCGGACGCCGCCCGGGAGCTTACCGATTATCGACTTGCCGGTCGGCGACCGAAAGATCGAGGCGATCCAGTCCCGCTCTGTCCCTGCCGCTGCCATGTGTCGATCCGGCTCAACTCGATCCGACTTAACCGGGGCCCGCCTTGTAGCCGACACCGCGTACGGTCACGACGATCTCGGGATGCTCGGGGTCCCGCTCGATCTTGGCCCGCAGCCGCTGCACGTGCACGTTGACCAGCCTGGTGTCTGCGGCGTGCCGGTAGCCCCAGACCTGCTCGAGCAGCACCTCCCGGGTGAAGACCTGCCTGGGCTTGCGGGCCAGCGCGACCAGCAGGTCGAACTCAAGCGGGGTGAGGTTGAGGGTTTCGCCGTCGCGCTTGACCGAATGGCCGGCCACGTCGATGACGATGTCGCCGATCTGCAGCATCTCGGGGGCGGGCTCGTCGGTCCGGCGGAGCCTGGCCCGGACCCTGGCCACGAGTTCCTTGCCCTTGAACGGCTTGACGATGTAATCGTCGGCGCCGGACTCCAGGCCAAGGACCACGTCGACGGTGTCGGTCTTGGCCGTCAGCATGACGATGGGCACCCCGGACTCGGCCCGGATCTGGCGGCACACGTCGATTCCGTCGGAGCCGGGCAGCATCAGGTCAAGCAGAACCAGATCCGGCCGTGAGTCACGGAAAACCTCCACCGCCTTGTCGCCGTCGGCGACGAACGTCGGCTCGAATCCCTCGTTGCGTAGTACGATCCCGAGCATCTCGGCGAGGGCGGCGTCGTCGTCGACGACCAGCACACGACCTTTCATGGGCCCCACTGTTCCGTGTGATTAACTCTGCGTGGAGGCAGGCTACCCTCATTTTCGCGCTGGGCGATAGCCGTTCACGGATAGGTTTTCCTGTACCCGGGTAGATCAAACCAGTTTGTCCGGTGCCCGAGCGACCCCAGGGCAGCAAACTGAGGTGACAGAGGGTGGCTGTAATTACCGGGACCTCGGGCTGGCAGTACCGCGATTGGCGCGGCGCCTTCTATCCGGCCGGCGTCCCCCAGCGGAGCTGGCTCGAGTACTACGCCGGGCAGTTCGCGACCGTGGAAAACAACGGGACGTTCTACCGGCTCCCGGCCCGCGAGGTCTTCGCGAGCTGGCGGGACCGGGTGGGCACGGACTTCGTGATGACCGTGAAGGCCAGCCGCTACCTCACCCACGTGCGGCGGCTGCGCGACCCGGCCCAGCCGGTCAAAAGGCTGCTCGACGCGGCGGCGGGCCTCGGCGACCGGCTCGGGCCCGTGCTGCTCCAGCTTCCGCCCGACCTGCGGGCCGCGCCTGGGCTGCTCGCCGACTGCCTGCGGCAGTTCCCGGCAACGGTCCGGGTCGCGGTGGAGCCCAGGCACGAGTCCTGGTGGACGGACGAGGTGCGTGACGTGCTCACGGCCCGCAGCGCGGCGCTGTGCTGGGCCGACCGCAAGGGATCCGCGGTCACGCCGCTTTGGCGCACGGCCGACTGGGGCTACCTGCGGCTGCACGAAGGCGAGGGCGAGGAAGATAGCACAGGAGGCGGCACAGCAGCGAGCACAGCAGGCAGGACGGGCGAGGGCGACGGGTTCGGATGGCCGAGCTACAGCCGAGCCGCGCTGGCCCGGTGGGCGGAGCGGCTGATGACGACCTGGGCCGCGGACCGCGACGTGTTCGTCTACTTCAACAACGACCAGCGAAGCGCCGCGCCCCTGGACGCGGCCCGGCTGGCAGCGATCGTCGCCGCCGACGGCGGGCAGACCACGCGGGCCTGGCCGGACCGGGAGCCGGAGCGCGAACCGCACGGGGAGCAGACTGGGTGAAGCGGCGGGGGGAACCACGGACCGTTCGGCCCAAATATTTTTCTTTTGGCGAAGTACGGGGCGAAGCTAGAGTGCTGCCCATGGCCGAGCCGTTGCGCAGCATAGTCGAGGAGGGCTGGGCGGAGGCGCTGGAGCCGGTCGCCGACCGGATCGCGGCGATGGGGGACTTCCTGCGGGCGGAGATCGCCGCCGGGCGCCGGTACCTGCCGGCCGGGGAGAACGTGCTGCGCGCGTTCAAGCAGCCGTTCGCCGACGTGCGGGTGCTGATCGTGGGGCAGGATCCGTATCCGACCCCCGGGCACGCCGTCGGGCTCAGCTTCTCGGTCGCGCCGACGGTGCGCCCGCTGCCAGGCAGCCTGCTCAATATCTTCCGCGAGTACTGCGAAGACCTCGGCTACCCGCGCCCGGCCACCGGGGACCTCAGCCCGTGGACCCAGCGCGGCGTGCTGCTGCTTAACAGGGTCCTCACCGTCCAGCCAGGAAAGCCGGGATCGCACCGGGGCCGGGGCTGGGAGGAGGTGACCGAGCAGGCGATACGGGCCCTGGCCGCCAGGAAGACCGGCGCCGGGACAACGGCGCCGCTTGTGGCCATCTTGTGGGGCCGTGACGCGCGGACGCTCGCGCCGCTGCTGGCCGGCGCCGGCCGCATCGAGTCGGCCCATCCGAGCCCTAATTCGGCCTTCGGTGGCTTTTTTGGTTCTCGTCCGTTCAGTCGGGCGAATCAGCTTCTTGAGCAGGAAGGAGCCGAACCTGTCGACTGGAAACTGCCATGAGCGTTGATCCCCCGACGTGGCGAGAGTAACACCTGGTGATAGGCTTATTTACCTGCTTCGGGGGCAGTTTGACCGTTTCTTGCATGGCGACAGCTGAATAGACAACAGGGGAATCGTGTGGACGGGCGGGTACCGGCACAGTGGAATACACGCAGGTAGAAGACCGTGAACCAGTGCCAGTCCACCAGCACTGGCTAAACCGCCGTCGGCTGCTGATCGCGAACGGGGCATTCGCGGTCTACGCCACGGCCCTGGCCGCGACCACCGGTCACGCTGACCGGACATGGGCCATCTGGGCGGCGGCGGGCTACGGGGTGACCACGGTCATCTTGTGGCTCACCCGGCACAAGAACGTGCCGCTGGTCGTGCCGCTGCTGGTGTCGCTGGCCGGGGCGCTGGCCGCCCCGGTGACGTGGCTGGCCACCAGGGTGACGCCGACGGCCGAAGTGCAGGTGATCTGGCAGTCGGCCAAGCTCCTGCTGCAGCACGGTACGCCGTACCTGGGCGGCGGGCAGCTGGACAGCGTGCTGTCCTACAACCCGTACCTGCCGGTCATGGCGGTGTTCGGGATGCCCAAGGCGCTGGGCGCCAAGGGCTTGTTCGCCGATCCGCGGGTGTGGCTGACGGCGTTCTCCATCGCCCTGATCTGGGGCGCGTTCAAGATCGCGGCGCCGCACCGGCACTGCGACGACTGCAAGCACGGCGTCTGGCTGTCGACCGTGTTCATCGCCGCCTCCCCGGTGATCGCGTTCCCGCTGGCGGTCGGGATCACCGACCCGCCAGTGATCGCGCTGATGTTCGTCTCGCTGGCGCTGATCGCCCGCCCGTCCGGGCTGATCCGGGCGGCGGCCGCGCTCGGGGTGGCGTGCGCGATGAAGGCGACCGCCTGGCCCGCGGTCCCGGTCTTCACCGCGATGCTCGGCGTGCGGGACGGCGCGAGGAACGCCTTGCGTTTCCTCGTCACCGCGTGCGGGCTTGCCGTGCTGCTCGCCGTGGCGATGGCGCCCTCGGCGCTGATCAACCCGTACGCGTTCCTGCAGAACACCGTGCTGTTCCCGCTCGGCCTGACCAAGCACAAGACCCCGGCGGCCAGCCCGCTGCCCGGGCACCTGCTGGCCGACACCGGGATGGCCGGGAAGTGGGCCGCGGTCGGGCTGCTTGTCGCGGCGGGGATCGCCTTTGCGGTGTGGATCATCTTCCGGCCGCCGACCGACGCGCGGGCCTCCGCGTGGCGGCTGGCCCTGGGGCTCACGGCCATGTTCACGCTGGCGCCCGCAACCCGGTGGGGGTACTTCGTGTATCCGCTCGCGCTGGTCGGGTGGCTGCTACTGACCCGGCCGGTAAGCCCGACCCCGGCCGACCGGTCGGCCGGGATACCGGCGCAGCCGGTAACGACGGCCAGCGACCAGGGCGTGCCCGCGCCCGCCCGATAACGAGCCCCGGCTTAGGAACCCCCGCTTAGGAACCCCCGCTTAGGAACCCCCGCTTAGGATCCGAGGCGCCACGAGTCTAGGTAGGCCTGCTGGGCCGGGGTGAGCGCGTCGATCGTGGTGCCGGTCGCGGCCAGGACGAGCCGGGCCGCCTCGGCGTCGATGTCGGCCGGCACGTCGTGCACGCCGACCGGGAGCTTGTCCCCCGTGTTTGACGACACAGCGCAGGCCAGCCAGGCCAGCGCCAGCGCCTCGATGCCGAACGCCACGTCCATCACCTCAGGCGGATGCCCCTCCGCCGCGACGAGGTTCACCACCCGGCCCTCGGCCAGCAGCAGCACGGTCCGGCCGTCGCCCAGCTCGTAGGCGTCGACGTGCTGGCGCACGCCGGGGTGCACCGCCCGCGCCAGCCCGGCCAGCGCGCGCACGTCGATCTCCGCGTCGAAGTGGCCGGCGTTGGCCAAGATCGCGCCGTCCCGCATCGCCGCGAAGTGCTCCGCGCCGATCACGTCACACGATCCGGTCGCGGTGACGAAGACCTCGCCGAGCGGCGCCGCGTTTGCCATGGGAAGCACGCGGAAGCCGCGCAGCGACGCGTCCAGGGCCCTTACGGGGTCGATCTCGGTGACGATGACCTGGGCGCCGAGGCCACGGGCACGTTCGGCTATGCCGCGGCCGCTGGCGCCGAACCCGGCCACGACGAAGGTCTTGCCCGCCAGCAGCGTGTTGGTGGCGCGCAGGATGCCGTCGATCGCCGACTGCCCGGTGCCGCAGGTGCCCTCGACCAGGCGCCTGGCCGCGGTGTCGTTCGCCGCGACGACGGGAAACGCAAGCGCGCCCTCGGCCGCCATCCGGCGCAGCCTGATCACGCCGGTGGTGGTCGACTCGCAGCCGCCCTTGACCGTCGCCAGCAGCGCCGCGGCCCTGGTGTGCAGCGTGTTGACCAGGTCACCGCCGTCGTCGATGACCAGATCCGCTCCCTGGTCCAGGGCCAGTTCGATGTGGCGGTAGTAGCCGCGCCTGTCCACCCCGGCCCGGGCGAAGACCGCGATCCCGTACTGTTCGGCCAGGGCGGCGGCGATGTCATCCTGGGTGGACATCGGGTTGGAGGCGGCCAGCGACACCGCGGCGCCGCCGGCCCGCAACAGCCGGACCATCATCGCGGTCTCGGCGGTAACGTGCAGGCACGCCGCGATGGCCAGCCCTTCGAACGGTCGCTGGACGGCGAACCGCTCCATGAGGCCGGCCATCAGCGGCATGGCCCGCTCGGCGTAGCGGATCCGGACGTCGCCGTCGTCGGCGA
>Ga0335075_10005411_pt1 | contig 19840 bp, 15 predicted proteins | sample Lox_Sample_24_FD_206723 | JGI IMG/M metagenome (GOLD analysis project Ga0335075, IMG submission 206723) | Soil microbial communities from Loxahatchee National Wildlife Refuge, Florida, United States - Lox_Sample_2.4 | ecosystem: Environmental > Terrestrial > Soil > Wetlands | place: USA...
AGGACGGCGAGAGCGCGGGGATCCTTCACATGACTCAAGCGAAACGCCAGCGGGTCCTGATGGGCGGCTGCGGCAAGCTCGTCGATGAACGATTCCATCGCGAACGTCGTCTCGAACTGCCCCGGAGAGCGCAGCCATGCGGTCAGCAGACCTACCCGCCCCTCGCAGTGGCCCATCACGTCCGCATTCGGAAAAGTGTAGGCATAGGTGATCGACGGATCGCCGAGACCTGTATCACCGCACACTGATGAATTGCCGCAGAGCGCGGCGGCGATCAGATGCGTATCGCCGAGTGTGGGAACCCAGACGTGGTGCCGCCAGGCGACGACCCGACCTTGCCCATCGAGACCTCCGCTCAGGTCCTGCACGATCGGCGGGCCTTTCGGCTCCCAGCCATGCTCGTCCCAGCGCATCCACTGCACCCTGACGGGCCGACCGACGATCTGAGACATGATAGCCGCGTCTGCGACCACGTGATCTAGTCCGTTACGACCGTAACCACCGGATGCCTCAACCCAACGCAGCTCCAGCCGCTCGAGAGGCATGCCGAGTACCTTCGCGATGTCGTGCCGCGTGTCGTGTGGCATCTGCGTGCCCGACCACAGGATGGCCCGATCGGCTTTCACATCGGCCACCGCGCAAGAAGGTCCGATGGAGCCGTGCATTTGAAACGGTGTCTGGTACGTCGCCTTCAATGTTCGAGCCGCTCGCCCGAGCGCTTCATCCACCGACCCATGTTTCGCAACTGCTATGTCGCGGCCTGAGGTCTGCCGGACCGTCTCCCAGATCTGATCCATGGCGGGCAAACCCTTCCAATCCGACCATTTGGCCTGTGTCGTGTCTGGTCCGGAAGGTTGGAGCGTCGCACCGAGCTTCTGAGCGGCTTGGATCGCCGCCCATTCCGTGGTGGCCACCACTCCGAGGAAATCGTCGCGACGCACCGTGCGTACGAAGCCGGGAATGCTCGACAACCCGGACTCGTCCACCTCGCGTAACCGCGCGCCGATGCCATACGGGCGCACGACGCGACCGTGCAGCATGCCTGGCACGCGCACGTCCTGAACGTACGTGAAGCTACCCGTGACCTTGGCCGGAATGTCCTTGCGCGGGACCGAGGTTCCCACGACCGTGTACTTGTGTGGATCCTTGGCGCGCGCCCGAGGCGCAACCTTCATGTCGAACTGCTCTCCGCTGGCGCCGATCTCGAAATCCAGGCGCCGGCCGGCGACCAGCTCACCGTAGGTAATGCTTCGATCAGGCGCGCCGTTGACAGCGACAGTGCCCGCGTGGACGGTCAGCCGGTCCTCGGTAACCTCGAAGCGCTTGGCGGCCAGATCGAGCAGCACCGCCCTGCCGGCGGCCGCGGCCTGGCGGATCTGCGGTCCCGCCATGCGGATGGAGAGGCTGCCGTAACTCGGTCCCTGATCCACGGTCTCCGTGGTCGTACCCATCACCACGTCCAGGCGCTCCACCGGAAAATCCAGCTCCTCGGCGGCGATCTGGGCGAACGCGGTCTGCGTGCCCGTGCCGGTATCGACCTTCCCCGTAAAGAGAGTCACCCGATTGTCGGGATGTACCGCAAGCCACGCATACAGCCGTCCCGCGGGAAGTACGTGGAACGGCCCCTCCTCGGCTGCCGCTGCGGTCATCGCTTTGCCGCGTCCAGGCAGGCTGAAGGCGATCACGAGCCCGCCGGAGGTCTTGAGGAAACCTCGCCGGGTGAGCTCGGCTGCTCCGCCCGTGTCGAGCGCGCTCATGTGTGGCTCCCGGCTTTTGCGGCTCGCTCGACGGCGCGCACGATTCGCATGTGAGTCCCGCAACGGCACAGGTTGCCGTTCAGCGCCTGCTTGATATCCTCCCGTGTGGGTTCGGGCTTGCGGCCCAGCAGGGCATGAGCGGACATGATCATGCCGCCGATGCAATAGCCGCACTGCGCGGCCTGCTCGTCAATGAAGGCCTGCTGCAGCGGACTCGGACGCTCGAGGGTGCCGAGTCCCTCCAGCGTCGTGATGGGGGTACTACCCACGGCGGCGACAGGCGTGACGCAGGACCGGATGGCGCTGCCACCCAGCACCACCGTGCATGCTCCACACTGCGCAAGTCCGCACCCGAATTTCGGACCGCGCAGTCCGAGACCATCCCGGAGGGCGTAGAGCAGCATGCTGTCGGGCTCGGCCGAGACTTTGCAATCCCGGCCATTCACGTGGAGCGTCAGGCTTTTCGCCATGGCAGAGTCCCCATCAGGTTGTCAGACGTCGCCGCGCCCCTGTCGCCGGAGCACCACGTGCGTGGCTTTCTCCGATGCAACGAACCGGGCACATTCGTAACCCAGAGCGCGCATATCGATCCCCTCGAACAGCCGCTCTCCCCCGCCCAGCATGACGGGCGAGATGGCAAAGTGCAGCTCATCGATCAGGCCCGCGCGCAGATATTGCTGAATGGTAGCGGGACCGCCACCAATGCGCACGTCCATGCCATTCGCCGCTTCGCGCGCCCGGTCGAGCGCCTCGTGTATGCCGCCCGTGACGAAGTAAAAGGTCGTTCCGCCCTCCATCTCGATGGGCGCCCGCGCGTGATGAGTCAGGATGTAAGTTGGAACGTGATAAGGCGGGCTATCTCCCCACCAGCCTTTCCAGTTCATGTCGGGCCACGACCCGCGGATCGGACCGAACATGTTTCTGCCGAGAATCCAGGCGCCGACATTCCTGAAGCCTCGCGCGGCGAATTCGTCATCGACTCCGGCGGTGCCACGATCGAGGCCAAATAGAATCCGTTGGAACGTGCGCGTCGGGACCAGCCATTGGTGCAGTTCCGTCCCACCCACACCGAGCGGATTCTTCAAGTCCTGGTTCGGGCCGGCGCCGTAGCCGTCAAGCGATATGGTAAAGCTCTCAACTCGCACGCGTGCCATGCTCATGCCTCAGGGTAGCAGTCACGGCGGAAACTTCAAATCCCGCATGAGCGCCTGGAAGCGCGGTCCAATGGGGCGCATCCGGGCCATCCGCCGGCCGTGTCGGCGGCATGCTGCGGCCGGGAGCGGAGGGGTCCGGCGCAACGACTTGGGCGATCGCCTGGGCCGAGGCCGTGACCATCAGGAGTGCCAGGGTGAGCGCGGTACCGTCGGTGGCAGTCGGGATCATTTCCGGCGGGACCACCCGTTGTACCGTAACCATTGCAGAATGCATTCCTGCCAGCGATCGCGGGACATCAGGAAAAAGCCGTGCTGGCCTCTTTCGAAGAATCGCGCCTCCACCGGAACGCCGGCATGGCGTAGCGCGTCGAAGAAGACCACGGAGTTTTCCGGATCGACCAGCCTGTCATCGGCAGCATCGAGGATCAGGGTGGGTGGGGTCTCACGGCTCACCTGCAATTCGCTGGAGAAGAACCGGACCTGACTCCTCGATGGATGAGGGCCGAGCAAGGCCCGGCGCGAATCCATGTGCGCGATTTTCGCGTCCATGCTGATTACCGGATAAACGACGATCAGGAAGTCCGGGCGCAGGCTGATGTGCTCGGGATCGGCGACATACGCTTCATTGAAATGAGTTGCCAGAGTGGAAGCCACATGTCCGCCGGCAGAGAAGCCGATTGCTCCGACCCGTGCGGGATCGAGGTTCCACTCCCGGGCGTGCAGGCGGGCGAACCGGATTGCCTGCTGCGCATCTTCGAGCGGTCCCAGCGACTTGTCGATCATTGTCCGGTCGCTCGGGATCCGGTACTTCACGATGAAGGCTGCGAAGCCATGATCGACGAAGAATCGGGCCTGCTGGGTCCCCTCGAGATTGAAAGTCAGCCCGGCATAGCTGCCGCCCGGAAAGATGAGAATGCTGGCGCCATTGGCCCTGGTTTCGGGGGGCAGGTACACCAGAATTTGCGGTCGGGAGACTTTCCGCACGAATCCCTGGTCGGCGCCGAACTCCTCGTTCGGACCCGCTTTTGCATTCGGGATCGGCTGGTCACCGTAGAGCGGGAAGGTCCGCATCCCGGGCGCCGAAGCATGAGCGCAGAGCGTTGCTGATACAGGCGCAAGAAGGATGAGCAAAAGCGATGTGTGATGCAGCCTCATATTTACGCCAACGCGAACTCGTACAACGCGATGCTGGTCGGAGCCGCAGCAATGCTCGTAGCCCTCGGCTCGAAGTTGGCTTCCCGGATGACGACCTGCGGCTTCTTACCGACGATGTTCTGGGCATCCAGACCCGGAGCGGTCAGGTTCCAGCAGCGGCCCTTCGATCCTTTCCGGAACCCCTGCACCCTCAAGTTCAGCGTACAGCGATTTTCCGTCGCGTTCACCACGGCCACGATCAACGCCTGGCGGTCGGCGGTGAGAGCCGCGGACACGTCGAGCGGCCACGCGTCGCTGCCTGTGTTGACTTTGGGCTGATCGCCTCCGATCGGATACTTCGGCGGCGGCACCGGCGAGTCGCCGGTCACGGGCACCGGGATTTTGCCGAAATGCGTGTTGTAGAGCTGAAAGACCCGTCCATAGGCGTTGACGACCGAATGCGTACGATCGAAGTTCAGCCAATTCGTCGCCATGGTGAAGCCTGCCATCTCGATGAAATCGGAATGGCGGAAGAACTCGTGGAATGCCCGGGCGATCGCCAGGCAGCCCTTGAAGTCCGGCTGGAAGTGATAGGCCCACTCGTCGAAGAACACCTTCACCTTGCCCTGCTCGAGCTCTGGGAACCGCCTCTGATATTCGTGCCAGCAGTCCGCCATGGTCGCCACGCGCTGCGCCGGCGCCTGCGCCCATTCGACCAGCGTCTGCCTGATGTCTTCGTTCTTGCCGGTGCTCAGGTTGAAGTGCTTGTTCTCCGGCGGATAGGCGTGGGTGGCGAGGGCATCGAACTTGCCCCGGCAGCTCTGCAGCATCCCGCCCGCCCAGTCGCGATCCGAGCCGTACTGCACCAGAGGACTGCCGGAGTCCTCCACGATGCCCTGCCCCGTCGTCATCTCGTCGACGAATCCTCCCGGAGCGATGATGTAGATCGATGGATCGACCTCGCGCATCGCATCGGCGAACAGATTGTGCTTGATGACGTACTGGTCGAGCGCCATGTGGCCGAGCTGCCAATGACCGTACATCTCATTGCCGACGTTCCAATAACGGACCCTGTAGGGTTCGGCGCGGCCGTTGGCGGCGCGCAGCGCGCCCCATTTGGTGCTCTGAGCGCCGTTGACATACTCCACGAGCTCAGCACCCGAGCGCGGCTCTCCGAATCCCGTATTGACGCACCATTCCGGCTCGACGCCAAGTATCTCCCTGCACATGTGCAGTAGCTCATCCACACCGACGTCATTGGGCTGCACGGCGTGCCATTGGGGATCCATGATCGGTGGCCGCTTGTCCGGATCGCCGATGGTGTTCTTCCAGTCGTAGCCGGAGACGAAGTTGCCGCCCGGCATCCGCAGAATCCTGCAATCCATCTCCTTCATCAGCGCCATGGTATCGGCGCGGAATCCCCCCACGTTGTCAGCCGGCATCAGCGATACCGCGCCAATCCGAAAGGTGCCGCCGCCGTTGCCCACGATCTCGAGCCGGCCCGCCGTGGTGTCGGCGCCGCAGGCGAACTGCAGCGGCACTACCGTCCAATGCCGCCCGGCGGCAATGCGCACCGTCTGCCGCTTGCCCGCATGCTCGCCCCAGATCAGAGTCGCGGCCAGCTCCGCGCCAGGATCGGCTGCCAACACCGCGCGCCCCGTATATCCCTTCCGCGCCAGCGCCAGGCCGGATTGCGCGATGCCACGCGGGCCAGCTCCCCCCAGGCGTACGACGGGGCTCTGCCTGCCGACATAAGGCGCGCTGTTGTCCATGGTGATGTCAAAATCGGGGCCCACAGGCACCCATTTGTTCGGCTGCGGCAGCATGCGGCGCATGAGTCCCTGCGGTTGCGGCAGCGGCCTGGAATCGACCGTGTGGTAAAACTTACGGTCGTCGAGCACTTCACTCCATAAGCTGTAATAGATCAGGTTGCCGATGTGCTCGATGAAACCGCCATACATGTATTCGGAGATCGGATGGCCACGCTTGGCGGCGTCCACGACTGCGGACGGCCCGCCTGCAGCAGCGGCCGCCGGCAATGCCGAGGTCAGAGTGATGGCGAGGGAAGCCTTCAACGCCGCGCGACGCGATAGCAACAGGTCTTTCGTCATATCGTTGTCCCGAACGAGGTTTTTATCAGTAAGGCCTTTGATCCTGGGCCACCGTCGGCATGTTCGAAGCGGACCCGGACCGAATGCGGGAGCCGCTCCACCGACAGCAGGGTCGGGCCGGAGTACGTGCGATCGTCCTTCGAGAGTCGATGTAGATCCGCGCCGGGCCCTCCACCTGAGCTCCCCATGTCAGGCGGCTGCGCAAGACGCCTGCCGGAACCGAGAGGCTCGCGGCGGCTGCGCGACGCAGAAAACGACGTCGAGACGGCGACAACATCGCGCTCAGCTCCAGTGTGCGGCCCGCGCATCCGCCGCTCGGATGAGGTTGTGGTAGCGCTACCTCATCCTCTTCAGTATTGTCTTAGTTATCGCGAGTGTCAATGACTCAGGCGGCGGCGAAATCAGCGCTGACCGGATACGCGCATCAGTCTCGGCGCCGACGATGAGAAGCCGACCGACTGCCGGGCCCGGCAGCACTGCCTCGGGATTCGTGTCCTCGAAGCTATCGCCATGCGTCTTTTCGACGAGCGGCTCTCCGGGTGGTCACGGACAGTGCCAGGTTCCCGGCATGGTCAACGGCCCGAGATCGACATCCCCGGCAAAAATTTCGCGCCTGGATTGCCCCCCCAAAAGGCGTTTTACTGCTTTTTTGCCCGGATGAGAAAGCCAGCGATGAGCGCCGCGCCCCCGCATACCGCCGCTCCGATCGCCATCGTCACATGAAACGAGCGCAGCAGCCGGACTCCGTGGGATGCGAACACGAATCCGACCATTGCTGTCGCGAGCAGTCCGCCTGTGCGCGCCACCGCGCTGTTGAGCCCCGACGCGACACCCGTATAACGCGCCGCGACGTCGCTGAGGACGGCAGTCGTGAGCGGAGCGACGGCGGCGGAGAGTCCCAGGGAGAGCACAATGACGGCCGGCAACAGCCCCGTCCAATAAGCCGTGGAAGTATCTACTCGTAGTGTCAGAAGCATGCCCAAACCTACCCCAACCGACCCGACAGCGATCGGAATCCGGGGGCCGAGGCGCGCGGCGAGCGATCCCGCGAGCGGTGAAATGAGGACCATCACAATCGGCAGGGGAAGCAGGGCTGACCCTGCCTGCACCGCGGAGTACTGGAGCGCATCGATCAGCACGTAGGGCACGAGCACGAGCAGCGCACCCAAAGCTCCGTAGAGCAACAACGTGGCGAGGTTCAGACCGAGAACGGTCGGCGCGGTGAACAGGGTCATCGGCACCAGAGCCCGATCGCCTCTTCGTATCTCGACAATGACGAAGACGATGAGCAGACCGATCGCTGCGATGGCCATCAGGCCCATTCTTCCGCTCGGGCCGGCTCGAGCACCCGCAATGGTCAGCGCCCACGTAAGCACTCCAAGCCCTGCCGTGACCAGGAGAGCGCCCGACACATCCAACGGTTCGGCGCGCACCGTGCGGTCCTCGGGAACGTATAGCACCGCCAGCGCGATCGCCACGGCAGCGATGGGCAGGTTGATCAGAAAGATGGCGCGCCAACTCCCCAGGTCGACGAGCCACCCGCCGAGCACCGGCCCCAGGGCACCGGTGATCGCGCTCGCGGCGGCCCAGATTCCCACCGCGTGGCCCTTTCTCTCTTCGGCGAAAGTCTGCCCGAGAATGGCGAGGCTGTTGGGCATCAGCATCGCGCTGCCGACACCCTGGAGGAACCTCGCCGCAAGCAGCAGCCCGAGGTTCGGCGCGAGCGCGCAGACGAGGGAGGCCACGGCGAATAGAGCGGTTCCCCAGATCAGCAGCCGGCGGCGACCGAAGCGGTCGCCGGCCGCCCCACCGAGCAGCAGCATGGCGCTGAGCGGCAGCAGGTACGCATTCACGGTCCACTGCAGAGCGCTCGCGTCGGCCGAAAGGGCGCGACCGATTGCCGGCAGCGCGACGTTCACCACCGAGCCGTCTATGAAAGCCAGGCTCGAGGCGAGCACCGAGGTAACCAGGATGAGCCGCGGGTGTGCCACGGGCGCCGATCTTCCGGCGCAGCGGGCCGAGGCAGCATCACAGTACGCCTGCGGGGAAGTGCTCATGGAGTCGAAAAGCGAACCCGCTAAGTGCTTGTCACCCAAGGATTTTCGGTGCCGACATCGGCACCGCGCGATCCGTCACATTGACGCCACCGCCGGCGTGACGGCGATCACGGTAGTTATGTCGTGCCGGGCGTTTCATATCGGGTGCTACGGCTGCTACGTCTGCAGAGAGATCAGCGTATGAAAAAGAAATCGGTAATGCCCCAGGAGCACGAGGCATTGCCCGGGCGCGCCACACCGCTCAGCGTGCCCCATACCCATTTCGTCAACGGTCATCGCATCGTACCCCCGTTCGCCACCGGTCTGCGCGAGGTAGTGTTCGGCATGGGCTGCTTCTGGGGCGTGGAGCGGCTCTTCTGGCAGCTGCATGGGGTGTACTCGACGGCTGTCGGCTATGCGGGCGGGTTCACTCCCAATCCTACCTACGAGGAGGTATGTACCGGGGAGACGGGACACGCCGAGGTGGTGCGCGTGCTTTACGATCCCACCAAGATCCGGTACGAGGATCTGCTGAAGGCGTTCTGGGAATCGCACGATCCCACGCAGGGCATGCGGCAGGGCGGCGATATCGGAACGCAATACCGCTCCACGATCTACGTGACTGACAAGGCCCAGCGGGACGCAGCGGAGGCCTCCAGGCAGGCCTATCAGGCACGGCTCACCGCCGCGGGTCACGGCGCCATCACCACAGAAATCCGCGACGCCCCGCCGTTCTTTTACGCCGAAGACTATCACCAGCAGTATCTGGCGAAGAACCCGAATGGCTACTGCGGGCTGGGCGGCTGCGGCGTGCCGTTCGAAGCTGCATGGGTCGGAGGCAATGAGCAGCGCTGAGACAAGCATCTCCGGCCCGGAGGTGGACGCCCTGCTGGCGGAGTCACCTCCCCGGCACGTGGAGACGTTGTTCCGCAATACGCTCGAGGGAGCGCCCGTCGGCATCGCCTTCGCGGACCGTGAGGGCCGCTACCGCTACTGCAATCGGGCCTTCTGCGCCCTGCTCGGGTTCGATGCCGAGGAGCTCGAGCGCGAGTCCCTGGAGAGCCTGACGCACGCGGCGGACCTCGAGTCCAGCACGGCAGGCCTGCGGCGGCTGTGGAGCGGAGAGATTTCTCACCTCGAAGTCGAGAAGCGCTACCTGCGCAAGAGCGGCGGCCCGCTGTGGGTGCATGCAACCACGTCACTCGTCAGCAACGGTAGCTCCGATCCGGAGTGCTCGGTCGAGTTCCTGGTCGACATCTCCGCGCGCAAGCAGATGGCGGCGACCCTGCTGCAGAACCAGACACTGCTGGCGACCGTGATTGCCGAACTTCCGATTGCTCTGGTTGCATGCGACGTCAGAGGTCAGTTGACACACCACAACCGCGCGGCAGCCGAGCTGCTCGGAATTCCGGCGCAGGAAACCGTTCAGGCTGCCCAGCGCAACCCCTACCCTCTCACCTCTCAGGTCTACCTGGCGGATGGCACGACACCGGTGCCTCGCGAAGAGCGTCCACTGGCGCGTACCTTGCGCGGTGACACCGTGCGTGATGTGGAACTCGTCATCGTGCGGCCAGACGGCGTACGCCGCATCGGGTTGTCGAGCGCGCAGCGCCTGATCGGCCACGCGGGTCAGCCACTCGGTGCTCTCGCGGTGGTCGAAGACATCACCGAGCGGCGTCTCGCCGAACAGGAGCTCGAGCGCGTACACAAGCTGCTGATGGTCGCCTCCCGGGATGCGGGCATGGCCGAAGTGGCCACGAACGTCCTGCACAACGTCGGCAACGTGCTCAACAGTGTCAACGTTTCGGCGAATATCGTGTCCGAGCGCATCAAAAAATCGAAGTGCGCCGGGCTGACACGAGTCGCCGCCCTCCTGAACGAACACGTGAGCGACCTGGCAGCCTTTCTGACGGGGGCTCAGGGCAAACACATGCCGGTGTACCTGCAGGAGCTCGCGGCCGATCTGGTTGCGGAGCGCGATGCGACCGGCGCGGAGCTGGCAGTGCTGCGCGGCAATGTCGAGCACATCAAGGAAATCGTAGCGATGCAGCAGAGCTACGCACGCCGCGGCGGCGTGACCGAGAAAGTGGACATTCGCACGCTGGTCGAGGACAGCCTGCGGATGAATGAGGGCGCGTTCAGCCGTCACGGGGTCACCCTGGTGCGCGACTTCGAGGAAGTACCGCTCATCACGGTCGACAAGCACAAAGTGCTGCAGATCCTGGTGAACGTGATCCGCAACGCCAAATATGCCTGCGACGAGTCCCCGGGCACCGAGAAGCGTGTGACGGTCCGCGTATGGGCGGCCGAGGGCACGATGTTTGTTTCCGTGATCGATACCGGGGTCGGCATCCCGCCCGAGAATCTCGAGCGTATCTTCAGTCACGGCTTCACCACGCGCAAAGAGGGCCATGGCTTTGGTCTGCACAGCTGCGCGCTGGCGGCCCAGGACCTCGGCGGCTCGCTGCGGGGCGAGAGTCCCGGACCCGGTCGGGGGGCTACTTTTACCCTGACATTACCCCTCACCAGGACGGAGCAGCCCCGTGGCCGATGAATCCGAGGCGCCGCTGATCCGTCTGCTGACGATCGACGACAATCCTGCCATTCACGAGGACTATCGCAAGATCCTCACGGGCTGCGACGACACGCAGATCTCGGCGGCGGAAGCGGCCCTGTTCGGCGAGCCGCAACCGACGGTGTCGCGTCCGACCTTCGATGTGGACTCGGCGATGCAGGGACGGGACGGCGTCGAGTTGGCGCGTCGCGCCCTCGCCGAGGGACGCCCCTACTCGGTCGCCTTCATTGATATGCGCATGCCGCCCGGCTGGGACGGGCTGGAAACGATCGAAAACCTGTGGAAGGTCGACCCCGAAGTCCAGGTGGTGGTCTGCTCCGCCTACAGCGATTACGACTGGATGGAGCTATTGGCGCGGCTCGGGCACTCCGACAAGCTCATCGTCATCAAGAAGCCCTTCGAGCCGATCGAGATCCTGCAGTCGGCGAGCTCGCTCAGCCAGAAATGGCAGAACGCACGCGCACTCAAGCGCCACGTCGAGGGTCTCGAGCGGGTCGTCACCGACCGCACGCGCGGACTCGAGGTGGCGAACCGGCAGCTGCGGCACCTCGCCTCGCACGACTCGCTCACCGGGCTTCCCAACCGGCTGCTGCTCGATGACCGCCTCACTCAGGCGATCGCCCAGGCGAACCGTCAGAAGCATGAGTTCGCAGTGGCCGTGCTGGACCTCGACCGGTTCAAGCTCATCAACGACTCGCTCGGCCATCGGGCCGGCGATGAGCTGCTGTGCGAGGTGGCGGCGCGGCTCAAAGGAGCCATCCGCGCCGTCGACAGCATCGCCCGTCTGGGCGGAGACGAGTTCGTAATCATCTTCGACGGGCCGATGCCCCGGGCGGACGCGCTGGAGATGGGCAAGCGCCTGCTGAAGGTAATGGAACTGCCCATGCGGCTGCTCGGCATCGACGTGCACGTCTCGCCCAGCATCGGCATAGCGCTGTACCCGCACGATGGCGCGAATATCGACACACTGCTGGCGCACGCCGACGCCGCCATGTACCACGCCAAGGAGCGCGGCCGCAACAGCGTGGAGTGTTATACGGAGAGCATGGGCAGCGTGACGCAGGAGCGGGTGAAGCTCGAGAGCGAGCTGCACGAGGCGCTGCGCGACGGGCAATTCGAGCTGCACTACCAGCCCAAGGTCGACACCGCGACGGGCCGGATCAACAGTGCCGAGGCGCTGATCCGCTGGCGCCATCCGCAGCGCGGCCTGTTGTCCCCGGGGGAGTTCATTCCGGTGGCCGAGGAGTGTGGTCTGCTCGATGCCATCGGCGAGTGGGTGCTGCTCGAGGCCTGTCGCCAGGGAAGGATCTGGCAGCAGCGCGGGCCGCGCGCTCTGCGGATCGCCGTCAACCTGGCTCCCTCGCAGTTCCGGCTCGTCGATCTCGTGAGTCAGATTCGCCGCGCTCTCGATGCCTCGGGACTCGACCCGACACTCCTCGAGATCGAGCTGACCGAGACCGCGGTCATGAGCGATGCCGAGGAGTCGATACATATCCTCGAAGCCATCAGCCGGATGGGCGTACTGGTTTCGGTCGATGATTTCGGCACCGGATACTCCAGTATGAGTTACCTGCGCCGCTTTCCGATCGACAAGCTGAAGATCGACCGCTGCTTCGTCGAGCAGATGACTGCGCGCCGGGAGGACGCTTCCATCGTGGGCGCGATCATCTCGCTGGCCCATAGCCTGTCATTGAAAGTGATTGCGGAAGGCGTGGAGACGCCCGAGCAATTGCAGCTGCTTGCCAAGCTGGGCTGCGACCAGTACCAGGGCTTCTATTTCAGCCCCGCCCTGCTGCCGGCGAAATTCGAGGAGCTGCTGCGGGAAGATCCGCAGCTCAGCGAAGACGACGCGGCGCGAACCCACAGCAAGCTCGCCGCCCTGAAGGCTTGACCGCAACAACCTCGTGGTTGGTCACTGCGCGCGCGAAGCGAGCCTGCTCGGCTTGACGAACTTCAGCGTCATCCGGTCGGATTCGCCGATTGCCAGATACTTCGCGCGGTCCTTCTGTCCCAGCGTCAACGTCGGCGGCAGCGTCCATACGCCCCCTGGGTAGTTCTTGGTGTCCTTGGGGTTGGCGCCGATTTCAGACTTGGCAACGAGCCGGAACCCCGCCTGGCGGGCGAGACTGATCACGAAGTCCTCGGAGACGTAGCCGGTTTTCACCCAGTCCGCACGAGTGGTGCCGGGCGCAGCACGGTGCTCGACCAACCCCAGCACTCCGCCGGGCTTGAGCGCGCGATACATCGCCGCAAACATCTGCTTCTCGTAGCCGCCCGCCAACCAGTTGTGGACGTTGCGGAAGGTCAGCACCATGTCGGCGCTGCCGGGCGGGGCTATCCGCCAGTGATCGGGCGGGGCCGCCCTGGTCACGATCACATGGTCGTAATACTGCGGCGCACCCGTGAGCTTGCTGCGGAATCCAGCGTCCTCGGACGACTGCTCGAGCGCGGCGTAATACTTCCCGTGCGCGTGCAGATAAGGCGCCAGGATCTCGGTCCACCACCCGCCGGAGGGCCAGATCTCGACCACGGTCATGTCCGGCTTCAGGCCCTCGAATTTCAGGACCTGCAGCGGATGCCGGTAGCGGTCGCGGGCCTCGAACGCCGGAGTGCGTTGCGGCCCGGCGACGACCTCCGCGAGCGTGGGTGACGGGGGTAATGGTGCTGCGCGCGCCACACCTGCCAACGCCAGCAACGCGACGGCGACAACGCAACCTGTAATCTTCACCGCAGCACCCCCCGGGGAAATTTCCTGCCGGATATTACCCCAGTAACCGGGCCAGCGGTTCGCAGTCTATGCCGCGCTGCGGTGCGATGCCCGGCCCGCGGCGCCAGGTTGGTCGATCGCCCGGCGTCGCGGTGGTTGCGCTTCGTTTGCCAGCGTCCTCGGGTCCTCGTGCGGGCGCAGAAGGCGCTTGAGCATCGACTCGAGGTGCGGGGGTGAGAGTCCGGACGGCGGCAACGAGGCTCTGAGGGTCGCATCTGTGATGATGGAGTTGGCGTGAAGCACGGCCAGTGCGCCCGCGCGGCGGCCGAAGCGCAGCGAGCGTCCGAGCGGCGTCGCCGGCTCGGATCCGGAAACCATCTGCTCCTCGAGGGCCGCCAGCATCTCCTCCGAAAGCCGCCAGTCGGCGCCGATGTGCCAGGCAAAGGCCGCCGAATGCGAATCGAGTATGGAAGCGATCACCAGAGGATCGGCCGTTTCCCGGCCGGCCGAACGCGAGCTGTGTTCGAGCACGGCGCGAAAGAGGACGATCTCCGCGAGGCCGCTGATCAGCGTCAGCAGCTCGGCGGCGAACGGATTCTCGCGTGTCACCAGAGCGGCGTGCGGGATCGCGGCGTGAGCGGATCGCACCGCGTGCTCCCAGACGATCTCGGGGAAACGCGCTGCGCCGCCGGCACCGGGGACCTGGAAGATCGGTTGCATCATGGCCGCCGCCATCACCGAGCGAAGACCGTCGCTCCCCAGCACCACGATGGCTCGCTCGATGGTCTCCACCGCGTGATTGACGCGATAGTAGGAGCTGTTCGCCACCTTCAGGAGATTCCCCACCAGCGCGGGATCCTGGGCAACGATGGGCACGAGCTTGCGCACGGCAACGCCCTCATCGTTGATGGCGCGAATCAGCTCGGGCATGAGATTCGGACGCCGGGGGAAGTACTTTTTCTGGCTGGCCGGATCCCCGATTGCCGACAGGGCGTCCGCGACGATCCGCTCGTGGGCCCGGCTCTGCCGCTCCGACGGGGCGGCGAGATCCGATCCCAGCTCGAGTCCCCGGAGCCGCCTCATCACCTCGGCTGAATCGAGGACGGGGACCTCAGGAACCTCGACGACCGGCGGCTGGGCGACGATTTCCAATTGCCCGGGGGCGGCCTGCAGCAGCGGGGGGGCGGGCAGGTGCCGCAGCTCGAACGGGAGGCCGTTTGCGATTTCGGGTCTGGCTGCCCGCGGCGCGCCAAAGAAGGCCAAGCGGTGTAGAGCAGGCCAGCCCGCAAATGCGGAGGCTCCAATGAGCAGCAATGACAGCAACCAGAGCATGCGACGAACTCACCCCAGCTCACGGCGCCGGACATATTTCCGGCGGTGAATGGTTTTCGGCCCGAAGGCGCAAAAACGGACGGCGCGCGACCGATTTTGTGACCGGCAGCACGCTCGAGGGTCAGGCCCCGAGCGCGACCTCGATCATTCCCGCGACGATTCTCACCGGATAGCGGGACAATGGCACACTGGCCGGCGCCCCGAGAACCCGCCCGTCACGAATGTCGAACGACGCGCCGTGCAGAGGGCAGATCAGCCGGACGCCACGCAGCCGCCCTTCGTCCATTCTGGTGTGCGCATGCGTGCAGATGTTGCTCACGGCGAACACTCCTTCCCGTGCATGGCAGATCAGCACCTCCTGGCCGCCCACCGTGACACAGCGCATGCGTCCCGGCCGCAGCTCGGCGAGAGGCAGGACGGGATGGAAGATCGGCTCGGTCACGGCACGGACATCATATAAAATTCAATTCATCCATGACTGACGTGAAGCAAGCGAAGGTCTCCGGAGACACCGCGGCATGTATCGGCCGGGCGGCGTCCTTTCTCGCCGCGTGCTCACGCCCGGCGGTGAATATCAGCGCCAGCTCGACGCACGAAGAGCTCTCCTCCGCGCTGACGGACCTGGTGGCAGCGGCGGAGCTGTTCGGCTGCAAGCCTTCGTTCTGGAAGTGGGCAGCGGATTCGGCTTCCCTGCTGGGCCGTGCTGCCGAAGCCGAGACGTATCGCAAGCGCTCCAGCAGCGACGCCTAACTTCGTGTTGCGGCGGTGCCTTCCAGGTGGACAGCCCGGATAGCGCAATTGCGCGGCGCGGTGACGGCAAACATCACGGCATCGACGACTTCGCGGCTGGTCAGCCTGCCGGCGCCTATTGGTTCCCGGGCGGCGTCCGAGCCGGGCTCCACGTGCTCGAAGTCGGAAGGGAAAATAGCGGTGACGCGGACGGCCTGAGGCTTCAGCTCAGCCCGCAATTTATCGCAAAAACCTGTCTGCGCATGCTTCGCGGCGTGGAACGCCGTCGATGCGGAATCGAACTCCCCTCCGGGCAATCCCGCGGTCGACACGATGGTCACGATGTCCGCGGTGCGCGACCGAACCAGGCCCGGCAGCAGACCGCGCGTGATGAGAATGGTACCCGTGACGCCGGCGGCCACGGTCGCTACGATTTCCGCCTCCGACAGGTCCGCCAGGCGCCCCTCGAGCCAGGGAGTTCCGTTGTTGATCAGCACATCGACGACCGGATTCGCGTGAAAGATGACCTCGCAGGCCGCATTGACACTCTCCGGTTGTGCGAGGTCACAGGACACCACTTCAGCTCTCTGTTGACTTCTACTGGAGATGGTGGCGGCGACGGTACCGAGAGCGGCCGTATCGCGGCCCAGCAGCACGACGCTGCCGCCGGCATCCGCGGCCGCAAGGGCGAGCGAACGACCGAGGCCTCGGGCGGCCCCGGTAATGACTATACGGCGCGATGCAAGCAACTTGCCGGGCAGCATCAGGGATTGCTCCCGTAGGCCTGCCATTCGAGGTGGATGATATAGGCGTGCAGCGCAACCGCATCGGACACGGACATCTTCGTGCTGATCAGCGGGAAGCCCGCACCCTCGCCAAATCCAGGCATTCCGTTCCGGCGGTGCGTGCCGCCGAGCACGATCGCGAAAAACTCCTCATGGACCTCGGGCGGCATGTAGCGCAGATCGGGAATCGTGCCCTTGACCCGCCACTGACCGCTGCCGTCCGCATCGGGTGAGTGGCAGTCGTCACACATGAACTTGTAGAACACCCCTTCGCCGCGCTTGATGAGAGCGGCATCCGCCGTCTCCTCCGGCGGCCTCGGGACGGGCGGCAGGGTCACCTTCGGATGCGGAAACGGCATCTTCCCCCCGAGCCTGAAGGCGAGGAGGCGCGAGGGACCGAGCTTGGATTCGGGCGTGGCCATCGTGCTGACCGGGCCGAACATCCGGGACGCCGAACCCAGCCCGACGGGCATCAGCACGTATTGATGCCGTCCGACCATGTAGGTCACCGGCACCGAGTCGATTGCCGAGCCTGTCTGGATGGACCAGAGCTTGCGGCCGCGGTCCGCGGAGTAGGCGTCGAATTCGCCCGTGCCCTGCCCCTGAAAGACCACGTTGCCCGCCGTCGTGAGCACGCCGCTGTTGGTCGAGAGTTGCTGCGGAACCGTCCAGCGGGCCGACTCCGTCACCGGATCCCACGCGATGAGACGTCCCGTCGCCTGATTCTGGTAGCCGGTCGGCTTGTCGACATCGTCGTAGGTCGGGATATAGACCAGCCGGGTGAGAGGGTCGTAACTCATGGGCCACCAGTTGTGCCCACTGCGTGGCCGCCGCGGATCCTGCGCATGCGCGGCGGCGAGGTCCTGCTTCGAAATGAGGGCGCCGGTCCCGGCATCCAGCAGATAGAAGATGCCGGTCCTCGGCACCGTCATGACCACGTGCCGCTTCGCGCCGCCGATCTCGAGATCGGTCACGAGCACATGGAAATTCTCGGTTTCGATGTCGGTCTGGTAGTGCCAGACGTACCGGCCGGTGGCGGCGCTCACGGCGATGATGCAGCCGGCGTACAGTCGCCGGCCGCTGACTTTCATGTTGGCGCGATCGCCGAAGAGCTCGTTGGGAGTCGCGCCCGCGGTACCATAGATCACATCCCGGGTGGCGGGGTCGTAGGTGATCGAGTCCCAGGCATCACCGCCGCCCACCCGCCACCAGTGATCGCCCGACCAGGTCGCCGCGGCCCGCTGCAACGCCTGGCTCTCGAAACCCTTCGCGGGATCTCCCGGGACATTCCAGAATCGCCAGGCGAGCTTGCCTGTCCTGGCGTCGAAGGCGACCAGCGAGCCGCGCACGCCCGTGTCCGAGCCGTTGTAGCCGATATAGACCTTGCCATCACCAACGGCCGGCGCTCCCGTGATGCCGGTCTGCGTCGGATCGACGCATACGGGCGAGCTCCACAGCTCCTTGCCGGTGGCGGCATCGAGCGCGAAGAGACGGCAGTCCCCCGTGCCGAAGAACACCTTGCCGCGATACACGGCCGCACCCCGCAGGGTGCGCGCGGCCCAGGAGTTGCGCATGACGTCCAGGCGAATGTGCGGGTCGAACATCCAGAGTAGACGCCCGGACGCCGCATCAACCGCGTACACGCGATCGAGCGAGCCTGTCGCGTAGATTGTGCCGTCGACGACGATCGGTTCGGTCGCGAGCCCCATCGGGCTGTCGATGTCGAGCGACCAGGCGAGACCCAGGCCCTTCACATCCCCGGCGTTGATCTCCTCGAGCGGGCTGTAATGCTGCGAACCGAAGTCGCCGCCGAGGACCAGCCAGTTGCGTCCGCTGCGCGCCTGAGCGATCACCCGCGCATCGGTCACATCCCCTGCCTTCACGGCGCCCCGCGGATGCGCGGCCCATGTCGGAACGATGGCCATCGCGATCAGCGCCGCCAGCGAGGCGATCGCGACCGCGGCCCGCCGAATCTCCATGTCAGTAGCGGTAGATGGCTGTCATACCGAAAGTGCGTGGTGGGAAGGTCCAGTCATCCTGCAACCGCGTCTGCGACTCGCAGGCGAGGGTCGCCGGGGAGCAGATGCCGGGATCGATCGACCATTCATAATTGGTGACGGTGTGGGTATTCGCCAGGTTGTCGACGAACCCCTCGAACCGCCACGCCCCAAAGCGCATGCCCGTGCGCAGCGACATATAGTTCGTGGAGCTGAGAGTGTAGAACGCCGGATCGTACTGTTGCGTGTTGGAGTCCTGCTGCGGGGACGGCCACTTCGCGCGGCCCTGGAACTCATCGTCGAAGCGTATGAAGGTGCTGTGCTGGAAGAGGTCGAAGTCATACTGCAGGCCGATCGAGGCCGTGACCGGCGGGGCCGGCTGACCGCTCTGCCCGGTGATGGCATCGCCGCTGCCGACGATGGGTGTGGCCTCCTCGGCCGACAGGCGCGCATCCTTGGTGTAGCGCGCATCGGTGTAGCCGGCGGTGATCTCGGCCGTCAGGTTGCCGACCAGCGCGACATTGAGATCGATGTCGGCGCCCTTCGCTGTCGCCTGCCCCAGATTGTCGATGAAGGAAATCTGGCAGATCGGCGGCACCACCGTCTGCTGGATGTTGTTCCACTTGATGTAGTAGACGCTGGTCGCGATCTGGATCCGCCCATTGACGTTGTTCTTGGCACCGACCTCGTAGCTGTTGACGGAGTCGGAGCTGAAGGTCTGCGGCGCGGAATTGATGCCGAAGTTCTGGAAATCCGTCGCGCACGCGGCGTAGGGCACCGGATTGTTGGCACCGCCCGGCCGGAAGCCCTTGGCGTAGGTCGCGTAGTAGAGATCGTTCTCGTCGTACTGGAAGGAGAGGCTCGCCTTGGGCGTGAATGCGGTCTCGGTCTTGCCGCCATTGCCGGTCTGCGGCGTCAGGTAGAGCTGCTGGCCGCCGGTCAGGGTGTTGAACGTATACTGCATGCGCGACTCACGCGCTCCGACCGTGAGCTGCCACTGCTTGGTGAATGAGTATGTCGCCTGGCCGTACCAGGCCACCTGGGTGTCCTTCGAGTAGGTCTGCAGGAAGTACGAGTCGTTCGGGAAGCGCGGATCGTAGGTGATCGGCTGATACGGCGTCGTGCAGGCGCCGAGCGCGGCATCGTAGTTGCAGAACACATCCGTGTAAGGCTCGCCCAGATAGGCCTCCGTCAGCTCGTTGAGGTCCGGGTCGTGGATCTGCTCCAGGTAGCTCTGCTTGTCGTCAGCGAAGAAGAGGCCCGTCGTCCAGGTGAGCGCCGAGCTCGGATCGCTCGACTGCAACCGTATTTCCTCGTTGAAGTTGCGCTGGTTGTTGTTGATGGAAGCCGGCGAACGGTAATCGGTGGCGCCGTCCGGCAGATGAATGCCCTGGCCATCGATCAGCAGCGGCAGATCGTTGTCCACGGCATCGAACACGGCCGCGGACTGGTAGAAGCCCAGGTTGTAGACCGTGCCCTCGTAGCCGGTGATGTCATTGCGATGGTAATACGAGGTGTCCTCG
>Ga0335075_10005412_pt1 | contig 19840 bp, 15 predicted proteins | sample Lox_Sample_24_FD_206723 | JGI IMG/M metagenome (GOLD analysis project Ga0335075, IMG submission 206723) | Soil microbial communities from Loxahatchee National Wildlife Refuge, Florida, United States - Lox_Sample_2.4 | ecosystem: Environmental > Terrestrial > Soil > Wetlands | place: USA...
GGGCGGCTTGTCCGGCGCGCGCTCCGCCACGCCCCGCCGGGCGACCCGCCGCCCGGGACCCGGCGGTGCGAGGCGGTGAGCCGGTAGTGTCTCGTCCGAACAGGTGTTCGTCGGCGACCGGGACGGTGAGCCAGGTGCGGGTGCTCGGCGTGGATCCCGGCCTCACCAGGTGCGGGTTCGGGGTCATCGACGGCGCGCCGGGCCGGAAGCTGGCGCTGGTGGCCACCGGAGTGATGAGCACCAGCGGGGCGGATGAGATCGGCCCCCGCCTGCTCGCCCTGGAGGAAGAGGTCGAGCGCTGGCTCACCGACTACCGGCCGGACGCGGTCGCGGTCGAGCGGGTGTTCAGCCAGCACAACGTGCGCACGGTGATGGGCACCGCCCAGGCGGGCGCGGTCGCGATCGTGTGCTCGGCACGCCGGGGCCTGCCGGTGGCCCTGCACACGCCGAGCGAGGTGAAGGCGGCGGTGACCGGGAGCGGCCGGGCGGACAAGGCTCAGGTCACCCACATGGTCACCCGGCTGCTGGCGATGAGCGACCCCCCGCGCCCCGCGGACGCCGCCGACGCGCTGGCACTCGCCATCTGCCACCTGTGGCGGGGCGTGACCCAGCGCCGCATGGCCGCGCTGGCCGGGATCGATCGGAGGCTGAGGTGATCGCTCACCTGGACGGGACCGTGTCCGCCGTGGCGCCCGACGGCGCGGTGATCGACGTCGGCGGGGTCGGGCTGCTGGTCCAGTGCACGCCGGGCACGCTGGCCGGGCTCCGCCTGGGCGAGCGCGCCCGGGTCGCCACATCCCTGGTGGTCCGGGAGGACGCGCTGACCCTTTACGGCTTCGCCACCGAGGACGAGCGGAGCACGTTCGAGCTGCTGCAGACGGCCAGCGGGGTCGGTCCCAGGCTGGCGCTCGCGATGCTCGCCGTGTTCAGCCCGGACGCGCTGCGCCGCGCGGTGGCGACCGAGGACCTGACCGCGCTGACGACGGTCCCGGGTATCGGTAGGAAGGGCGCGCAGCGGATCGTGCTCGAGCTCGCCGGCCGGCTTGGCCCGCCCGCCGACCGTAACGTTCAGGATGGTGGCAAGGGTCCCAGGAGCCCCGCGGCACCATGGCGGGAACAGGTGCGGGCAGGCCTGGTCAGCCTCGGCTGGCAGGCACGCGAGGCCGAGCAGGCGATCGCCGCCGTGGAGCCCGAGCTTGCCGGTGCCGGGCCCGACGGCCAGGCCGTCGACGTGTCCGTGGCGCTGCGGGCGGCCCTGCGCGTGCTGGGGCGGTCGTGAGGGGAGAAGGTGAAGCGGGAATGGGGCGGCCGGCGGGGGGCGGGGCCCCGGGTCAGGCGGGGGAGCGCGTCATGTCCGCGGCCGCCGACGCCGACGACCGGGTGATCGAGGCTGCCCTGCGGCCCAAGCGCCTGGCCGAGCTGGTCGGCCAGGCCCGGGTTCGCGAGCAGCTCGGGCTGGTCCTCGAGGGCGCGCTGCGCCGCGGCAGGCCGCCGGACCACGTCCTGATGTCGGGGCCGCCCGGCCTCGGCAAGACCACGATCGCGATGATCATCGCGGCCGAGCTCGGCGCGCCGCTGCGGATCACCAGCGGCCCGGCGATCGAGCGAGCCGGCGACCTTGCGTCCGTGCTGTCCACGCTGAGCGAGGGCGAGGTCGTGTTCATCGACGAGATCCACCGGGTCGCGCGCCCGGCCGAGGAGATGCTGTACCTGGCGATGGAGGACTTGCGGGTCGACGTGGTGGTGGGCAAGGGCCCGGGAGCGACCACGATCCCGCTGGAGATCGCGCCGTTCACGCTGGTCGGGGCGACGACGCGGGCCGGGCTGCTGCCCGCGCCGCTGCGGGACAGGTTCGGCTTCACCGCCCACCTGGATTTCTACGAGCCCGCCGAGCTGGGCATCATCGTGCGCCGGTCGGCCGGGCTGCTGGGGGTCGCGCTGCGCGACGACGGGGCCGACGAGATCGCGGGCCGCTCACGCGGCACCCCGCGGATCGCCAACCGGCTGCTGCGCCGAGTCCGCGACTACGCCGAGGTCCGCGCCGACGGCGTGGTGACCCGGGCGGTCGCGCGCGCGGCGCTCGAACTGTACGAGGTGGACGAAACCGGGATGGACCGGCTGGACCGCGCGGTGCTGTCCGCGCTGGTCCGCCGGTTCGGCGGCGGCCCGGTGGGCCTGTCCACCCTGGCCGTGGCGGTGGGGGAGGAGGCGGAGACCGTGGAGGTCGTCGTCGAGCCGTTCCTGGTCCGTTCGGGCCTGATGGCCCGCACGCCCCGCGGCCGCGTGGCCACCCCGGCCGCGTGGGAGCGGGCGGGCCTCGCCGCCCCCGGCGAGCCGGGCGGGACGGCGACCCTGTTCGGCTGAGCCGGCACCCCGCAAACCGGGCGCCGCGGGACGTCGCCGGGCGGCTGCAGGGCCGCCGCGAAGATCGCGCGATATAGCGGGGTGGTCACGATCGCTTGTCAGACCCCGTAGCCTGTTGGTGCGTCGCGTGTGCGCCGCTACACTTCGGCAGTTGGCCAACAACAGCAGCCCGGTGCCGGTGCCGACCTTGTACAGGCCTGCGCCCCGGGCCAGGTTCGTCGGCCACCGCGTTCTCAACTGGAAGGAAGCCCCGCGATGGGGAACATGATGATTCTCGCGGCGACGGCATCGAAGTCGTCGAGCGATAGCTTTTTGCCGATCATCATCATCGTCGTGATCTTCATGCTCATCTACATGACGATGACCCGGCGCTCCAGGGCGCGCCAGGCTGCGCAGCAGCAGACCAACCTGGTGCCAGGGACGCCGGTTCGCACGACCAGCGGCATGTACGGCACGGTGACGTCGATCGTGGACAACGACGACGTCCTGGTGGAGGTCGCCCCGGGCGTGACCATCCGGATGATGAAACGGGCGGTCGTCCCGCTGCCGCAGGACGCCAGCATGGGGAGCCCTCCCGACCCGGTCCCGGAGACCCCGGCGGACCAGGACGGTTCGGACGGGCACGAGGACACCCACGCCGACGACTGGGACTCCCAGGACCGGCACGTCTAGCGGCCCTCGCGGCCGGCGAGCTAAGGACCTCTCGACGTGGCACCCCGAACGACCACCTCCAGGCCAGGACGCTTGCTGGCCACGCTGGCCGCCCTGATCGTCGTCCTGCTGCTCGGCGTCCTCGGCGGGTCGCTGGTGCAGCCCGCCAACTGGCACAAGCGGTTCAAGGTCGGCCTTGGCCTGGACCTGTCCAGCGGCACCACGGTGACGCTCCGGGCACTCCCGCCCAAGGGCACGTCCAGCACCCAGCTCGCGACCGACATGAACACCGCGCAATCGATCATGAGCAGCCGCGTTGACGGCGCCGGCTTCAACGGGGCGTCGGTCACCACGCAGGGCAGCAACCTGATCAACGTCACCGTCCCCGGCCAGGGGTCGAAGCAGGTGATCGACCTGGTCGGGACCACGGCCCAGCTCAGGTTCCGCCACGTGCTGCTGGTGGCGGACAACTACGCCACGTCCACCACGCCCACGCCGACCCCGTCGGCCTCGCCGACCCCGTCGGCCTCCCCGAGCGCGTCGGCCTCCCCGACACCCAGCGCCTCGCCGAAGGCGAGCGCCTCGCCGAGCCCCAGCCCCTCGGCGAGCAGCACGCCGTCCTCTAAACCCAAGCTGGCCACGACGGCCAACGGCGACGGTGACGCGGGCGCGCTCAGCGCCACGACCAAGGCCCAGTTCAACCGGCTGAACTGCGCGAACAAGAACTGGAAGTCCCAGATCTACGGCACCAACCCGAACAACTGGGATAATCCGAACATCCAGGTCGTCACCTGCTACGAGGGGTTCAAGTACGCGCTGGACAAGGCGGCGGTGACCGGCGAGGAGCTGAAGCTCGGCGGGTCGTCCGCGTCGCTGCAGAGCAACGGCGACTGGTGGGTGAACCTCACCTTCGACAGCGCCGGCGGCAAGAAGTTCGGCACGCTGACCTCGAAGCTGTACAGCGAGTACGCCGGCTCCAGCAGCAACCCGCTGAACGACTTCGCGATCGTGCTGGACGGCACGCCGGTCTCCATACCGTACGTGGGCGCCGCGATCGTCAACGGCAGCGGCCAGATCCAGGGCGATTTCACCGAGAGCCAGGCCAACTACCTGGCGAACATCCTGAACTACGGCGCGCTGCCCCTGACATTCCAGGAGCAGTCGCAGCAGACGGTCAGCGCCCAGCTCGGCTCGGTCGATCTGGAGGCTGGCCTGCTCGCCGGGGCCGCCGGGCTGTTCCTGGTGGTCTGCTACGCGTTCCTCTACTACCGGGGCCTGGGCATCGTGGCGATCTCCAGCCTCGCGATCTCGGGGACGCTGACCTACCTGTCGGTCGTGCTGCTGAGCGTGTACGAGAAGTTCGCGCTGTCGCTGGCCGGTGTCGCCGGCCTGATCGTCGCGATCGGTATCACCGCCGACTCGTTCGTGGTGTTCTTCGAGCGATTGCGCGACGAGGTGCGGGACGGGAAGTCGCTGCGGGCGTCCGTGGAGCGCGGCTGGGGCCGGGCCCGGCGGACGATCTTGGTCTCCGACTCGGTGTCGTTCATCGCCGCCGCGGTGCTGTACAAGTTCGCGGTCACCGACGTGCAGAACTTCGCGTTCACCCTCGGGCTGACCACGCTCATCGACGTGATCGTGGTGTTCCTGTTCACCAAGCCCATGATCACGCTGCTGGCCCGGACCAAGTTCTTCGGCGGCGGGCACCGGCTGTCCGGGCTCGATCCCGCCCGGCTCGGGATGCGCTCACCGTGGCGCGGCACCAGGCGACCGGCCCCCAGGTCGCAAGGCGCCCAGGCGCCTGGCGGGGCAGCGACGGCCGCCCAGCCCCGCACCAACCCGAAGGAGGCGTGATGTCCCGGCTCGGCGAGATCGGCGGCCGGCTGTATCGCGGCGAGGTCTCCTTCGACTTCGTCGGCAGGAAGAAGCTCTGGTACACGATCTCCGGGCTGATCCTGGTGATCAGCATCGTGGCGCTGGCGCTCCGCGGGCTGAACCCCAGCGTGGACTTCAAGGGCGGAAACCTCTTCGAATTTACGGCGCCGGGGCACACCAGCGCTCAGATCAGCTCCGTCGTGAAGAACGCGGGCGGCGGCGACGACCCGATCGTGACCCAGCTTGGCGTCGGCGGCCACGCCAAGTGGCAGGCCCAGACCATCAGGCTGAGCTTCCCCGAGCAGACCAAGGTTCAGGACGCGCTCGCCAGCAAGCTGCACGTGCGGGGCGGGTCCAACGCGGTCAGCATCACGTTCACCAGCGCGACCTGGGGGTCGCAGATCACGCACAAGGCCGCCGAGGGCCTGATCGTGTTCCTGGTCCTGATCGTGATCTACCTGTCGATCGCGTTCGAGTGGCGGATGGCCGTGGCGGCCTTCGTCGCGCTCCTCCACGACATCGTGATCACGGTCGGCGTGTACGCGCTGACCGGCTTCGAGGTGAGCCCGGCCACGGTGATCGGCCTGCTCACGATCCTCGGCTACTCGCTCTACGACACGGTGGTGGTCTTCGACAAGGTCCGGGAGAATACCGCCGGCCTGCTGGCCACCGGCAGGAGCACCTACAGCCAGGCGGCGAACACGGCCCTGAACCAGACCCTGGTCCGGTCGATCAACACCTCGCTGATCGCGCTGCTTCCGGTCACCGCGATCCTCGTGGTCTCCATCGTGTTCCTGGGCACCGGTGAGCTGCAGGACCTGGCGCTGGTGCTGTTCGTCGGCATGCTGTCCGGCACCTACTCGTCGATCTGCATCGCCACCCCGGTGCTGGCGGACCTGAAGGAGCGCGATCCCCAGTACAAGCAGCTGGCGAGGCGCGTCGCGCTGCGCGCGTCCGGCGGCCGCGCCGCCCAGCGCGCCCGGGCCAAGGCCGAGAAGGCCGGGGCGGGGCGGCGCGCCGCGGACGACGACGCGGACGCCGGCGGCGCGCTGGCCGCGGACGACGCGGCCACCGGCCCCGGCGTCGCCACCGGGCTCGCTCCCGGCGGGGCCGCCGGCCCCGAGGGTGACGACTACGAACTGGCGGCCGACGACGGCACGGCCGGGGCCGGGCCGGGTGAGCCCGTCCCGGCGGGCCGGGCCGCCTCGGGCGGCGGCGAGGCGCCGCGCGGCACGCCCGGCGCCAGGCCAGGGCCGCGGCAGCAGCCCCGGCGGGCCAGTTCGGCCAGGCGCAGGCCCGCGGGCAAGAAGAAGCGCCGGTAACCGCGGCTATGTGCGATGCACGCTATGTGCGGTGAAACCGCGCTCCCGGCCGGGACGGCGCTGCAGGAGCTGATCGGCGCCCGGATCCGGGACATCGCCGACTATCCGCAGCCGGGGATCGTCTTCAAGGACATCACCCCGCTGCTTGCCGCCGGCAGCGCGTTCGCCGCGGTCGTGACCGCGCTGGCCGCAGGCCACGGCAGGATCGACAAGGTGGTGGGGATCGAGGCCCGCGGCTTCATCCTCGCCGCCCCGGTGGCCTGCTGCCTTGAGGCCGGCTTCGTCCCGGTCCGCAAGCAGGGCAAACTGCCCGCCGCGACGCTCGCCGAGTCCTATGAGCTGGAATACGGCACCGCCACGGTTGAGGTGCATTCCGACGCGTTCGAGCCCGGCGACCGGGTACTGATCGTGGATGATGTGCTCGCCACCGGCGGGACCGCGGCCGCGACCGCCAGCCTGGTCCGGCGCAGCGGCGCGGAGGCCGCCGCGGTCGCGGTGCTGCTGGAGCTCGGCTTCCTCGACGGCCGCGGCAGGCTGCCGGGCATCGAGGTCCGCTCGCTGCTCGCTGTGTGACGGACCGCGAGGAGCCGGGCACGTCACGAATCGCCCGCCGATAGACTGGTTGCTTCAGCGGACGTGAGGAGCACATGTGGCCGGTGACGTAGCAACGGCTGGAACGGCCGGCAGCGACGTCACCCGGGTTGACGCTGGGCAGCAGGAAGGGCCCGAGCCGGAACTGCACGCAGCGGAGAACGGGGTGGCGTCCGGTAAGGCCACGCCCGGAAAGACCGCCCCCGCCGAGACTGCCCCCGCCGAGACTGCCCCTGGCGAAACCGACGGCTCCGGCGAGACTGCGCGGGCCGAGACTGCCCCCGCCGAGACGGGCGGCTCCGGCGAGACCGGCGGCTCCGGCGAGACCGGCGGCTCCGGCGCGGTGAGCGAGGCCGACGCCGGGCAGGCCGCGCCCTCCGCCGCTGACCCGTCCGCCGCTGACCCCGCCGTTGCTGACCCGGCCGGCGATGCCCCCGACGGCGCGGCACCGGCCAAGGCCAGGCCGCCGCGCAGCCGCTCCGGCCGGGCCCAGGGCTCCGGCCGTTCCCGCGCCGGCGCCCTGCCGTCCCGGGGGGTCATCGGCGGTGTCCTGCCGGTGCGGGCCGCTTCCCCGGGCGACACCAGCGCCGCGGCCGCTGGCACCGCCGCCGTGCGCCGCCGCCTGGCCAGGCTCGGGGCGCCCAGGGGCGGCGGCGCCAACCCGGTGCTCGAGCCGCTGATCAAGACCGTCCGCGGGACGCACCCCAAGGCCGACGTGCGGCTGATCGAGCGCGCCTACGACGTCGCCGCCCGCCAGCACGCGGGCCAGGTGCGCAGGAGCGGGGACCCGTTCATCACCCATCCGCTCGCCGTGGCCACGATCCTCGCAGAGCTGGGCATGAACTCCGAGACGCTCGCCGCGGCGCTGCTGCACGACACCGTCGAGGACACCGAATACACGCTCACCGAGATCCGCCGCGAGTTCGGCGACGACGTGACCAGCCTGGTAGACGGGGTGACCAAGCTCGACAAGGTCAAGTACGGCGAGGCGGCCCAGGCCGAGACCGTCCGCAAGATGGTGGTCGCCATGTCCCGCGACATCAGGGTCCTGGTGATCAAGCTCGCCGACCGGCTGCACAACATGCGCACGCTGCGCTACCTGCCACGCGAGAAGCAGGAGCAGAAGTCGCGCGAGGTCCTGGAGATCTTCGCCCCGCTGGCTCACCGGCTCGGCATGAACACGGTGAAGTGGGAACTCGAGGACCTGGCGTTCTCCACCCTGTTCCCGAAGCGGTACGACGAGATCGCGCGGCTGGTCTCGGAGCGCGCCCCGCGGCGCGACGTGTTCCTGGAGCAGGTGAAGGAGCAGATCGACGCCGACCTGCGCGAGGCGAAGATCAAGCACCACGTCACCGGCCGGCCGAAGCACTACTACTCGGTCTACCAGAAGATGATCGCCCGTAACGTCGGCTTTGATGACATTTACGACCTGGTCGGCATCCGCGTGCTCGTCGATTCGGTCCGGGACTGCTACGCCGCGCTCGGCACGGTCCACGCCCGGTGGAACCCGGTACCCGGGCGGTTCAAGGACTACATCGCGATGCCCAAGTTCAACCTCTACCAGTCGCTGCACACGACGGTGATCGGCCCCGAGGGCAAGCCGGTTGAGCTGCAGATCCGCACCTGGGGCATGCACAAGCGGGCCGAGTACGGCGTGGCCGCGCACTGGAAGTACAAGGAGGAGACCACCGCCGGCGGCGGCCGCGGCACCGCGGACCTGGCCTGGCTGCGCCAGCTCGTGGACTGGCAGCGGGAGACCGCCGATCCCGCCGAGTTCCTGGAGTCGCTGCGGTTCGACCTCGGCGCCGCCGAGGTGTACGTGTTCACGCCGCGCGGCGAGGTGATCGCGCTGCCGCAGGGCGCCTCACCGGTGGACTTCGCCTACGCGATCCACACCGAGGTCGGCCACCGGACGATCGGCGCGCGGGTCAACGGCCGCCTGGTCGCCCTGGAAAGCGAGCTGAACAACGGCGACACCGTAGAGATCTTCACGTCCAAGGCAGCGGACGCGGCGCCGAGCCGGGACTGGCTGCAGTTCGTCAAGAGCGCCCGCGCCCGGAACAAGATCAGGCACTGGTTCTCCAAGGAGCGCCGGGAAGCGGCCGCGGAGACCGGGAAGGCCGCGATCGCACGGGCGATGCGCAAGCAGAACCTCCCGCTGCAGCGGCTGGCCACCGCCGACGCGCTGCTGTCGGTCGCGCACGACCTGCGCTACACGGACCTGTCGGCGCTGTACGCGGCCGTCGGCGAGGGCCACGTGAGCGCGCAGTCGGTGGTGGCGAAGCTGGTCAAGTCGGCCGGCGGCATCGCGGGGGCCCAGGAGGACCTGGCCGAGACCACGCTGCTCACCCGGGCACCGAAGCCGCTCCCGGCCGGGGACTCCGGCGTGGTCGTCGAGGGTGCCGCGGACGTGTGGGCACGGCTGTCCAAGTGCTGCACGCCGGTGCCGGGCGACTCGATCACCGGCTTCGTGACCCGGGGCAACGGGGTCTCTGTGCACCGCTCCGACTGCGTCAACCTCGGCCACCTGGTGGATTCCCAGCCGGAACGGCTGGTGAACGTGCACTGGCAGCCGCGCGAGGGCTCGCAGTTCCTGGTGGCCATCCAGACCGAGGCGCTCGACCGCACCGGCCTGCTTTCCGATGTCACGCGCGCCATCTCCGACCAGCACGTCAACATCCTGTCCGCATCGGTGACGACCACCAGGGACCGGGTGGCGGTCAGCAGGTTCACCTTCGAGATGGGCGACCCGAAGCACCTGGGCCACGTGCTGCGGGCGGTCCGCTCGGTGGACGGCGTCTACGACGTGTACCGCATCACCAACTGACTGTGCTGGCCTCGGGGGACGACCGCCCAGACCCCCAGCCCTTTCCTATGGCTGGCGTTAGTCGGAGAGCGGCCCTAGCCCGACAGCTCGGCGAGCGTGCGCTCGGCCTCGGCCAGCCACGACCGGCGCGCCGCCAGCGCTTCCTCGGCCCGCTGCTGCGCCCTGGCGTCACCGGTCTGCTGTGCCCGGGACAGCTGGCCCTCCAGCTGGCTGATCGCGGACCTGATCTGCTCGACGGTGCCCCTGGCCCGGGACAGGGCCTCCGGGTTCGACCGGCGCCACTGCGAGTCCTCGGCCCTGCGAACGGTGTCCTCGACCCGCCGCAGCCCGCCTTCCAGGCGCTCGTGCGCCTCGCGGGGCACCGGCCCGGCCTGTTCCCAGCGCTCCTGGATGCTGCGCAGCGCCGTGCGCGCCGCGCGCGGGTCGGTGACCGGCAGCAGCCGTTCCGCCTCGGTCAGCAGCCGCGCCTTGGTGTCGGCGTGATCGCGAAGCTCGGCGTCCTTGGCGTGCAGCACGTGCGCCCTGGCCTGGAAAAACATGTCCTGGGCGGTCTTGAACCGGCCCCACAGCTCGTCCTCGGCGCCGCGGTCCGCCCGGCCGGCCTCTTTCCACGACCGCATCAGCTCTCGGAACGCAGACGCCGTCGGCCCCCAGTCGGTCGACGAGGCGAGCGACTCCGCCTCGGCGGCAAGCTTCTCCTTGCGCGCCCTGGCCAGCTCACGCTCCTCCTCCAGGCCGGCGAAGTAGGCCTTGCGCCGCTTGGCGAAGGCGTTCCGCGCGGTGGACAGCCGCTTCCACAGCGCGGTCTCGCTCGCCCGGTCGCCCCGGGGAGCGGCCTTCCACTCCTCCAGCAGCTGCCGCATCCGCTCGCCGCTGGCCTTCCAGTGGGTGGCCTCGACCGCGATCCGCTCGGCCTCGGCGACGATGCGTTCCTTGGTCTCAAGGGCCTGCGAGCGGGCCTGCTCCCGGGCTGCCTTGTGCTCTTCCCGCCGGTGATCGACCAGGCCCGTCAGCGCCTCCAGCCGGGAGCGCAGCCCGTCCAGGTCACCGACCGCGTGCGCGTCCTCGACGGCGGCCAGCAGCCTGCCGATCGACGCCTGGGCTTGCGCCGGCGACAGATCGGTGGCCGCGACCCGCTGCTCGAGCAGGCTGACCTCGGTCTCCAGCGCCGAGAACTTGCGCTGGAAGAACGCGAGGGCTTCGTCAGGGCTCCCGGCCTGCCACGAGCCCACCGCCCGCTCGCCCTCGGCGGTACGCACGTAGACGGTGCCGTCGTCGGCTACCCTGCCCCACGCATCGCTGGCCGTGCTCACCGCGAACCTCCTGCTCAGTGCCGGCCGGAGGGGATACCCCCCCGAGCCACCGCTACGTACCTGTAACGGGTGCTATAGCGCTGGTCATGTCTTCTTGATGGTTACGCTCTCGATCTGGACGCTCTCATTGGGCTTACCGCCGCCTGCCGAGTTGAACGGCTTGCCGTATCCGGCCTTGCCCACAGTCTGGAGGATATTAAGCCCGCTGACGATCTTCCCAAACGGTGTGTAATCAGGGGGTAGCGAAGAGGAGTTCTTGTAGACGAGGAAGAACTGGCTCCCGTTGCTGTCCGCCGTGCCGCTGTTGGCCATGGCCAGCGTTCCCGCCGCGTACGTCGCGCCGGTCAGGTTCTCGCTCGCGAACTCGTATCCGGGGCCTCCGCTGGCAGTGCCCGTCGGGGCCCCGCACTGGATGATGTAAAAGCCCGAGGTGGTCAGCCTGGGGCACGGGGTGTTGTTGTAGAAGCCGGCCTCGGCCAGGTGCACGAACGAGTTCACCGTGCACGTGGCCTTGCTGTTCAGCAGGTCGATGACGATGTCACCGCGGTTGGTGGCGATCGTCGCGGTGTAGGTCGCCTTGTAGTCGGGGGCGGCCGGCGGCAGGCTGACCTTGCGGGCCGCCTTGCCGCTGGGCGTGTAGGTGCAGTGCGTCGCCGGCTCCGACACCGTCGACGGCGTCGGGCTCGCGCTCGCGCTCGGTTTCGGGGTCGCCGAAGCCGAGGTGCCCGTGGACCTGCCGGCGAGCAGCACGCCGCCAACGGCCAGGCCGGCCACCACGATGAGGGCGACGACGGCCACAGTCCACTGCTGTGTCCGTTTCGCCCGCTGGGCCTGCCGGGCCAGCTGCCGGTGGTAGCGCTGCCTGGCCAGCTTGCGCTGACGCTGCTTCTTACCCGCCACCCTGAAAGACCTCCCGTCGCCGTCGCTGCCGGTGACCACCTGGGTAGGGTGATCAGCGAAACTTCGCGAATCGTACCTGCGCAAAGTCACTATTGGCGCGGCTGTTATCTGTTCGCCGCACCAACCGCGTCCAGTCTGTGTCCTGAAGGCCCAGCGCAGCGAACTACCCCGGCCGCCGATAGCCTGGAGACACCATCGCCAGCGCCCGCGCCAGAGGAGGCCAGCCGTGCTGATCGCCGGGTTCCCGGCCGGCTCGTTCGCCGCCAACTGCTACCTGGTGGCGCCCGGGCCGGGGGAGCAGTGCCTGATTATCGACCCTGGCCAGGATGCCGAGGAAGGTATCGAGCAGATCGTCGAGCGGTACCGGCTGCACCCAGCCGCCGTGCTGCTCACGCACGGCCACGTGGACCACATCTGGTCGGTGGCCCCGGTGTGCGGTGCCAGGAACATTCCCGCCTACATTCACCCCTCCGACCGGGCCCTGCTCACCGATCCCGGCCGCGGCCTCCCGCTGGCGCCGGGCCAGCAGCTGTTCGCCGGGATCACCTTCACCGAGCCGGATGACGTGCGCGAGCTCACCGACGGGTCGGTGCTGGACCTGGCCGGAGTCCAGGTCGTTGTCGACCACGCGCCGGGCCACACCCCCGGGTCGCTGACGTTCCGCCTGCCTCCCGCCGACGAGCCCGGCACCATGTTCAGCGGCGACCTGCTCTTCGCCGGGTCGATCGGCCGGACCGACCTGCCCGGGGGCGACTACCCGACGATCCTGGAGAGCCTGGCGCGGGTCTGCCTGCCGCTGCCGGACGACACCGAGGTGCTCGCCGGGCACGGGCCGGCGACGACGATCGGCGCCGAGCGCCGGTCCAACCCGTTCCTGGCAGGCCTGGCGGACACAGATGCCCCGGCCCCGACGATCCCCGGCGCGCGGCGCCCGACAGGACTTTAGGCATGATACGGACACACGAGGCGGGAACGCTGCGGGCCGTCGACGTAGGCCTGAACGTTACGCTGGCGGGCTGGGTCGCCCGCCGCAGGGACCACGGCGGCGTGGTCTTTATCGACGTGCGCGATGCCAGCGGCATCGTGCAGGTGGTGTTCCGCGCCGAAGACGTCGCGCACGACCTGCGCGCGGAGTTCTGCGTCCTGGTGACGGGGACCGTGCGCCGCAGGCCCGCCGGGAACGAGAACCCGGACCTGGCGACCGGCGATGTCGAGGTCGAGGCCACCGCGATCGAGGTGCTGTCCGAGTCCGACCCGCTGCCGTTCCCGATCGAGAGCGCCGCGGACCTGAACGAGGAGGTGCGGCTGCGCTACCGCTACCTCGACATCAGGCGGCCGGAGATGGCGGGCGCGCTGCGCGCCAGGTCGGAGGCTGCCTACCTGGTCAGCGACGTGATGCGGTCGCGTGGCTTCGTGAACGTGGAGACGCCGTTCCTGACCAGGTCCACGCCGGAGGGGGCGCGGGACTTCCTGGTGCCGGTGCGGCTGCAGCCCGGGAACTGGTACGCGCTGCCCCAGTCGCCGCAGCTGTTCAAGCAGCTGCTGATGATCTCCGGCCTGGAACGCTACTACCAGCTCGTGCGCTGCTTCCGCGACGAGGACTTCCGCGCCGACCGGCAGCCTGAGTTCACCCAGATCGACCTGGAGCTGTCGTTCATCACGCGCGAGGACGTCATCGACGTGGCCGAGGACCTGGTGCACCGGCTGTGGGCGGAGATCGCCGGGTACCAGGTGCCCCGGCCGATCCCCCGGATGACGTACGCGGACGCCATGACCAGGTTCGGCTCGGACAAGCCCGACCTGCGGTTCGGCTGCGAGCTCCGCGACCTGACGAGCTATTTCGCCCAGAGCGAGTTCCGGGTGTTCCAGGCGCCGTTTGTAGGAGCCGTGGTCATGCCCGGCGGCGCCGCGCAGACCCGCAGGGAGCTTGACAGCTGGCAGGACTGGGCCCGCTCGCGCAACGCCAAAGGGCTGGCCTACGTGCTGATCGATGCCGACGGCCGGGTTTCCGACTCCGGGCCCGTGGCGAGGCACCTGTCCGAAGCCGAGCGCGCCGGGCTTCCGGCGGCGGCCGGCGCGGGCCCGTCGGACTGCGTCTTCTTCGCGGCGGGGCCGGCCAGCCCCACCCGCGAGCTGCTCGGCGCGGCGCGCCTGGAGATCGGGCACCGCTGCGGGCTGATCGACCCGTCGGCGTGGGCGTTCACCTGGGTGGTTGACGCGCCGATGTTCGAGGAGGACGGGTCGGGTGGCTGGACCGCGGTGCACCACCCGTTCACCGCGCCGCTGCCCGAATGGGCCGACAAGTTCGCGGCCGAGCCGGCCGGGGCCCTGGCCGATGCCTACGACATCGTCTGCAACGGCACCGAGATCGGCGGGGGCTCGATCCGGATCCACCGCCCGGACATGCAGCAGCAGGTGTTCGACGTGATCGGGCTTTCCCGGGATGAGGCCAGGTCCCAGTTCGGCTTCCTGCTGGACGCGCTGCGGTTCGGGCCGCCGCCGCACGGCGGCATCGCGTTCGGCTGGGACCGGATGCTGATGCTGCTGACCGGCCGCGAGTCGATCCGCGACGTGATCGCGTTCCCCAAGGCCGCGTCCGGCTACGACCCGCTCACCGGCGCGCCGACACCGATCACCCCGGAGCAGCGCAAGGAAGCCGGCATTGACGTGATCCCGCCGCCCGGGCGTTAGCCGCTCGTGCATGCCTGCGGTTTCATGATCCCGGTGCATCGCACGCGCATTCCACACGTACCGTACCGGGATCGTGAAAAGCATGCGCCGGGACAGGGCCGGCGGCGAGGTACTGTCGAGCCGTGTCCACAGTCGGCGCGGGCCAGCCGGGAAGCCTGTTCGACGACGCGGCAGCCGAAGCAGAGCAGGATGCCGCGCCGCTCGCCGTCCGCATGCGGCCGCGGACCCTGGACGACGTGGTCGGCCAGCAGCACCTGACCGGCCCGGGGTCACCGCTGCGCAAGCTGGCCGAGCACGACGCCCCGATGTCGCTGCTGCTGTGGGGGCCGCCGGGGACCGGCAAGACCACCCTGGCCTACGTGGTGAGCCAGGTGACGCGGCGGCGGTTCGTCGAGCTGTCCGCGGTCTCGGCCGGGGTGAAGGACGTGCGCGCGGCCATCGAGACGGCGCGGACCGAGCTGGGCCTGACCGGCACCCAGACCGTGCTGTTCATCGATGAGGTGCACCGGTTCAACAAGGCGCAGCAGGACGCGCTGCTGCCGGCGGTGGAAAACCGGTGGGTGTCGTTCATCGGCGCCACCACCGAGAACCCGTCGTTCTCCGTGGTCGGGCCGCTGATGTCCCGGTCGCTGCTGCTCACGCTGCGGCCGCTGGGCGACGACGACATGCGCGCGGTGATCGACCGGGCCCTGGCCGACGAGCGCGGGCTCGGCGGTGCCGTGACCCTGGGCGACGGGGTCGCCGACCAGCTGATCAGGGTGGCCGGCGGCGACGCCAGGCGGGCCCTGACCTACCTGGAGGCGGCGGCGCTCGGCGCGCCGCCCGGCGCCGTCATCGACCTGGCCGCGCTCGAGCGCGCGGTCGACCGCGCCGCCGTGCGCTACGACCGCGCGGGCGACCAGCACTACGACGTGATCAGCGCGTTCATCAAGAGCATCCGGGGCAGCGACGCCGACGCGGCCCTGCACTACCTGGCGCGGATGATCGAGGCGGGAGAGGACCCGCGGTTCATCGCCCGGCGGCTGATCGTGCACGCCAGCGAGGACGTGGGGATGGCCGACCCCACGGCCCTGCCCGTGGCGGTCGCGGCGGCGCAGGCGGTCGAGTTCGTGGGCCTGCCCGAGGCCAGGATCAACCTGGCTCAGGCCGTGATCCACCTGGCCCTGGCGCCGAAGTCCAACGCGGTGATCCGGGCGATCGGCGCCGCCCAGGCCGACGTGCAGGCCGGGCTGGCGGGGCAGGTGCCGGCGCACCTGCGGGACAGCAGCTACCGGGGCGCGGCCAGGCTGGGCCACGGGCGCGGCTACCGCTACCCGCACGACTACCCGGAAGGCGTCATCCCCCAGGCCTATGCGCCGGACCAGGTCGCGGGGCGCAGGTACTACGAGCCGACCAGGCACGGTGCCGAGGCCAGGTACGCCGAGCGCTCCGAGCGGATCAGGGACATCCTGGGCCGCGGCGACGGCGGCGAGCCGGACCAGCCGCCGCCCGCCGGCTAGGCCGCTGCCTGCACGTCTGGCCGCTGCCTGCACGTCTGGCCGCTGCCTGCACGTCTGGCCGCTGCCTGCACGTCTGGCCGCTGCCTGCACGTCCGGCCGCTGCCCGCCGGCGAGGCCGCCGTCGCCGCTGCCGATTTACCCACGCCCCGCCGGCGCTACTTCTGGGTACTTTCCGTGCCCGGTGGCCGCTGCCCAGGCGATAGGGTCGGGCAGGTGATAGACCAGGGTGCCCGCAACACTGCATTGCAGTGTTGCGGGCAGCAGAGAGTTGCCAACACCGTGCGGCGGAATCGGAGCGCCAGGTGAGCGCGGGCCAGATCGCCGCGCTCATCGCGGCAGGATTCTTCGCCATCGGAATGTGCGCCGCCGTCTTCGTGATGCTCCGGGTCGCCGGGCTGATCTCTCACGCCAACCGGCTGCTGACGGACTACGGCGACCGCGCGAGCACGCTGATCGAGCGCGCGCAGGCGGCGGTGGACCGGACCAACGAGCAGCTCGCTCGCACCGATTCCATCACCGCGTCGATGGACGAGGTCACCGCCAACATGGCGGACCTTTCCGGGCACGTGTCCGCGCTCGCGGGCCTGGCCCGGTCGATCTCGGCCGGGTTCGGGATCCCGCTGCTGCGGGTCTCCGCGTTCGCCTTCGGCGTGCGCAGGGCCATCTGGCTGCGCCGGCCGTCCCAGGCCGCGGCGGCGGCGCTGCCGGGACCGCCGCGGGCCCTGCCAGAGCAGCGCGGCCCGGTGCCGGCACAGCGCGGCGCCGGCCAGGGCCGCCGAGGTGCCCGGCGGGGGGCGCAGCGAGGGGCGCAGCGGGAGGCGCGGCGATGATACGGAGAATGTTCTGGCTGATCGTCGGTGCGGCGCTGGGCGTGGCCGGCTACCGCCGGGTGAGCCGGCTGGCCCGCACGGTCACCCTCGGCGGCCGCCGCAGCGCCGACGCGTCCACCCCCGGGGCGCAGGGCAGCCGGGTTGGCGGCTGGGCGCAGCGCGCCGCCGTGTTCGCACGAGACGTGCGCGAAGGCATGGAGCTCTATGCCGATCGTCACCCTGCGCTGACAGGACGTACCCTCGGAATTCACCAGGCACGCGCGCGGCGCCCGGATGGGGCCAGGCCAGGCGGGGATGACCAGGACCGCGCGTACCCCCGCGTCGACTATGCAAAGGAAGTCCGCTGATGGAGTCGGCAGAGATCGTCCGCCGTTTCCTTAACTTCTTCGAGCAGCGCGGGCACACCGTGGTGCCCTCGGCCAGCCTGATCGCCGATGACCCCACGCTGCTGCTAGTCAACGCCGGGATGGTCCCGTTCAAGCCGTACTTCCTCGGCCAGCTCGCGCCGCCGTTCCGCCGCGCGACCAGCGCGCAGAAGTGCGTGCGCACCGCGGACATCGACGAGGTGGGCAAGACCACCAGGCACGCGAGCTTCTTCCAGATGCTGGGGAACTTCTCGTTCGGGGACTACTTCAAGGAGCAGGCGATCCCGTTCGCCTGGGAGCTGCTCACCTCCCCGGAGTCCGCTGGCGGGTTCGGCTTTCCCGAGAGCCGGCTCTGGGTGACCGTCTACACCGACGACGACGAGGCGGTCAAGCTCTGGCACGATCACGTCGGAGTGCCCGAGGAACGGATCCAGCGCCGCGGGCTCGCCGACAACTACTGGCACATGGGCGTGCCCGGCCCGGGCGGCCCGTGCTCGGAGATCTACTACGACCGGGGCCCTGAATACGGCCGCGAGGGCGGCCCGGTCGCCGACGAGGACCGCTACCTCGAGGTCTGGAACTTGGTCTTCATGCAGGAGCAGCTCAGCGCGGTCCGTTCCAAGACGGACTTCGACACCGCGGGGGAGCTGCCGTCGCGCAACATCGATACCGGGATGGGCCTGGAGCGGATGGCGGCGCTGCTGCAGGGCGTCGACAACATCTACGAGATCGACACGATGTGGAAGGTGCTCGACCGCGCCGCTGAGCTCACCGAGCAGCGCTACGGCCAGGATCACCGGACCGACGTGGCGCTGCGCGTGGTCACCGACCACGTGCGCACCGCGGTGATGCTGGTCGCCGACGGCGTCGTGCCGTCGAACGAAGCCCGCGGGTACGTGCTGCGCCGGATCGTGCGCCGCAGCGTGCGCAACCTGCGGCTGCTCGCCGGGGCGCAGCGCGGCGGGTCTGGCCGCGGCGACGACGAGCGGTTCCTGCACGAGCTGTCCGCCGTGGCGATCGCCACGCTCGGCGAGCAGTACCCGGAACTGCGCCACGACGCGCCGCACATCCACACGATCATCGACGCGGAGGAGGCGGCGTTCCTCAGCACGCTGCGCACCGGCAGCGCGATCTTCGACGCCGCGGTCGAGGAGACGAGGCGCCGCGGCCAGGACACCATACGCGGCGACCAGGCGTTCCAGCTGCACGACACCTACGGCTTCCCGATCGACCTGACCCTGGAGATGGCGTCGGAGCAGGGCCTGTCGGTGGACGAGGACGAGTTCCGCAGGCTCATGTCGGAGCAGCGGCAACGCGCCAAGGACGACGCGGCCGAGAAGAAGACCGGGAACGCGGACATCTCGGTCCTCGCCTCGCTGCTCGAGCGGTCCGGCCGCGTGACGTTCACAGGTTATGACCAGGTGAGCGACGAGGCGACGGTCACCGGCCTGCTGGTGAACGGGGTCTCGGTGCCGGTCGCCGCGCAGGGAACCGAGGTCGACGTGGTGCTCGACCGTACGCCGTTCTACGCCGAAGGCGGCGGCCAGCTCGCCGACACCGGGCGGATCCGGACCTCGGGCAGCGGGGCCGGCGACGGCGCCGAGATCGAGGTGCTGGACGTGCAGACGCCGGTACCGGGGCTCATCGTCCACCGCAGCCGGGTCACCTCGGGCGAGGTCGTTGTCGGGGCCGCGGCGTACGCCGAGATCGACATCGAGCGCCGGCGTGCGATCTCCAGGTCACACACGGCAACGCACCTGGTGCACCGGGCGATCCGCGGCGCGCTGGGTGAATCGGCGGCCCAGGCCGGGTCGGAGAACTCGCCCGGCAGGTTCCGCTTCGACTTCACGGCGATGGGCGCGGTCCCGGTGTCCGTGCTCGCCGACGCGGAGACAGAGGTCAACCAGGTGCTCATCAACGACCTGGCCGTGCGGGCCTTCCATACATCGCTCGATGACGCCAGGGCGATGGGAGCGCTGGCGCTCTTCGGCGAGAAGTACGGCGACCAGGTGCGCGTGGTCGAGGTGGGCGACTACTCCCGGGAGCTGTGCGGCGGCACGCACGTCGCCCGCTCGGGGCAGCTCGGGCTGGTCAAGATCCTCGGCGAGGCGTCGATCGGCTCCGGGGTCCGCCGGGTCGAGGCGCTGGTCGGGCTGGACGCGTTCAAATTCCTCGCCCGGGAGAGCGTCCTGGTCAGCCAGCTGTCCGAGCAGCTCAAGGCCCGCAGGGAGGAGCTGCCGGAACGGGTCGCGGGCATCGTCACCCGGCTGCGCGATGCGCAGCGGGAGCTGGAGCGGCTGAACGCTGCCCGGCTGCTGGACTCGGCGGCGGAGCTTGCCCGGGGGGCTGCCGACGTGGCAGGGGTGGCGCTGGTCACGCACCGGGTCCCGGACGGCACCGACGCCGACAGCATCCGCAAGCTCGCGCTGGACGTCCGCGGCCGCGTCCCTGCGGACCGGCCCGGCGTGGTCGTGGTCGTGGGCGTTCCCGCGGACCGGCCCACGGTGGTGGTCGCGGTCAACGACGCGGCCCGGGCGCGCGGGCTGACGGCCGGGGCGCTGGTGCTGGCCGCGACGGGCGCGCTCGGCGGGCGCGGCGGCGGCAGGGACGACGTG
>Ga0335075_10005414_pt1 | contig 19838 bp, 14 predicted proteins | sample Lox_Sample_24_FD_206723 | JGI IMG/M metagenome (GOLD analysis project Ga0335075, IMG submission 206723) | Soil microbial communities from Loxahatchee National Wildlife Refuge, Florida, United States - Lox_Sample_2.4 | ecosystem: Environmental > Terrestrial > Soil > Wetlands | place: USA...
TTGTAGGTTTAAGGGCATATATACTCGCTGCCGTAATTTTCGTTAGGATTGTCTTGAAGGAAGTCTTTTGCTTAACGTAGTCATTCCTGCTGATTAGAAGATTCTTCCATGTTGGGTCTAGCTCAGTAGCAATGCAGGAGGATGTAGAATTGATCATATTTGCTAAGAAAATCTATGGTACAGCATCCGCAATCTCGGGTACTGTACGCACTCGCTTGCACTCCGCCCTCGCTTTCGCCGACTAGGAGCAACGCGACGTGGGAGGCCCTCGTTCAACTCTGACGATTAACGTAACAAGAGTTCTAATACGCGAACCCCCTGTCACGCTAGCAATAATGACCCTGGTATACGGTAGAATGTAGAGTAGCGAAAGTGTCTTAACGGATGAAATCATGTCAGACGGTCCAAGACCGTCTAGGGTCCTGGCGTCATTATCAATGTGTTTCAAATTGCATGGTTTAGCCATCACAGGATGCCATATCCCGGGACACTAGCCCTAATTTCTTTGCGTGTGACATCTAGAAGTGAATAGACTGACAACAGTTACGTCATAGAGTCTCCAAAGTTACGTATAGAGTCTCCAACCAGCACTGAAAAGCCTTGTCGGTCGGATGGCCCAGATCAAAAGCTTTATCGGCCGAACGGCCCAAATCAAAAGCTCCATCGGTGGCACGGCCTACTAAAACGCTTCGTAGGTATGCAGTCCATTTCGATTAGGTAGTTGGACTTCAAAGTCATGGCGTGAAGTCTTTAATAGAGGTCACATATCTTTTCATTAGTCTTTCCCAGGCTAGGTTCGCTCCCCTTACGGCGCATCTTCTAGCAAAATGTATCAACGGCAAGAACCCATTGCTATCATCGGCATTGGTTGTCGGTTTCCTGGCGATTCGAACACACCGTCAAAGCTATGGGAACTTCTCCAATCACCTAGGAACGTAGCATGCAAGATCCCTTCCGATCGGTTCCATTTACCGCGCTTCTACCACCCAGATGGACCGCACCACGGCACCACAAACGTCCAGGAATCTTACTTCCTGTCTGAAGATGTCCGCCGTTTCGATGCTCAATTCTTTAGCATTCCACCAGCTGAAGCGGAAGCAATTGATCCCCAGCATCGAGTACTGTTAGAAACTATCTATGAGGCGCTTGAACATGCAGGTCTCCCGATCGAAGGACTTCGGGGGTCAGACACCGCAGTCTACGTTGGCCTCATGTGCAATGACTACGCCGCCATTTCCAGCCGCGATTATAACTTCATATCAACATATATGGCTACCGGTACCGCTGCTAGTAATGCTTCGAGCCGTGCATCTTACGTCTTCGACTGGAATGGCCCTTCTCTGACCATTGACACGGCCTGTTCCTCAAGCCTTGTGGCTCTGAATCAGGCAGTCCAGACTCTAAGGGCCGGCATCTCACGAGTGGCAGTGGCAGCGGGGACAAACCTCCTTCTCGACCCAGGACCTTACGTGTCAGAGAGCAACCTAAACATGCTCTCGCCCACCGGCCGCTCTCGAATGTGGGACGCGGATGCCGATGGCTATGCCCGCGGTGAAGGTGTCGCGGCAGTGATCCTAAAAACTCTTAGCTCTGCGCTCGAGGACGGTGATAACATCGAATGCATAATCCGGGAAACAGCTGTCAACCAGGATGGGAGAACGAAGGGCATAACCATGCCAAGTGCTAGTGCACAAGCCTCCCTCATTCGAGACGCCTATGCTAGAGCGGGTCTTGATCCGACTAACAAGAGTGACCGCTGCCAGTATTTTGAGGCACACGGAACGGGTACACCGGCCGGCGACCCACAGGAGGCTGAGGCATTAAGCTTGGCATTTTTCAAACCTGAGAATCCTGATACTGATGATGTTCTCTATGTGGGCTCCGTAAAGACTGTTATCGGACACACGGAAGGCACTGCCGGCCTAGCTGGAATCTTGAAGGCTTGCATGGCTCTGAAATATGCAATTATTCCAGCGAACTTGCTTTTCAATCGTCTCAGTCCGGAAGTGGCACCTTTCTACAGGAATTTACGGATCTTGGATGCGCCTCAATCGTGGCCAAGTCTGCCAGACGGAGTGCCTCGGAGGGCCAGCGTCAATAGTTTTGGTACGTTTGACTCTTCTTCACTCTACTTTTCAGATTCTTGAACGATCGCCATTGAAGTCACCCTTACAAAGGTGAAACGGATGGTGCAATGCTGATTTGATTGTTAGGTTTTGGAGGAACCAATGCACACACGATCTTAGAAAGTTACGAACCTTCGGCAAAAGCATCAACTCACATATTGCAACAGTTACCACGATCACTCACTCCCTTCACCTTTTCTGCCACATCGCAGAAATCACTCGCTGCTGTTGTCACATCATATCTGTCCTATCTTAAAACAAAGAACTCTATTGATCTCCGCAGCTTAGCTTACACACTGAACTTGCGAAGATCCGCTCTTCCTGTCAAAGTAGCCTTCTCTGCTACGACGTTGGAGCAGCTGTGCGACAAGATGGAAGAACGGCTGCGTGACGCCGTAGCAAGTCCTGATTCGCCTCTTGGTGCTAGCTCCTCCCAGGGGCCTTCGTCTATCCTGGGCATCCTCACGGGACAGGGTGCTCAGTGGGCTGAAATGGGTTCGAAACTGCTTGCATCTTTCAAAGTCGCTCGTCAAGTAATCGAAGATCTCGATCAATCATTAGCAACGTTACCAGAAGGCGACCGGCCGCAGTGGACTATCATGAAAGAGCTACAGTCTGATAGTGCATCATCCCGCATCAGCGAAGCGGCGGTGGCACAGCCACTTTCTACTGCGGTACAAATCTTACTGGTCAGTCTTCTCCGTATTGCCGGTATTCAGTTCAAGGCCATTGTCGGTCACTCATCAGGTGAGACTGCAGCTGCATACGCTGCCGGTTTTATCAGTGCCTCTGACGCTATCCGGATTGCATACTATCGTGGGCTTCATGTCAAACTCGCTTCTGGGCCTGGGGGCAATAGAGGAGCTATGATGGCGGTTGGAACCTCATATGAAGATGCCAAAGAGTTTTGCGACCTGGAAGATTTCAACGGTCGTCTGGTCGTTGCGGCGAGCAATTCACCTGCGAGCGTCACTCTATCTGGCGATGCGGACGCCATTGATGAAGCCAAGGCCGTATTCGATGAGGAGAAGAAGTTTGCCAGGCTTCTCAATGTCGATAAGGCCTACCATTCGCACCACGTGCTACCCTGCTCGCGCGTGTTCACCGAGTCCCTTCAAGCATGCAATATCCAAGTCCGCAAACCTCCCAAAAATGCTCCAATGTGGTTCTCCACCGTGCATGGAGGAAAGCGGATGCAGGCTGCGGATGACCTGAAAGCTCTCTACTGGGTAAACAACATGGAAAGTGCTGTGCTGTTTTCGCAGGCTTTGGAAGCTGCCATCGAGAAGTGTGGCCCCTTTAACATGGGCCTGGAAGTCGGACCTCATCCGGCATTGAAAGGTCCCGTTACTCAGACCATCCAGGCGATCAAGGGGAAAGCTATACCCTACTTTGGTACATTAAGTCGGGGTAAAGATGACGTTGAGTCTTTCTCGGATGCGCTGGGCTCTGTATGGACTCATTCGGGTTCTACTGCAGTGAATTTTGCGAAATTTGTGGAGGCTTGCTACAGTGATAGCGAACCCATCTCGCTCCTGAAAGACCTGCCGACATACTCTTGGAACCATGACCGGGTGTTTTGGAGCGAGTCTCGGATGGCTAAACTGTTTCGCACGCAAGATGATTCTGTCCACGAACTGCTCGGCTTAAGATCTGCTGATGGTACCGATAAAGAGCTGCGCTGGCGGAATGTTCTCAAGCCAAAGGAAATCCCATGGCTTTCCTGCCACGCATTGCAAGGCCAAACTGTATTCCCTGGAACTGGTTACATTGCCTTAGCTATGGAAGCTTCGATTAAGATAGCGGATGGCCGTTCTGTCCAATGCATAGAGCTCTGTGATCTTCAAATAGTTAAAGCCATTGCCATTGACGACGTCGTAGGGACTGAGATTCTAGTTACCATGACAAACATCACCTACGAGCAACAAGACTCCGAGTTGATTCGTGCAGAGTTCACATCCTATTCTCCACAGAGCAAAGATTCAGGGAAGATGGTTATCAACGCGCGCGGCAAAGTGCTGATAAGCCTCGGTGAACCATCCGCGGATCTTTTCCCATCAAGATCGCCACCAACCTTTGGTATGTCAGAGGTAGAGATTGATTCCTTTTATGCTTCAATGGCCGATCTAGGTTATGGCTATGCCGGTCCTTTCAAAGGAATGTCAACCCTTCGGCGCAAATTTGGGGCATCGAGTGGAACCATTGCGCGACCCCCTGTCGATGTGGAAGAGCCGTTACTTTTCCATCCTGGGATGCTCGACGTGTCCCTTCAAGCAATGTACGCCGCTTTCAGTGCTCCTGGAGATGGTAGCCTTTGGTCTATTCATGCGCCGACGGGCATCCGCCGTGTCACATTGATCCCTTCGTTATGTGGCAAGAACATGCCCGAAGAGGTGTCTTTCGACTGTGTGATAACCGGACGCACTCGAAACAACATCCGCGGAGACGTCGACATCTTTACCCCTGATGGCAAGCACAAAGTTATCGAGGTCGATGGTGTTAACTTCGTCCCTTTTAGAGCCGCTACGCAAGCCGATGACCGCTGTCTCTTTGCTGAAGCGACGTGGGCTGTTGACAGTCCCGATGGCGATCTTGTCCTAGGAGGCAGAAGGGCCACTCTTGAGGACTACCAGAAGGCATATGACTGCGAGCGCGTTGGATTCTATTACATGAGAACATTGAACGATCTGTTCGGTGGAAAGGAAGGCACTGGCATTGAACCTCAATCGCACCATGAGGCTCTATTGGAATATGCTGCTCACATCAATCAGCTAGTTATTCAAGGAAAACACCAATATGCCAAGAAGGAGTGGATAACAGATACTCACGAGCAAATCTGTGCAATCATGGACGGGTGAGTTACTCGGGTATCTGTTTAGAGCCTTTATACTTTCCTCTATCTGAATATGGTATCATGGGAAATTCTGACATAACTCCCAGATATGGCGATGACCCGGATTTCAATATAATGAGGGCCGTAGGTGAGAACTTGCCTGCCGTTATCCGTGGAGAGACGACTATTCTAGAGCATATGATGAAGGATAACATGGTCGAAAAATACTACCAGGATGGCCTTGGAGTCCCGATCGGAAATGATTCCCTGGCTAAAATGGTCGCACAGATATCGCACAGATATCCGCATATGAATATCCTTGAGATTGGTGCCGGGACAGGTGGTGTAACGGGTGGAATCCTTGACAAGCTTGGTACCGCTTTCACCTCGTATACCTACACGGATATCTCCGGCGGATTCTTGGAGAAGGCGCAAGAAAAATTCAAGGCTTACGCAAACAGAATAGTATTTAAGCAGCTAGACATCGAGCGAGATCCCATGGCACAAGGATTTAGTGAACACGCCTACGATATGGTTCTTGCGTCTCTCGTCCTCCACGCGACCAAGCCGCTAGAGCAGGCATTACGGAACGCACGGCGGCTTTTGAAACCCGGTGGCTATTTTGTGCTGTTAGAATTCATCGAGTCTGAGCCTAGGGTAACTGGTGCTATGAGAGTAGGCGTTGTGATGGGCGGACTGCCGGGCTGGTGGGTCGGCAGGGATGATGGGCGACGTTACGCTCCCACCCTCTCGTTGAACCAATGGAATACCATTCTTAAGAAGACAGGATTTTCTGGTATCGATACGTTCACACCGCTCTTGGATCCTCTGCCCTTCCCTGCTTCCGTTTTCGCTGCTCAAGCCGTCGATGACGAAATCAACCTCCTCCGCCGTCCACTTCGCTCTCGTCCAGGTCAGATTCAGATTCAGAACCTCGTTCTCCTTGGTGGCAAAACTTTGGAGACTTCTCAATTAATTGAACACCTTGAAGACATGCTCACGCCATACTGCGAGCAAATCACAAAAGCTGAGTCGCTTGAGGAGATACGTGATGACGACCTACCTCCCTTAAGTACGGTGTTAAGCTTGACGGACCTAGACTCTCCTATCTTCAAGAATATAACCGAAACGCGGTGGGAGAGTCTCAAAAATCTCTTTGCAATATCGAAGAACGTCTTATGGATTACGCGCGGCTATCGATGCGAGGAACCATATGCTGCCGTGGCCGTTGGACTCTGCCGCTCAATCATCTACGAATTGTCACAACTGCGACTGCAATTGCTCGACATTGACAGGTCAGGAAAGGCCAGCCCGACCGTCGTGACTGAGATTCTTCTCCGCTTGCAACTTACGGCCCAATGGGAGGAGAACCAATCTCAACGTATCAGCTTGTGGTCGATGGAACCGGAGATGATAATTGAAAATGAGAGACTTAAAATACTTCGAGTGATGCCACAGAAGGCACAAAATGACAGATACAATTCTGCGAAACGGATGATGACAAAGGATTTGGACCTAGTCTCCTCAGTTATCAATTTGGAATGGCATGATACAACGTATGTTCTTCGAGAAGGGAGTGACTCGCAGACTTCCAGCTTTAGGCCGCAATCAACTATTCAGGTCAGCTGCTCGCTGCTGCACTCTTTCCAAACTGCAGTTGGATGTTTCTTCCTGAGCCTCGGCATCGATACGGAGACCGACACGAAAGTTTTATCCGTTTCTGACAGGAATTCATCAAAGATATTTGCCCCAAAAGCTTGGTCAACTCCAGTCGACGTCGGTAAGCAGAGTGATGCTCAATACTTGTCGCTTATCGCAAGATACCTTTTGAGTCAGCAAATCCTTACATTGATACCCGTCGGCGGCACGCTACTTGTCCATGAACCTGAACAGCTCCTTGCGTCTTTGTTATCTCTGCAAGTATCGGCACAAGGGTCTCGTGTCGTATATACGACATCGAAACCCGACGCCGACAAAAGGGACTGGCTATACATCCACCCTCGGACGCCTAAGCGCTCAGTCGATCAGGTACTCCCCAAGAATGTATCATTTTTCTTGGATTTCTCTAGGGACTCTGCCTCTAGTGATAGTCTTGGTTCGAGAATAGCGGCATCACTTCCCGAGCTTTGCGAGCGACGGAACATCTCCACTCTGATTGCCAAGGAGTCTTTGGTTCTGCCAGTGGCTCACGATGAGAATTTAGCCGGGATGCTCAGGAAGGGAGTCTCATTTGTTAGAGCTCTATCATCCGACGTGGTAGATGATATCCCACTTCACGTCATGACATTGAGAGAGGTCCTCAGCTATAAAATCAGCACTGGATTCTTTTCTGTGGTGAATTGGTGTGCGGAACCTACGGTACCTACTATGATCGAGCCTGTCGACACGCGGAAGGATCTTTTCGAAAAAGAGAAGACCTATTGGCTCGTTGGATTAGCCGGAGATCTGGGAAAGTCTATATGCGACTGGATGATTGACCACGGCGCGAGATACATCGTCCTGACAAGCCGATCGCCAAAGGTTCCCAGCGAATGGATTCAGGCCCATGCAGCCGCGGGTGCGACAATTGCATGCTTATTAGGGTATGCAAGGCTTACTCCCCTCTCCTTATTACCCTCATGAAAGAATACACAGTCGCCTGGTACTAACTCTCGTACAGGGATGTTACAAAAATGGAAGACCTGAAGCGATTGCACCGGGAGATCTGCCAGACCTTCCCTCAGATCGCTGGAGTTGCCAATGGCGCCTTAATTCTTCGGGATAAGACTTTTGCAAACACGGACCTCGAGTCTTTTCAGACAGTGTTGAGGCCAAAAGTCGATGGCACCATCAACTTAAGCGAATTGTTCAATGACAATAGCCTTGATTTTTTCATTGCATTCTCATCCATCGTTGCCACTATGGGTAATACTGGTCAGAGCGCTTACTCCGCTGCGAATTCCTTCCTGAAGTCTCTAATTGCTCAAAGACGGAAGCGAGGCCTTGCTGGCTCAGTTATTGATATCTCGCGTGTGCTCGGTGTCGGTTATACCGAGCGAGAGATGAAGGCGCGAGGCAAGCTTACAGAGAGAGTGATTGAGAAGATAATGAACATTACTTTGCCGATGTCCGAATCAGATCTTCACCAGCTTTTCGCTGAGGCTGTTTTAGCGGGAAGATCTAACTCTGGGCGCAATCCAGAGCTCATCACTGGCATACGGACTCTCAGCTCGGACATGACAAATGATGTCTTCTGGGCTAACAACCTGAAATTTTCTCACTTCATCCAGGACCTCGGTAGCGTTCCGATTGGAAAGGGAAGCAAGGCAGCCAGGGTGCCTGTTAAGTCTCAGCTTTTGGCTGCCAAATCTTTTGATGGCATGGTCAAAGTTCTGAAGGGTAAGTCCAAATACGTTGAGTCTGAATTTTTGGAGCGCCTAGCTAATTTGCATCAGATGCTTTAATCTCCAAGCTGAAACTCTGCATCCAGCTTCCAGACGATGAGAAGATTGGCGAGACTATGCCATTGATACATCTTGGAATGGACTCGCTTGTAGCAGTTGAGATCCGAGCATGGTTCTTACAGGAATTAGCCGTGGACTTGCCAGTACTCAAGATCCTTGGGGGCGCTTCGGTTACAGACTTGGTCGACTATTCTATGCAGAAGCTTCATGATGTTCTGTCAGCTAATGCGCCTCCGTCGGCTACTAATTCCACTAGTGTTTCGTATAGCCAAGAAGTCCCGGGTCAATCTTCGAGGATGTCAGTATCTGCATCAAGCTCAGATTATATGGTAGACTCGGCGTCATCATCGATAGATATCATTGAAGACCTGGAAGCACCGCTTGCGGAGGTTGGTGATAGTCTAAATCAGGCATTGGCAAACGAAAAGGGAAATGGGAAACGAGTCGAAAATGCAACTCTCAAGTAAGCTTGTTTCTGAAGTACATCGTTTCAAGCTACATCAACTGTTCATTGTATACATAGAATTGTTTGGATAAAATATGTTTACAAAATTCATTCGTGCCGTGGTGCCGTCGATTGTCGTTAATGTAAGCTAATTTATGATACTCAGCGTGCTTAAACCCGAAGTTCTAAGAACTGAACCCATGTCCTACGGCCAATCGAGATTTTGGTTTATGAGACAATATCTAGAAGATCAGTCAGCCCCTAACTTTACCTTTTGGTTCCAGGTTAAGGGCAATATTCAAGTAGGTAGGCTTCAAACCGCACTAGATTTAGTTTGTCGGCGACATGAGGCTTTGCGAACCTGTTTCTTTGCATGTAAGGGCGAGGCCTGTCAAGGGATAATGAAGAAGTCCGCCATTCAGCTTGAGCGGAAAACTATCACAGGTAAACCAGAACTTCTGGAAATATTTGAAACCGTCAAAGGTCATGTCTATGATATTGAAAGGGGTGAAACATTGAGGATGGTCCTGTGCGAAGAGTCTGCTGACTCCTTCTATCTCATTGTTGGCTACCACCATATCGCTATGGACGGCTTCAGCTGGGAACTACTCTTCGCAGACCTAGAGAAAGCCTATAAGAATGGGTGTTTACCGCCTGCTCCACGTCAATATTCCGAGTGGGCTGTTAACCAACTAAAATCTGTTGAGAATGGCGATATGGCGGCAGAGAGAGACTACTGGCGAAAGGAATTCTTGAATAGCCCCACAGTGCTCCCATTGTTTCCTATGGCACAAGTTAATTGGCGCAGGCCAATGAAGAAGTACGAACAACACAAGAGTTACATCAAGCTAGACTCGAGCTTGATCACTTTGATCAAAGAAACGTGTCATAGCCAAAAGGTGACAACCTTCCACTTTCACCTCGCTGTCTTCAAAACATTATTATTCCGCTTCTTAGGTATAAACGATCTCTGCATTGGAATTACGGACGCGAATCGAACAGACGATAAGGACAGGAGCGTGATCGGTTTCATGCTGAATCTTCTTCCTCTCCGGTTCCAATTAAATGCTACCCAAAGCTTCGTCGCTGCTCTCAAGGAAGTGCGCACTAAGGTGTTCTCTGCGCTCGCACATTCGAAAGTGCCTTTTAACGTAATCTTGGAAGATATTGGTGTTCCAAGAGCCTCCACACACAGCCCATTGTTCCAAGCATTCATCGATTACCGCCAGGCAAACAAGACAACCTTTGCCGACTTTGAAGGATATGCGCCTCTAGATAGTACGTCTCACAGCAAGGTTGCCTACGACGTGAGCTTAAACATACTGGAAAATTACATGGGGGAATCCATCGTCACTGTGGGAGCACAGACCTCACTCTACTCCGAAGTGGATACGCAGATCATCGCAAACAGCTATCTCAATCTTCTAGAGACATTCGCGAAGCATCCGGCAACGAGAGTGGCTAACTCTCAGCTCTTTAGCAAAGTAGAAGTGGAAAGCGCGATTGGTCTCGGAAGAGGTACGTGAATCAGTAGTAATATCACCTCATTTTCTTCCGAAAAAGGGACAGTGGAGAGCTTGGTACTCTAAAACACTCTCGCGCACCATCACAATTTTTCGGGTTTCTGTTGAAGGAGATTACTGACTTGATCTAGGTCCGTCTTTACTCAGCACTTGGCCAACGACTTTACTGCACAGGATTGATGAGATGGTTACAGCAAACAGCGAGAGCATAGCGATCAAGGATGGTTACGACAAAGTCTACACGTACGCGCAAATGGCTCACCGCATTGATACAATCGCTACTGCTTTGGATGCTGCTGGAGTGACCGAGGGCTTTAGAGTTGCAGTATTCCAACAGCCGACTTCGGATTGGATTTGTTCAATGCTGGCCGTCATGCGTCTTGGAGCAATATACGTCCCACTCGACTGCCAACAGGCGCTTCCCCGTCTTACCGCTATCGTGAAAGTCTGCCAACCATTCGCTATCTTGGTGGACTATGCAACCTTCGAAGACGCGAGGTCTTTGGGATCGCACGATGTTCGGGTAATCAATATCGCATCGCTGAAGACATTGGATACGGACAAAATACCGAACCGCGCACGATATGACCAAGCTGGTATTATCTTATTCACGAGTGGGACAACTGGCATACCCAAGGGTGTAGTACTCAAGCACTCCAACCTGAGGAACCAGCTTGAAGGACTTACGAAAATGTATAACATCGGGAAAGAGGTAGTCTTGCAGCAGACAGCTTTCACTTTTGACCTGTCTCTCGATGAGATCTTCGTAGGGCTCTGCAATGGGGGAAGTTTGTTCGTCGTGGACAAAGCTCGCCGTGGTGACTCTCAGGCAATTATGAAGATCATTGCATCCGAGGGCATCACATACACTAAAGCCACGCCACCTGAATACTCGTCTTGGATCAGGTATGGTGCAACTTACGTCGCTGGGAATAGCACATGGAAGACTGCCTTTAGTGCCGGCGATCGACTAACAGATACAGTCAGACAAGAGTTCTGCAGCCTGGACCTTCCCCAGCTCAGACTTTATAACGCCTATGGACCTACAGAGACCACCATGTCAGCGCTAAGGGTCGCCGTGCCACTTACGTGTAACAGATCGCCTGATGAACCAATTCCAATTGGGATGCCAATGCCGAACTACTCGATCTACGTCGTCGATGAGAATATGAAGCTCCTGCCTCCAGGGGTTCCTGGAGAAATTGTTATTGGCGGTGCAAGCGTTTCGTTAGGTTATCTCAATCAAGTAGAGTTTACCAAGGAAATGTTCCTGGATGACCCCTGGGCTCCCCGGGAATATATCCAAAATGGGTGGACAAAAATGTACAGAACTGGCGATAAAGGGCGACTGACCAAGAATGGGCTCGTTTTGTTCCACGGACGCATCGAAGGAGACACTCAAATCAAGCTACGGGGCTTCAGGATCGAACTCGGTGACATTGAAAGTACAATTTTAAGTGCGGCAAATGACGCTCTTTCGGATGTCGTCTGTACTGTACGCGGAGACCCCAAGTTCCTTGTGGCCCACGTTGTATTCTCCCCAGACTTCTCGACAGTCGCTCAGAATCGCAACGTGTTTCTGAAGCAGCTTCTCTCTCAAGTTCCCCTACCGGATTATATGAAGCCAGCCGTAATCCTTCCGCTAGAAATCATGCCTCTAACCGTCCATCTCAAAAGGGATAGGCGTGCCATTGCCGCCCTGCCGATTTCAAATTACTTTCAAGCTGATAAACTTGACTCAGAGTCCTGTGAGCTTACCGAATTGGAATCAAAAGTCAAACATATCTGGCAGGGACTGCTGTCGAGAGAAATGTCTCAAGTCTCTTACACCCCATCCACCGATTTTTTCCAAGTCGGCGGAAACTCATTGCTCTTGGTGGAGATGCAAGCAACGATTAGGAACGTCTTTGACATTACAGTTACTCTTCTGGAATTATTCGAGGCCAGCACCCTTGGTAAAATGGCTGTCAAAATACAAGACGCGTTGCTACTAGATGAGATTGATTGGGATCTAGAGACCTTACCACCAGGCCCTGCGACGCTTGTCAAAACAAACTCAAACTCTTTGAAATCAAAAGACATGGAAGTTCTTCTCACAGGAGCCACTGGACATCTCGGACGTTTCTTGCTACCGCTTCTCGTCGCAAACAATAATTTAGCGAAGATCCACTGCGTCGGAGTTCGCAAGCCCAGCAAATTGTCTGCCACATCGGAAAAGATCGTCATTCATAGCGGAGATCTAACCGAATCTTCGCTCGGTCTATCAGCTGCCAACTTCGCTTTCCTGGCCTCCCGCGTCGACACTATTGTCCATTGCGCCGCGAAGCGTTCTTTCTGGGAACCTTACCGCTCGCTGCGCAAGGACAACGTCCACCCGACCAAAGAGCTCATCGTGATGGCTGGGGCGCGAAAAATTCCGATCCACTTCCTCTCCAGCGGTGGCATTGCGACAGGCTCTGCTCCCTCCGCATCGTCCTTCACCCCATCATCCAATGGCTGGGAAGGCTATCTCGCCAGCAAATGGGTCTGCGAGAAGATGCTTCAGCGAGCGAGCACCGATCTTAACGTCCCTGTGTACATCTATCGGACAACCTCCATCGTTACCGATTCCTGCAGCCTCCCAAAGGTCTTACTCGACGACTTCGCTCATTTTTCGATCTCAGCGAAGGCCCTCCCCGACCAGGCAGCCTGGTCTGGAACTTTCGATCTCGTGCACGCAGATGATGTCGCGAGGGGCGTCTGCGCTTCCGTAACCGGCAATACGGGCGACGGTGATGTTCGCCGTAGCCCCAAGTATGTTCACTTCCCAGCGTTAGCGAGGATAGGGAGCGCGGAGCAGCTGAAGATGCTGCTGGACAGACAAGAGATCAAAGCGGCCGGCCTCGAGAGTTTCGAGAAGCTGCCCGTGCACCAGTGGGTGGGGAAGCTGAAGGCTGTGGGCTTTGCATGGGTGGTTGCGGCGCAGGATGTAGTCCTGAATGGAAAGTTGAGGTTAAGGAGGTAGCGTAGCGGGGCAGAATGGCGCACCCCTATTTTACCGTCACGTGTTCCGGAACATTGTTATTCCATGTTAGTAAGAACCCGCAGGAGCGCCCACTCGCGCTCGCTTAGCATACAAAAATTAAGCGAAGGCCCCCCTGGTCGCTCGCGCCGCGTCGCGAGTAGGCGTCGACACTGCGCTGGCAGGTGGCCGAGTATGTACAAGCATGGCTGCACGTGTACGACTATGCTAGCATCTAGGGGTCGTTAAATACATTATTAAATTAAATAGTGCGGAATAAATTGATCCCGTTTTGAGACAAAATCATGTGATTGCCAAGCGCCAGCTCTCATTAGTGTTTAATCCTAAGGCAGCAGTCAATTTATCAAGGGACTTTATTGAGCCTGGAGAATCATGCAGTAAGCCTGCCACTGTAATAACGTTATGTAACACAGACTCATTTGTCGCTTCTTCAAAATATTATGTTGCGAATTGTCAGAATTCTGTCATTTTCTCTCCCATCTTTGATTCCGTGGCTTGATTAGGGGTGATTCATTACGGGGACTACTGGGCTAGTAAGCTGCAATCTGGGCGAGTTTTCTAGGCGGTGGATTTTTCTTGCGGCTCGAGGGTGAGAAGTTTTATGATTTGAGCATCATCTGTTGGAACAATTAGACTTGCAGCAAGGATTTAACGAGTGGAAGCATAGAGGTTTGGTTAGAAACGAAGCACGATGATAACTGAACTCTTCCCTTGCTCTACTCAGTTGTGTCTAATATTTCTGTGAACTGATATATATATCAAAGTTCACGTTTACGTAACCCTAAGAACTACTTCGTAGCTTTGGTGACTTGATGATATGTGTCTAGAAAACACCTCACCCTTTCTGTCCACCGGTCGTGGCCTCCTACCAAAAAAAAAATATTTGGAGGCCAACACGGTGCCACTTGATTCACGTCTTTGTAACAAGATCGTTTCTAGGCCATCAAATATCAGAAATTTCCAAATCCCGGATTCGCTCATGAAGCCGGCTTTTGTCCATAAACAATATGCAACGGGAAATAAGTATGCTTTGACGTATCCATCAAACTCTTCCTGACATCCACTAAAAATACCTCAATAGCCTCCCTCGACCACTTTAAGCCCTTCCCATATGATCGGTTCGCCAGACCATTCAAGCCATCCATTATCGCCGTCCGCCAATACAAGCCTGCCGTCCTCAACGTTTGATCCTTAGGCCATATCCCGATAGGACACTTTAGGCGGGTCTCTGTCACATCTAAGAATCCTGCTGCGTTCATTTCAGTGACGAGTTTCGTGGCGCCGTTTAGATCGCTGCCGAGTGCGGCCATGCCATCTCTGAGGCCTTCCATGAATTGGCGGAAGACATAGGGCTCGGTCATGGAGTCATCATCGCAATGTGGAGTATAATTTAGCTCTTGAAATTCTAGGTACCCTCCTGGCTTTATATGTCTAACATCGAGGCAGCTCTGTTAATATGACTTTCAAATTTGTCCTAGGTTGCCATTTCCCTCACCTAAGAGCTCTAGAGAGCAGGAGTGTACGGTCCTTGATAGAATGAACCACATGCCGAATATGGACGTAATCAAAACGATCCCTCGGATACAGCCATATATCCTCGATATCGTCGATCACGAACTTTATATTCGGAGGAACCCACGTAGGTTGGATAGGACTTAAGTCGACGCCCAAAACTGCAGCGCTTGGATATTTTTCAGCCACTTAGATTCAATTTAGCTCATTTTTGATATTTTCTGGGCAAAGCTTTCTGTACTAACTTTCAATTGCCCAAATCCCAGTACCCGTACCTGGGACAACCCTCGTCAATACACAACGTTTTCTTCGTGGCGAGGGATTGGTCTGATATCAGAGGATTTTCATACCTAGGTCTATAATATGGAGCGGGTTGGCGCCTATTGGTGCGAAATGTAGTCGTCCATCGCAGAGCAGTAATGTCATGGCATGTTTCATGTCGTCGCGATTCTGCTCGATCTCGTCGTTAGGGAACGCATATTTTCCATCTCGAAAGGCATGATAACGCAGGCCGCCTTCGTACACGTGTTGTTTGATGCTCGATGTTATTGAAGCTGTATATGAACTCGAGCCGTCGGTTCCATAGCCAGGGTCTGTGTCGTTATCGTAGTCCTCTTCTGTCATATCGCTAACCTCAATTGCAGAGTCATGATGCGCAGAACCGGGAATCGGCGGGCTAGGAGACTTAGACGGCGTTGTCCTCGTTGACAAGGGTAAGCTTGCCATGACTTAATGAGTTGCACGGACGCTCATATACATACTTTTCAGGAGCTGCAACGTTGAGTATTTATCACCCCACCCGAATTTCGTGGACCTGACATCGGCGATGGTATCGGAATTAGTTCCTGCAGACGTAAGAACTCCGCAGGGAAGGTTCATGCTGACCAATAATTTAGATTTGAGAATGTCTCCGAAGCTGTGTAGTTCAGGGTGTGCATCGCTGTGCATGAAATCACAATGAGGGATGCAGGCAGCCCAATCATTTCGGCGGTTGTCAGCGGTATCCGAAGCCGGGGAGTCGGAACCCCAGCCGATACCCCTGAATGCGGAATAGCAGGCACAATCAATAAATACCCGCGATGCAAACATACGTAGGTAAATGCGCCGAGGTAGGTACGCTTCTCTCCGTAGATAAGCTGTCTCTGCTCTCGTATTTGGGACCAACAAACCTTTCTCAATTTCGCCTTACCATCCAGCATCCAGTATCTAGCACCTTCAATGCCTGAAAACGGTCTCGTCGCACTGGCGGCGACGCTGAAGGAATTGCTTGCTGCACCACAGTCCCTCATACCGGAAAGCAAGGCTGAGCATAATGCGCGACTCGACATTATTGATATGATACCAAACTTGAATCGCACATTGGTCGGCGACAAGCAAACACTTCGCGATTTGGCATGGAGTGTGAGCAGCCTCTTGGTTACACCATAGCCGATCATTTCCACCGTTCACGCTTGAAGAAAGCATAACAAAAGGCTATATGCTAATGACGACGCTCGTAAAACAGCATCTTCAAGTCCTCAGTCTCCGCGCAATCTGCCGCTTCAAGATCCCCACCCTCGTCCCCGCCGACTCTTCAATTACGTACGAATCTCTCGCGACGCACGTGCCCATCCCACTCGTATCACTCCGCCGCCTCATCCGCCATGCAATGACCTCGAACATCTTCTACGAGCCTATTCCGAATCATGTCGCGCATACTCCGTCATCTCTTATGCTAGCCAATGACCCGAAGATCGTCGGCTGGGTAGACTTGTTCACAGAGAATATTTGGCCCGCAGCCACGTATACGAGTGAGGCGTTGGAGAGATGGCCTGGATCAGTGAGCCCGCAGGAGACGGGGTTTTCAATTGGAGTCAGGAGTGCCGTGGCACAAGCGCCAATGGCAGGGAAGACAAGTCTATACCAAGAAGTATCGAAAGATCCGGCTGCTACGGTGCGATTTCGGGATGCGATGGAGTACTTTAGTTCTGGTGAGGGTTATGAAGTTAGTTCTTTGGTCGAAAACTATAACTGGGCTAGCCTTGGGGATGGCACTGTCGTTGATGTAAGCTTATTTTTGTTTCTCGGGCTAATTAGGCTTGAGATGTCCTACTATCAATGCCCATCTGTCAAGATATGCCTCTTCGATCATCTGTCTAATTCTTAGCCTAGTTGGGAGGTGCCAATGGTTTTGCGTCCTACGAATTATCTCAATCTTTTCCTAGGCTAAACTTCGTCGTGCAAGACATTGTCATGAACGACGCTGTGTCTTCTGAGCACCAAAGTCCGCGGATCAAATTCATGGCGCATGATTTCTTCACGCCACAACCGATCAAAGGTGCTGATGTGTATCTCTTGCGCTGGATACTGCATAACTGGCCCGACGACAAGAGTGTCGAGATATTAAGAAATATAATCCCAGCCCTGAAGAAGGGGAGTAAAGTACTTATCAACGATGGATGTTTGCCAGAACCGGGAAAAGGGAGATGGTTTGATGAGAGGGCATCAAGGTTTGTTTGTTCCTCCTCTAAATTCGAGAGATAATAAAGCTGAAGCCTGGAAACAGGAACATTGATATAACGATGATGGCGGCCATGAATGCCAGGGAGCGCGAACAAGGGGACTTTGCTATGCTTTTCTCTACTGCAAGCCCTAAGTTTAAATTTCTCGGCGCAAGGAAGCCAGAGAATAGTAGAATGTGGATTATTGAGGCCGTATGGGAAGGAGATGGCCCAGTGGAATAACAAATACATGATATAACTACCAGCTGCATGGAAAACTCAAAGATGTCATCTTCGCACAAAATTAAGGAAGATCTAGATGGAGTCACGTGTAAGATAATTCACGTGATCACAATTTCGTACGTCTGGGGCAGTTACTAGATAGCTGGATTTTGGATATCTGGAAGAGAGCATAGCGAGAGTTACTCTATGCTGTGGTGTAGGTCGTAGGTAAATATTACCAAATATTGCTATCACTACCTAGAATTTTATCCTTTGTCAGCCCGGATTTAGTTATCTTTGACTATATCGAGAGGAGAGCGTCGCAGGAGCGTGTCACAATTGTTTATATACGAAAGAATCCTAGCTAGATGAACGCTCAAGAGTAATTGTTCTGTTTCCAGGCACTTGCTCCCGAGAGATTACTCCCACGCCGTTACCATCTAGCTGCTAAAATACAATACAATTTCCGCAAATACCCTTCTGATGTATCTACTCGCAGTATCCACTTTTGCATGCATCAGTCTTCGAAGCTCATTAAACAAGCTATGGAGAGGAGAATCTAAGCGCTATTGCTGCCTTTTCTGGGAACATGACCTTGTTAAATGCTCCGACAGTAATTCTAGGTGTGTAAAGATCAAATATATCCGGCAAAGGCTATTGCGCAAATATCATGACTTTTCGAGCAATTCTGAATTGAGAATTCATCACGAAGGTTACATTGCCTTCTGTATGTCATAAACAGCCCTTCTCTGAGTTTGAATGTTTGACATTTAAACCACCAATGTATTACCGCTCTTATAGACTAGTTCCATAGTGGGATATGAGATCTGGCAATGCACTTCCTGTTTTGGACCAAGAGATGAGCACATATATTCCGGTCATCCATTGCTTAAAAAGGGTGGTCGCGACAGTCATGGGAAGGCGTGTGGCCTGTGAGATGCGAGTATGTTCATTATCCACTACTATTGCCCTAGAATTTGTTCGGGTTTGTAATTATTCCTTGCTCCTAGTGGTACCTTTAGGGGCCAAGGAAATGATCTCATGGAGACGAGCCTCCGCATTCGCGGCAATGGCACTCCACCAATAAATATGGGCGAGGCGATCCATTTGTTCATACTTGCACGATTAGCTCGGAGATCAAATAAATTCTAAGCATCTCGCATTATCTAACACCCTACACATGGGCCCACGTCCCCGACGTTTAAGACTAGCAGCAAGGCATGATATTGCATCTTCACTCTTGGGCGGATCAAAACATGCACAAGTTCAAGTATCATGATGTCATGATGCTTCTCCTCAGGCCTACTTCTACCATAGCCAAACCTTCAATAGCATTGCTCAAGTTGTACTACGAACGCGCTGTCATGAGCATATGTCTGCATAAAGAGTGGTACAAAGCAGACCTCCTTACATGCAACTGAATAACGGCTCACTGTATACTTTTTTTTTTTAATTTAGTCCCGTCGCCATGCCTCCCTACATATAGATTGTGCTTAGCATCGCGGCAGAGACAAAGCTAGACGAGTTGAGAGCAGATATAAAAGCCTGGCTAAATTTTCTCAGCTCTTTATAGGCGAATATTAGTCGGCGGCGGTCGGGGCGTTTTAGATGAATTATCTAGTGCTACGGTGTGCTGGATTATTGAGAACAAAATCGCGCAATGAAGCGTTTCAGATCAGCAAAGGGTCGAATAGTCAATCTGCAGTTAAGAAAGCTCAATCTTACGTCATTTAGTTGAAAGCGCGATGGCAATTTCGGATACATATTAGGGCTGACTGTGGACCTAATTTTGGTAATTGCGCACTGTGGCGTTCTCTAGAACTATTCGGGTATTCTTATTAGCGAGGATACTGTAACACTGGAACATTCGATTTCGTAGCGAGTTCCTCTATCTTTTTTAGCGACCAGCCATCGCTAAAGTGCGCAATTCCCAAAATTCCACTGCAAAGGGATAGGGCCTATTCTGGTGACGGCATTTACGCCTCTTTGTTCGAGGAGGCGAATTTCGTAGATCGAATGGATTTTACAAACCTTATCACACAAGGCATATTCAATAATGATTTTCACCGGATCTATGACTTTGGTCAACAATGAAAGTGTTACATGGTAACATGAATCACTAGGCTTCTACTGTACGTCTACCTACCAATGACTCCCACTAGTGCCTGTAACACCCGTAGGCACCCACTAGACTCAATTCAATTCAATTCTTCCCAAATTGGTCCCACTCTC
>Ga0335075_10005415_pt1 | contig 19834 bp, 17 predicted proteins | sample Lox_Sample_24_FD_206723 | JGI IMG/M metagenome (GOLD analysis project Ga0335075, IMG submission 206723) | Soil microbial communities from Loxahatchee National Wildlife Refuge, Florida, United States - Lox_Sample_2.4 | ecosystem: Environmental > Terrestrial > Soil > Wetlands | place: USA...
TACGACGGGATCGGCGCGGCCAGGGACGTCATCCAGAACCACCTGCTGCAGCTGCTCGCGCTGACCGCGATGGAAGAGCCGCTGTCGTTCGCCGCCGAGTCGCTGCGCGCGGAGAAGGAGAAGGTGCTGGCCGCCGTGCAGATCCCGGCGGATCTGGCGACTGGCACGGCACGCGGCCAGTACGGGGCCGGCTGGCAGGGCGGCATCCAGGTGAAGGGTTACCTCGACGAGGACGGTATCCCGCCCGGCTCGGCCACCGAGACGTACGCAGCCGTCCGGCTGACCATCGACAACCGGCGATGGGCCGGCGTGCCGTTCTACCTGCGCACCGGCAAGCGCCTGCCGGCCCGGATGACCGAGATCGCCGTCATCTTCCAGCGCGCGCCCCATCTGCCGTTCGACGCCACCGACACTCAGGAGCTCGGCCAGAACGCTCTGGTGATCAGGGTGCAGCCGGACGAGGGCGTGACGCTGCGGTTCGGCTCGAAGGTGCCGGGGTCGGCGATGGAGGTCCGGGACGTGAACATGGACTTCGCCTACGGCGAGTCGTTCACCGAGTCGAGCCCGGAAGCCTACGAGCGACTGCTGCTCGACGTGCTGATCGGCGACCCGCCGCTATTCCCCCGGCAGGAGGAGGTCGAGCTGTCCTGGAAGATCCTCGACCCGATCGAGGACTTCTGGGCCAACCACGACAAGCCCGAGCAGTACCCGGCCGGGACGGCCGGACCGCCAAGCGCTGACGACCTGCTCGCGCGGGACGGCCGCGCCTGGCGGCGGCTGTAGGCGACGGGAGCCAAGCGAGATGCTGACCGACCTGACCGACACCACGACCGCGGATATCCGCGCGGCGCTGGCCAAGACCAGAGACCAGATGGGCAGTCCGGCTACCGGAGTCGTGCTGAACCTCATCATCATGACCGACGAGTCAGGCCAGCATGACGCGGTGCGCGCGGCGAGCCAGGCCGGGCGCGAGCATCCGTGCCGGGTGCTCGCGGTGATCGCGCGCGAGTCGCGGGCGATGTCCCGGCTCGACGCGGAGATCAGGGCCGGTGAGGGCACGCCTGGCCAGACCGTGCTGCTGCGGCTCTACGGGCCGATGAGCGAGCACGCCGACTCGGTCGTCATGCCGCTGCTGGTGCCGGACACGCCGGTGGTGACGTGGTGGCACGGGCTGATCCCGGCCGTGCCGTCCGCGCAGCCGCTTGGCCTGCTTGCCCAGCGGCGGGTCACCGACGCGGCCAGGGCCAGGGCGCCGGCCGAGGCGCTCGCGGCACTGAGTGCCGGCTATCAGCCCGGTGACACCGACCTGAGCTGGACGCGGGCGACGCCGTGGCGGTCGCTGCTCGCGGCGACCATCGACCAGGAGCCTGGCCCCATCTACGGCGGCATGGTCATCGCCGAGGAGCACAACCCGACGGCCGACCTGCTGTGCGCCTGGCTGGCGAGCAGGCTCGGGGTGCCGTTCAGCCGCGAGGTCTCGGCCGGACCCGGCATTACCGAGGTGCGACTCGGCACGACCGGCGGCGACATCGTCATCAGCCGGCCGGACGGCCGGGTGGCGACGCTCACCAGGCCAGGTCAGCCGGACCGCCATGCCGCGCTGCAGCGGCGGGAGATCGGCGAGCTGCTCGCCGAGGAACTGCGCCGCCTGGACCCCGACGAGGTTTACGGCGAGGCGCTGGCAGCGGTGGCGGGTATCCCGGCTGCAGCGCTGTAGATCCTGCTTCCGTAAGCCGGCGTCAGCGCCGGCGCCGGCTCGACCGCCGACGGGCGCTAGCGTCGGCGTTGCGCACCCAATCGCCCCGGTCCGGCCCGTTAAGCTCGGTCTGTGCCACCGGACCCCGGAGCCGAGTCGCCAGTACCGTTAGCCGATCCGCCGCCCGTCGAGCAGACGGACCACGTCATCCTCTGCGGGGCCAACGCGCTGGCCGCTCGGATGGCGCAGGAGCTGACGGCCCGCTACGGCCTGGCCGTCAGTGCCATCGTGCCGTCCGCCTCTTCTGGTCACGGCGCCACCATGGCGGTGATGCCTGGCGTGCAACTGCTGGAGCGAAGCGAGCTGACGACCGAGGCCTTTCTGGCCGCGGATCTGCCCACAGCGCGCGGCCTGGCCATCCTGGACCAGGATGACCTTGGCAACTTCCACGCCGCGCTGCGTGCCCAGGAGGTAAACGAGCGGATCAGGCTCGTTATCGCGATGTCCAACGTCGGCCTCGGCTATCGGATCCGCAGTTTCTTCGCCGACTGCGCGGTGCTGTCCGAAGCCCAGATGGCCGCGCCGTCGCTGGTGGCGGCGGCGCTCGGCGAGCCGGCCCCGAGCCACGTACGGGTGGCATCGCGGACGCTGTACGTTGCCAGGCGCGAGGACGTCGGCTCCGACCACATACTGTGCGGGGTGGCGGCGAGCACCGAGGCTGACACGCCCCTGCTGCTGCCGTCGGAGGATCGAACGGCCGGCCTGGTTCTCGCAGTAGCCGATGGCACGCCGCGGAATGCGCTGGCGCGCAGAAGACGGCAGCGACTGGCCGCTCCGGCGCGCCTGGTGCGGCGGACGCTGCGGACCAAGATGGGCGTGGCGTTCACCACCCTGACCGCCGTCCTCGGTGTCGGCTGGGTGCTTCTTGCCCTGGCGGTCCACCTCCCCGCCGTGACCTCGCTGTACCTGACCATGCTTGACGCGGCAGGCGCCGCCGTGACGGGCCCCGGGGTTCCCGGCCCTGAGCAGCTCGCCCAGTTCCTGCTGACGTTTGACGGCATGGCGTTCCTGCCGCTGGTGACGGCCCTCATCGTCAGCGCGCGGCTTCCTGGCGCGCGCTCATACCCACGGCCGCCGTCGGGTCACGTGATCGTGGCCGGCCTTGGTGACGTCGGCTCCAGGATCCTCGGTCAGCTGCACGACCTCGGTGTTGACGTGGTCGGCGTCGACAAGAGCACCGACAGCCCCGGCGCTGCGCTCGCGCGCAGGCTCGGCGTTCCCGTCGTGGTCGGCGAGACGCAGCGCGCCGAAACGCTCCGCGACGCAGGCGTCGGCGGTTGCGCGGCCATCGTGTCAGTCACCAACAGCGACATCGCGAACCTCGAGACTGCCCTCAATGCCAGGGCACTGGCCGCGGAGCCGCGGATCGTCATCCGGCTGTACGACGACGATCTCGCCGCTCGGGTACAGCACGCGAGCGGCAAGACTGTGTCCCGCTCGACGTCCTATCTGGCCGCGCCAGCTTTCGCGGCGGCACTGCTCGACCACCAGGTTCTGCGCACGATCGCGGTGGGCAGGCACGTCCTGCTGCTGGCGGAGATCGCGGCCGACAGCGAGACAGGACTGGCGGGCAAGCCTGTCACCGCGGTGCACCAGGCGGGGCTGCGCCGGGTCATCGCCATCCGCCCCTCCCCCGATGGGGACGGCCGGGGCAGTGACACGGCGGTGTGGTCGCCTGCCCCCGGTTACCTGATCCGGCCAGGCGACCGGGTCGTGGTCCTCGCCACCAGAGCAGGGCTGTCCGAGGTGGTCCGACAGGACACGGCCGCCACGGCCCCGGATTTGCCCGGCACACCCGGCAAATAGCTCACTACCTCAGGAAAATGGGTCTCCCTAAAAAGCGCGACCAGCGTTACGCTCAGGGACGTGATCTTCTATCTGGTTCTGATGGGCCAGATGTGAAGAATCGGGAAGGTCAGCATTAGCCATGGCAGTACTAGTACTTCTAGAATGCGGGACTCGCTCTGCCGGGTCCGGTTGTCCCGCGGTCAGCCGCGGACAATCCATGACAATGCGGCCTTTGCACCATCCATCACGCCTGCCTTGCCCCAGCGGCGTGCTCGAGGCGAGGTAGGCAAGCCCCTCAGGAGGAAGCAGTTGAGCACCACAGATGAGGCTCCCGCTGCGGTTGCCGTGGGTACCGGCATTGCCGATCCTGCGCCGCTCGGGCTTGCAGCGTTCGCCCTGACTACGTTCCTGCTCTCCGCGATCAACGCAGGATGGGCGAAGAACACGACCGGCAGTGACTGGTGGGGCTACGCCATTGCCTACGGCGGGCTCTGCCAGCTGCTGGCAGGCATGTGGGAGTTCAGGAACAGGAACGTCTTCGGCGCGACGGCGTTCTCGACCTATGGCGGGTTCTGGATCGGGGTGGGCCTCTGGCTGCACTTCGTCGCCCCGACCGCGAAGGCCCCGCTCGAGCTCAACCGCGACCTGGGCTGGATCCTGCTCGCATTCGCGATCTTCAACACCTACATGCTGATCATCAGCAGCCAGCTGAACACGGCGGTCTTCATCGTCTTCGCGACCCTGGAGCTCACCGAGATTTTCCTGTTCATCGGGAACTTCGCCACCAAGGTGCCGGCCTTGCCGCCAGACCCGACCAGCTCGGGCCTGATCGTGGTCGGCGGGTACATCGGCGTCATCACGGCGCTGGCCGCCTGGTACACGTCGGCGGCCGGCGTGATCAACGGGATCAAGGGGAAGCAGGTCTTCCCGGTGGGCGGCCCGGTCTTCAACATCGGCGGCTGAGGCAGCACACACCACACGCGGTCAGCAGCAGGGCCCGGAGACGAAGCATCGTCTCCGGGTCCTGCTGTCGATCCGGCGGTCCCCGGTGCAGCGACGTGCACGGAGTCACACCCGACTGTGGCCGGTTGCGCGGCTGCGCCCGGGTAGCGTAGGGACGTGGATCTTCAGGAGCGCTACCAGCTGGACATGGACAAGGTGAAGGCGGTCCGGGCGAAGGCGAGGCCCTGGCGGTCCATCTTCGCCATGCTGATCGCCGTTGCCGGCGCGGTCGCCGCAGAGCTATCCACAGTGTCCGGCTGGGCCGGTCTCACGGCGACCAGGGTCGTCAGGGGTCAGACCGTAGCCGAGTACAGCCAGACGCAGCGCCTTGTTTTCATCTGCGGCATCGCGGCATTCGTCATCTTCGGCCTATCGGCAGCGGTGGGCTTGTCCTCGCGCGTCCGCACAACTTCGCAACAGCTCATCGGACAGGCGCATGCAGGCGTCCTGCGGTATGTACTGGTGCTAGTCGGCGTATTCGCGGTGCTCATCTTCACGCTGGCCATCGCACGCATCGACGTCAGGCAGCTGCTCGTCGGCGGCGCCGTCACCGGCGTGATCCTTGGAATCGCCGCGCAGCAGGCGCTCGGAAACCTGTTCGCCGGGCTCGTGCTGCTGTTCGCGCACCCGTTCCGGGTCGGCGACCATGTGCGGTTCCGGGCAGGCGCGCTGGGCGGTCAGCTCGAGGGCATCGTGATCGACATCAGCCTGACGTACGTGCGGCTGGAGACGGATGACGGGCCGGTACTGCTGCCCAACTCGCAGGCTCTCGCCGCGCCCGTGATCCTTGTCCCGGCACCGCCGCCAGCAGGCATCACCAGCCCGGGCCCTGACACCAGCGCACGCTGAGGCAGGCAGGCCAGGCCGGTTACCGGGCCGGCAGCGCGGCACGTGCCGGCTAGTGGTTCGCCTCGTACTTCGCGATGACGTTCGCCGGAATGCGCCCGCGGTCGCTGACTTCCATTCCGCTCTGCTTTGCCCAGGCACGGATATCCGCGCTGCGCTGACGGTGCGCGGTGGTCCGGCGCTTCGGCCTGCCAGCACGACTGGTTATCTTGCGTGCCTTGTCCGCGAACCTGCTCAGCACCTCATCGAACTTCTGGCTGTGCTTCTCGCACAGGTCGATCTCGTAATCCCGGCCGTCAAGACTGAACGTGCGAGTCTGCTGCTCGCCTTCTGGTATCTCGCGTGAGTCGTAGTCACACGCAAACGTAACGGAGATCTTCTGAGCCACTTTCTATCCCCTCCCCCCGCAGAAATGTATCCCCAGGTCATGGCCACTGTAACGACACAGCGGCCTGCTTTCTTTCCGCGCCGATATCGCCGTCGCCAAATCCGCCCAGATGGTCAGGGCGAGCGAGCCCGGCAGCCGCGCGGCGGGGATCAGTCCGCGATGGCCGCGAATTGGCCACTGATGGTATCGGCAATACGGCCCGGTATAGCTTCGGAGCGCTCCGGGCGGCGCTCGGTAATCCCAGTCTATAAGCCTATTGCGGCTAGCCAGCAGATCCGGCGTGGTGGCTGCGACAGCAGCACTGGGCTGGCCGGGGGGTCGTGTTGCCGGCCCACGGAATGACGCCGGACCGCCGGGCGGATCGGCCGCTTACCGATACTCAGAACCGCCGGAATAGCCGGCGTCCGACCACCCGCGGTCCGCATAAGGCTCCGGCTCGCCGGAATCCTCGCCCTGATCGGCTGGATAAGCGGAGCGACGCGCCGACCGCCGATGCCCTGCTCCGGTCCCCTGATTGTCATTCAGGTAGCCGTCATCCTGGGCACGTACATACGGCGGCACAAAGCGGTCCTGGCCGTAGCCGGCAAGCTGGGTATCTGCCTGCTCGTCCGCGCTGCCCGAGTGCCGCGGATAGCCGGCCTGCTCGTCCTGCCACCAGCTGTCGCCCAGGTCATCGGTCTCGCCGGAATAGCGACTCGAGGAGGCGCGCCGACGTGAGCCACGACGGCCTGACGCCGAGCCGCGATAGCCCTCGGCGACGCCGTAATCGTCCGCAGAGCGGCGGTAGCCGGCGGAGGAGTCCTCGTAGCCGGTCGCCGAATCCTGGTATCCCGGCGCAGCGTCTTCGTATTCGCGGGCGGAATCGCGGTAGCCCATCGGAGCGCCCGGGTAGCCGGACGGAGAATCGTAACCAGCCCGCGAATCCGGACCCTCTCGGTCGTCCGCGAGCTCATCGAACCAGGGCCCGTTACCCGAGTGAGCGGCACCCGAGTGAGCGGCACCCGAGTGAGCGCCGCGTGCGGGCGGTTCAGGCTCGCCGCGCTGGTAGGCAGCCGTCTCGTAGCCGTCGGCCGGATCGTAGCCACCGCCAGCCTGGTGATTGTCGGCTGCCTGGTGATCGTCAGCTCCCTGGTACTGGCCCGCTGCGAAGGCATCGCCGCCGCGCGGGTACCCGGCCTGCGCGCCCGGGGCCTCCGCCTCCGGTGCGTGGCTGCCGGCTGGCCGGTCCGCAGCCTGCAGGCGCGGCCGCCGTCGCTCAGGCCCGCGCTGGAGGATCTCGATCATGCGGGGCAGGTCGTCGATGGGGAGCCGGAAGGTTCCCGTGCACCGGCCGCCCTGCCAGACGCTGAAGACCGCTATGCCGGTGTCGGCATACCAGCTCAGCCGCATGCTCCTGGAATTGCCTCTGACGTCGAAGAAGACCTCGCCCAGGCGAGGCAGCGGCGCTGCGTCGGACGCGGACATGAAAGCTATGGTGGCCTGAACTAACGGATCTGTCCAGTTGATCGTCACTGAGTGTGACCTGCTCCACAGCAAGATCACCGACGTATTCGCGGGGTCGCCTGCGCAGCCGGTGGAGCAAGTGGCATACTTGTGCGTCGGTCCGCGCGGCAGGGCCAGCGCACATATCAAAGCTGCGCGCATGCTAAAACCGTCGCTGGGAACATCGTGCCATGGTGGCGCGTTGCATCATGCGACGGGGCAAATTGCCACACCGCGCGAGATTCCTTCGTCTAGCGCAGCCTATCGCGCTCCGAGGGGTCCGCAGTACAAGCGCAATGTGGCACCACCAAGCACGTCCCGCCTTGGCAGGAAGCTCCCATGGCGGCACAACGATTGTCAACCGTACAGCGTCACTAGAGCAGAACTACAGCATCTCTACAGCAGCACGACATAGCTACTAGAGCAGACCCACCCCGACCTGACCGACCGCCGCACCAGCTGCGGGCACCACGCACCGTGACCACCGACGACCACGGTCACCTGGCTGAGGAGAACCATTCATGTCTGAGGTACGCCGCCCAACCGGCCTGATGCCGCGTCCGAACTGGGCCTGGCAGGATGAGGCTGCGTGCCGTGGCAAGGAGGTCGTGCTCTTCTTCGGACCGGACGGAGAGCGTCAGCCGGAGCGGGAGATCCGCGAGCGGAAGGCCAAGGCGGTCTGCAACTCGTGCCCGGTGCGCGCCGAGTGCCTGACATACGCAGTGAGCAGGCCAGAGAAGTACGGGACCTGGGGTGGCCTGAATGAGGACGAGCGCTCGTCCGAGCGCCGTCGCCGGATGCGTCGCGCGAACGCGGCCTGACCAGGCGTACCTGCGAGGTCCGTAACCAGCCGGATAGGGACAGAGCCATGGTTTGCCCGGATTGCCGGGTGCAGCGGCACGAGAGGTGCCCCGGCGGCACGTGGTGCGACTGCCAGCACCAGCCGCCTGAGCCGCCCGCCGAGACAAAGCTGGGCTGGATCCGCCAGGGCTAGCGGCCTCCGCGCGTCCGCGCGCATCCGCTGATCACCGGCACGGCCACATCATCGCCACGGCCCTCATCGGCATAGTCCGTTATGTGATGTAGCTCACAGCTGCGCGATGTGCCGTACCGGGCGGGCTGGAATACCGTCCGACGGCATGTAGTTGCCTCATCTGGGTAATCGGTGGGTGCCGCGGCACTGGCAGGGGCCCGCGGCAGCGGCTGAAGTGACCAGGGCGGACAGGCTGACCGACAGTGACTTAAGCGACAGAGCGTGCGGATGCCACCGAAAGGCCATAGTGTGTTGGCTAATGGCGCGCATTTCGCACCACGGGTAACTGCAGTGACTGAGCGCTCGATGCCGTGTTCTGGCCCACTTACAACTGGCCGGGAGCCGGAGCCGCTAAGCTGCCTGAACCGGATGGACCGCCGCGAGGAGGAGCCCAGCGAGATGGAGAGGCTAGCCGCCGAAGCGGCCGAGGCACTGGCCGGAGCGCCAGCGGACGAGGTCATCGCATGGGCATCCAGGACGTTCGGGCGCCGGATTTGCATCACCTCGTCAATGACCGACGCCGTGCTGGTCAATCTCGTCTCCAAGCACATGCCTGGCATCGACGTGCTGTTCCTCGACACCGGATATCACTTCCCGGAGACCATCGGCACCAGGGACGCGGTGGGCGCTGTGTACCCGGTCAACGTCATCAACGTGACCCCGCCGACCACTGTCGAGGAGCAGGACGCGGAACTCGGCCCGCGCCTCTACAGCCGGAATCCGGACCTGTGCTGTTACCTCCGCAAGGTCGTGCCGCTTGAGGAGGCGCTCGGTCCGTACGATGCCTGGTTCACCGGGGTGCGCCGCGAGGAGACCGACGCCCGCAGCGATACCAAGGTCGTGGCCTGGGACGCCCGTCGCGAGATGATCAAGGTCAACCCGATCGTCGAGTGGACGCAGAAGCAAGTAGACGATTACATCGCCGCCAACAACATCCTGGTGAATCCGCTGGTGTACGACGGCTACCCGTCAATCGGCTGCCGTACCTGCACCTCCAGGGTGGCCGACGGCGCAGACCCGCGCAGCGGCCGGTGGGCCGGTACATCGAAGACCGAGTGCGGCATCCACCTGTAACTTCCGCAGCCCGTACTGGAGCCCCCTGCAGGCGCCACGAAGCGCACGATAAGGGCAGGGGGACACAATGGCACCTATGACGTCGGAATCCGGCACTGGCGCAATCCCTGGAACCGGCACGCAGCGGCATCCCACGCATGCGGTACTGAACCAGGTACCGGCGCTGGCGGACTACGACGTGGCGCAGGATCCCGCGCTGCTGACGGCTCTGGACCGTGAGGGCGGCGCCTGGGCTGAGGCGGAACTCCATGAACTGGGCCTGCTGGCGGGATCCGCCACAACCCAGGAGCACGCTCGCCTGGCCAACATCAGCAAGCCGGTCCTGCGGACTCACGACTCCCGCGGCCACCGGATCGACGAGGTGGACTTCCACCCGTCCTGGCATTACCTGATGTCCGTCGCCGTCGGTCACGGCCTGCACGCGACCCCGTGGTCGGACGAGCGGCCCGGAGCCCATGTGGCCAGGGCGGCCAAGTTCATCGTCTGGACCCAAGCCGAGGCCGGGCATGGCTGCCCCATCTCCATGACCTACGCCAGCGTTCCCGCGCTGCGGCAGGCTCCTGAGCTCGCGGCCAGCTATCTGCCGCTGCTCGCCGCCAGCAGCTACGATCCCGGCCTGCGCCCGCCGCTTGGCAAGGCAGGGCTGCTGGCCGGGATGGCGATGACCGAGAAGCAGGGCGGATCCGACGTCCGGGCGAACACGACTACTGCCACCCCAGCCGCCGACGGCAGCTACCTCCTCACCGGGCACAAGTGGTTCTGCTCAGCGCCGATGTGCGACATGTTCCTCGTGCTTGCGCAGGCGCCGGAGGGCCTGAGCTGCTTCCTGCTGCCGAGGGTGCTGGCAGACGGCAGCCGCAACGCCATGTACATCCAGCGGCTGAAGGACAAGCTCGGCAACACCTCCAACGCCTCCAGCGAAGTCGAGTACGACCAGGCGCTGGCCTGGCCGGTCGGCGCGCCGGGCCGCGGAGTCGCGACCATCATCAACATGGTCAGCGCGACCCGGCTGGACTGCGTGCTCGGCAGCGCCGCCGCGATGCGCCAGGCAACGGTCATCGCGGCGCACTACGCCGGCACGCGCCGGACCTTCGGGGCCACGCTGATCGAGCACCCGGCGATGACCGGCGTCGTGGCGGACCTGACGCTAGAGTCCGAGGCCGCCAGCACGCTGGCCATGCGGCTGGCCGGCGCCGCCGACCGCGCGGCGCGCGGGGACGCCGCCGAAACCGCCTTCCTCCGGGTGGCTCTGCCCGCGGCGAAGTACTGGGTCTGCAAGCGCGCGCCGATGGTGACCGCGGAGGCGCTGGAATGCCTGGGCGGCAATGGCTACGTCGAGGACTACTCCCCCATGCCGCGGCTGCTCCGCGACGCCCCGCTCAACTCCATCTGGGAGGGTTCAGGCAACGTCACCGCGCTCGACGTGCTCCGTGCCCTGACCAGGACGCCCGATTCCGCCGATGCCCTGCTTGCCGAGATCGACCTCGCGTCCGCCGACGAGCGGGTCAGCCAGGCCGCGGCGAGCCTGCGTGAGCAGCTCAAGGAGCCCTCGCCGCAGGACGCGCGCCGGCTGGCCGGGCAGATCGCCCTGACGCTCCAGGCCGCGCTGCTGGCCAGGCATGCGCCGGCAGCCGTGGCCGACGCCTTCCTCTCGTCACGGCTTGGCGGCAGCCCGGCGGGCGCGGCTGGCGCAGGCCCCGGTATCCCATTCGGCTCGCTTCCCAGCGGACTGGACATTCCGGGCATCCTGGCGCGGTCGGTCGTTACCAGCGGGTAGGGTCAGCGAATGCAAGTCTGGCCGGGAGCGGCTTATCCGCTTGGTGCGACCTGGGACGGGTCAGGCACCAACTTCGCCCTCTTCTCGGAGGCTGCCGAGGCCGTCCAGCTGTGCCTCTTCGACACCGACGGCGCCGAGGCCAGGTTCGAGCTCACCGAGGTCGATGGCTTCGTATGGCACTGCTACCTGCCTGCCGTCGGGCCGGGCCAGCGGTATGCCTACCGCGTGACCGGCCCTTACGACCCTAAGAACGGCCTGCGCTGCAACCCCGCGAAGCTGCTGCTCGACCCGTACGGCAAGGCCATCGACGGGACCGTTCGCTGGGATGCAGCGCTGTTCGATTACCAGCCGGACGACGTGACCAGCCCGAGCGATCTCGATAGCGCGCCGGTCATGCCGCGCAGCGTGGTGACCAACCCGTACTTCGACTGGACTGGCGACCGGCCGCCGCGCATCCCTTATCACGAGACCGTGATCTACGAGGCGCATGTGCGCGGGCTCACGATGCGCCATCCCGCTGTCCTGCCCGAGCTGCGCGGCACCTACGCGGGCATTGCCTCGCCGCCGGTGATCGAGCACCTGACCCGGCTAGGCGTCACCGCGATCGAGCTAATGCCGGTGCACCAGTCCGTGCCAGAGCACATGCTGGTCGAGCGCGGCCTGACCAACTACTGGGGCTACAACACGATCGGCTTTTTCGCGCCGCATAACCGCTACTCCAGCTCACCCGAGCCGCACGGCCACGTCGCCGAGTTCAAGTCGATGGTGAAGGCGCTACATGAGGCGGGCATCGAGGTCATCCTGGACGTGGTGTACAACCACACCGCGGAGGGCGGCGCGCTCGGCCCGACGCTGTCGTTCCGCGGCATCGACAATGCGGCCTACTACCGGCTCGACGACAACGACCCCGCTGTCTACCTGGACTACACGGGCTGCGGGAACAGCCTCAATGTGCGGCACCCGCACGCGCTCCAGCTCATCATGGACTCGCTGCGGTACTGGATCCTCGACATGCATGTGGACGGCTTCCGATTCGACCTGGCCGCCGCACTCGCGCGCGAGCTGCACGACGTGGACCGGCTGTCGGCCTTCTTCGACCTTGTTCAGCAGGATCCCGCGGTGTCTCAGGTCAAGCTGATCGCGGAACCGTGGGATGTCGGCGCCGGCGGTTACCAGGTCGGGAAGTTCCCGCCGCAGTGGACCGAGTGGAACGGCAAGTACCGGGACACCGTCCGGGACTTCTGGCGCGGACGGCCGGCCTCTGTCGGCGAGTTCGCCTCGCGCCTCTCCGGGTCTTCAGACCTGTACGAGACCAGCGCGCGCCGCCCGGTCGCCTCGATCAACTTCGTCACCTGTCACGACGGCTTCACGCTGGCCGACCTGGTGAGCTATGACGGCAAGCACAACGAGGCCAACGGTGATAACAACACCGATGGCACGGACGACAACCGCTCGTGGAACTGCGGCACTGAGGGCCCGACCGACGATCCGGCGATCCGCGAGCTGCGCGCGCGGCAGATGCGCAACTTCCTGGTCACGCTGTTCTGCTCGCAGGGCGTGCCGATGCTGCTGGCCGGAGACGAGCTGGGCCGCAGTCAGCTCGGCAACAACAACGCCTACTGCCAGGACAACGAGATCTCCTGGCTGGACTGGGACGCGCTCGCGGAAGACAGCGCCCTGCTGGACTTCACCTGCAAGCTGATCGCGCTGCGGCGCGAGCACCCGGTCTTCCGGCGCCGCCGCTTCTTCAGCGGCGAGCTGGCCGGCCCCGACGGCACCGAGGTGCGCGACATCAGCTGGCTGACCCCGGCCGGATCGCAGATGACCGATGCTGACTGGCACAGCGGCGCTCGCTCGCTGGCGGTGCTGCTCAATGGCGATGCCATCACCGAGCCCGGCCAGCGCGGCGAGGCGATCACCGACCAGAGCTTCCTGCTGCTGTTCAATGCAGGCGACCAGCCTGTGTCGTTCACGATGCCGGGGCCGGACGCACCGGCCGGCTGGCAGGTCGCCGTGGACACTGCCGTCTCGGAGGCGAGCGAGAACGCGCCGACCGCGGCGCCCGGCAGTGAGCTGGTAGTCGCGGCCCGGTCCGTCGTCATGCTGCGCGCTGACTGACCCGTGCGGGCCGGTGCCCGCACGGGTCACCGCTATCTGATTGACTGCTGGCCGTGCGCCAGATCTTTCCGGTGCAGGGGGCCGACCTGCAGGTCGTGCCGACGGTGATGGCCGGCCCGCTTCCGCCGGCCGTAGCTGAGCTTGCGCGACTTTACCGGAACGAAGCCGCCCGCCGTCCAGCCGAGTCGCGGGCGCGCCAGCCGTGGCTGCGAGCCAACATGGTTGCCAGCATGGACGGCGCCGTGTCGCTCGGCGGCCGTTCCGGCGGGCTGTCCGGGCCCGCCGACCGGATGATGTTCTCGATGCTGCGGAGCCTTGCTGACCTGATCCTGGTCGGCGCTGGCACGGCACGAGCCGAGCGGTACCGGCCCGCGCGGGTGGCCGGCCTCTGGACGCAGCTCCGGCCGCCCGGTGCACCGCCGCCGCCCATCGCCGTGGTGACCGCGAGCCTGAATCTTGATCCGGAGGCTCCCCTGCTGACCGGTGCGGCGGATGACGCCAGGACCATCATCATCACTGTTGCCGATGCGCCAGCGGACCGGAAGGCCGCGCTTGCCCGGCGCGCGCGGCTCATCGAGGCCGGGCAGCAGCAGGTCGATGTCACCGTCGCGATCACCGAACTTGCCCGGCTCGGCTACCAGCAGATCCTGTGCGAGGGAGGCCCGGCGCTGCTCGGTCAGCTGGCCGGCGCGGACCTCGTCGACGACTACTGCCTGACCACGAGCCCGGTGCTCGCAGCCGGCCGGGCCGGTCGCATCGTGACTTCGCCGGCGGGCACCGCAGTCGCGGCGGCCGCACAGCTCTCGCTGGCGCACGTGCTGACCGACGAGAGCTTCTTGTTTAGTCGCTATCTGCGTAAACACTGACGCCAGCCGCGAGCGCACGGAGAAGAATCAACGCGGAAGTCAGCACAGGCAGTATGTACAGGTGCGGCTCACAAGCTGGAGACAAAGAGACGGGAGTGCGCAATGCCGCTGCACGCCAAGGTTGACGAGGCCCACGGGCCCGCGCACATCGACTGCAATCCGGTCTACTGCCGCATCGAGGAGGGAGTGCCGAAGCATCAGCTTCCGGCTAACTCCATGGACCCGGATGTGGCGCTTGCGCTGATCAGGGACGAGCTGATTCTGGATGGCAACGCCAGGCTGAACCTGGCGACGTTTGTCACCACCTGGATGGAGCCGCAGGCGGAGCAGCTGATGGCCGACTGCTTCAGCAAGAACATGATCGACAAGGATGAGTACCCGCAGACTGCGGAGCTTGAGCGCCGGTGCGTGAACATCCTGGCCCACCTCTGGCACGCTCCGGCCGGGAGTCCTGCCGCGGCGGCCGGCGATGGCGCTGCGCACACTGATGACGACGTGCTCGACGCGGCCACCGGCTGCTCGACGACTGGCTCGAGCGAGGCCGCCATGCTCGGCGGTCTGGCGCTGCTGTGGCGGTGGCGCACTCGCCGCGAGACTGGAGCGTCCGGGTCTGGCGCTCAGGCGTCCGGGGCCGGCGGCGCGCCATCTGGTAGCGGCGCGAGGCCGAACCTGGTGATGGGCGCCAATGTGCAGGTCTGCTGGGAGAAGTTCTGCCGGTACTGGGACGTCGAACCGCGGCTGGTGCCGATGGAGCCAGGCCGGCTTCACCTGACCGGGCCCGACGCTGCCGCCCAGTGCGACGAGAACACGATCGGCGTGGTGGCCATCCTCGGCTCCACCATGGACGGCAGCTACGAGCCGGTCGCCGAGATCTCTGCCGAGCTCGACGCACTGCAGCGGCGCACCGGCCTCGACATTCCGGTGCATGTCGACGCTGCGTCCGGCGGATTCGTCGCCCCGTTCCTCGCACCCGACCTCGAGTGGGACTTCCGAGTCCCGCGGGTGGCGTCGATCAACGCCTCCGGCCACAAGTTCGGCCTGGTGTATCCGGGTGTCGGCTGGATCATCTGGCGGGACGCCGTGTCGCTGCCGGACGACCTGATCTTCCGGGTGAACTATCTGGGCGGCGAGATGCCGACATTCGCGCTGAACTTCTCCCGGCCGGGCTCACAGGTCGCCGCTCAGTACTACAACTTCATGCGGCTGGGCTTCGAGGGGTACCGCGAGGTACAGCTCACGTGTCAGTCGGTGGCGAAGTACATCGCCGGCGAGATTGCCGCCCTGGGACCCTTTGAGCTGCTCTCGGACGGCAGCGACCTGCCTGTGCTGGCATTCAAGCTGACCGATCCTGCGGCGTCCGGTTATACGGTCTTTGATGTCTCCGAGCGCCTACGGCAGCGCGGCTGGCTCGTGCCCGCGTACACCTTCCCCGAGAACATGCAGGACACCGCTGTGCTGCGGATCGTGGTGCGGAACGGGTTCAGCCGGGATCTGGCCGACATGCTGCTCAGCGATCTGCGCACCCAGGTCAAGGTGCTCGAGGCGGCGCAGCTGCCGCCACTGCCACTGCTGCCGGAGGGACAGCGCAGCGCGTTCGCGCACTAGCCCCAGGCGGCGGTCAGAGCAGCCGTCGGCGCAGCGCCTCGATGGCTCTGACTATCAGCCCGGCCCTTGCGGCAAGGTCAGCCCGCAAGCTCGGTGTCAGCAAGCTGACAGCCAGCCTGTCACCTGCGTGACAGCCCTGAGCTGGGCAAATGGCGAGGCTCATACCAGTGGTTCCGGGGGCGGTGAGGCAGATCACCGGCCGGCCCTGGAGGATCTGGCGGCCATCGCCGGAGGGGCGGAACCCGGTGACACCAGGAGGTCGTCATGTCGTGGATGTGGATCAACCTGCCGCTGGCCATCGTGTTCTTCGGAGCCTGGACCGGGATCCCGCTGTACATGGTCCTCCGCCACCCGAGCTGGGGAGCAGAGTCGGCTCACCACAGCGCGGATGCGCTCGTCAGCCCGCAGGGTGGGGAGGCGGACTGGGAGATGCTGGTGTCGGCCAGCGCCGTCGTGGACGCCGTTCACTAGGTGTCACGCTGCGACGGCGCAGCATCAGAGCCGGCCTGGTCAGGGCATCCTGGCCAGGCCGGCTTCTGGTGCGGACACGGCAGGGAATGCTCGCACTTGGCGGCCGCAATGGGCTACGTTGTGGCCCTAATGCTGCATGCACCGGGAGCGGGGAATTCCTGGCAATGGCGGTTGACGTCATCGGCATTCTGCACCGCACTGACCTGTTCCGCTCGGTGCCTGCCGAGGAGCTAACTGATGTGGTCTCGTCGTCGCGGCTGCGTACCTTGCGCCGTGGCCAGATCGTTTTCACTACCGGCGACCCTGGCGACACCCTGATCGTGGTCGTTTCGGGTCAGCTCAAGATTGTCGCGCGGTCGGCGGACGGCGTCGAGCTGACGCTTGCCTTCATCGGGCCGCACGGAACGCTCGGCGAGGTCAGCGTCGCTGACGGCGGGCCGAGGTCCGCGGACGCGGAGACCGCGACCGATAGCCAGCTGCTGTTCGTGCCGCGGCAAGCCGTCCGGGCCGTCTGTGCGCGCGTGCCGGCTGCGGCTGAGGTGCTGGCCTGCGCGATCGCAGCCAACCTGCGCCGCCTCACCGAGGCCACGTCAGACCTGGTCTTCCTTGACCTGCCGCGACGCGTCGCCAAGCTGCTGATCAGCCAGCCGAGGCGCGGCGACGGGGTGCTGGAGCAGCAGCTCACGCAGACGGAGTACGCGCGCCAGCTGGGCAGCACCCGGCAGAGCGTCAACCTCGCGATGCGCGGCTTCGAGCGGCGCGGCTGGATCGAGCTAAGCGACCGCAGCCTGACGATACGGCAGCCGGAAGCGCTGGCCAGGTTCGCCGGCGCCTAGGTCGCGCTCTCAGGCGCCCTTGCGGAGGGCTGACTCAGCGCTGCGGAGACGATCGAGTGCCTCGGCCAGGATCGCAGCGCCGTCGGTGTCGTTGCGGCGCTCCTTGACGTACGCGAGGTGAGTCTTGTATGGCTCTGAATGCGGCGGCGCGGGCGGGTTTGCCTGGTCCTGGCCGGCCGGCAGGCCGCACCGCGGGCAGTCCCAGAACTCCGGGATCGCGGCATCGCAGGCGAAACTCGGAACTGTCTCGTGCTCATTACAGCACCAGAAGGAAACTCGCACACGCGGCGCTGCCTCGCCTCGCTCAGCCTCACCCATCGGTCCAGCCCCGACTCGGCTGCCGCGAATGGCGTTGCCACTGCTCACTGCTCACCTCTCGCTCGAGAAGACATGCGGACCGCTTAGCCGCACTTCACGCCCCGCACTCGCCCGGACCGCAGACAGCGCGCGCTGTCACGCGGCGTTGTCAGCAGTATGGACGTCAGTGCCCTATCTAGTTCGGTGCTTGCTGCAGTTCGTTGCTTGTGCTCCCTGTGGGTTCGGTGGTCACCCGCAGGCCCAGTGCTCGCGGCTGGTCACCGGTGCAGGATCCCCAGGATGACGATGCTGATGAACCAGATGATCCCAGTGACGACGGTGATACGGTCCAGATTCCGCTCAACAACCGACGACTGCCCGAGCGACGAGGAGATGCCGCCGCCGAACAGGTCAGACAGGCCGCCGCCCTTGCCCTTGTGCAGCAGCACAAGCAGCACCATCAGCAGGCTGGTGATGATCAATATCACAGAGAATGCGATAGTCACTGCTGTTCTCGTTCCTCGACACTGCTCTTAATGGCCAACACTGCTCTTAATGGCCAACACTGCTCTTAATGGCCAACACTGCTCTTAACGGCCGGGCCGCCACTCATCAGTTAGTGCTGCTCACCACACGATACCGGCAGATTCGCACGAACTCACCGGCATCGAGGCTCGCCCCGCCGACCAGCGCCCCGTCAATATCCGGCTGGTCCATGATCGCGGGCATATTGTCGGGTTTTACTGACCCGCCATACAGAATACGCGTCCTGGCCGCCGTCGCGGCCCCGTGAACCGCGGAAAGCCGCGCCCGGATCGCCCCGCAGACCTCCTGCGCGTCTTCCGGGGTCGCTACCTGGCCTGTCCCGATGGCCCAGACCGGCTCGTAGGCGATCACCAGGCTGGCCACCTGCTCCGCCGTGACACCGGCCAGGCCGCCGTCCAGCTGGCTGAGCGTGTACTCGATGTGCTGGCCCGCCCGGCGGACCTCCAGTGGCTCGCCGATGCACAGCAGCGGCGTCAGCGAGCGTCCGAGCAGCGCTCTGACCTTGGCGTTTACCAGCTCGTCGTCCTCGTGGTGATACTGGCGCCGCTCCGAGTGCCCGGCCAGCACGAAGTGGCAGCCCAGTTTGGCCAGCATCCGGGCCGAAATATCCCCGGTGTAGGCGCCGTCCTCGTGCGGGGAGACGTCCTGGGCGCCATACAGCAGCCGGAGCCGGTCGGCGTCGATCAGCGTCTGAACGCTGCGCAGGGCGGTGAACGGCGGCAGGATCGCGACGTCGGCCGCCGTGAAGTCCTGGTCGGTGAGGGAGAACCCGAGCTTCTGGGTGAGCGCGATCGCCTCGAGATGGTTGTTGTGCATCTTCCAGTTGCCGGCGATCAGCGGCTTGCGGCCGCCGGCGGCGCTCACCGGGAGCCGTCCGGGCCGTTCTCGCCGTCGGCCAGCGCCACAAGGCCGGGCAGGGACGCGCCCTCGAGGTATTCGAGGCTGGCCCCGCCGCCAGTGGAGATGTGGCTGAACCCGGCCTCCGGCAGCCCGAGCCGGCGAACGGCCGCCGCGGAATCGCCGCCGCCGACCACCGTGAAGCCCGGCAGCGCGATGATGGCCTCCGCCACGGCCCTGGTCCCGGCCGAGAAGGCCGGGAACTCGAACACCCCGACCGGGCCGTTCCAGAACACGGTGGCGGCATCAGCCAGCTTGTCCGCGAACAGCTTCCTGGTGGCCGGGCCGGCATCCACGCCCTCCCGGTCGGCGGGGAAGTCCTCGACCGGGTAGACGTCGTGCTCGGCGTCCGGGGCGAAGTCCGCCGCCCCGACCAGGTCGACCGGCAGCACCAGCTCGACGCCGCTCGCCTGCGCGTCCGCCATGATCTTGCGCACGTCGTCGAGCTTGTCCGCCTCCAGCAGTGACTTGCCGACCTCGTAGCCCTTTGCCTTCAGGAAGGTGTACGACATCCCGCCGCCAATCAGGATGCGGTCGGCCTTGCCCAGCAGGCTCGAGATAACGCCGAGCTTGTCCGACGGCTTCGCGCCGCCCAGCACCACGACGTAGGGCCTGGCCGGGTCGGCGGTCAGGCGCTCCAGCACGCCCACCTCCGCCTCCACCAGGTCACCGGCCGCGTGCGGCAGCAGCCGAGGCAGGTCGTACACGCTGGCGTGCTTGCGGTGCAGCGCGCCGAAGCCGTCTGCCACGTACGCCTCGCCGAAGGCGGCCAGCCGCGCAGCCAGCGCCGTGCGCGCTGCGTCGTCCTTGCTGGTCTCATCCGGCTCGAACCGGATGTTCTCGAGCATGCCGACGTCGCCATCGCGCAGGCCGGCAGCCACCTCGGCCGCCGACTCCCCGGCGACATCCGCGGCGAGCCGCACCGGAGCGCCGAGCAGCTCGGCCAGCCGTTCCGCGACCGGAGCCAGCGACGGGCCGCCGGCCGCGCGCTCGGCGTAGCTGGCCCCCTTCGGCCGCCCGAGGTGCGCGATGATCAGCACCCGCGCGCCGCG
>Ga0335075_10005416_pt1 | contig 19832 bp, 14 predicted proteins | sample Lox_Sample_24_FD_206723 | JGI IMG/M metagenome (GOLD analysis project Ga0335075, IMG submission 206723) | Soil microbial communities from Loxahatchee National Wildlife Refuge, Florida, United States - Lox_Sample_2.4 | ecosystem: Environmental > Terrestrial > Soil > Wetlands | place: USA...
CATATGCTTTTTGCAGGTGAAGCGGAACCGGGTAGTGGATGCCGGTTCCGATAGAAGCTTTGTTCAGGTAATTCATCATCCCGTCGCGGTCGCTGGTGCGAACGACATAAAGGTGGTAGACCGCATTTGACCATGAGGGTTCATATGGCAGAATCAGCGAGGGGTTCCTGGCGAGAAGCCGATTGTACTCGGCCGCCCTCTCCCGCCTGTGCTCATTCCAGTTCGCCAGATGAGAAAGCTTTGCCAGAAGCAATCCAGCTTGAATCGCGTCGAGCCGGGCGTTATAACCTTCCACATCGTGGTAGTACTTTTTGCTTTGGCCGTGATCGCGCAACATCTTGATTTTCGCTGAGATAGCTGCGTCGTTGGTAACGACTGCCCCTGCCTCACCGCAGGCGCCAAGATTCTTACCGGGATAAAAGCTGAACGCCGCTGCGCGGCTCATGGAACCTGCTTTGATCCATCGGCCACGCTTCCTGGAAAAGTACTCCGCACCGTGGGCCTGACATGCATCTTCAATCACAGTCAAGTCGTATTTGGCTGCGAGATCGAGGATCGGATCCATGTCGGCCATTTGACCGTACAGATGTACGGGGACGACGGCCGTCACCGGACGCCCGCTGCGACGGCTGCAGAGCTTCCCGGAGTGATCGAGGACGCACTGCTTTTCGACGAACTGCTGCAGCATGCGGACCGACATGTTGTAGGTATATTCATCGATGTCGACGAATTCCGGTATGGCGCCCGCCTGGGAGATCGCCTCGGTTGTCGCGATGAACGTGTGGGGTACGGTCACGACCACGTCCCCTGGTTCGACACCAGAAGCCATAATGGCAAAGCGCAGTGCGTCGGTACCACTGCTCAAGGCTATCGAATGACCCGTGTTGCAGAAGGCGGCGAATGCCCGCTCAAATTCCTCCACTACGGGTCCGCCGATGAAACCTGCAGTGAGAAGTGCGCGGCGAAATACGCCTGTCAGTTCTTGCTCGAGTTCCAGGTGCGGGGTGACCAGGTCGAGAAAGGGAATAGTTTCAGGGATTCGAGAAGAGATGCTCATTTCGTTCTTTTCGTAGCCTCGTCAGTGGAGCGAAGGACTCTGGCCGGGTTTCCTGCCACAATCGAGTTGGGTGGGACATCCTTGGTGACGACACTGCCGGCGCCGATAATTACGTTTTCGCCAACCGTAGTGTTAGCCAGGATCGTCGCGCCGGATCCGATGGAAGCACCTCTACGGATGATGGTGCGTTCTACCGTCCAGTCCGCTTCTGTTTGCAGCTGGCCATCTTGGGTGGTAGCGCGTGGATAGGTATCATTGATGAAGGTCACGCCATGGCCTATGAATACGTCATCTTCAATGACCACACCTTCGCAGATGAAGCTGTGACTGGAAATCTTGCAGCACCTGCCAACGGTCACGTTCTTCTGAATTTCAACAAACGCCCCGATCTTCGTTTCGTCCCCTATCTCGCACCCGTACAGATTGATGAACCTAGAGAGACGGACATTCTTTCCGAGCTTCACGTCGTCGGCAATGCAGTTAAACGAACTCATAAACTGATTAGGGCCCCTCTCTCCTTGAGTGAGTCGCTGGCTGCCTCCAGCATCTTGACGACGCGCAGTCCCGCACAGCCATTATTGAATGGCTCTTCTCCGGTCTGGATGCAGTCAACGAAGTAAGAAAGCTCCTTACGAAGAGCTTCGACCTGTTCCAATTGCGGCGCCCACATATCTCCAGACCGATAATTGACCAGCAGCTCATACAGGCCTTCGCGATTCGTGATGTCTACACCCTTGTCATAGACCTTCACCTTTTCATCGGCCTCGAGATCGTTCCAGACCAGCATGCGCTTTTCGCCGCCGATCAGAGTTGTCCTCACTTTTACCGGTGAGAGCCAATTGACGTTGATATGTGCAATGACCTTCTCCGGAAAATAGAGCGTCATAAAGGCAACATCTTCATAACCATTGAGGTGCGTCTGGCCGGTGGCACTGATCGCCTCAGGGCTGGCTTTGATCAGGTGATCCATGATCGCGAGGTCATGAACGGCCAGATCCCACAAGACATTGATGTCGTGCTGGAAGAGGCCTAAATTAACGCGTGTCGAGTCGTAGTAGTAGAGCTTACCCAAGCTGCCTTCGTCGAGCAATTGTCGGATTTTCTTCACCGCTCCGGTGAACAGGAAGGTGTGATCTACCATGATCTTAAGATTTTTGCGCCGGGCTAGGTTGATCAATTCCTCCCCCTGTGCCGCGTTGCTGGTGAACGGCTTCTCGACAAATACGTGTTTGCCATTTTCGAGCGCGGCCTTAGTGAGGGAATAATGCGTCCAGACCGGCGTAACCACGGCGACAGCGTCGATATTAGGCGACGCCATCACTTCATCTATATCCGCGGTTACGTTGATCGTCGGGTAGGCTCTTTGCGCACGTTTCCGGGCCGCAGGGCTTGTTTCCGCGATTGCCAGGACCTGGGAATTTTCCAAACTCGCAAGGTTTCTTACGACGTTAGGCCCCCAGTAGCCATACCCTATGACCGCAAAATTTACGATATGTCACCGCCCTTGGTTACGTGAGCCACGATATAGATAGCCGGATTTAGAGAAAGGAGGAGGGATTATGTGACGGGTAGCCTAACACTCTTAGGTGAATCTTGAATCAATGCGCACCCTCACCGCAGAACACAGCGCGAGGTGTACGCATGAGGATTCCGAAGTCCAGCCATGGAGACCAGGATCTGGCGTACTGCAGGTCAAGTCTAACCATTTCATCGAATTTCACGCGGCTCCGGCCGCTTACCTGCCACACCCCGGTGATTCCAGGCTTTACCTCCAAAATGCGGCGGCGATGCCACGTCTCATATGCCTCTACTTCATACGGGATGGCAGGGCGAGGTCCGACCAAAGACATCGTGCCTTCGAGAACATTCAGCAGTTGTGGAAGTTCGTCAAGGCTGGTCCGGCGGAGAAACTTGCCCACCCTGGTGACCCGACGATCGTTCGTGAGCTTATAGACGCCCGCTCCATTGCCGTTCGAGGCGTCCGGTTTTGCGTTACCCGCAATTAATTGCGTTACATACTCTCGATGGATGCTCGAGTCATTGTCGATGTACATCGATCGAAACTTCAGAAAGGTGAAGCAGCGGCCGTACTGGCCGACACGCTGCTGGCGGAAGAAGACGGGACCCTTCGACGAAGTCTTAATGGCGATTGCCGTGACTGCGAATACCGGCATGCAAAGAATGAGCACCAGTGAGCTTCCGGCGATGTCCATCGCCCGCTTGATTCCCAGCAAAGACCGCCTTCCGTTATTCCGGCTCACGAGGTCCGGATACAACGCGGGGTTACTCGGCCGGCCCGGCAGTTCATGATCCCAGTCATCGGGAAAGAAGTGAAAAGAGATGCCGACATGGTTGAATTGTTCGAAAGTCAGCTTATCCCTTAGCGTAGTGCTGACCCGGGTGAGAATCGTGGACAGGATGGTGTTCTTGTCATCCGGGAGAAGCCCAGTGAAGATCACACCTATGATTGCGTCATCCTTGTACCAGCCAACCCCGTCGGTTTCACGCGTTGATGACAGCAACGCGGGGACGATGCTCTTGAGGGCTCTACCGGATTGCGTGTGATTCCCCGCGTCCATCAGCATGAGCAGGAAGGGCTTTCTGGAGCGTTCTGTTCTCTTTCGCTCAATTGCAATCATCCTTAGAAACGCTTCCTCATTCAGAACGTCACGTTCCTCGGCTATAGACGTTTTTCCCTGAGGGATCGCTAGACTTGATTCACTTCCCGAGCGTCGCAACGCCACGGCTACCTCCTAATCTTCCGGACACTCGTCCGCAGAACAAAGCTACTTACGCTTGCTACGGTTATTTCGGGAATACTGCTTCAAACATGACCGACAGTCAACTTGCTGGAAAAATATACCGAAGGCAGGCCCGGCGGTAGCTGGCTACGATTGCACTCTTCCATAGTAATAGTCACTGTGCGTCGCCCTGTTGGCTGCATTTAGCAGGGCACCTACCAGCTTCGTCTGATCAATTGCTTCGAGGCCGCTCTTTAAATGCCTTTTCTCGGTGACTCCCTGACGCAACACGAGAAGAATCCCGTCTGCCAGGCGCATCCACACGCTCGTATCGGCGAGAGGCATCACTGGGGGGGAATCGATAACGATCCAATCGAAGCATGCGGCCAACTGATCCATCATTTGTGGAAGTTTTGCAGACTGAAGAATTTGCAAAGGGTCTTTGGGCGCTTCCCCCGCGGGTAGAAACCAGAAGCCTGGTCCATCTAAATGATGGATTGAATCCACCAGATTGTGGTCACCCTGCAAATACTCACACAGGCCGGGTACTTTTCCGACTCCGAACATCAAAGAGAGAGACGGCCGCCGGATGTCACCCTCCAGGAGCAACGTTCGTTGCTGTTTCTTCTTAGCGAGCGTACAAGCCAGATTCGATGAGACCGTGCTCTTACCTTCCTGCGGGATTGTGCTGGTGATCAGTACCTTCTTTAGCGGCCGTTGGCGGCGGATGTTCTGCAGGCTGATTCCAAGGAAGCGAAACTTCTCGGCAGCCAGACTCTCGTCATCCGAGAGGCAGACCAGACGGTTATGCACCACATCCCGAACGGCCAACGCCTGAAATCGGTCGAATATTTCGAGTTGCCGGTGATCGGTGGAGGCTTCACCTGGTTGAGTGGCCTCGAGCGTAGCAGGGTGCAGTGATCTGCTCAGTGCCGCTAGAGAGGCTTCGGAACCTTGCCTGTGTTCCGCCTGATGGTCATCGACGAGAACCAGTCCTTGTTTTTCGGAAAGGGTACGGTTTTCCACCTGCCGTAGAACGTCGGTGGCCACCGAAAGGGCAGACCTGGCAACACCGGACTGTTCGGCCTCCGACCTTTGCAATGCGTCAAAAATAAGGCTCATGTCTGCTCACCTCGGCGCGCACACCGACTGTTGATTCCTCCGCCATTTCACCCTGCAGGAGGGTGTAAAGATCTGGAACCGATTTCAGGGCCTGTTGAACGCCAACTCCGTTGTATTTCGTGGCCGCACTAACTGAGGGAGCCACAACGACGCCCAGACGGAATTCCTTGGCAACGTCGGCAATAATATCCGGAGTGATTATCCTGGTTTGCCTGGCGTAACCGACAATGAGCGCGTTTTCGCAGATTGTATTGATCAATCGCGGAAATCCCTGCGAATGCTCATATATAGCCATAATCGTCTGCTCGGAAAATGGCGAGTCTGCCTGCGGATCCGCTCCTGCGATTTGGAGCCGCCGCTCGATGTATCCTCTCGTCTCGCTCCAGTCGAGCGGTTCAAGTCTTGCGCGAAGTGCGATTCTTTGTTTGAGCTGTCTCAATCCCACCGAATCCAGCTTTTCTTCGAGCTCGGGTTGGCCGACCAAAATAATTTGCAACAACTTATCGTCGACGGTCTCAAGATTGGTCAGCAACCTGACTTCTTCCAATATTTCCGAGGTCAAATGGTGGGCTTCATCAAGGATCAAAACGGTGGTCAGCTTTCGTGCCCCCCGCGAGACCAGGTAATGACCCAGTTCCAGCAGTAGCTCGCTCTTGTTCTTACCAGGGGCCGCGAGGCCAAAATCGGACACGATGTATTGAAGAAACTCCGTAGAGGAAAGCCGACTGTTGAAAAGGTAGGCATATGAGATGTCTTTACTCTGCTGCAGCAACTGCAGCAGACACCTCAGCAATAAAGTCTTGCCGGTACCGACCTCTCCGGTGACCACCACAAAGCCTTTGTGCCTGCGGACACCGTAGTACAGCGCCGCCAGGGCCTCATTGTGCCGGCTAGTCGAGAACAGGAAAGATGGATCCGGCGTGAGGTCGAATGGATTCCGGGAGAGGTGATAATAAGCCTTGTACATGGTCAGATGAGCCTTTAGCTGTGGAGGTAACTGAATGCAGAGCCGGCCAGGATGAAGCATCCGACAATTACCGTCATCGCCCATCTGAGCCAGAGCATCCGCCTGCTCTTTTTCTCATCCTCCGCCGTTACAATTTGCGGGATCTCCGAGATTATCTTCGTGGGCAGCAGCGCCTTGACCTGCTGCTCAGTATGCACGCGACCATCAATAAGTTCGAAAGCAGCGGCCAACAGGATGCCCAGCGCCATGCCCACCCCCACTCCCATGGCGCACAGCTTCATGCGATTTGGGGAGTCCGGTTTTAGCGGCAAACTTGGTGGATCGATCATCCGAAATCGCTCGCCCTTTTCCATTGCCTCCATGCTTGTCGCCATCTCTGATTCTTTTTCTTTGCGAAGCAGGTCGTCGTAGTTCGCCTTGGACTGATCGTAACCCCGAGTCAAGTCCGCCAATTGTTGCTCGCGCATGGGTTCAGAGTTGAGCCGCGACTGGTATTCCCCGACCTTCGCGAGCAAGGTTGCAATCGCCTGCTCCCGATTTGCGATTTCTATTTTGTTTGCTTGTAGCTGCCCCTGGAGTTGCAACAATGGAGCCTGCGATGGGTCGGTAGCATCACGTACCATGGGTGGACCATCCGCCTGGCTCGCGCTCTTCGGCTGCTTTTTCACGTCAGCAAGCAGATCATCCCGCATCTTCTCTGTTTTCGCGATTTGGATCTTTACCTTCTGTACATCTGGATATTGATCTGTATAGCGAGAGCTGAGATCCGCCAGCTGGGTGCGCAATCTGTCAAGCTCCTTGTCGATTGCCGGGAGTCCTCCGGGAACGTTTGCCCCGGCCCCATCACGAGCACGGGATGACTGCTGCATCGTCCGGTATTGCTCGATCAACGTTTGCAGATAGACCTGCTGCTGCCGCGCTGTATTAAGTGAATCCTGTTCGTTCCCGAGTTGGGACTGCATGCCGGACAAAATCTGGAGATTACTCGCCTGCTGAGAGGGTAAATCTCCCATGTGCTCGCCCTTGAAGACGCGAATTTTTGCGTCCTGTTCGGCGAGGCTTTCGCGCGCCTCCTCTACCTGGGATTGGAGGAATTTAGTAGTGTCTTCCGACTGCCGTTGGCGGACCTGCAGGTTCTCATTAATGAAAAGATTCGTCAACTCACCTGTGACCCGCTGCGCGGTGTGGGGGTTGGGGGATGAATATTCAATTTTGAATGCGGTCACTTTAAGGTCGACTGGATCGTGCACAAGCTCGATCACTATGTCCTTGCGCATTTGCGCTACCTTCTCGTCGGGAGAGAGCGCCTTCCCCCTCCCTGTGTAGAGATTGAACTGATCGATAATGTGGAGTAACCGGGTACGGCTCAGAATCTGCTCGGTAATATTCTGTACTCGGTCCTGCACATCATCATTGACGTTCGATACCACATAGTCTTTCGGCATCACGGGCGCTTCTACAAGAATCTGAGTGCTCGATTTGTAACGCACCGGCAGAATCCAGCTCGCACTCCAAACGGCGAGCCAGCCAAGGAAGAGCGCAGTCAAAAAAATTGGGTAGCGGCGCCGGGCAGCATCGATAAAACGCTCGAGGTCGATCGATTCCTGTTCCGTTTCCTGCATCAGTTCTGACATGATTACTCTCCCAATGGGCGGCGCACTTGATAAGAGATAGTGAAGAACACGCGATCAGTGCTGGGTGTTGCGGATATAACCTGCAGGCTGGTGTATTTTTGCTGCCACCTTGTATACCCGAACGCCATCTGAAAATGTTCGCTGATGTCGTGCTGGAAGGTGATAGCTCCGGTCGCATTGTGCCCACCCTCTTCGGTGGAGATAAGGTAGGCGGGGGTCACGTTTTGGTTGTCTAGATAGCTCAGAGCCAAACCGGTACTCCAGGTACGTGTGAGTTGACGGCGAAAAGCTACCGTGGCACTGCTGGACTCGAACGCCCCAACGAGACCACCGCCCCCGTTGACGACGCGCGTGTAACTCGCGACAATGTTTGTGCGGCGGACCTGCCATCCAACGCTTGCCCCAAAGGTTGGCTGCCAGGAGTTGTACGCAGGCAATAAAGTTTGCGACACCGTGAAGTGTTGGGGGCCACCTGATACCGATATCGAGATAGTAGGCGCTATAAACACAGTGTAGAAGAGTGAGACGCTGTTCGTATTGATTTCGCTCAGCGCGTTATTAGGGTAAACGAGGATTCTGGAATATCTATATGTAGCTCCTGTGTAATGCTTTCTGGAGAGACGATAGTTGTAAAACGCCGACCCTTCGCGAGACCTGGAGTCGTAAAGGCCCTGGGCTTCCTTTTGGTTCAGGTAGCTCTGTATGCCATAACTTCCTTCGAATCCAATCGTGCCGTCTCTTCGGAACTGATCGTTTAATTGAACACTGGCAACATTGCCCAACACGTCTGCAACGGGGTTGACCACATCGATGAGTGGCGGAGGCGAACCGGTTACAGGCTCCCCGGAGACGAGGTAGGGCTGACTCAAAACGCTAGCGCTCTTCAGAAGACCGTCCTGCGCGATGAATGTTACGTGCGGGCTTAACCTATACAAGAAGTTGAGGGAAACGTCTTGCGTCAGCTGATTGTAGGAGCTGGTGTGTTTATAGACTGTAAATCCCGGGTTGTAGCTCAGGGCTAGATGCGCTCGGGCCGTCGACTTGTCAATGCTCAGATTTGAATACATCGTCCAGAAGATATCGTTTACCGGATAGACGTTGTAGCCGAGGACGTTGTCACTGAATCCGGTGGTGAGAGCGAAGGAGGCCCTTACGAAATTAGAGCGGGACTGACCGCCAACGGCACTCGGGTACGCCTGTCCGCTCACGGGAGGTGGCGTTTGCATCTGGTCTGTCATAGTCAGACCTACGCCTCCGTAAGTAGTTGATACCTGCGAGTACGCCGGCAGGGCGCTGCAAAGAGCGAGGCTTAAAACAATCTGTTTCAGCATAGTACGCCCTTAGGGCACAACGATCGTGTCGCGCGGTTCAAGTTTGATGTTTTGCTGGGGACTTTTGCCCTTGATCACGTTCTTGTAGTTGAATGCAATCCGAGACTCACCACCGCCCGGATTCTGGCGGAGGACGTAAATATGCTTCTGGTTGGCGAAGTCTCTAAAGCCACCCGCCGCTGCAATTGCGTCGAGGACGGTAGACGCGCTTTCCAATGAATACGATCCCGGTTTCATCACCTGGCCCAGGATGTTGAATTTTTGACTGTGTATCTCCTGAACCATCACCGTGACTTCAGGCTCGGCAATGTAGTTACGCAGTTTTCCTGCGATATCCTGTTCGAGCTGCAGTGGAGTTCGTCCCGTTGCTTGCACTTCTCCGACCAGTGGGAGAGAAATCTTGCCGTCCGAGCGAACAGGTATCGAGCGGGACAGATCCGGTTCCTTCCAAACATTGATTGCGAGCAAATCCTCGTTTCCGATGATAAAGCTCGCGTCGTGGGGCCTCTGTGCTGCTTGTACGAGGGTGGTCATTCCGGCCTGAGGTGGAGCTTCTGCGACCTGTGCCCACGACGAACCGGTAAGGGCGATCAGGACTACGGTTAATCCTGTCAGATGATCGGTTCTGTTTCGCATAGCGACTCTCCCATAATCGTGTGCGACGATTGCCACACCTTCTGGTTCAATCAGACCCGCCGGCGCCGTTTGGACCACTCCTGCCAGAGAGCGTCGCACTGCCGGATGATCTCAGGTGGTACTGCTCGATTTTGTATAGCAGTGTGCGATAGCTCACTTTGAGTAGGTGGGCTGCAGCCTTGCGGTTTCCACCGGTTTTCTTCAAAGCTTCAACGATGGCGTTCTTCTCAGCCTCAGATTTCACGCTTTGGACCAACGATCTGAGGGAGCTGGGCCCAATGCCGGGGCCACGATACGGCAGCTCCGACTTTAACCTACGTTGGCTTACCTCTAAGTGATTGGGCGCGGCGTCGGAGACCAAGTGCGCCCAGGTCGACCGTTTCTCTTCGAGAGATGTTTCCCATTCGCCACCTAAATAGCGCTTTATAAAAAGTTGAAACTCACGCAAATTGCCCGGCCAGGAATACGCTTGACAGGCTTCTACGGTTGCACGCGAGATGTCTCGCACCGGAAGGCGAGATTCTCTGGCGTACTGGTTCATGAAGTGAACGAAAAGAGGGAGTATATCCTCTCTCCGCTCTCGGAGCGGAGGGACGTGAATGCTGTAGGCGCTCAGGAGGTAATAGAGGTCTTCGCGAAATCTTCGGTCGGAGACAGCCCGTTCTATATCCCGCGTGCTGGAGGCTATCAGGCGAACGTCCACTTCAACTGCAGTTGCGGATCCGGGCCTGGCAAAGCGCTTCTCACGGAGCATTCGCATTAAATTCGCTTGTACGCTCAGGGGTATTTCCGTGACTTCATCCAGCAGAACCGTCCCCTTGGCGCAAAGTTCGAACTTTCCCAGGCTTGTGCGAGCTGCTTTGTGAGTTCCAACCTGCTCGTAACCGAATAGTTCCTGCTCAAGGAGGTCTCCAGGCAAGGCCGCACAATTAATCTTGCTGAATTCAAATTCGGACCGTAATGAAAACTCATGTAGTAGGCGCGCAGTAGTTTCCTTACCGCTGCCTCCTTCGCCTAGGATCAGAACCGGGAAATTTGCAAGTGCCAGGGAGGCGGCCTGAGCGCGCAACTTCCGCATTGCCGGACTGACACCAATGAAGAAAGTGTCCTTGCCGATCAACTCGACGCCGTCGAGTGGTTGATCGGGCTCAACGGCCGCACGGGTCCTGGAGAGATTGCTTCGGATGGCCGCGGCGAGTTGCCGCGTATCGAGAGGCCGTACCAGGTAATCCCGAGCGCCCAGGCGAAATACGTCCTGAGGGCTCCGGATATCGCCGGGATGGCCGATCAGGATGATCGGTAATCCGAGACGAAGGCGGCGCAGCCAGCGTAGGATATGCAGCCCATCGGGATCGCCTTGCGGCAAGTCGAGCAGAAGCAAGTCCGGCCCGACCCCGGATTGAACCCTCTCCATAGCCTCCCATACGTTGCCGACGATTTCGAGTTGCCAGGAACTTGACTCGCCCATGGACCAGATGGCTCGGACGAAGCCCGGGTCCCGACTAACAAACAATAATCGTGCAGTTTCTATCGCTCTTTCTAGGGAAAGTTGCGTCATGGAAGGGTTTTAGCAGTTGCAGCGGTTATGACCGCGATTGAAGAGTGAACAAAAGCATTCTGGAAGCTGCTGCGAGAACAACATATCAATACGTGGCAGAGTTTGCTAGGTACGGGTCGTCATCCTTTGGCATCACAGTAGCGATGGCGATTTCAACTGATCGCTTCCACATCGTAACCCTCAACCTGGATGGCGAGGGATCTCTGCATGGCGTCAACGGATATAACCAGACGCCGTTCACCATGTCGAGACAAGAAAATGCCCTCCAGTCCTTCCAAGGCTCCCCCCCTGATACGCACACGTTGCCCGATTTTCAGAAACGGATGCGAATGGCAGGGAACCTGCTGATTCACGAGAAGTCGAATGGCATCGACTTGCTCGGTGGGAATTGGCGTCCCAATACCACGCACTCCTACGAGGCCTAGGACGCTGTCAGTCTGAAGAACCCGTTGCCTGTCTTCGTTGCGAGGCAACATTTTGACAAAGAGATAGCAACTGAATAAGGGCAGGTCGATAATTTTCTTCCGATCACTCCACCGATGGACCTCTCTGAATGTGGGCAGAAAGGTGGTGATGTTCCGCTCGCGCAGCCGATGGGCTACCGCCTTCTCGTGCTGCGCTCGGGTGTGCACGGCATACCACTCCTCGCACGCCTGCTCGATGAGGCTATTGGAATCAGAGAAACACGTGGTAGTAGTGGGGACGTTCACAACCTATTTTCCTGCAGACCTTGTGTCATGGACTTGTTGAGAGTGCACCGTTGTATACACCTAGCTTCGCCCTATGAGTCACAATCACTGCGACCCGGTCAGTTGAATTGGTAGAAGCTAAAAAGCGAAGTTCCGCCTCAAAATTGCAGCACAGAAAAGACGCAATAGCCGCACTAATCCAAGCCATTTTTAACTTAGAGTTAGCGGTTCTAAGTTAGTGCAGCGCACGCGCCTTCGGTCCTATTAACAAAACACGATTTTCTGATGAATCGGGTTGATCAGGGCCATGGCAGTTATAAAAATCTTATTGTCCTAATGCGCCAACACCGCGGCGATTGAATCCGGTTCCAAAAACCAGCCCAAGCTGGACTCTCACTTTTTCGGAAACGAGACTGAGCGTATCGTGCCATGCAAAACGCTGCAAGAGGTACAAGATCTCTGCGAAATGTTTCTCCTGATAGACCCTATTCGAATGGGCTGTTGACTCGGAGCAAGGTTTCTCATTGAGTCACTTTGCACACGAAACCAAAATTCTGTACGGCGACAGCAGCACGGCGTTTCAATCCGCCGCATCGTCTCTTGTCCCCCCGGGCTAATTCACGAATAATCAGAGGCTTGCTGCGTAATCGCGGCACGCGATCAGTCTCCAAGAAGGGTTACCAAATGACAAAGGTAAGCAGCCAACTGATTACCAAATATTCCATTGACATCCTAGGATATTCTCTCTACCGTTCTGGTGAACTACTCAGTGGCCCTCCCGAATCGTTTGGCTGAGCTAGTCACTATTAAAACAAGGGCGACAAGCACATTCTCTGCAATTTGAGCTTTCTCAGGGCGATAGTGTTGGATCGAGTTGCGTTTGAAGCCGAGCTCGTGTCGGTTTCGATCGCGGATCGGCCTATCGCGTGGTGATAACAGAGAGCAGGGGGAATTCTCTCGTCTTAGCAAAGTCACTGAACGCGCAATTCTCAGGGGTGACACAATGCACCGGCAATGAGTTGTTTGTCAGAAGTCCATTTAATTTCGTAGCTCGGCTCGACGCGCCTTAAGCGTGGTTGCCGATTCCAGATCACTGTTATACCGCTTTGAAACCTGGGAATACTGTCAGCCCTGGAACATCTGTGGCGTTCCAGACAGAGGAAGTGAACACAGGCTGGTTAAAGCGGGCAAAATTTTAAAGCCCCTAACAAGGCCCGTGCCGGAGTACAAGAATGCTTGACGTAATCCTGGAGTCAGCCATCCGCGTTCTGGTGGCTGACGATACGCGCCTTCATACGTCTTTGCTTGCAGACGCATTGAGACGTGATGGTGCGTTCGAAGTGATTGCCTCAGATTCACAGGAACTGATTGGCCGCCCGCATCTGCTCAACATTGATGTTCTTCTTCTCAGTTCTGAAATGGATGGGCATCCTGGGCGCGGCTTTGAGATCCTGCGCAAGGTGCGCGAGCTGCACCCCGGTCTCCACGCCGTCATGCTTCTGGATTCGTCCAAGGCTGAATCGGTGCTGGAGGCGTTTCGAGCGGGCGTAAGGGGAATACTGAGCAGGCAAGAATCAGTTGAAGTCCTGAGCAAATGCCTAAGAACTGTATATCAAGGGCAGATCTGGGCGAACAGCCAACAACTGAGCCTGTTGCTCCAGGCTTGGATTTCGTCGCGTTCGATCCCGATGGTAGCAGTCCAGGGTATGGAGAATCTCTCCAGACGAGAGACAGAGATTGTAGATGCCGTTGCCCAAGGCTGGTCCAATCGGGAAATCGCAGAACGATTGGGACTGAGCCAGCATACGGTTAAAAACTATCTCTTTAAGGTTTTTGAGAAGCTTGGTGTCTCAAGCCGAATCGAACTTTTGTCGGTGACTTTTCATCGAAGTGGTAAATCCCAGCCATCCAATCGCGGTGACGAGAGGAACAAGCCTGATGACGGAATACCAGACGAATCGAGCCTGATCGAGTGGCGGCGGGCTGCCGAACGGGGCATCACAAAGGCCCAGATCGAGTTGGCCCGCTTTTATTCTGCCCGGAACGCTGACCACCACGATGTGGCAGAAGCTTACAAGTGGTATCTCATAGCCGGACGACAGATATCAAGGGCCAGCAAAAGCATAGGCAGCGCGATGACTGCGGAACAAAGGCTCGAAGCAGAGGAATTGGCCGCTTCCTGGGTAAAGAAGCCTGACACTCCCGCGATGCATTCGATGAGAGAGCCAGTGGCCGTCAGACCGAATCGCAAGTCCATGGCGGCGGACACCGGCAACCCTCTGACTCGGCGGGTCGCGACGTAGGGATTCTCCCCCGAAAGTGCCCAGCCCTCGATTCAGGAAGAAGCCACTACGGTATCGTAGCCGTAGCTTCATTTGACGCCGTGCTTTCCACGCCCGAGGCATCGACACTCTTGACAATGTAGTCGTAGGTCGAGCCACTCTGGACATTAGTATCCACGTAGCTCGTTCCCGTTTCGACAGATGAGTTTAGCAGCTGATATGTGGAGCTTCCACTTGCCGATCGATAGACGTTGTAGCCCGCAACGGGATCCGAGGAACTTCCCGGGGCATCCCAAGTGAGGGTCACCTGATGCGAAGTGCTCCCGCCCGTTCCGCTTAAGCCGACCACCACGGTGGCGTTGGTCGACGAGTTGCTCTGGATGGTCAGCTGACCCGTCGCCGCTCCAGCAGCCGTAGGATCAAACTGCACCTCAAGAGTTATCGCCAGGGTCGGATTCAACGTCACCGGGAACGTCGCTCCCGACATGGTGAATCCGGTGCCCGTCAGTGAGGCCGAGGTGATGGTCACGGGCGCTGTTCCGCTGGAGGTCAGCGTCACAGGCAGGGTCGTCGGCGTGTTCAGGGTCACATTGCCAAATGCCAAGGCCGTCGGGCTCACGGTCAGCGTTGGCACAGCTGCATTCAGCTGCAACGCAAACGTCTTCGACACACTGCCTGAGGTCGCCGTCAGGGTTACCGATTGCGCAGTTGTCACCGAGGAGACTGTCGCCGTGAAGCCGGCGCTGGTCGCATTGGCCGGCACCACCACCGTGGCAGGCACAGTCACCGCCGTGCTGCTGCTGCTCAGCCCTACACTCACCCCGCTGTTGCCGGCGGCCGAGCTGAGGGTCACTGTGCAGCTGTCGCTTCCTGCTCCTGTCATCGACGCGTTACTGCAGGATAGCGCGCTCAACACTCCGGGGGCCGCTGTTCCGCTGCCACTCAACCCGACCACCACCGTGCCGTTGGTCGATGAGTTGCTCTGGATGGTCAACTGACCCGTCGCCGCTCCAGCAGCCGTAGGATCAAACTGCACGTTCACCGTCACGGATTGGGTCGGATTCAACGTCACCGGGAACGTCGCTCCCGACATGGTGAATCCGGTGCCCGTCAGTGAGGCCGAGGTGATGGTCACGGGCGCTGTTCCGCTGGAGGTCAGCGTCACAGGCAGGGTCGTTGGCGTATTCAGGGTCACATTGCCAAACGCCAGGCTCGCCGGGCTTACGGTCAGGTTCGGACTTGTCACTACTGTACTCGCGCCGGTGCCGCTGAGATTTACGACGGCGTTACTGTTGGTCGAGGAGTCGCTTTGAATACTGATCTGCCCTGACGCGGGCCCAGTTGCTGTGGGATTAAACTGCACGTTCAGAGTCACCGACTGGCCTGGGTTCAAGGTTGCAGGAAAGCTGCCTCCTGACATGGTGAAATCTGTCCCCGTCAAGGTTGCCGAGTTGATGCTCACGGGTGCTGTCCCGGTCGAAGACAATGTCACCGGCAGAGTTGACGATGTGTTCAACGTGACGCTTCCGAATGATAGGCTGACGGCACTAAGCGTCAACTGCGGACTGGAGGCTGCCGTACCGGTGCCATTCAAGCTGACAATTGCTGTGCTGTTAGTCGAAGAAGTGCTTTGGATCGTCAATTGATCCGACTCGGCGCCGGGGGCGGTCGGATCAAACTGCACGTTGAGGGTCACAGACTGACCAGCGTTCAAGGTAACCGGGAACGTCGATCCGGACACGGTAAACTCAGTGCCGCCCGTTGCTGCCGAATTGATGGTCACGGGCGCGGTACCGGTGGAGGTGAGTGTCACAGGCTGCGTGGAGGATGTATTCACCGTGACATCACCAAATGTCAGGCTGGCTGCGCTCAATGTCAGCTGTGGACTGGTGGCCGCTGTACCTGTCCCGCTCAGGTTGACGGTCGCCGTGCTGTTGGTGGACGAGTCGCTTTGAATCGTAAGCTGACCGGACGCTGCCCCGACTGCGGTGGGATCGAACCGGGTGTTCAGCGTCACGGACTGGTTCGGATTCAAGGTAACCGGAAAGCTGACTCCGGACATCGTGAAGCCGGCACCAGTCAGCGCCGCCGAGTTGATGGTCACCGGGGACGTGCCCGTCGAGGTGAGGGTTACGGGTTGTGTCGAAGCCGTATTGACCGTCACATTGCCAAAGGTCAGGCTTGCCGTACTGAGCGTCAATTGCGGACTCGTGGCTGCTGTTCCTGCACCGGTCAAACTTACGGTTGCTGTGCTATTGGTGGCCGAGTTGCTCTGGATTGTGAGCTGACCGGAAGCCGCACCCGCAGAGGTGGGATCGCACTGCACCTTTAAAGTGACAGACTGACCGGGATTCAAGGTGACCGGCAACGTCGTACCAGCCACTGCAAAGCCGGCTCCACTTACGGTCGCGGAATTGATGGTTACCGGGGCCGTACCCGAAGAGGTCAGCGTCTCGGGCAGGGTCGTTGTGGAATTGACGGTTACATTTCCAAAGCTCAGAGTTGCGGCGCTGAGGCTCAGTTGCGGGCTCGTAGCCGCACTACCCGTACCGCTCAGATTGACGACCGCATTGCTGTTGGATGCCGAATTGCTGAGGACCGTCAATTGGCCGGACGCGGGCCCGATTGTAGCGGGATCGAACTGCAGATCTAACGTTACCGACTGACTTGGATTCAAAGAGACAGGAAACTTGGCTCCAGACATGGTGAAGCCCGTGCCCGTAAGCGCTGCCGAGTTGATGGTGACGGGCGCCGTTCCCGTGGAGGTCAGGGTCACGGGTTGTTTCGATGGCGTGTTCACCGTGACGTCACCGAACGTTAGACTCGATGTGCTCAACATCAATTGCGGGCTTGCCAGTTGAGTGCCGGTGCCGCTCAGGCTAACAACCCCTGGATTATTGCTCACTGAATCGCTTTGAATTGTCAACGCGCCGGATGTCAACCCGACAGCGGAGGGGTCGAACTGCACATTGAGGGTCAGTGACTGGCCTGGATTCAACCTGTCCGGGAAGGCGCCTCCGGAAACTGTAAATCCCGTACCGCTTATGGTTGCCGAATTAATTGTCACTGTGGATGTGCCTGAAGAGGTCAGCGTTACGGGTTGCGTGGCCGGTGAGCCGACGGTCTGATTGCCAAATGTCAGCGTCGTCGCGCTTACACTCAATATCGACGTCGCACTGTTGCCATTTCCGCTATTTCCTTTTCCCTGTCCGCTGATCGGTCCCACATAGATCTGCCTGCCTCCGGGGCCGATGATTGTGAATTGACCGGTATAGCTGGAACTGCCACCTGGCTTGAAGCCAATCTGGAAGTTATAAGCAGAACCGCCATTGATGGTAACGGGAAGATTGCTTTGGCTATTGAGAAAGAAGTTCTCTCCGGATACACTCACCTGCGAAATAGTAAGCGGCGCCGCGGTCACATTTACAAGCGCAACCTTCGTCGATGCGGTTTGACCAACCGACACAGAGCCAAAGCTTACAGAACCGGGTGAGACGCTAAGGGGGCCCTCAGAAGTGGAACCTGATGAGAACCCGCAGCCTGTCATCGCAATGAGGAGGCCACAGGCTAACACAACAAACAGCTTTACATAAGAGACGTCTGATGTGCGGATCAAACGGCCGCTGCAGACACTGTACTTACTGAACAACGCGTCACCCCTCTGTAAACGTGCAGGTTTTCCAGAGGCAGAACAAAAGAAGAATTGTAGGAAGTATTTCTCGTCGTATTTTGGAGGCCGCGGAGTACGCCGCTGCCTTGAGCCCGATTTATTGCCTATATCGAAGAAAAGTTAGGATCGAAGTCGCCGGACTCGAATCGTGCATTGACAGCCTGACGAAATAGATTGAAACTCGTTCCACTTTCATGGATTGTCACTGCACGTTCGTTCCCTCTTCAATCACACTAACGAGGAACGATGGTGGAGCGAATCAGTACAGAAGTAACAAAAGGTTCCTTAAGTAACTTGCAAGGATCTTTTGTCTCGGAGGTGTTGCAGGCAAGAAAAGAGATGGCCGCAGAGACCCTAGGGAATCGTCGCAGTAACCTGGTTAGAGGATGTGCTTTGAACCCCAGAGGAATCGACACTGGTTACGTAGTAGACATAACTTGTATTCGCCTGAACGTTTGTATCCACATATGTCGTCTGGCTCTCTGCTGACGGATTGAGCAACTCATAAGTTGCGCTTCCACCAGTGGCACGATAGATGTTATAGCCGACGATCGGGTCCGGCGAGGAGCCAGGAGCATCCCAGCTGAGGGTAACCTGGTGGGAACCCCCACCACCGCTGCCGACCCCTGTCCCGCTCATGGCCACGATGGTTGACGCGCCGGCCGCCGCGTTGCTCACGATCGAGAGCTGACCATTTGCTGCTCCAGCAGTTGACGGATCGAACTTCACATCAAGGGTTATTGCCAAGGTTGAATCTAATGTAACGGGGAACGTGGCTCCAGACATGGTGAAGCCTGTACCGGTAAGGGTGGCGGAACTTATGGTCACAGGTGCGGTTCCAGTGGAGGTCAGTGTTACGGGCAAGGTCGACGCCGTATTCAAAGTGACATTGCCGAAGGCCAGAGTGGACGTACTGACGTTGAGAGCTGGAACGTTCGGTGCGCTAGCGTTCAACTGTAGCGTGAATGTCTTGGAGATGCCGTTTGCAGTCGCTGTCAGGATCACAGGTTGTGCCGTCGTCACTGCCGACACCGTTGCGGTAAATCCTGCGCTCATTGCATTCGCCGGAACTAGGACCGTTGCGGGAACGGCGACCGACGTAGCGCCGCTGGTAAGGTTTACAGTCAAACCGCTGCTTCCCGCATCCGCGCTCAACGTCACCGTGCAGGTATCAGTTCCGCCGCCCATCATAGAAGCGTTGACACAGGACACGGCGGTCAAGGCGGCCGATGTTGCACTGTTTGTGCCGGCATTGGAGGCGTTAGCCGTGTTAGTCCCTGAGGCACTCCCGCAGCCTGATACAACAAGGGCAGCGGCTAAGAGGGCCAGGATGGCCGACAATTTGACCCATAGATCGCCCTGCTGGGAGAGGAGGATGGGCTCGCTTGGGGGATTCAGGCTGAGCAATGTTCTCACCTCGGTCGATGCCCCGGAGCTTCCGAAGAGCCTAGATCGTTCCGGGCAGCGGCTTGCAAATCATCACCGGGGCGGCAGCTCCGAAGCAGCCGTCTCGCTCTATTGAAGCCGAAATGGAAAGCTTGCCCGCCAAATCGCGCAGGCTTCCATGCTTCAAGATTGTCACTGCATCTTCAGCATGCGCTCAATAACACAAATTAACCACTTCTCCATTTTTCCGGACGTTGGCACCAATCCATAAAACGCGACACACTTTTCAGTTGTTTTCTCGATGGACGCAAGCGATATCGAAGGATTTCCGTCTCAATGCACACTTCTTGCAATTGCGCTTGAATGACTTTGGTAATCAAAACTCTGAGTTTTGAAGGTGACGAGAACCACAAATGAAGTACGCGCGTGTGACGAACAGCCAAGCCGGAAAAGTCGTGATTGGTTGTTTTTTAACATGACGAGCGAAACTTCCCCTGCCGCTTAAGAAAGCAGGTCAGGTCCTGACGGGTCGTGGCCGGAAGGCTAGACGATCACAACAATTTTCCGGGGGGATAGGAGCAATGCAAAAGTGCCGGTTTGTGCAGGCCAATTTAATTTTTCTCGTTCTAGCTCTCTGCGGCGGACCGCTGAGGGCACAGCAAGTGCGTCCGGGGACACGGACGATCATGGACGCACACAACTGTTATCCCTACTTTGAATGGTGGGGCGACCGCATCGATCGCGCACTTTCCACGGGAA